>Ga0058700_1000193_pt1 | contig 37485 bp, 22 predicted proteins | sample AgamicAtAme_FD_71365 | JGI IMG/M metagenome (GOLD analysis project Ga0058700, IMG submission 71365) | Agave microbial communities from Guanajuato, Mexico - At.Am.e | ecosystem: Host-associated > Plants > Phyllosphere > Phylloplane/Leaf | place: Guanajuato, Mexico | collected 2012-06-07 | reverse complement strand
GTCCGCCGCTGCGCGCCGCGCTGTCTCGACAGGCCACCAGCCTGCCTTCGCCAGCGCAACACGCAGCAACGGACAAACAGAACCGGTGACACCCACGTTGAATAGATCAGAGCATCCCTAGGTAGCGCCTGCGGACTATGGGACTATAGGGCCTGTCTTCCCCCGCCCGGCCGGCAGCGCCCGGAGGGGCCACCTGCCGGGATCCGCATGTTCAAAGGTGTTCTGCTCGGCTTCGCCTGCTACGCGGCCTACGCGATCAGCGATGCCTTCGTGAAGTCGCTGCACGGCACGCTGCCCGCCTACGAGGCGGTGTTCTTCGGCGCGGTGCTGATGCTGAGCGCCCTGCCCTTCATCCGCAACGCCGGGGACCGCTACGTGGACGTGTTCCGCGCGCGCAAGCCGCACCTGTGGTGGATCCGCGCCATCACCGGGGCCATCTGCAATATTTCCGCCGTGATCGCGTTCACTGCCTTGCCCATGGCGGAGGCGTTCGCGCTGATCTTCCTGCTGCCGATCTTCGTGACGCTGTTGTCGGTGATCTTCCTGAAGGAACACGTGGGCTGGCGGCGCTGGTCGGCGGTAATCGTGGGTTTCATCGGCGTGCTGGTGGTGCTGCGGCCGGGTTTCCGCGCGCTGGGCATCGGCCATCTCGCCGCCATGACCTGCGGGCTGTCCGGTGCGGTCTCGGTGGTGGCGCTGCGCATGGCCGGGCCGCACGAGAAGCGCATCAGCCTCTACGGCGCGGGCGTCATCGGCCCGCTGGCCAGCGGTGGTTTGCTGATGCTGCCGCACTTCGTATGGCCCGACCTGCACCAGTGGTGGCTGCTGGCTGGCTACGGCCTGCTGGCCGGCCTGGCCGGCGTGCTGCTGATGCTCGCCACGCATCACGCGCCCGCCAACCGCATCGCGCCCACGCAATACAGCCAGATGCTGTGGGCCATCTTCTTCGGCTACTGGCTGTTCGGCGATCGGCTGGACTGGCCCATGCTGGTCGGCATCGCGCTCATTCTCGGCTCCGGCCTGTTCACCCTGGTGCGCGAAGAAAAAGTCACCGGCTGGTGGAAGCGCACGCGCATGGTGTGATGGCAGTAGCGCGCCGCCTTCACATGAACATTTTTTAATGAAACGCAGCTGACCGGGCGAGCCACGTCGCAGGACATCACTTGTCCGTGACAGCGCTTGTGCCATGAGTTTTCCCGCCATCCGGCCCCGGCGGACAAGGCGTGCCCGCCTTCCGCCAGGGTCAACCTCAAGGACAACGGATCGTTAGAGATCCGTCGACAACTTCCCGACGGCGCACGTTCGCACACCGATGGCAGCGACGGCGATTCGATCCTGTTTGTCTTGTGAACTTGAGTGGCTGGGAGATGGTGCATGAGTGCCGATACTGAGCGAACGTCCGGGCACCCTCGCAGGAAGCGTGGCTTGCTGATCGCCGCCGTGATCGTCGTGCTCCTGGTGGTGTTGATGGTGGTCCACATCCTCACCGGGCAGAAGGCCAAGACCGGCCAGCCACCGCAGGTGGTGAGCGCCGCCACCGCCACGCTGGGCGACATGCCCGAAGTGCTCACGGCGCTGGGCACGGTGACGCCGGTGGCCACGGTGAACGTGCTGCCGCAACTGAGCGGCTACCTCACCGCCGTGGGCTACCAGGAAGGCCAGGACGTCGCGAAGGGCCAGTTCCTCGCGCAGATCGATCCGCGCCAGTACGAGATCAACAAGCAGCAGGCCGAAGCGCAGCTGGCGAAGGACCAGGCCACGCTGGACCAGGCGCGCGCCGACCTTGCGCGCTACACGCAGCTGCACGAGCAGAAATCCATCGCCGAACAGACCTACACCGACCAGAAGTTCACGGTCGCCCAGGCGGAAGCGGCGGTGAAGGCGGACAAGGCCGCCATCGCGCAGGACGAACTGGATCTCGTCTACTGCCACATCACCGCGCCGGTGGCGGGCCGCGTGGGCCTGCGGCTGGTCGATCCCGGCAACTACGTCACGCAGTCGACGTCGCCCGGCATCGTCACCATCACGCAGATGAAGCCCACGACGGTGCAGTTCACCGTGCCGCAGAATTCGCTGGGCCAGGTACTGCAACGCGTGAACTCGGGCGCCAAGCTGCCGGTGACGGCGTACTCCAGCGACAACAGCAAGCAGATCGCCACCGGCACGCTCTACGCGCTGAGCAACCAGATGGCGACGAGCACCGGCACGGTGACGCTGCGCGCCACCTTCCCCAACGATGACGAGTCGCTGTTCCCCAACGAATTCGTCAACGTGCGCATGCTGGTGGATACCTTGCGCAAGGCGGTGCTGGTGCCCGCGCCCGCCGTGCAGAGCGGTGCGCCCGGCGACTACGTCTACCTGGTGAATGCGGACCAGACCGTGTCGGTGCACAAGGTGACGCCCGGCCCCAGCGACGGCAAGTTCACCGCCATCCTGTCCGGCCTCGATGCCGGCCAGCAGGTGGTGACCGACGGCATGGACCGCTTGAGCGACGGCGCCAGGATCCGCATCGCCGGAGCCGCTCCTGCCAGCGCCAGCAGCACGGGCTCGCCCGCCGCGCATGGCGGCAAGCACGCGCACGGCGCGGCCGCCACGTCTCCGTGAACCGCGGGCGCGCGATGCGATGAATATTTCCCGCCTGTTCGTACTCAGGCCGGTGGCCACCTCGCTGCTGATGATCGCCCTCGTGCTGGTGGGCCTGGTGGCGATGCGTTTCCTGCCGGTGTCGTCGCTGCCCAACGTCGATTACCCGACGATCCAGGTGCAGACCTTCTACCCCGGCGCCAGCCCGTCGGTGATGGCGACCACGGTGACCGCGCCGCTGGAAGTGCAGCTGGGCGAGATTCCCGGCCTGCAGCAGATGACGTCCAACAGTTCCGCCGGTGCGTCCATCATCACGCTGCAGTTCGACCTGTCGCTCAACCTCGACGTGGCCGAGCAGAACGTGCAGGAGGCCATCAACGCGGCCAACAGCCTGCTGCCCTCAGGCCTGCCCGCACCGCCGACCTACGCCAAGGTGAACCCGGCCGACCGTCCCATCCTCACGCTGGCGGTGACTTCCAACTCCATGTCGCTGCCGCAGCTGCAGGACGTGGCCAACAACCGGCTGGGTGCGAAGATCTCGCAGGTGCCGGGCGTGGGCTTGGTCACGCCGGCCGGCGGCAACGTGCCGGCCATCCGCATCGAAGCCGACCCCAAGAAACTCGCCGGCTACGGCCTCAACATCGACGACCTGCGCTCGCTGATCGCCAACGTCAACGTGAGCCAGCCCAAGGGCAATTTCGACGGGCCGGACCTCGACTACACCATCAACGGCAACGACCAGATCCAGAATCCGCAGGATTATCTCGACACGGTCATCTCCTACCAGAACGGCGCGCCGGTATATCTGCGCGACGTGGCACGCGTCACGCAGGCCGCGCAGAACACCGAACAGGGCGCGTGGTTCAACAAGACCCAGGCGATCGTTCTGAACGTGCAGCGCCAGCCCGGCGCCAACGTGATCGCCACCGTCGACCAGATCATGAAGCAGTTGCCGCAGCTGGAATCCACGCTGCCGGCCGGCATGAAGGTGGAGGTGGTGAACGACAGCACCGGCGTGATCCGCTCCTCGGTGCGCGACGCCGCGTTTGAGCTGGTGCTGGCCGTGGTGCTGGTGGTGCTGGTGATCTTCGTGTTCCTGCGCAACCTGCCGGCCACCATCATCCCCAGCATTTCCGTGCCGGTGTCCCTGATCGGCACGCTGGCGCTGATGTACGAGCTCAACTACTCCATCGACAACCTGTCGCTGATGGCGTTGATCATCGCCACCGGTTTCGTGGTGGACGACTCGATCGTGATGATCGAGAACATCGTGCGCTACCTGGAAGAAGGCAGGACGCCGCTGGAAGCCGCGCTGGAAGGCGCCGGGCAGATCGGCTTCACCATCGTGTCGCTGACGGTGTCGCTGATCGCGGTGCTGATCCCGCTGCTGTTCATGGGCGGCGTGATCGGCCGCCTGTTCAGCGAGTTCGCGGTGACCTTGGCCGTGACCATCGTGCTCTCCGCCGTGGTCTCGCTCACCCTGGTGCCAATGCTGTGCGCGCGCATTCTCAAGGCGCAGAAGGACCGCCACCCCAGCCGCTTCGAACGCATCAGCGAAGGGCTGTTCGACAAGACGCTGGCCGCGTACAAGCGTGGCCTGGGCTTCGTCATGGCCCACCAGCTGGCCACGCTGCTGGTGTTCTTCGGCACGCTGGCGCTGACCATCGTGCTCTACGTGGTCATCCCCAAGGGCCTGTTCCCGGTGCAGGACGTGGGCGTGCTGCAGGGCATCAGCGTGGCGGACAACTCGGTGTCCTACGGCGCCATGGTGGATCGCCAGAAGCAATTGGCCGACGCGATCCTGCAGGACGAGGACGTCGCCAGCCTCACCTCCTACGTCGGCATCGACGGCACCAACACCACGCTCAACAACGGCCGCTTCCTGATCAACCTGAAGCCGCGCGACGAGCGCTCGTCCACGGCGGACGAAATCGCGCGCCGCATCCGGCAGGAAGTGGCCAAGGTGCCGGGCATCCACCTGTACATGCAGCCCGAGCAGGACCTGACGCTGGACACCACCATCTCGCCGAACCAGTACCAGTTCGTGCTGCGCGGGCCGAGCGAACAGGCATTCCAGCAAGTGGTGCCCGAGCTGGTCAAGCGGATGAAGGACATCAAGTCCATCACCGACGTCACCAGCGACCTCAACAACGATGGCCTCGCGGTGAACGTGCAGGTGAACCGCCAGCTCGCCGCGCGCTACGGCATTACCGCGGCCACCATCGACAACGCGCTGTACGACGCGCTGGGCCAGCGCATCGTCTCCACCATCTTCGAGCAGGCCAGCCAGTACCGCGTCATCCTGGTGGCGAAACCGGAAAGCATTCCCACGGTGGAATCGCTGGGCGACCTGTACCTGCCCAGCCAGACGGCCAGCAGCGGGCAGGTGCCGCTCAAGGGCATCGCCGACATCCAGATCACCAAGTCGCCGCTGGTGATCAGCCATCTGGCGCAGTTCCCGGCCGTCACGGTGTCGTTCAATCTCACCAAGGGCGCCTCGCTCAGCAAGGCGGTGAAGGAAGTGAGCGACGTGGAGCAGGCGCTGCACCTGCCCTCGTCCATCACATCCACCTTCCAGGGCGCCGCGCAGGCCTTCCAGGATTCATTGTCCAGCGAGGTCTACCTGCTCATCGCCGCGCTGGTGGCCGTCTATATCGTGCTGGGCGTGCTGTACGAGAGCTTCATCCATCCGGTGACGATCCTCTCCACCCTGCCCTCGGCGGGTATCGGCGCCTTGCTGGCCTTGATGATCGCCGGCAGCGATCTGGACGTGATCGGCATCATCGGCATCGTGCTGCTGATCGGCATCGTGAAGAAGAACGCGATCATGATCGTGGACTTCGCTCTGGAGGCCGAGCGCGAGCACGGCAAGCCGGCGGACGAGGCGATCTTCGAGGCCTCCCTGCTGCGCTTCCGCCCCATCCTGATGACCACGCTCGCCGCCATGCTGGGCGCCATGCCGATGCTGCTGGGCACGGGCACGGGTTCGGAACTGCGGCGGCCGCTGGGTTTGGCGATCATCGGCGGCCTGCTGCTCAGCCAGCTGCTCACCCTGTTCACCACGCCGGTGATCTACCTGTATTTCGATCGCCTCGCGCAGCGTTTCGGCAGCAAGCGTCCTGAGGCCGCCGCCGGGGAATCGGCGTGAACATCCCGGGCGTCTTCATCAAGCGCCCCGTGGCGACCACGCTGCTGGCCGTCGCCATCCTGCTGTCGGGTGCGCTGGCATATTTCCGCCTGCCGGTGGCGCCGCTGCCCAACATCACCTTTCCGGTGGTGGTGGTGCAGGCGAGCATGGCGGGCGCCAGCCCCAGCACCATGGCCTCCACCGTGGCCGAGCCGCTGGAACGGCGGCTCGGCACCATCGCCGACGTGACCGAGCTGACTTCCACCAGCACCGTGGGAACGTCGCAGATCGTCATCCAGTTCGGCCTCAACCGCGACATCAACGGCGCCGCGCGCGACGTGCAGGCGGCCATCCAGGCCTCGCGCGCCGACCTGCCGACCACGCTGCGCAACAACCCGACCTATCGCGAATACAACCCGGCCGATTCGCCGATCATGGTGCTCGCGCTCACCTCCAAGACACTCACCCGCGCCCAGCTCTACGACTCGGCCGATTCGGTGATCCAGCAGCAGCTGTCGCAAGTCGACGGCGTGGGGCAGATCACGCTGGGCGGCAGCGCCCTGCCCTCCGTGCGCGTGGAACTGCAGCCCGACCAGCTCAACAGCTACGGCATCGGCCTGGAGGACGTGCGCGCCGCCATCAGCGCCGCCAACGCGGACAGCGTGAAAGGCCACATCGACCAGAATGGCCAGCGCTACGAGGTGCTGTCCAACGACCAGATCAGCAAGGCCGCGCCTTATCGTGATCTCGTCATCGCCTATCGCAACGGCTCGCCCGTGCAGTTGCGCGACGTGGCGCAGGTGCTCGATTCCGCCGAGAACATCCGCAACGCCGGCCTCTACAACGGCAAGGATGCGGTGCTGGTCATCGTCTATCCCTTGCCCGGCAGCAACATCGTCAAGACGGTGGCGCAGATCAAGAAGTCGCTGCCATCCATCGAAGCCACCTTGCCACGCAACGTCCATGTCGGCGTGGCGGTGGATCGCTCGCAGTCGGTGAATGCGGCCGTCGGCGATACCGAGCGCACGATGTTCATCGCCATCCTGCTGGTGATCGGCGTGGTGTACGTGTTCCTGCAGTCGCCGCGCGCCGTGCTGGTGCCCGCGGTGGCGTTGCCCTTGTCCATCGTCGGCACGTTCGGCCCGATGTACCTGCTGGGCTACAGCATCGACAACCTGTCGCTGATGGCGCTGACCATCGGCACCGGCTTCGTGGTGGACGACGCGGTGGTGGTGCTGGAGAACATCGTGCGCCACGTGGAGTCGGGCATGGACGTGCATGAGGCCGCCATGGTGGGCAGCGCCGAGGTCAGCTTCACCGTGATCTCGATGAGCCTGTCGCTGATCGCTGTGTTCCTGCCCATCCTGTTGATGCCCGGCATCGTCGGCCTGCTGTTCCACGAATTCGCCGTGACGCTCTCCATCGCGATCCTGCTGTCGCTGGTGATCTCGCTGACGGTGACGCCGACCATGGCGGCCTACGTGCTCAGCCGCAAGACGCTGCACTCCAGGGCGCGCTGGGCCGTGTGGTACGAGCGCCAGTTCGACCGTTTCCGCGAGGCGTATTCGCGCTCGCTGACCCTGGTGCTCGACCACGCCTTCGCGGTGATCCTGACCCTGATCGGCCTGATCGTGCTCAACGTGGTGCTGATCCGCCTGGTGCCGTCCACCTTCTTCCCCGAGCAGGACAACGGCATCCTGATGGGCCAGATCATCGCGGACCAGAGCATCTCGTTCCAGGCGATGGAGAAAAAACTGGCGCAGCTGCAGGACATCGTGCAGAAGGACCCTGCCGTGGCCTCGGTCGCGGGCTTCACCGGCGGCCGCGCGCTGAACACCGCCAATGTCTTCATAGAATTGAAGCCGCTGGCCGAGCGCAAGATTTCCGCCGCCCAGGTGGTGGATCGCCTGCGCCCGAAGCTCAACGCCGTGTCGGGCGCCAAGCTGTTCCTGCAGGCCGCGCAGGATCTGCATATCGGCGGGCGGCAGTCCGCATCGGAGTACCAGTACACGCTGACGAGCGATGATCCCGAGGCGCTCTACACCTGGGTGCCGAAACTGATCACGGCGCTGGGCAAGTACCACGACCGCATCACCGACGTGAACTCCGACCTGCAACAGAACGGCCTGCAGCTCTACGTTACGTACGACCGCGCGACCGCGGCCCGCTACGGTTTCGCGCCCAACCAACTGGACAGCGTGCTGTATGACGCGTTCGGCCAGCGCACGGTGTCCACCGTGTACAACCAGTTGAACCAATACTACGTGGTGATGGAAGTGTCGCCGCAGTACTGGCAGTACCCGCAGGCCATCGAACGCATCCGCTTCAGCACCGCCGCCGGCAATCCCACCGGCACGCAGCAGACGCAGATGTCCAAATCGCTGGTCAGCGGCACCACCTCGACCGCGTCCACCGCAAGCACGAACACCAATGCGCGCAATGCGGACGCCGAGGCCAACCAGCTCACCAATGCCATTTCCAACGCCAAGGGCGGCAGTTCCAGCGGCAGCGCGGACAGCACAGCGGCGGAAACCATGGTCCCGTTCCCCGCGCTCGCCTCTTACGTGAGCAACCACACGGCGACGCAAGTCAACCATCAGGGTGGCCTGGTCGCCGGCACCATCTCCTTCAACCTGCCGCCGGGCGGTTCGCTGAGCAACGCGCTGGCCGCCATCGGCGAAGCCGGGCAGGCGTTGGGCATGCCGGCCTCCATCCATGGCGCGACGGCCGGCGCGGCACAGGTGTATGCGCAATCGATGAGCACCATGCCGCTGCTGATCCTGGCGGCGCTGGCGGCCGTCTATATCGTGCTGGGCATCCTGTACGAGAACACGGTGCATCCCATCACCATTCTCTCCACCCTGCCCTCGGCCGGCATCGGCGCCACGCTGGCCCTGCTGATCTTCGGCACGCCGTTCTCGGTGATCGCGCTGATCGGCATCATCCTGCTGATCGGCATCGTGAAGAAAAACGCGATCATGATGATCGACGTCGCCATCCACCTGCAGCGCGACGGCGGCCTGGAACCGCGCAAGGCCATCCATGACGCCGCCGTGGTGCGACTGCGCCCGATCATGATGACCACCGCCGCCGCCGTGCTCGGCGCCGTACCGCTGGCCATCGGCATCGGCCAGGGCGCATCGCTGCGCCAGCCGCTGGGCATCACGGTGATGGGCGGCCTGATCCTCAGCCAGGTGTTCACCCTCTACACCACGCCGGTGATCTACCTCTATCTCGACCGCCTGCGTGCACGGCTGGCGCGGTGGTCGGAAAGCCTGCCGTGGAACCGATCGGACGCAAGCGCATGAACAGACACCCCACTCTTTTCCGGAACGCGTTCGCGATCTCGCTGGCCGTGGCGCTCAGCGGCTGCATGGTGGGCCCCGACTACCATCGCCCTGAAGTGAGCACGCCACCGCAATACAAGGAGCTGCCCGGCTGGAGCACTGCAACGCCTGCCGATGACGCACCCAAGGGCGAATGGTGGAAGGCGTTCAACGATCCGCTGCTCGACGAACTGGAACCGCAGGTCGCCACCTCCAACCAGACCGTGGCCAAGAGCTACGCCGACTATCAGGCCGCCATGGCCGACGTGCAGGTGGCCCGCAGCGCGCTGTTCCCCACCATCGGCATCAGCGGCGCAGCCAGCAAGCAACGCTCGGCGGCCGGCAACGCCGGCAGCGGCGTGGAACATTTGCGCCCCGTCAGTACCTCCGGCTCGCTGGAAGGCAACGTGAGTTGGGCCCCCGATTTCTGGGGCAAGGTGCGCCGCACCGTCGAGGAGAACAAGGCGACCGCGCAGGCCAGCCAGGCCACGCTCGCCAATGCTGTCCTCACCGAACAGACCGCACTGGCGACTGCCGTGATCGACCTGCGCGTCACCGACGCCAACATCGACCTGCTGCAGAAAACCGTCGACGCGTACAAGGAATACCTGCGCGTGGTGGAAAACCAGGGCAAGGCCGGTACGATCGCGCCCTCCGACGTGATCACGGCGCGCACGCAGCTGGAGAACGCGCAATCCAAGCTCATCGCGCTCGGCGTGTCGCGCGAGCAGTACGTGCATGCCATCGCCGTGCTGGCCGGCAAGAACCCGGAAGAACTCGACGTGCCGCATAACGCGACGCTGCCGAGCTTGCCGCAGGTGCCCACCGGCGTGCCTTCCACCCTGCTGCAGCGCCGGCCCGATATCGCGGTGGCGGAACGCGAAATGGCCTCCGCCAACGCCGCCATCGGCGTCGCGGTGGCCGCGTACTATCCGTCCATCTCGCTGTCGGCAGCCGATGGCTTCTCGCAATCGCCACTGGCCGGCCTGCTGCACGTCGCCAACCACGTATGGTCGCTGGGCGCCGACGTAAGCGAAACCATTTTCGACGCCGGCGCCCGCCACGGCCAGGTCGCCGCCGCACGCGCCAACTACGAATCCGCCGTCGCCAACTACCGCGGCACCGTGCTCGCCGCCTTCCAGAACGTGGAAGACGACCTCTCAGGCGTGAGAATCCTGGCGCAACAGGCGCAAGTACTCGACGCGGCCGTGAAAGACGCCACGCGCGGCGCCGAGATCGCCTTCAACGAATACAACGCCGGCACCGTCGACTACACCACCGCCGCCACCGCGCAAACCACGCAGCTCAGCACCGAGCAGGATGCGCTGAGCGTGCAGCAGCAGCGCTTGCTGGATGCGGTGTCGTTGATTGGCGATCTAGGGGGCGGTTGGTCGGCGGACGAGTTGGCGCATGCGCCGACGGCACCGGTGACGAAGGTTGCGAAGTGAGTTGTGTTTGGTGTTGTTGCTTGTTGATGTGCGCTGGCGGGCTGATTCTTTTCGCCGTCGTTCGCGCGAAAGCGGGGATGACGGTGAGGGAACCGATGTTGCTTCGGAGATTTTGAAGAGGCTCTAAGGTTTTGAAGGGCCTCCAAGACAGGCGCTCCGCGCCAATCACGACGCGATGTGCCGCGCAGCGGCACGAGCCGTCGGCTTTGAGCTCTGGGCTCTTGATCTTCCGGGTCCCCGTATGAGGCGGCGGGCGGGTGGAGGAATAGCCCGCAGGGTGGCCGGCATGGATGCCGGCCAGTTTGTCGTCAGGGCAGGATGCCCTGTCGACAAACCCCGTAACCCGTCCGCGCACCTATCGGGCTTTGCCCGATAGGCGCCGATTCCGGGGGGCCCTTCTCTTTGGTTACTTTCTCTTGGGCAAGCAAGAGAAAGTGACCCGGCCTCCGGCAGGAGGTCGGAACGCCCGCCGCGTAGGCGGCTAGGTCGCGGCGGCGTTGGTAAAGAGCCGATCAACCTTTACGCGACAACCCAACCAAAAGTCGCTGGATCCCGGCCTACGCCGGGATGACGGCTAAAGAATGGAACGGTAAGGCGAGCACCTGACCGCGGCCCCTACCTCAGCCCCAATAGCAAAGAAACACACTCACCAAGCGCTGGCACACCACCCCTACCCTTGGCAAACTCCCCGCTCCCTCCAACACACCCGCCCATCATGCCCAGCCCACCACCCCTCACCCTCTCCCCCATCGTCGCCGGCCTCTGGCGCATCGTCAGCTGGCAACTCGGCGTGCAGGAGCGCGTGCGCTGGATCGAGCAGGCGCTGGACATGGGCATCACCTCGTTCGACCACGCCGACATCTACGGCGACTACCAGGCGGAAGCACAGTTCGGCGAAGCGTTGAAGGCCGCGCCAGCGCTTCGCGACCGCATGCAGCTGGTCACCAAGTGTGGCATTCGCCTGCGCTCCGCACAGCGTCCCTATCGCATCAACTACTACGACACCTCGGCCGCCTACGTGCGGGCACAGGTGGAGCAATCACTGCGCAACCTGCACACCGATCACCTGGATCTGGTACTGATCCATCGGCCGGACTACCTGATGGATGCCGCCGCGCTGGCCGACACCTTCGCCACCCTCACGCGCGAGGGCAAGGTGGCGCACTGGGGCGTTTCCAACCACACGACCAGCCAGTTCGCGCTGCTGCATCAGCGCCATCCGCTGCTGACCAACCAGGTCGAGCTTTCGCCGCTGCAGATGGGTGCGCTGGACGACGGCACGCTGGACCAAGCCCAGCAGTTGGGCCTGCGTCCGATGATCTGGTCGCCGCTGGGCGGTGGACGCCTGTTCACCGGCGAGGACGAACAGGCCGTGCGCGTGCGCGCCGAGATGGAACGCATCGCCGAGCGTTACGGCATCAACCTCACCACGCTGGCCTTTGCCTGGGCGCTGCGCCACCCCTCGCGCCCGTACGTGATCACCGGCACGGGTCGCATGGATGGCCTGCGCGATGCCGTGGCGGCACTCGATGTTCAGCTCGACGCCGAGGACTGGTACGCCATCTGGACGGCCAGCAAGGGGCACTCGGTGCCCTAGTCGCCACGCTCAGCGATTGGACACGCCATGCGGTACGTGCCCGGTCGCCACATGCTTGCGCGCCGATTCCACGTTGGCCGGTGAGTCGTCGAAGAAGATGTCCGCGCCGAACGCGTCGAGGAACGGGCCCTTGTCGCGCCCGCCCAGGAACAGCGCCTCATCGATGCGCACGCCCCAGCGGCGCAAGGTGAGAATTACGCGCTTGTGCGCCGGCGCCGAACGCGCGGTGACCAACGCGGTGCGGATGGGCGAATCCTCCGCCGGGAAGGCCGCCTGCAGGCGGTGCACGGCGGTGAGAAAGCCACGGAAGGGTCCCACCGACAGCGGCTCGTTGACCAGTTCGCGTTCGCTGCGATGGAAGGCTTCCAGGCCTTCCTCGCGCGACACGCGTTCGCCCTCGTCGCCGAAGATCACGGCGTCGCCGTCGAAGGCGATGCGCAACTGCTCGGTGGCGCGCGGCGGCGCCGTCGAGGGAAGAATGGTGGCCGCCGCGACGCCCGCGGCGAGCGCGCGGCCCACGTCCTCGGCATTGGCGGAAAGGAACAGGTCGGCCTTGAACGGCGCGATGTAATCAGAGGTCGGCGCCCCGCTGGTGAACGCGGCGCGGCTGATCTCCAGCCCGTAATGCTGGATCGCGTTGAAGATGCGCAACCCCGTGTCGCCCGAATTGCGCGACAGCAGGATCACCTCCACCGGCGGCACGTCGCCCGCCAGCTTGTTCAGGCCCAGCAGCTTCTGCACCAGCGGAAACGCCACGCCGGGCTTGAGTATCTCGTTCTCGTGCTCGATCTGGAACGCGCGATACGCATCCAGCCCCTGATGCTCGAACAGCTCGTGGCTGTCGCCCAGGTCGAACAGGGCACGCGAGGAAATGGCCACCACCAGGCGATTGTCGCCGGCGGAGGCGGGATCGTGGACGTCGGTCTTGGGGCGGCTCATGGTGGGGAATCTAGCGCAAAAGGCGAGGAGTGAGTTAAGAGGAGTGAGAAACGAGAGAAAGGCCGGCGGCCCAAGCTCTTCTCTCACTTCTCGCTACTATTTTCTCACTCCTGCCCTTAAGGCGAGGAGTGAGTCAAGAGGAGCGAGGAACGAGAGAAAAGCCGGCTACTTCAAGCCTTCGCTCTTCGCCCTTCTCTCACTTCTCACTACTATTTTCTCGCTCCTGCTCTTCAGTCTTGAGCGAATTGCTCATCCAGAATGCGCTGTTCCAGATTGTGCTCCGGGTCGAACAGCAGGCGCACGCCCTGCCCTTGCGACTGGCGGATCTCGACTTCGCGGATGTCGCGCACCTCGTGATAATCCGCCGTGGCGCTCACCGGGCGCTTGCCGGGATCGAGCACGCGCAGCGTCACCAGGGTGCGGTGCGGCAGGATGGCGCCGCGCCAGCGACGCGGACGGAACGGGCTGATGGGGGTGAGCGCCAGCACGTTGGCGTCCAGCGGCAGGATCGGGCCGTGCGCGGAAAGGTTGTACGCGGTGGAGCCGGCCGGCGTGGAGACCAGGATGCCGTCGCACACGAGGTTCTGCAGCTTCACCGTGTCGTTGAGTTTGACCTCCAGGTGGGCGGCCTGGTTGCTCTGGCGCAGCAGGGAGACTTCGTTGAAGGCGAGCGCATGATGCACTTCGCCGTGCGCGTCAACGGTGCGCATCTCCAGTGGGTACAGCACGGCGGCATGGGCGCGGGAGATGCGTTCCTCCAGTTCGTCCAGCCGGTGCTTGTTCATCAGGAAGCCGACGCGCCCCAGCTTCATGCCATACACCGGCGCCGGCAGGGCGCGATAGGCGTGCAGCGTGCGCAGCATGAAGCCGTCGCCGCCCAGGGCCACGATGACGTCGGCCTCCTCCGGCGGCATGTCGCCATAGCGATCGACAAACTTGCGGCGAGCCTGCTGGGCCACGTTGGTCTCGCTGGCGACAAAAGCAAAGCGCATAGGGCAGAGCCATCACCTGACAGGGGCCCTGAGCATAACAGCTACGGTTTGCGCTCCGGGACAGGGCCCGGCATGGCCGGGCGCCCCGCGAGGGGTAGGCCCGCCGGTCCCCGCCGAAGGAATCATCGGTGCACGCAAAAAAATATCGAAGGGACTAATACCTAGAGGCACCGCGCACATATACCCAGCGCCGATAGGAAAACGTACGCGGCACGGTTGGCCGCGTTCTCAAACATCGCAGGCACTGGACGAATAAACACTCCAGGTAAATCCGCAACAAAGCGCCGGCTCTTAAACAGCGCCATTCGAATCGAGCCGTTTTTCGCGAGGAAAACATCGGCATTCGCTTTGCTCTTTTTCTCCGGACACGGAGCTTATTTTTCACGGTTTCACAAGGAGCGATTTTTAAAATCGCCACCGAATCGCTCCCAGGCCATGGCGTGGCGCACAGCATGATGTGCGCCACTCGTCATCGCGCGTATCCGCAAAAACCTGGGCGATTCGCGGGCAAACCCATCCAAGCATGCAAACCGTTGAGGAGTACGCTTATGCAACGCACTAGCTCATCCGTGAAGCTTCTGGCTGCTCTTGCTTCCGTTTTCCTGGCAGGCATAGCGGCAACGATGCCGGCCAGCGCACAGACATGTTCGCCGGCGCTGGTGGCCGGCAGTTATGCGGCGTCCGACGACGGATCGATCATTCCCGCCCTCGGCGGTGTCATCAACCGGGCGTCGGTGGGACAAATCAATCTGGATGCGGCGGGTAATGTGTCCGGCACCAGCACGGCCAGCCTGGCCGGCACGATCAATACCAACAATTTCACCGGTACCTATGTCGTCAATCCTGATTGCACCGGTACATTGAATCTGCAGCAACCCGGAGCCACGGCGACTTTCGCGGCGGTATGGGACAGCAACGGAAGCCATTTCCGTTTCATATTCACCTCCTTCGGAACGCCGCTGCTTTCCACGCCCACGGTCATCCATGGCGACGCTACCAAGAAATTCCCGTGATTCGATACTTGCAAGCGATGTCCAGGACACCGCTTGATTGACCAAAAAAAGGGGCGGCGCCATGCGCCACCCCTTTGCCGATACCCGCAAACGCAGCGCGTTTACTGGTTCACCGGCACCTGCGCCAGCTGGGCCAGGCGACGGACTGCGACTGAGGCGATCGGGTAGTCCGCGTTCTGGGTCAGGATTTCCGCCAGCATGTTGCGGGTGTACTTCAGCGTGGCGTCGTCGCGCTGCAGCCATGCCTGCACTGGCGAGATGTCCTTCGATGCGCCCGTGAGCGAGAGCACCTGCAGGGCCAGCGCGCGATGCTGGTGGTTGAGCTCGTCCAGCAGCGAACCGCGTGCCTGCGCGTGCCATGCACCCTCGACCGGCAGCGCTTCGATCTGGCTGCGCAGCCATTCCAGGTCCAGCGCCTCGCCCAGTTCGTAGAACACGCTGGCCACCTTGGCGATCGGCTGGCCGCTCTGCTGGGCCACCTCGACGATGTCGAGCATGGCGCGCAGTTCCGGCAGGCGCGCCAGGCGCAGGGCGAGTTCGCCCGGCATGCCGAGGCCCTCCCACTTCTCCTGGCTGGTGGCGAATTCCTGCTTGCCCGTCTCGGTGAGCACGTTGGGCAGGGCCGCACGCAGCTCGGTGACGCCGGCCTGGTAGCGCTCCACGTTGGCGGCGATTTCCAGCGTGCCGCCCGGACGGTTCAGCAGCCAGCGCGTGGTGTGGCGCAGCAGCGACCAGATCTGCAGGATGGCGTCGATCTGGGTGGCTTCCGCCACCTTGCCGTCCAGTGCTTCGATCTGCGCCCACAGTTCGCGTGCGTCGAGGATTTCACGCGCGGCGGTGTACGCCTTGGCGATGGCCGCCGGCCCCTGCCCCGTGTCTTCCTGCATGCGCATCATGAAGGTGGCGCCCATGCGGTTGATGGTGGAGTTGGTCACGGCCGTGGCGATGATTTCGCGCTTCAGGCGGTGGCGCTGCATGTGCTCGGCGTACTTGGCGTGCAGCGGCTCGGGGAAATAGCGCACCAGTTCCTTGGACAGGTACGGGTCTTCCGGCACGTCCGAGTCGAGCAGCTGCTGGAACAGCTTGATCTTGTCGTACGACAGCAGCACGGAAAGCTCCGGACGCGTCATGCCGATCCCGCGCGTCTTGCGCTCGGTCAGCTCCGCTTCGCTGGGCAGGTTTTCCACCTGCCGGTCGAGCAGGCCTTCCGATTCCAGCTGGCGGATGAAGTGCGCCATGGAGCCGATGCGGTGCACCGACTGGTGCTCCATCAGGGTGATGGCCTGGTTCTGGCGGTAGTTGTCCCACAGCACCAGCTGGCCGACTTCGTCGGTCATGCTGGCGAGCAGCGTGTTGCGCTGGTCGAGCGTGAGCTCGTTGCGCTGCACGGCGTCGCCGAGCAGGATCTTGATGTTCACCTCATGGTCGGAGGTGTCCACGCCGGCCGAGTTGTCGATGAAGTCGGTGTTGAGCAGCACGCCATGCTGCGCGGCTTCGATGCGGCCCTTCTGGGTGAAGCCCAGGTTGCCGCCCTCGCCCACCACCTTGCAGCGTAGCTCCGCGCCGTTCACGCGCAGCGCGTTGTTGGCGCGGTCGCCCACGTCGGCATGGGTTTCGGCGCTGGACTTCACGTAGGTGCCGATGCCGCCGTTCCACAGCAGGTCCACCGGCGCCTTCAGGATGGCGCTGAGCAGTTCGTTCGGAGCCAGCTGGGTAACGTCCGGCTTGATGCCGAGCACGGCGCGCACTTCCGGCGAGATCGGGATCGACTTCAAGGTGCGCGGATACACGCCGCCGCCGGCGGAGATCAGCGACTTGTTGTAGTCGTCCCAGCTCGAGCGCGGCAGCTTGAACATGCGCTCGCGCTCCGCGAACGAACGCTCCACGTCCGGCGTCGGGTCGAGGAAGATGTGGCGATGGTCGAACGCGGCGACCAGCTTGATGTGGCGCGACAGCAGCATGCCGTTGCCGAACACGTCGCCGGACATATCGCCGATGCCCACGCAGGTGAAGTCCTGCGACTGGCTGTCGCGGCCCAGCGCGCGGAAGTGGCGCTTGACCGACTCCCACGCACCCTTGGCGGTGATGCCCATGCCCTTGTGGTCGTAGCCGTTGGAACCGCCCGAGGCGAAGGCGTCGCCCAGCCAGAAGCCGTGCTCGACCGAGATGGCGTTGGCGATGTCGGAGAACGTGGCCGTGCCCTTGTCGGCCGCCACCACCAGGTACGGATCGTCGTTGTCATGGCGCACCACGTCGTGCGGCGGCACCACCTTGCCTTCGAGCAGGTTGTCGGTGATGTCGAGCAGGCCGCTAATGAACATGCGGTAGCAGGCGATGCCCTCGGCCAGCTGCGCGTCGCGGTCGCCGTTGACGGGCGGGCGCTTGACGTAGAAACCGCCCTTGGAGCCCACCGGCACGATCACGGTGTTCTTCACCATCTGCGCCTTCACCAGGCCCAGCACTTCCGTGCGGAAGTCCTCGCGGCGGTCGGACCAGCGCAGGCCGCCACGCGCCACCGGGCCGAAGCGCAGGTGGATGCCTTCCACGCGCGGCGCGCACACGAAGATCTCGCGGTACGGCACCGGCTTGGGCAGCTCTGGCACGCGGTGCGAGTCGAACTTGAAGCTGATGTAGCTGCGGTACTGGCCGTTCCACTGCTGGAAGAAGCTGGTGCGCAGCGTGCCGCGGATCAGCGCCACGAAGCTGCGCAAGATGCGGTCGTCGTCCAGGCTGGACACGGTTTCCAGCAGCGTGCCGATGGCCTCCTCGATCACCGTGATCTGCTCGTCGCGCGGCTTGGAGAGCGCGCCCACCAGGCCGTCGATGAGGGCCGGATGCGCATGGCGCAGCGACTCGGGGATCAGCACCTGCATCTCGCCGCGCAGCATGTCGCCGGCGCGCTTGAGCTCGTCGGCCGACAGCGTCTCGCGGCGCGGATCGAACTTGGCCAGGAACATTTCCACCAGCAGGCCGGCGATGGCCGGGTAGCGGTTGAACGCGTCTTCCATGTACGACTGCGAGAAGGCCACGCCGGTCTGCAGCAGGTACTTGCAGTAGCTGCGCAGCATGGCGACCTGGCGCCAGCTCAGCTTGGCGCCCAGCACGAGGCGGTTGAAGCCGTCGTTCTCGGCATTGCCGCGCCAGATCTGCTCGAAGGCGTCCTCGAACAGCGTGCCCACCTGCTCCACGCTGAAAGCGAGGCTGCCGGCGGTCTGCACTTCGAAGTCCTGAATGTAGAGCTGGGCGTCGCCGACGCGGATGTCGTACAGGTGCTCGGTGAGCACGCGCAGGCCCAGGTTCTCCAGCTGCGGCAGCACTTCGGACAGGGCGATGTCGCCGCCGCTGCGGTAGATCTTGAAGCGCAGTTCTTCCGGACGGGAGGCCGGATGGTAGAACGACATGCGCACCGCGTCGTCGCCCTTGAGCAGCGACAGCTGGTGCACGTCCTGCGCGGCCACGACCGGGGACACGTCCTCCATGTAGCCGGCGGGCATGGCCTTGGCATAGCGGTTGGCCAGCACCACGCCGTCATGGTCGCCCAGCGTGCGCACCAGCTCGTCGCGCACGTCGTCGTGCCAGTTGCGCACGATGGCGGCCACGCCCTTCTCAAGCTCCGCGGTGTCGTACTGCACCTGGTCGCCGATCTTCGGGCGCACCACCACGTGCAGGCGCACCAGCGCGGCCTCGCCCATCAGCACGGACGAATCCAGGCTCTCGCCGCGCATCGACTCCTTCAGCATCGCCTCGATGCGCTCGCGCACCGTGGTGTTGAAGCGTTCGCGCGGGACGTACACCAAGCAGGTCACGAAGCGGCCGTAGCGGTCGCGGCGCACGAAGATGCGCGTGCGTGCGCGCTGGCGCAGTTCCAGCGTGCCCATCGCGGTGTTGAACAGTTCCTCGTCGCTGCTCTGGAACAGCTCGTCGCGCGGCAGCGTTTCCAGGATGTGGCGCAGCGCCTTGCCCGAATGCGAGTCGCGCTTGAGGCCGGAGCGCTCCATCACGTACTCGACCTTCTGGCGCACCAGCGGCACGTCCTGCGGGCGCGCCATGTATGCATTGGAGGAGAACAGGCCCAGGAAGCGCTGCTCGGCCACCGGCTTGCCGTTGGCGTCGAACTTGAGCACGCCCACGTAATCCATGTAGCCCGGACGGTGCGCGTGCGAGCGCGCATTGGTCTTGGTGAGGATGATGGCGTCGGTGGAGCCGGACTGCGGCAGGTCGCTGGCCACCAGCGAACGCAGCGAGCGCGGCGCCAGCGAGCGCTCGCTCTTGTGCAGGATGCCGGCGCCGGAGGTTTCGTTGGCGCGCAGCACTTCCTCGCCGTCGGCTTCGGTGACTTCGTATTCGCGGTAGCCGAGGAAGGTGAAGTTGTCGTCGGCGAGCCAGCGCAGGAATTCCGAGGCTTCCTTCACCGAGGCAGCGTCGATCGGCAACTGGCGCGAAGGCAGGTCGGCGGCGATGGCCAGAGCTTGGTCGCGCATCTTCTTCCAGTCGGCCACGGCGACGCGCACGTCTTCCAGCGCGCCTTCGAGGCGGGCCTTGAGCCTGGCCAGCTCCTCGTCGTTCGCCACGCGGTCCACTTCGAAATGCATCACCGATTCGGGCTGGCCGTCGGCGGCGCCGATCTTCAGCAGCTTGCCGGAGGCGTCGCGCGACACCTCCACCACCGGATGGATCACCGCGTGGATCTGCAGGTTCTCGGCCGCGACCATGCTGACGGTGTCGACCAGGAAGGGCATGTCGTCGGTGACGACCTCGATGTAGCTGCGGCCCGCGTGGCCGGTTTCCGGGTTGACCACGCGTACGGCGGCGTGGCCGGGCTTGCGCTGCTGCATGAACTGGAGCAGGTCGGCGATCAGCGCGGCCCACTCGCGGGCGGTGTGCAGCTCGAGGTCGCCGTCGGCGATGCGCGAGAAGAAAGCGCTGATAAAAAATTGCGCCTCATCAAGGCGCACCGTGGGAAATCCGCTTTTCAGTTCTTCGAGAACAACAGTGGGGAAAGAGCTGTTGCTGGCCGCACGAATCGCGTTCATGGCATCTACTGTTTTGGGGAGACGGAATGAGGCTAAAAAAGCCTCAAAAGGATACGCCTCGCGTCATGCCTAATCCACCTTTGTGAACGGCGAACTTCAGCCAGCGGCAGGACATGACGCCTGTGCAGCAAAGGCCATGCGAGGGTGTTTTCGCGACAACGGCGTGACAGCCGGCACGCAGCGGAAACACCCGCCTTCCATCGAAACACTTGCGGCGCTCGTGTGTTGCCTGCGCATCGGCGGACGCGACCTTCATCACCGGCCCATGCAGTACCTGGGCGTATGTCACGACGTTGCCGTCATCAAAACGTTGCGCTGCAGCAGATGAAATCGGTTCATCGCCAAGCACGGGCGACCAATGGAAACACGCGCATACCGGTGACGGGGCGTTGCAAGCAAGCGAGCAGGACGCGCAACCGGACGATCGGCACAGGCCATCGCCGCCGTGGGCTGGCACCATCCCCGCCGCACCACTTCCGGGGCGTCATGAACACCGACACCCTTCCTTCACGGAATTCAGCCAAAATTAGTACCCGGCGATCCACCAAGGGGTACAGCAATCGGATCTCAGCTCATCCCGAGAAACGCGCCAGGGCGGCCCGGAGTGCCCGCCCAGCGTGGCGAGGGTGGCTCTACAAATTGTAAACTGTACGGTATAGTCCAAGCTCGCCTTGCCTGAACGAGCCACGGCTTCCGGGCCCCGCCCGTCCTGATTTCTCCCGGTTTCCCGGGGAATGCGGACCTGCGGGGCCGCTGTGTGTTCGTCGCAAGCCATTGATTTGTCGTTGCCCGGAGAGGCCACGACGTGCTGCATCCCCGACCACATTAAAGAAAAGAATGGAGCCCACATGAAGTCCACGTCATTGCGCACACCCCTGCTGTGCCTTGGCCTGCTCTCACTGGCCGCCTGTGGCAAAGGCAAGGAACAAGGCCCGCCGCAGATGCCGCCGCCGGAAGTCGGCGTGGTGAAGGTCCAGGCCCAGAGCACGCCGCTGACCAAGGACCTGGTGGGCCGCGTGTCGGCCTTCCGCAGCGCGGACGTGCGCGCCCGCGTCTCGGGCGTGCTGCTCAAGCGCGTCTACCAGGAAGGCACGGACGTCAAGCAGGGCCAGGTGCTGTTCGAGATCGACCCGGCCGTGTACCAGGCCGCGGTGAACTCGGCCCAGGCCAACCTGGCCGCCGGCCAGGCCACCTATGTGAACTATCACAACCTGGCCGAGCGCTACCGCAAGCTGCGTCCGCAGAACTTCATCTCGCAGTCCGACTTGGACGCCGCCGAAGCCAACGAGCGCAGCAGCGCCGCCTCGGTGAAGCAGCTGCAGGCCGCGGTGGAAAACGCCAAGATCAACCTGAGCTACACCCGCGTGACCTCGCCCATCGACGGCCGCGCCGGCCAGCAGCAGGTCACCGAGGGTGCCATCGTCGGCAACGGCGCCGCCGACGCGGGCTCCAGCTCCACCCTGCTGACCACGGTGGACCAGCTCGATCCACTCTATGTGAACTTCACCGTCAGCTCCGCCGACCTCGATCGCCTGCGCGCCGCGCAGTCGGCGGGCAATGTGTCGCTGTCGGACCAGAACAAGACCACCGTGCAGGTCACCCTGCCCGACGGCAGCAAGTACGACCAGGCCGGCACGCTTGACTTCTCCGGCGCCACGGTCGACCCGACCACGGGTGCGGTGAACCTGCGCGCCCAGCTGCCCAACCCGCAGCGCCGGCTGCTGCCGGGCGCCTACGTCACCATCACCGCCAACCTGGGCGAGCAGCACAACGTGTTCCTGGTGCCGCAGGCGGCCGTGCTGCGCGACGTGGTGGGCGCGTACGCGCTGGTGGTCGAGTCCAATGGCAACGTGGCGCGCAAGAACGTCAAGGCCGACAACATGGCCAACGGCAACTGGATCGTCACCAGCGGCCTGAGCGCCGGCGACCAGGTGATCGTGTCCGGCCTGCAGGCTGTGCAGCCCGGCAAGCCGGCCAAGGCCACGCCCTACCAGCCCGACCAGAAGAAGGGCGCGCAGGCGGGCCAGGCTGGCGCGGCTGCCGGTAAGCAGTAAGGGAGCCCACCGACATGCCGAGTTTCTTTATTGACCGTCCCATCTTCGCGTGGGTGGTGGCCATCCTGATCACACTGGTGGGCACCATTTCCGTGTTGAACATGGGTATCGAGTCGTACCCGAACATCGCGCCGCCGCAGGTGGTGGTGTCGGCGACCTACCCGGGCGCCAACGCCGATACGATGGAGAAGAACGTCACCCAGGTGATCGAGCAGCAGCTCACGGGCATCGACCATCTGCTGTACTTCAGCTCCTCGTCCAACTCCAACGGCACCTCCACCATCACCCTGAGCTTCGAAACGGGCACCGACCCGGACATCGCCCAGGTGCAGGTGCAGAACAAGGTGCAGCTGGCCCAGCCGCGCTTGCCGACCGCCGTGACCCAGCAGGGCGTGGTGGTGGCCAAGAGCAACCCTGACTTCCTGATGTTCGTGTCCCTGGTGTCCAGCAACCCGGACATCGACGGCAACCGCCTGGCCGACATCATCGCCTCGCAGGTGGCCGACCAGGTGGGCCGCATCCCGGGCGTGGGCAACACCCGCCTGATCGGCGCCGAGTACGGCGTGCGCATCTGGCTGAACCCGGACAAGCTGCAGGGCTACGGCCTGGCCGCCAGCCAGGTCTACTCGGCCGTGGCCGCGCAGAACGTGCAGTTCGCCGCCGGTTCGCTGGGCGCCGACCCGTCGCCGAAGGACCAGGGCTTCACCGCCACGGTGTCGGCCGAGGGCCGTTTCTCCTCGCCCGAGGAGTTCGGCAACATCATCCTGCGCGCCAACAGCGACGGCACGGTGGTCAAGCTGAGCGACGTGGCCCGCATCGACTTCGGCCCGCAGAGCTACGGCCTGGCCGCGACGTGGAACGGCCAGCAGGTGGGCGGTCTCGGCGTGCAGCTGCTGCCGGGCGCCAACGCGCTGGACGTGGCCGACGCGGTGAAGGCCAAGATGGCCGAACTGTCCAGGGACTTCCCCGAAGGCGTCACCTGGTTCGCACCGTACGACACCACCCCGTTCGTGAAGATCTCGATCGAGGAAGTGGTGCACACGCTGGTGGAGGCCATCATCCTGGTCTTCCTGGTGATGCTGATCTTCCTGCAGAACTTCCGTGCCACGGTGATCCCCACCCTGGTGATTCCGGTGGCGCTGCTGGGCACCTTCATCGGCCTGGTGGCCCTGGGCTTCACCGTCAACCAGCTGACCCTGTTCGGCATGGTGCTGGCCATCGGCATCGTGGTGGACGACGCGATCGTGGTGATCGAGAACGTCGAACGCATCATGACCGAGGAGCACCTCTCCCCCAAGGAAGCCACGCGCAAGGCGATGGGCCAGATCACCGGCGCGGTGGTGGCCATCACCGTGGTGCTTGCGGCGGTGTTCGTGCCCTCGGCCCTGCAGCCGGGCGCGTCGGGCGTGATCTACAAGCAGTTCGCGCTGACCATCGCCGTGTCGATGGGCTTCTCGGCGTTCCTCGCGCTGTCGTTCACGCCGGCGCTGTGCGCCACCATCCTCAAGCCGGTGCACGACCACAAGAAGAACATCGTCTACCGCAAGTTCAACGATCTCTTCGATCGCGTCACGCACACCTACAGCGGCCACATCGGCAGTGCGGCGCGCCATGCACCGCGCTGGATGATGGTGTTCGTGGTGGTCGCGGCGCTGGCTGGCTTCCTGTACACCAAGCTGCCCACCAGCTTCGTGCCCAATGAAGACCAGGGCTTCGCCCTCGCCATCGTCAACCTGCCGCCGGGCGCCACCCTGCACCGCACGGAAGAGGTGATGGCCGAAATGCGCGAGCGCGTGAAGCAGAGCCCGCTGCAGGACGACATCGTCGGCATGTACCAGATCAGCGGCTTCAGCTTCATCGGCCAGAGCGAAAGCACCGGCATGGCCTTCATCAAGTTGAAGGACTGGAAGGAGCGCTCGATCACGGCCGACGACTGGATCCTGAAGGCGAACGGCGTGCTGCACGGCATCCGCGACGCGCAGATCTTCGTGGTCAACCTGCCCACCATCCGCGGCCTCAGCCAGTTCGGCGGCATCGACATGTACCTGCAGGCGCGTGCCGGCCAGTCGCATGGCGAGCTGATGCAGGCCATGGGCACCGTGGTCGGCAAGGCCAAGGACAACCACGCGCTGTTCGGCGTTCGCCCCAACTCGCTGCCCGATGCCCCGCAGTGGGACATGAAGGTGGACCGCGTGCAGGCGCAGGCCATGGGCCTGTCGGTGAGCGACGTGTACACCGCCATCCAGATGATGCTGGCGCCGGTGTATGTGAACGACTTCGTCTACGGCGGCCGCGTGAAGCGCGTGTACCTGCAGGCGGACCAGGCCTACCGCATGGGCCCGGAAGCGCTGCAGCACATCTACACGCCCAGCAGCCTGTCGCCGGGTTCGAGCAGTTCGTCCACCTACGCGGCCACGGTCAACCCGTACAACATGATCCCGATCTCCAGCGTGGTGAAGACCAACTGGGACATGGGCTCGCCGGCGCTGACCCGCTACAACGGCTACGCCGCGGTGGAAATCGTGGGTAACGAAGCCCCGGGCTTCTCCACCGGCCAGGCCATGGCCGCGCTGCAGGGCATCGTGGACAACGACCTGCCCAAGGGCTTCGGCGCGGACTGGACGGGTCAGTCGTACCAGGAAATCCTGGCCGGCAACTCGGCCACGCTGCTGATGGTGCTGTCCATCGTCATCGTGTTCCTCTGCCTTGCCGCGCTGTACGAGAGCTGGTCGATCCCGGTCGCCGTGCTGCTGGTGGTGCCGCTGGGCCTGCTGGGTACGGTGGTGTTCTCCATGTTGCGCGGCTTGCCGAACGACATGTACTTCAAGATCGGCCTGATCACGGTGATCGGTCTGGCGGCGAAGAACGCGATCCTGATCGTGGAATTCGCGGTGGAGCAGCAGCAGGCTGGCCAGTCGCTGTTCCAGGCAGTGGTCACGGCTTCGCGCCTGCGACTGCGCCCCATCCTGATGACGTCGATGGCGTTCATCCTGGGTGTGTTCCCGCTGGCCATCTCCACTGGTGCGGGCGCCAACTCGCGTCACTCCATCGGCACGGGCGTGATCGGCGGCATGATGTTCGCCACCTTCCTCGGCCTGCTGCTGATCCCGGTGTTCTACGTCACGGTGCGTCGCCTGCTGGGCGACAAGCTGGACGAGGCATCGCACACGATCCGCCAGGCCCACGGCGGCGCAGCCACCGACGCAAGCGGCGGCGGCACGCAGGGCCCGATGCAGCCGTTCGATTCGGATCCGCGCCGCGGCGCGTGATCCGGGTCCACCGGTCGTTCAACGAAAAGCCCCGGTCGAAAGACCGGGGCTTTTTCTTTGGCTCCGTGCGCCGCAACGGCGCGGCGAAGCGGGCTCACTGTTCGCCGCTCACCGTGGTGTTGCGCCCGCGCAGCTTTGCCGAATACAGCCGCCGGTCCACCAGTTCGAGAAAAGCCTGCCGCTCGTCCAGCGCCATGGGCACCACCGTGCCCGCGCCGATGCTCAGGGTCAGCGCCATGCCGGCCAACGAGCGCTCGTGCGGAATCCACTCGGTGCGGATCAGCTCGTGGCAACGCTCGGCCACCTGCGCGGCGGTGGCGGCATCAGTGTCGGGCAGCACGAGCACGAACTCCTCGCCGCCGAAGCGCGCGAGAAAATCGCGCGGGCCGCGTATCGCCTTCTCCAGCGTCTTGGCCACCACCTTCAGGCAGTAATCGCCCTGCACGTGGCCGTAGTGATCGTTGTACTGCTTGAAGTAGTCGATATCGAGCACGAGCAGCGACAGCGGCCGTCCGCTGCGCCGCGCGCCGTCCCACTCTTCCTGGAACACCGTGTCGAAGCGGCGGCGATTGGCGATGCCGGTGAGGCCATCCTTGAAGGACAACGTCTCCAGCTCGCGTTGCAGCTCCAGCAGCCGTTGCTCCGTGCGCTTGCGCTCGCTGATGTCGAACATGAAGCCGACCAGCGCATCCACGCTGCCATCGGCCTTGCGCACCACGTGGACCACGTCGCGGATCCACACGTAGCCGCCGTCCTTGCACAGCGCGCGGTAGTCGGCCTCGTGGTCCACGCCGGCCTTGGACTGCGCCACGCAGAAATTCACCGCCCAGTCGCGGTCTTCCGGATGGATGCGGTCGGCCCAGTCCTGCACGCTGACCCAGCTGTCGGGCGCCCAGCCCAGCAGTTCTTCGATCTGCGGGCCGATGTAGGAAAACGACAAGGTGTCCCACTGGATGCGCCAGGGAATGGCCTTGGTGGACTCGAGCAGGGTCTTGTAGACCATGCCCTCTTCTTCCAGCTTCTCGATGGTTTCTGACATGGGCGGCTCGCGGCGCGTGGCTTGGTATTCCCAGCCCGAAGCAACCATCGTGCCGTGCTGTGGGGCGGTGTGCGCCAGCGCGGAAGAACGCCTGTTGCCAGCGTTTTGCGGCCTCCGATCTCGTTCCGGGAACGGGCGCGGATGAAGTGGACGTCGCCGTGTTCGGTCAGTTCCCGACGTGGCGGGACGAAGCCGCGCGAGAGTCAGGGGCCGTCCTTGGCCGGAGGGGGTACCGAATCCCTGGTTGATCGCAAGTATTTGCGATTGTTCCGAAAGGCGTCAACCGCCTTCGTCCGCTCCGGCAAGCGGGAACGCAAAGAAAAACCCCCGGCGCGGGCCGGGGGCTGGGTCGGGCTCACTCAGCGCAGGCCGGTTTCGGCGCGCGCGATCACGATGCGCTGGATCTCGCTGGTGCCTTCGTAGATCTCGGTGATCTTGGCATCGCGGAAGTAGCGCTCCAGCGGCATTTCGCGGGAATAACCCATGCCGCCGTGGATCTGCACGGCCTGGTGGGAAATCCACATGGCCGCTTCCGACGCGGTGAGCTTGGCGATGGAAGCCTCGGTGCCGAAGCGGCCGCCGTTCTTCTCCGCCTCCCCCTTGGTCCAGGCGGCGCGCAGCGTCAGCAGCATGGCGGCGTCCAGCTTGCACTTCATGTCGGCAATCTTCGCCTGGGTCATCTGGAAGCTGCCGATGGGCTGGCCGAAGGCCTTGCGGTCGCGCGACCACTGCACCGACGCGTCGTAGGCCGCGCGTGCAATGCCCACCGCCTGCGAAGCGATGCCGATGCGGCCCGCGTCGAGCAGGCTCATGCCCATGGCGAAGCCCTTGCCTTCCTCGCCCAGCAGGTTTTCCTTCGGGCACACGTAATCGGTGAATTCGATTTCGCAGGTGGCCGAGGCGCGGATGCCCAACTTCGGCTCGCTCTTGCCCGCATGGAAACCGGGCAGCTGGGTATCGATGATGAAGGCCGACACGCCCTTGGCGCCGATGCCCGGCGTGGTGATGGCGAACAGGATGATGTAGCGCGCGACCATGCCGGAGGTGATCCAGCTCTTCTTGCCGTTGATCACCCAGTCGCCGTTGGCGTTCCTGGTGGCGCGCGTGTGCATGGCGGAGGCATCCGAACCGGACTGCGGCTCGGTGAGCGCATACGCGCCGATGGCCTCGCCCTGGGCGATGGCGCGCACATACTTCTGCTTCTGCTCCTCCGTGCCGTGCTTGAGGATGCCGGTGCAGAACAGCGAATTGTTCACCGACATGATGGTGGCGGTGGCCGCGTCGGCCGAGGCGATCTCGATCATCGCCAGCACATAGGCAATCGGGTCCATGCCCGCGCCGCCGTACTCCGTGGGCACCTCGATGCCCATCAGGCCCAATTGGCCCATCTCGCGGATGTTGTCCAACGGGAACTCCCCCTTCTCGTCCAGCTCCGCCGCCACCGGCACGATGCGCTTCTGCGCGAAATCGCGGGCAATGGCCTGGATGGACAACTGGTCGTCGGTAAAACGGAAATCCATGAAAGACTCCAAGGGGGATCAGGGAAGCCCTCCATTTTAGCCCGTGCGATGCGGATACCTCTGTGCGGATGCAGCAAGGAGCGAGGAGTGAGTAAAGAGGAGTGAGAAGTGAGAGAGAGCCAACCTCTGTTTTCTCACTCCTCTTCACTCACTCCTAGCTTCTTGACTAGGAACCCAGCCGGTCCTAGCCTTAAGTATCTCTGCATCGCGATACAAGGATACCCATGGACCTGGCTACCGCCTCCAGCGTGCTGCGCCTGCTGGCGGACCCCACCCGGGTGCGCCTGCTCGCCCTGCTCGAACGCGAGGAACTGACCGTGGCGGAGCTGGCCGCGGTGCTGCACCTGGCGCAGCCGCGCGTGTCCACCCATCTGGCCAAGCTGAAGGAAGCGGAGCTGGTACGCGACCGCCGGGCCGGCGTGTCCGCCTATTACCGCGCCAACGCCGAAACCGACGAGCACCTGCAGGTGCTGCTCAAATCCCTGCGCGACAACATCGACGACGCCCTGCTGCGCGAGGACGCCGAACGCCTGCCCGGCGTGCTCGCCCAGCGTGCCAGCGAGGAAGGCTGGGCCGACACCGTCGCCGGCGACATGGAGCGCCATTACTCGCCAGGCCGCACCTGGGAAACCCTCGCCCGCTCGCTGCTGCAGCTGCTGGAAACCGGCGACGTGCTCGACATCGCCTCCGGCGACGGCATCACCGCCGAACTGCTGGCCCCGCACGCCCATTCCATCGTCTGCGTGGACAGCAGCGAGCGCGTGGTGGAAGCGGCGGCGCAGCGCTTGAAACCCTTCGGCAATGTCGAAGTGCTCAAGGGCGACATGCATGCGCTCGAGCTGGGCGAACGCCGTTTCGACCTTGTGCTGATGCTGCACGCCCTTACCTACGCCGAACACCCGGCCAAGGCCGTTGCCGAGGCCGCGCGTGTGCTGCGCAGCGGCGGCCGCCTGCTGACCGTGACGCTGGGCAAGCACGACCACCGCGCCGTGGTGGAGCCGTTCGATCACCGCAACCTCGGCTTCTCCCACGACGAACTGACCGGCTTCGCCAAGAAGGCTGGCCTGGAAGCCCTGAGCTGTACGCGCCTGAGCCGCGAGCGCAAGGCGCCCCATTTCGAAGTGATCAGCCTGCTCGCCCGCAAGAAGTAAGGAGAACGCCATGAGTACCCTGCCCTGGCTCCATCCCGAACGGGTCGCCCTGCTGGAAAAAGGGCTGCGCGAACGCATCCTCGTCATCGACGGCGGCATGGGCACCATGCTGCAGGGCCATCAACTCGACGAAACCGCCTTCCGCGGCGAGCGCTTCGCCGATGGCCACGACAGCACGCATGCGCACGACCATCCCGGCGGCTGTGACCTCAAGGGCAACAACGACCTGCTCACGCTGACCACGCCGGACATCATCCGTGGCGTGCACGAGGCCTACCTCGAAGCCGGCGCGGACCTGATCGAAACCAACACCTTCAACTCCACGCGCATCAGTCAGGCCGATTACCACCTGGAACACCTCGCGTATGAGTTGAACCGCGAAGGCGCCCGCCTCGCCCGCGCCGCCTGCGATGCGTTCGAGGCGAAGACGCCGGACAAGCCGCGCTTCGTCATCGGCGTGCTCGGCCCCACCAGCCGCACCGCCTCGCTGTCGCCGGATGTCAATGATCCGGGCTTCCGCAACGTCACCTTCGAAGAACTGGTGACCAATTACACCGAGTCCGCCGCCGGCCTGATCGATGGCGGCGCCGACCTCCTCATGGTCGAGACCATCTTCGACACGCTCAACGCCAAGGCGGCACTGTTCGCCATCAGCGAGCTGTTCCGCGAGCGCGGTGCGCGCCTGCCGGTGATGATCTCCGGCACCATCACCGACCGCTCCGGCCGCACGCTCTCCGGCCAGACGGCGGAAGCCTTCTACTACTCCGTGCAGCACGCGCGGCCGATCTCCGTGGGCCTCAACTGCGCGCTGGGCGCGGCAGACCTGCGCCCGCACGTGCAGGTGCTGGCCAACACCGCCACCTGCTTCGTCAGCACGCACCCGAACGCCGGCCTGCCCAATGCCTTCGGCGAATACGACGAAACACCCGAACAGATGGCCGCCGTGATCGGCGGCTTCGCCCGCGACGGCCTGCTCAACATGGTCGGCGGCTGCTGCGGCACCACGCCCGCGCATATCAAGGCGATTGCGGAGGCGGTGCGCGATGTCGCGCCGCGCACTTTGCCTGCCCAAGCGAAGGAGGCCGCATGACGCTCCCTCTCCCCTCCGGGGAGAGGGCCGGGGTGAGGGGCCAATCTTGCCTCACCCTCGCACTACTCAGCCTTGCCGCCCGCCCCACGCCCCCACATCAATCCTCTCCCCTCCACGGAGAGGAGGACAACGCATGATGCCCCGCTACACCCGACTCTCCGGCCTTGAACCGCTGGTCATCACGCCGGGCCTGCTGTTCGTCAACGTCGGCGAACGCACCAACGTCACCGGCTCCGCGCAGTTCCGCAAGCTCATCAAGGAAGAGCGCTACGAGGAAGCCGTGGACGTCGCGCGCCAGCAGGTCGCCAGCGGCGCGCAGATCATCGACGTCAACATGGACGAGGGCCTGATCGATTCGGAAGCCGCCATGACGCGCTTCCTCAACCTGATCGCCGCCGAGCCCGACATCGCCCGCGTGCCGGTGATGGTGGATTCCTCCAAATGGAGCGTGATCGAAGCCGGCCTGCGCTGCCTGCAGGGCAAGGGCATCGTCAACTCCATCTCGATGAAGGAAGGCGAAGAACTCTTCCTCGAGCACGCGCGCAAGGTCCAGCAATACGGCGCCGCCGTGGTGGTGATGGCCTTCGACGAACAGGGCCAGGCCGACACCTGCGAGCGCAAGGTGGAAATCTGCGCCCGCGCCTTCGAGCTGCTCACCACCCGGCTCGATTTCCCACCCGAAGACATCATCTTCGACCCCAACATCTTCGCCATCGCCACCGGCATCGAGGAACACAACAACTACGCGGTGGATTTCATCGAAGCCACCCGCGAACTCAAGCGCCGCTTCCCCGACTCGCACGTGTCGGGCGGCGTGTCGAACGTGTCGTTCTCGTTCCGCGGCAACAACGTGGTGCGCGAGGCGATCCACTCCGTGTTCCTCTATCACGCCATCAGGGCGGGCATGGATATGGGCATCGTCAACGCCGGCGCGTTGATGATCTACGACGACCTGCCCGAGGAACTGCGCGAGCGCGTCGAGGACGTGGTGCTCAACCGCCGCGCCGACGCCACCGAGCGCCTGCTGGAAATCGCCGACAACTACAAAGCGAAGAAAGGCGAAGCCGTCGCCGAGAACCTCGCCTGGCGCGACAAGCCGGTGCGCGAACGCCTCAGCCACGCACTGGTGCACGGCATCGACCAGTACGTGGTGGAAGACACCGAAACCGCGCGCCTGGAATCCGCTCGCCCGCTCGACGTCATCGAAGGCCCGCTGATGGACGGCATGAACGTGGTCGGCGACCTGTTCGGCGCCGGCAAGATGTTCCTGCCGCAGGTGGTGAAATCCGCCCGCGTGATGAAAAAGGCCGTGGCGCACCTCATCCCCTTCATCGAGGAGGAAAAGGCGCGCACCGGCGATGCCGGCAAATCTAACGGCAAGATCGTCATGGCCACCGTGAAGGGCGACGTGCACGACATCGGCAAGAACATCGTCGGCGTGGTGCTCCGCTGCAACAACTTCGACGTGATCGATCTGGGCGTGATGGTGCCCACGCAGAAAATCCTGGAGACGGCCATCGCCGAGAACGCCGACATCATCGGCCTCTCCGGCCTCATCACCCCGTCGCTGGAGGAAATGAGCCAGGTCGCGCGCGAAATGCAGCGCCAGAACTTCACCATTCCGCTGATGATCGGCGGCGCCACCACCTCGCGCGCGCACACCGCGCTGAAGATCGAGCCGCACTACAAGTCTCCCACCGTATGGGTGAAGGACGCCTCGCGCGCCGTGGGCGTGGCGCAGTCGCTGGTGAGCAAGGAGCTGGTCGACAACTTCATCGCCAAGGTCAAGGCCGACTACGCCGAAGTGCGCGAACGCCATCGCAATCGCAGCGGCGGCAAGCCGCTGGTTCCGCTGGACAAGGCGCGCGCGCAGCGCTTCACCACCGATTGGGCCGGCTACGAACCGCCGCAGCCCAAGCAGCCCGGCATCACCGTGTTCGACGACTACGATCTCGCCGAACTGCGCGGGTACATCGACTGGTCGCCCTTCTTCAACGCCTGGGAACTGGCCGGCCATTTCCCCGCCATCCTCACCGACGAAATCGTCGGCAAGCAGGCCACCGAGCTGTACAAGGACGCGCAGGCGATGCTGGACCAGCTCATCACCGAAAAATGGCTGACCGCGCGCGGCGTGATCGGTTTCTGGCCGGCTGCGTCCACGGGGGACGATGTCGTCGTGCCGCTGGACGGCGGCAAGACGGTCACGCTCCACCACCTGCGTCAGCAGGTCGACAAACCAACGGACCGCCCCGATTTCTGCCTTAGCGACTTCATCGCCCCAAAACCCGCCAACAAGCAGGACTGGATCGGCGGCTTCGCCGTCACCGCCGGCATCGGCATCGACGAACACGTGGCCCGCTTCGAAGCGGCGCACGACGACTATTCTGCCATCCTGCTGAAGGCCCTGGCCGATCGCCTGGCCGAAGCCTTCGCCGAGCGCATGCACGAACGCGTGCGCCGCGAGTTCTGGGGCTACGCGCCGGACGAATCGCTGGACAACGCATCGCTGATCGACGAGAAATACCGCGGCATCCGCCCTGCCCCGGGCTATCCGGCCTGCCCGGACCACACCGAAAAAGGCACGCTGTTCCAGCTGCTCGACGCCACCCGCCACACCGGCATCGAACTCACCGACAGCTTCGCCATGTTTCCCACCGCCGCCGTGTCCGGCTGGTACTTCTCCCACCCGGACAGCCAGTACTTCGTGGTGGGCCGCCTCACCCGCGAACAGGTGGACGACTACGCCAAGCGCAAGGGCTGGACGCGCGAGGAAGCGGAACGCTGGCTGGCACCCAATCTGGATTACGATCCGGATTGAGGCGCTCAAGCCGCGCTTGCATGGTTACTGCACTATGCCTGCACCCGGTGGTCTGGGACCGCACTCCGGCCCAAACCTCGCGCAAACGCCTGTATCCCTCACCGTCATTCCCGCGAAAGCGGGAATCCAGTGCCTTTTGGCCTTCCCGCACTACGTAAAGACGCTGGATGACTCGCTTCGCTCGCCCCTTCGGGGCCGCCCTACGGGCGTTCTGCGCGCGTTGCGCTTGTCCCGCCTTCGCGGGAATGACGGTAAGGAAGTTGAGCGTCCGCGCGAGATATCGAACAGCCCCTCAAACCTCACTCTCCACCAGCGACCGCCGCTTCATCTCGCGCATATGCACGACCAGGTTGTACACCGAGACAAAGGACGGGAAGAAATTCGACAGGATGCCCACCGAGTCGTTCTTGCCGAAGATGAAGTAGGACAGCAGCAGCGCGCTGCCGATCACCGACAGCCACCAGAACGACAAGGGCATCACCACGCGCTTGAGCTTGCGCGTGTAGTACAGCTGCACGAACCAGCGGCTGGTGAACATCACCGAGCCGAGGAAGCCCACCATCTTCCAGGGCGTCAACTCGAACCGGTGCAGGGACCCGAGGATGTGGTCGAGCTGGTGGGTCAGAAAGTCCATGGACGGAGGGCCGATAGCTGAAAAGCCGAGCATTGTACCGGTTCACCTTTCAATCAACTGCCATCCCTGGGACTTTTTTTGGCCCGGAGGCTTGACCCACCCCCCCCACACCCCGTATATTTGCGCGCTCGGCGGGCGATTAGCTCAGCGGTAGAGCACTGCCTTCACACGGCAGGTGTCGCAAGTTCGATCCTTGCATCGCCCACCATAAGAATTAACGACTTAGGCCACCTACCAAGGTGGCCTATTTCTTTGTACGGATATCGGTACGGAAATTCATCCCGAAACGGTCTCCCCTCGATGGGTGCCGTGTTCCGTCGCCCCTCCCCTATCGGTAGAGTTTCCCTGACCATCCAGGGGAACCACCATGCAGCCCAATCTCCTTGCTGTCGTCGCCGCAGATGTGGGTGCTGTACCCACCGTCTCTGATAGCCGATTCGCTTGGTGGTCATCCGAAGATGCATGCGGTGTGCAGCCATCAACGCTTGCCGACCATGTGGCCCAACTTCTGGCAAATGGCCGCCCCGTTGCGCTAGGCTCTGTGTGCCCCCTGTTTGTACCACTTCGTAAAAACGAACACGCCTTAACCAACGCACGCCCAGAGAATGTCCGCCAGGACGATGGGCTGCGCCTAGGAGTGGCAGCGGCGGTGCAGGCTCGTTCACCGTGGGACCGGCGCAAGTTCCCTGAGTGCTACATCGCGTTCGGCAGAGCACGCCCGCTAACACCCCTGCCTTTCTCGATTGGCAAGCCTTCCGCGATCACGGGCGGGGCCTGTTCTTATGAGAAGCGTTCGTCACGGGGCCCAATAAAGTCGGCTCCCATACGCTCAATAGCGACGCCATTGCCTAAGCTGCACCCGTGGCTAGGCTGCGAGGATGACTTCCAAAGCCCACCGGGAAAGCCGACCAAAGAACACACGAGGGAAAGCATGGAATGACCGAGCCACTCATGGATAATGCAAAGAAATGCTTGGACATGCTGCACAAGCTACTCGGCGTGTGGTTCGTTCTTATCGTGGCCAGCGCCTATCTGCCACCATCGGCACGGATCAAGCTCCCGTTTACAGATATCACCGCCCCTGGTGATTCAGTTCGATGGGCATGCTTGTTCGCCATCTTCTTCATTGGCCTTATCGCTCACGCCATCGTTAGCATGCTCGTTCGCCTCTGCATCACCATTGAAAAAACCGAAGAAATTGAAGCCGCTTTCACATATCCGTCGGTAGCCACGCTCGGCTCACCACCAGCGCGAGCGATGTTCGGAATTGGCCTAGCATTTGTACAACACATGGTTGCTGCAACAGTGCTGCCTCAATGGAAGTTTTGGGGTGGTGACATATGGCTAGGTGTCGCTTTCGCATTCTCTACACCAATGATCTTTTTTGGCTCGAAGCTCGCCAGTTGGCAGCACACCGTCATAAAAGGTATCGAAGAAAAGGCCTCGAAGGAAAACCCATTACCTGATAGCGCGTGAGGCACCTATGGGTGAAGCAAGGAGACAACGCGAACGCGGACAACAAGGAACAACGGTCGGCGCACACCATGTCGTTATCATCGAATGGTTGTCGGTAGAAGAACGCCAAACCGGCTCGGAATTGGCAAACCGTATCCGTCCGTGGAACAAGTGCCCAGTCGTCCTTTACACCTGTAAATCCGCAGCTGACGTGATTGCAGCACTTAATGACGCGCTAGAAGATCTAAAAACGACGGGGCATGTACCCATAGTCCACTTCGAAGCGCACGGGCTCGCACCCGACGTCCATGATAACGATGGAATCGCAGGCCCTAATGGTAATGGTGGAACTGAGTGCCTGTATTGGAAGCGCCTCGCGCCTCTGCTAGGAGAAATCAACCTGCACTCCCGCTTTCGCATGTTGCTCCTAGGGGCCGCTTGCCACGGAATTAACGCGCTGGACGCCATCGAAATCACGTCTCGTCCCGCGCCGTTTACGGCGCTCATTGGCTTTAATGGCATCGTGCATCCTAGGCGTCTACTCGAAGCCATGGTGGCCCTGTACGGGGAATTGCTCGACGGTGGACACAAGATCTTGCCCAAGGCCATTGAAGTCGCAAATCGCGAGTTAAGTACTTCCCTTGGAGAAGAACTAACGCTCACTACTTGCCGCCATTTCTTCCTCGCTGCCGTAGCAACCTATGTCCAAAAGGAAATGCAGCCGGGCTACCGGGCCCAAGAGAATGAGCGTCTTCGCTTGAAGTTGATTTCGGAGCGAAAGATATTCACTACGGCAAAAGTTGATCAAATGTTTCGCACTGTTTTGCGCAACCGATTAACCGAGATAGTTGCAACCTTTTTTGCCTATGAAGCGTTACCATCCAATCGGCGGCGTTTCCCCATTAACATTGGCCGCATCATTCGCGAGCAAGAACAACTACATAACTCGTAAGCCGACCGCCCTACTTAAATCGCGCCAGCATTGGCTACGTCCTCCGGCAGCGGCTTGTAGCCGCCATTACGCCATCACCACGTTGCCAGCCCACCAGCGTGGCCACCTTGCGCCACACTTGTTCTGGAGGCGGCCAGCCGCGCCCGTGGATGCACTGACCACAACCATGCTCGCATTTGCGGCGCAAGTATGCGCGAGTCGCCCGATGGTTCCGCCTCGGCAAGCCTGTCAGCCGCCGCATACACTACTTCACCCTCGTGAAGTAGTGCGTACGCATCGCCGGCAGGCCGTTGTCGCCGGTAAAGGCCGACATCTCGACCATGGATTTGCCGTCCTTTGCCACGGTAAAGATGCGCGTGGAAGCCGGGCCGCCGTTCCTGCCGAGCGCCATGACCAGCACGTTGGGCGCGGGCATGCTCATGGCGGCGCTGTCGGCCTCGATGTTGTCCTTGACGGGTACCGGGGTGCCGTCGAGCGGATTGGTTCCCACGCTATGCGTCTTGGCGCCGCCCGCGTCCACGATGTCGACCTGCGTGGTGAGCTTGCCGGGGCCGGCGTCGCTGAAAGTGAGGGTGACGCTCTTGGGCCGCGCCTGTGGCGGCATGGGCAGGCGCGAAACGTCGACAGCCCATTGCCCCCACAAGGGCGATGGCGTCGCCGCCTCCGCGCGCGCCGATGAAGCCTGCACGGAAGCCGCGAACAACAGCATGGCCATAAGCGCTTTCATGGAACCTCCTTTGTTGCCAGGGATGCATCGGCACCGCCACGGATCATCGACCCGCATGCGGCCAACACCACGCACTACGGAAACAGCGAAAGCTCGCCTTCGATCTCCACCGGGATATTGAACGGCAACGCCGCCACGCCGACGGCACTGCGCGTATGCCCGCCCCGCTCCGGCCCGTACAGCGCGATGATCAGGTCGGAGAAACCGTTGATCACCTTTGGCTGCTCGATGAACCCGGGCGCGGAGTTGACCATGCCGAAGACGCGATGCCAGCGCCGCACCCGGTTCAAGTCACCAATGCTGCGCTGAAGGCTCGCCAGCACGGACAGCGCCACCAGGCGCGCGGACGCGTAACCCTCGGCCACCGAAAGCTCGGCGCCCAGCTTGCCGAATGGCGGCGCCATCTGGCCATCCGCGCCCTGCGGCCCGTGCCCGGAGAAGAACACGCGCGTACCGTCCACCTGCACCAGATCGAACGGCAGGCGCAGCCCGGCCGGCACCGTGAACGGCGGCGGCAGCGTCAAACCCATCTCGGCAAGGCGTGCGTCGATCTCGCTCACAGGCGCTCCGTGGTGCGGAAGGCTGGTTGAAGTGGGGTAACAGGTGTCCCGCCGAAGCCCATCGTTTCAGATGGCCTCTTTCGCGTCAAAGAGGCTGGACCAATGCCCTGGCCCCGCCCATGAAACGCTGCGTTTTCGCGGCGACCAACGTGTCCTTC
>Ga0058700_1000186_pt1 | contig 38820 bp, 35 predicted proteins | sample AgamicAtAme_FD_71365 | JGI IMG/M metagenome (GOLD analysis project Ga0058700, IMG submission 71365) | Agave microbial communities from Guanajuato, Mexico - At.Am.e | ecosystem: Host-associated > Plants > Phyllosphere > Phylloplane/Leaf | place: Guanajuato, Mexico | collected 2012-06-07 | reverse complement strand
GTGGTGCTGACCCACGGCGACCACATCGGCCAGGGCGGCGGCACCAACACCCTCAAGCTGCTCTCGGTGGGCGCCGAGGGCGTGGTCGAGTGCCTGCGGGATCTCTGAGCAAGTCGCGTTGAGTCGCCATCGTCCGTCGACCCGGTGTGGGCCGGGGCGGCGGGCGATGGCGCTCCGTCGCGCGGCGTTTTCGCGCACGGCCATGGGGCTCACGCCTTCGTCGCCCGGGCCGCGGTATCGCTAGAATCGGCGCACCGTCCCCGACCACGAGCAGGAGGTTTTCCATGAACACGAAGTCACGTCGCCTGGCCCAGGCACTGGTGCTGGCATTGGCCACGGCGGGCGCGGCGCCCTTGCTCGCGCAGTCGCACGAGCGCATGGTCGGGCCCGAGCAGATCCAGTCCTACTGGATCATGCTCAACACCAAGGTCGACGCCGATGTGCCCAACAGCGGCCGCAACATGGACAAGCCCGGCTGCGTGGCGGTGAGCTACATGATCGGTTCGGACGGCATCCCGCAGAACGTCACGGTGCGCAAGGTCGTGCCGCAGAGCGACCTGGACGCCGTGGCCAAGAGCGTGGTGAGCAACTTCCGCTACGGCCCGGCGCTGAAGAACAACACGCACGAGCCGGTGAGCACGTACTACATCGTGCCGTTCAACCTGCCGACCGACCCGGCCCAGCGCCAGTCCATCATCAACGCCTGCAAGCTGCCGGGCTACGACCAGGCCTGAAGCCCCTCAGCGGGCCGTTCAGGGCCCTCTCCGGACCCCGGACGGCCGCTTGGCCTATAATCGCGGCCTTTCAGCCTCCGCCCCACCGGGGCGGCATCACCTTGTGCGGCCCACACCGCCTAAGTATCCGGAGTTGTCATGAGCATCGAAGATCTCGAAAGCGTTGCCCTCGCTATGGTTGCGCCCGGCAAGGGCATCATCGCCATCGACGAGTCGACCAACACCATCAAGAAGCGTTTCGAGGCCGTTGGCATCGACAACACCGAAGAGAACCGTCGCGCCTACCGTGAGCTGCTGCTCACCGCGCCGGGCCTGAACGAGCACATCTCCGGCGCCATTCTGTACGACGAGACCATCCGCCAGTCGACCAAGGACGGCGTGCCGTTCACCACGGTGATGAAGAAGAACGGCATCATCCCGGGCATCAAGGTCGACAAGGGCCCCGTGCCGCTGGCCGGCTTCCCGGGCGACGTGGTGACCGAGGGCCTCGACGGCCTGCGCGAGCGCCTCGCCGAATACGTGAAGCTGGGCGCCCAGTTCGCCAAGTGGCGCGCGGTGATCAACATCTCCGAGGACAACCCGTCCTCCACCGCCATCGAAGCCAACTGCCACGCGCTGGCTCGCTACGCCGCGCTGTGCCAGGAAGCCGGCCTGGTGCCGATGGTCGAGCCGGAAGTGATCATGGATGGCGACCACAGCATCGAAGTCAGCTACGAAGTGCACGAGGCCGTGCTGCGCAGCCTGTTCAACGCGCTGTACGAGCAGAACGTGATGCTGGAAGGCACCATCCTGAAGGTCAGCATGGTCATCCCGGGCAAGGAAGCGGATGAGCAGGCCGAGGTCGAGGAAGTCGCCGAAGCCACCGTGCGCGTGCTCAAGACCACCGTGCCGGCCACGCTGCCGGGCATCGTGTTCCTCTCCGGCGGCCAGACCGACGAGCAGTCCACCGCCCACCTCAACGCCATGAACCGCATGGGCCCGCACCCGTGGCCGCTGTCGTTCTCCTATGGCCGCGCCATGCAGCAGGCCGCACTCAAGCTGTGGTCCAAGGACATGAAGGCGAACTACGCCGAAGCGCAGAAGACCGTGCTGGCTCGCGCCAAGGACAACGGCCTCGCCGCGCTGGGTCAGTGGAACGCCAAGTAAGCGCATCCTCTTGCCAGCCGTAAAAGAAAACGGGCGCCTCGCGGCGCCCGTTTTTGTTTCGCGTCGATCGAGCTATCAGAAGCGATATTCCGCAGTGAGCGACAGCGCGTCGGTCGAGCGGACGCCGAAAGCACCCTTGCTCATGTCGGCCTTGTAGTAATCGTAGGCCAGGCCAAGGCTGAAGTTCTGATTGAAGTCGTAGCCGACACCCGTGCCGACGTACCAGTTGACGCCGCTGTAGCTGTGACGGGCCAGATCGTCGTCGTAGCTATGGCTGCTCCAGCCATAGGCACCGGCGCGGCCGCTCCAGTACAGGCCCTGCCAGAGATTGATCCTGCCGTTGACGCCGAGGGTCCAGCCCTGCAGGTTCTGGTTGCCCGTGAACGTACCCACGTTGGTGTTGACGACCGGGTAGTTGATGTTGCCCATGTAGTTGTAGCCCACCTCGACGCCAAAGCCGAGATCCGGGCCGACCTTCCAGCGGTAGCCGCCGTTGAGGCCGTAGACGGTGGGATGCTTGGAGTACGGGTGATCGGCCATGTGGCCTTCGCCCGCGTTGGCGTTGACGAACCAGTTGCCGCTGCCCACCTGCTGATCGGGCTGGTAATTGCCTTCGGTCGTCTGTGCGGACAGGGGAAGTGCGATGAGGCCGGCCGTGGCCAGCGCAAGGGCTGCAACCATCTTTTTCATGAGGAACATTCCATTTGGGGTATCGGGGTTCGATTCCCGAACGGCTGCAAGTCCCAGGGTGGTCGTGCCCGTTCGGTCGGGTCAGAGAGGTTAGACCGCGATGCCCGGAGGGTCCTTCGGAATGCTCTTGATTCGTACTGCGGCAACGTCTTGTTTTGCGCGGCAAAAAGAAAACGGGCGCCTTGCGGCGCCCGTTCTCGTTTCGCACAACCGATGGATCAGAAGCGGTATTCCGCGCTGACGCTGTACAGGTTGGTCGGCAGGTGGATGTTCTTGTCGCTCTGGCTGCCGTCGTAGTAGTCCCAGTTCAGGCCGACGCTGAAGTTCTTGTTGATGTTGTAGCCCGCGCCCAGACCAGCGTAGTAGCGGGTGCTGTTGAAGTTGACGTTCTGCGGGTTGAACTTGTCGTCGGTCAAGCCCGAGCCCTTGGCGAAGAAAGCGCCGCCGCGGACTTCGCCGTACCAGTTCGGGCTGAAGCTGTAGCGCAGGTTCAGGCCGGCGGTGGCGCCCTGCAGCTTGGACTGGCCGTTGTTGCCGTTGTAGTTGGCGTAGTTCTGGGTGTACGCGCCACGCGCGTCGGCACGGCCCAGGTAGACATAACCCACTTCCGCGCCCAGCGAGGTGTCCGGGTTGATCGCAAAGCGGTAGCCACCCTTCACGCCGCCGGCAAAGCTGCCGTTGTCATAGGGGCCCTTCTGGACCTGGGCGTAGCCGGCGTTGGCGCCGACGTACCAGCCCTGCTGGGCATTGCCAGTTTCCTGGGCGAAAGCCGCCGGAACAGCGGCAAGACCGGCCGTAGCCAGGGCGAGGGCAAGAATGGTGTTCTTCATGGGGTTTCCTCTTCGTCTTATTGGGCCAGTCCGCGTCTTCCGGGGGTTCGGTGTTGCGCGGCTGGGCACCTCGTGCCGACGGTGCTGATCCTTAGATGGGTAAGAGGCCTCTGAGTTTCAATACCGGTTAGTCCACTATTAAGGTGTTGTTAACCTTTCACGTCATTCAGGGAGCGCACCGGATTGGCGACAGGGTGGTGCGGGATCGGCGACAATAGCGGCTTTTATGGCCGCCTTTCCCGGAGACCCCTAGATGACAACCCGTCGCGAACTCGCCAACGCCGTGCGCGCCCTCGCCATGGACGCCGTGGAGCAGGCCAATTCCGGCCACCCGGGCATGCCCATGGGCATGGCGGATATCGCCGAGGTGCTGTGGAACGATTTCCTCCAGCACAACCCGACCAATCCGAAGTGGTTCAATCGCGACCGTTTCGTGCTCTCCAATGGCCACGGCTCGATGCTGCAGTACGCGCTGCTGCACCTGACCGGCTACGACCTGCCGATGGATCAGCTCAAGCGCTTCCGCCAGCTGCATTCCCGCACCGCCGGCCATCCGGAAGCCAGCGAAACCCCAGGCGTGGAAACCACCACCGGCCCGCTGGGCCAGGGCCTGGCCAACGCGGTGGGTTTCGCGCTGGCGGAAAAGGTGCTCGCCGACCATTTCAACCGCCCCGGTCACGAGATCGTCAACCACCACACCTATGTGTTCCTGGGTGACGGCTGCCTGATGGAAGGCATCTCGCACGAAGTCGCTTCGCTGGCCGGTACGTGGAAGCTCGGCAAGCTGGTCGCCATCTACGACGACAACGGCATTTCCATCGACGGCGAAGTGCATGGCTGGTTCACCGACAACACGCCGGAGCGCTTCGAGGCCTATGGCTGGAACGTGATCCGCGGCGTGGATGGCCACGATGCCGAGGCCATCAAGAAGGCCATCACGGCGGCCACCAGCCAGTCGGACAAGCCCACGCTGATTTGCGCGCGCACCATCATCGGCTTCGGCGCGCCGCACAAGCAGGGCAAGGAAGAAAGCCACGGCGCCGCCCTGGGCAAGGACGAAGTCGCCGCCGCGCGCGATGCGCTGGACTGGCGCTACGCCCCGTTCGAGATTCCCGCCGAGATCTACGCCGGCTGGGATCACAAGAAAGCCGGCGCCGAGCGCGAGCAGAAGTGGCACGACGCGGTCGCCAAGTACACAGCTGCGTTCCCGGAGCTGGCGGCCGAATTCAACCGCCGCGTGTCCGGTGAGCTGCCGTCCGACTGGGCGCAGAAGTCGCAGGCCTATGTCGAGAAGATGCAGGCCGACGGCCCCACGGTCGCCTCGCGCAAGGCTTCGCAGATGGCCATCGAAGCGTTTGCGCCGCTGCTGCCGGAACTGATCGGCGGTTCGGCCGACCTGGCCGGCTCCAACCTCACCAAGTGGTCGGGCAGCGTGGATGCCGGCAACGGCCACAACCCGAAGGGCAACTACGTCTATTACGGCGTGCGCGAGTTCGGCATGTCCGCCATCGCCAACGGCCTGGCGCTGCATGGCGGCTTCATTCCGTACGACGCAACGTTCCTGGTGTTCTCCGACTATGCGCGCAACGCCGTGCGCATGAGCGCGCTGATTCCGGCGCACGCCATCCACGTGTACACGCACGACTCGATCGGCCTGGGCGAAGACGGCCCGACCCATCAGCCGGTGGAGCACCTCGCCTCGCTGCGCTACATCCCGAACAACCAGGTGTGGCGTCCGTGCGATGCGGTGGAAACCGCCGTGTCGTGGAAGGCCGCCATCGAGCGCAAGGGCAACCCGGCGTGCCTGGTGTTCTCGCGCCAGAACCTCAAGCACCAGCAGCGCAGCGCCCAGCAGGTGGCCGACATCACGCGCGGCGCCTACGTGCTGTCTGATCCGCAGGACACCAAGTTCAAGGCCATTCTGATCGCCACCGGCTCGGAAGTGGAGCTGGCGATGGAAGCGGCCCGCACGCTGGCGCAGCAGAACGTGCCGGTGCGCGTGGTGTCCATGCCGTGCACGGAAGTGTTCGATGCGCAGCCGCTGGAATACCGCGAAGCGATCCTGCCGGGCTGGTGCCGCGCGCGCGTGGCGGTGGAAGCAGCCACGTCCGACTTCTGGCGCAAGTACGTCGGCCTCGATGGCGAGGTGGTCGGCATGACAACGTTCGGTGCGTCGGCGCCGGCGCCGCAGCTGTTCGAGCACTTCGGTTTCACCGTGGCCCACGTGGTCGATGCGGTGAAGCGCGTGATCGGCTAAGCCGTCAGCGACAGTAGTGTGAAAAAGCCGCGGCTCGCCGCGGCTTTTTCTTTGCGCACCGTTCCATCCGGCAGGCGACGGGAGCGATCGCCGGCGCTAGGCTGGGTACTTTCGCCGCAGGCCCATCCCATGACCACTCATGTTCCGACGCGCCGCGACCACGTGCGGCAAATGGCTGCCTACAATCGCTGGATGAACGATAAAGTCTACGCGGCGGCGGCGACGCTGGCGCCGGAAGAGATCATGGCGGACCGCGGCGCGTTCTTCGGCTCCGTCCACGGCACGCTCACTCACATCGCCGTTGCCGACATGATCTGGCTGCAGCGCTTTGCCGATCATCCGGCCCGCCATGCGGCACTCGATCCGGTGCGCGGGTTGCCCATCCAGCGTGATCTGGCCGCGCAGCCGTTTGGCGATCTCGCATCGCTCACCGCGCATCGGCGCTTTCTCGACGGTGTGATAAGCGCTTGGGCCGATGCGGTGACCGAGGAGGATCTGGATCACGCGCTGGCCTACGCGAACACGCGCGGCGAGCGCTTCCGCAAGCCGTATTTCTATCTGATCATGCATTTCTTCAATCACCAGACCCATCATCGTGGTCAGGTGACGACCTTGCTCACGCAGGCGAGCGTGGACGTGGGGGCGACGGATCTATCGGGCTTGATCGCCACCGTCTGAACCGGCGGCGATCCACATTCCCTCGACGGGAAGGTCAGGCGGCCAGCAGTCCGGCGAGATGCTCGGGGTCGCGCGCCAATGCATGCGCGCCGGCCTTTTCCAGCTCCGCCTGGCTGCCAAAACCCCACAGCACGCCAATGCCCGGCACGCGATTGGCCACGGCGCCATCGATGTCGAAGTGGCGGTCGCCGATCATCACCGTCTGTTCCGGCGATGCTCCGAAATCGGCCAGCGCGGCGGCAATCATCGAGGCCTTCTCGCTGTGCGGGCTGGACGGGTCCGGTCCGTACAGGCGCGCGAACGCACTGCCGAAGGGCAGGTGTTCGATGATCGGGCGCGCATGCCGCTCGGGTTTGCTGGTGACCACGGCCAGCGTGTGGCCGGCCGACTGCAGCCGGCCGATCATCGCTTCGATGCCCGGATACACCGTGTGCTCGCGCCAACCGATGGCGTGGAAGCGCTGGTGGTAGTACTCCACCGCCAGCTCGATGCGATCGTGATCGTGGTCGAGCAAGGGCGCGAAGCTGTGGCGCAGCGGCGGACCGATCCAGTGGCGCATCTCGGCGGGATGTTCCACGCCCAGCTGCGTCAGCGCGTGGCGGACGCAGCCCAGGATGCCGATTTCCGAATCGATCAGCGTGCCGTCAAGGTCGAACAGGCAAAGCATTACTTGCCCGCGCGCGCCTTGAGGGCGGCCACGGCCGGCAGTTCCTTGCCTTCCAGGAATTCGAGGAAGGCGCCGCCACCGGTGGAGATGTACGAGACATCCTTCTCGATGCCGTACTTCTCGACGGCGGCCAGCGTGTCGCCGCCACCGGCGATGGAGAACGCCGGGGAAGCCGCGACCGCGCGCGCCAGGGTTTCGGTGCCATGGCCGAAGGCGTCGAACTCGAACACGCCCACCGGGCCGTTCCACACGACCGTGCCGGCCTTGGCGATCATCTCGGCGTAGCGCTTGGCGGTCTCGGGGCCGATGTCCAGGATCATCTCGCCTTCCTTCACCTGATCCACCGGCTTCACCGTGGCGGGTGCGTGGGCGGAGAACTCCGGCGCCACCACCACGTCAACCGGCACCGGCACGTCCGCGTTGCGGCGCTTGGCGTCGGCCATGACCTTCTTGGCGGCGGGGATGAGATCCGGCTCGTACAGCGAGTTACCGACCTGGTAACCCATGGCGGCGATAAAGGTGTTGGCGATACCGCCGCCCACGATCAGCTGGTCCACCTTGCCGATCAGGTTCTCGAGCAGGGTGAGCTTGGTGGAGACCTTGGAGCCGGCCACGATGGCCAGCAGCGGGCGGGCCGGGTGTTCCAGCGCCTTGCCCAGCGCGTCCAGTTCGGCGGAGAGCAGCGGGCCGGCGGCGGCGATGGGAGCGTACTTGATCACGCCGTGCGTGGAGGCCTGCGCGCGGTGCGCGGTGCCGAAGGCGTCCATGACGAACACGTCGCACAGCGCGGCGTACTTCTTCGACAGCGCCTCGTCGTCCTTGCCTTCGCCCACGTTCATGCGGCAGTTCTCGAGCACCACCACTTCGCCGTCGGCCACCTCGACACCGTCGAGATAATCGGCCACCAGGCGCACCGGCTGGCCGAGCTTGTCGCTCAGCCACTTGGCGACCGGCGCCAGCGAGGATTCGGCATCGAACTGGCCTTCCTTCGGGCGGCCCAGGTGCGAGAGCACCATCACCTTGGCGCCGGCCTCGCGGGCGGCCTTGATGGTGGGCAGGGAGGCGTCGAGGCGCTGGGTGGAGGTGATGTGGCCGTTCTCGATCGGCACGTTCAGGTCTTCGCGGATAAGCACGCGCTTGCCGCGCAGATCAAGATCGCTCATGCGGGTAACGGACACGGCGGAACTCCCTTGCTTGGATTCATGGAATGCGGACGCCCGCGGGCGCGAATCGCCTATTGTCCTGCCCGGTCCCCGGTGATGCAAACCGCACGACAGGTATCCTAGTTGTCCGATATGTCGCCGAGAGGACAAGGGTATGGGGCAGGATCTGGTGTTGTACGGCTATTGGCGCTCCAGCGCGGCCTACCGCGTACGCATCGCGCTGAACCTGAAAGGCCTGCCGTACGAGTCGAAGGCGGTGCACCTGGTGAACCAGGGCGGCGAGCAGCACCTGCCCGACTTCCAAGCCCTGAATCCGCAGGAGCTGGTGCCCTGCCTGGTCGACAACGGACGGGTGTTCACGCAGTCCATGGCGATCATGGAATACCTGGACGAAACCCATCCCACGCCGCCGCTGCTGCCGTCCGACCCGGCCGGCCGGGCCAGGGTGCGGGCGCTGGCCCAGGTGGTCGGTTGCGATATCCACCCGTTGGGCAACCTGCGCGTGCTTAAGCACCTGACGGCCCAGTTCGGGGCGGACGACGCAGCCAAGGGCGCGTGGTCGCGTCATTGGATCGGGCTGGGACTGAGGGCGATGGAGACCATGCTGGCGGGGAATGTCGCCACCGGCCGTTTCTGCCATGGCGATACGCCGACCATGGCGGACGCCTGCCTGATACCGCAGCTCTACAACGCGGTGCGCTGGAAGCTGCCGCTGGACGACTATCCGACTATCCGTCGCATCCATGACGCCTGCCAGTCGCTGGAAGCCTTCCAGCGGGCAGCGCCCGAAGCCCAGCCTGACGCGCCCCCGGCGGCCTGATGGCGTCGTTCTGGAAACATCTGTGGCGATGGCAGCGCGGCCGGCAGGGCAGCGGCTACGACAAGCTGCTGCTCGGCGGCACGCTATGGCCGCTTCCGTGTGACTGCTACCTGCTGAGGTTTCCGCAGGGTTCGTCCGTGCCGCCGCATACCGACCGCGTCGCGCAGGGCCGGCATTACCGTCTCAACATCATCGTTTGGCCGGCGCGCCGTGGCGGAGAGTTCGTCTGCGCCCGGCCCATCCATGCGAGCCGTCGCATCAAGCTGTTTCGACCCGACGTGGAGGAACACAGCGTGACCCGGATCGAACAGGGCACGCGCTGGGTGCTCAGCTTCGGCTGGGTGCGAGGCGCGCGGGGCGATACGCGCCCCGCGGCCTGACGGCAGGCTTCAGAAGCCCAGGCCGTAGGGGTCGTTGCCGACCAGTTCGGTGCTTTCGACGTTGCCGCTGTCGGACAGGCGCACCTTGAGCGCCAAGCCGTCGCGGGAGTCGGCCTTGTTGAGCGCTTCTTCCAGCTCGATGCGGCCTTCCTTGTACAGGCGGTACAGCGACTGGTCGAAGGTCTGCATGCCCTCCTGCAGGCTTCGGTCCATCGCTTCCTTGATGTCGTGCACCTGGCCGCGGCGGATCATGTCGCGGATCAGCGGCGTGTTCAGCAGTACTTCCGTCGCCGGCAGGCGGCGGCCGTCCTTGCCGATCACCAGGCGCTGGCTGATCACCGCGCGCAGGTTCAGCGCGAGGTTCATCAACACGTTCTTGTGGGCCGATTCCGGGAAGAAGTTGAGAATGCGCTCCAGCGTCTGGTCGGCGTTGTTCGAGTGCAGCGTAGCAAGGCAGAGGTGGCCGGTTTCGGAGAACGAAATGGCCGCTTCCATGGTGTCCGTGTCGCGGATCTCGCCGATCATGATCACGTCCGGCGCCTCGCGCATCGCGTTGCGCAGCGCTTCGTGATAGCTGTGCGTATCCAGGCCGACTTCGCGCTGGTTGACGATGGATTTCTTGTGGCGGTGCAGGTACTCGATCGGGTCCTCGATGGTGAGGATGTGGCCCGAGGAGTTCTGGTTGCGATGGTCGATCATCGCCGCCAGCGTGGTCGACTTGCCCGAACCGGTGGCGCCCACCACCAGGATCAGGCCACGCGGTTCCATGATCAGTTCGCGGAAAATGCTGGGCAGCTGCAACTGATCGATACTGGGAATTTCGCTCTTGATGGCACGGATCACCATGCCCACTTCGCCGCGCTGCTTGAACACGTTGATGCGGAAGCGGCCGGCTTCCTTCACGGCCAGCGCCATGTTGAGTTCCAGGTCGCGCTCGAACTGGGGGACCTGGCCTTCGTCCATCAGCGAATAGGCGATTTTCTTGACCATGCCGCTGGGCAGGCCGGTATTGCCCAACGGGTACAGCTTGCCCTCGACCTTGATGTTCACAGGGGCGCCCGTCGTCAGGAACATATCCGACGCGCCCTTGTCAACCATCAGCTTGAGGAAATAACCAATGTCCACTCGAATCCCCTAGTTCCGTGCGCATTGCTAAAAGCGATTATGCCCGCCCACAATACGCCGCGACACTCCGAGAGGACTGAGTGATGGTGCACATCTTTTCCCCGTCGAACGCGCGATCCAGGGTCGCCCGTCTGGCGGTTTCCACCCTGACGCTAGCCATGGTGCTGGCGCTGTCCGGCTGCGCGTCCACGCCGCCGCCGGACGGCTCCATGAACCAGGCGCAGATGCAGCTGCAGGCGGCACGCGATGCCGACGCCCAGGTGTACGACCCGATCGACCTCGGGAACGCCCAGGACAAGTTCATGCAGGCCCAGAACGCCATGGCCAAGCGCGACTACGACGTCGCCGCCCAGCTGGCCGACGAAGCCCGCGCCAGCGCCGAGCTGGCCCGCGCCAAGGCCCGCCTGGGCGCCGCCCGCGCCCAGATCCAGAGCAAGACCGCCGCCAACCAGCAGCTGCGCGACCAGATCGAGCAGTCGCTGGCCGAGCAGCAACAGCAGGACCAGAACCAGCCCAGCAACCTGCCGCCGCAGGAGCAGACGCCTGACATGCCGGCGCCCCCGAGCTCGGCGCTGGGCGAGCCCATCCCGCAGGGGCAGGGCTTCCAGACCTATCCGCAGAACCCGCCCCCCAACCAGCCGGCTCCTGCGTCGAGCACTGACCAAGGAGGCCACCTGTGAAACCGACCTTCCGCCTTTCGATGCTGCTGGTGGCCCTGGCCGCCGCCAGTGCCGCCCATGCGTCCTCCAAGGACGACATGGACGTGGCCCGCCTGAACAACAGCCTCAGCCAGCTCTCCAGCGATCCGGCCCTGGGCATGTACGCCCAGGCCGAGCAGGCGCGCGCCCACGACGCCGTGAACCAGCTGTCCCAGGCCCGCTCGCGCGACCGCGCCCACGCGCTCTACATCGCCGAGCGTCGCGTGGATCTCGCCCGCGCCACCGCCCAGCTGCAGGACGCCCAGCAGCAGATCGCCAAGCTCGACCGCGAACACGACCAGATCCAGCTCGATGGCAGCCGCCGCGAGACGGAACTGGCCCGCCGCGAACTGGAGCGCCAGCGCCTGCAGTACCAGGCCGCGCAGGAAGAATCCGCCCGCCAGATCGCCGCCGGCGCCGAAGCCGCCGCCCAGGCGCAGGCCCAGGCCGACCAGGCCAAGAAGCTCGCCGCGGCCCAGGCCAAGGTGGCCAACGCGGCCAAGAAGCAGGCCGACCTGGCAGCCCAGGCCGCCCGCGCCATGCGGCAGCAGATGCAGGGCGACAGTTCCAGCAAGGACCAGGGCAAGTAACTCCTGCCCCGGTTTGCGATAGGAACAAAGGCCGGCGGCGCCACCGCCGGCCTTTTCGTTTGTCTGGTACGGGACGAGACGATGCGTCCGGGTTGCCGTTACCGTTCAAATTTCGCGACGCCGATGTTGACGTCGCGCAAAAGACTGTTTTGACAATCTTTTTTCAGAAAGTTCCGCCGAGCGTGAAGGCCACTATGACGCTTGCATGACCCCGGAACCGGGAGTAGGGTCAAGTTCCCAGGGGGCATCGTCGCGCCTTGGGTCACCGACCTGAATCATGCGCCCATCCTTCTTCTCCAACCGTTCTCCATGGCCCGTCCAAGCGGCATGGATCGGGGGTGTGCGCGCCTGATTCAACGTCAGCAGGGCCCTCCAGGCACCTGCCGTTCTCTCCAGAGGAGGTTCGATCATGTTTGAAAACCAGCAGCGTGATGATGTCGAAGCTTTGATGAAGGCCGACGCCGAGTTTCGTCGGCTCTACCAGCACCATCAGGAGCTCGACAGCAAGGTGCATGACGCCGAGATCGGCGTGCTTCCCATCGACGACATGACGTTGTCGGGCATGAAGAAGGAAAAGCTCCACGCCAAGGAGCGACTCCAGCGCATGTGGGATACCCGAGCGCACCGCATCAACTGAATCTGCGACGTTTTCGCATGAACGCGGCCCCGGCGCCTTACGGCTTCCGGGGCCGTGTCGTTCATGGACTCCGCGAAAGGGCACCCGGTGGCTCGGGTATCATCGCCCTCCTGACGGTCGCCGCCAGGCGCGCCGGATCCACCTACAGCCAGGAGTTCCCATGTCGGTCCACCAGAGTGTCCTCGAACTGATCGGACGTACCCCGATGGTACGCGCGCAGCGCCTGGACGTTGGACCGTGCGAACTCTTCCTGAAGCTGGAAAGCGCCAACCCGGGCGGCTCCGTGAAGGACCGCATCGGCCTGTCGATGATCGAAGGGGCCGAAAAGGCCGGCAAGATCCGCTCGGGCGACACGCTGGTGGAAGGCACCGCGGGCAACACCGGTCTGGGCCTGGCCCTGGTGGCGCAGCAGAAGGGCTACCGCCTGATCCTGGTGGTGCCGGACAAGATGAGCCGCGAGAAGATCTTCAACCTCAAGGCCATGGGCGCCGAAGTGGTGCTCACCCGCTCGGACGTGGCCAAGGGCCATCCGGAGTACTACCAGGACATGGCCGAGCGCATCGCGCGCGAAACGCCGGGGGCCTATTTCATCAACCAGTTCGGCAACCCGGACAACCCGGCCGCGCATATCGCCAGCACGGGCCCGGAAATCCTCGAGCAGCTCGACGGCAAGGTCGACGCCATCGTGGTGGGCTGCGGCTCGTCGGGCACGCTGAGCGGCCTGTCGAAGTTCTTTGCCGAACACTCGCCGAACACCGAGTTCGTACTGGCCGACCCGGTCGGCTCCATTCTTGCCCAGTACATCAATGAAGGCACACTCTCGACCAAATCCGGCAGCTGGATGGTCGAGGGCATCGGTGAGGATTTCCTGCCCACCATCAGCGACTTCACGCGGGTGAAGAAGGCCTACGCGATTCCCGACAAGGAGAGCTTCCTGGCCGCGCGTGAGCTGCTGGCGAAGGAAGGCATCCTGGGTGGTTCGTCCACCGGCACGCTGCTGGCCGCCGCGCTTCGCTATTGCCGTGAGCAGACCGCGCCCAAGCGCGTGGTGACGCTGGTGTGCGACACGGGCAACAAGTACCTGTCGAAGATGTACAACGACTACTGGATGCTCGACAACGGCTTCATCGAGCGCGAACAGCACGGCGACCTGCGTGACCTGCTGCTGCGCCCGTTCGCCCAGCGCGACACCGTGGTGGTGGGCCCCAACGAGCTGCTTATGACGGCGTACACGCGCATGAAGCTGTACGACGTCTCGCAGTTGCCGGTGATGGACGGCAGCCGCCTGGTCGGCATCCTCGACGAATCGGACGTGCTGATGCACGTGCACGCGGACGAATCCAAGTTCCGCGACGCCGTGTCCACCGCCATGATCACCAACCTGCAGATGCTGGACGTACGTTCGCCCATCGAATCCCTGTTGCCCGTGTTCGATCGCGGGCACGTGGCCATCGTGGTCGACGGCGAGCAGTTCCTGGGCCTGATCACCCGGATCGATCTGCTGAACTATCTACGCCGCAAGGTGCATTGAAGCCCGGTCGATGGGGCGTTCAGCATGGACAGTGGAACATCGGGCCTTCCGATCCACGGTCGTGAAAGTTTGTTGAAATCGGTTGTCGACAAAGTCGCGATCCCGCGACCGTGTGTGCGCCGCGCCCGTTTCAAGGAGTAACAACCCATGTGTGGAATCGTTGCCGCCGCCGCCCAGCGTGACGTGGCCCCCTTGCTCATCGCCGGCCTGAAGGCCCTGGAATACCGCGGGTACGACTCGGCGGGCCTGGCCGTTCTCGACAGCGGCGAGATCCACCGCGTGCGCGCGAAGGGCAAGGTCCGGGAGATGGAGGGCCTGTACCTGGCCCAGCCGTTCCCCGGTGGCACCGGCATTGCGCACACCCGCTGGGCCACGCATGGCGTGCCGAACGAGGCCAACGCGCATCCGCACATGGCCGGCAGCGTGGCCCTGGTGCACAACGGCATCATCGAGAACTACGCCAGCCTGCGGGCCGACCTGCAGAAGCGTGGCCACGTCTTCACCTCGGAGACGGATACCGAAGTGATGGCCGCCCTGGTCAACGAACACGTCGAATCCGGCATGAGCCTGCGTGAGGCCGTGCTGGCCACCGTGCGCGAGCTCGAAGGCGCCTATGCCATCGCCGTGATCAGCAGCAAGGAACCCGGCCGCGTGATCGGCGCCCGTCATGGCGCGCCGCTGCTGGTGGGCGTGGGCATCGGCGAGCACTTCCTGGGCTCCGATGCGCAGGCGCTGATCCGCGTGACCAACAAGATCATCTATCTCGACGAAGACGACGTGGCCGAGATCACGCGCGATCGCGTCGAGATCTTCAACCTCGACGGCCAGCGCGTCCAGCGCGCCATGCATGAAAGCGAGCTTTCCGCCGATGCGGTGGAGCGTGGCGAATTTCGCCACTACATGCAGAAGGAAATCTTCGAACAGCCCAACGCCGTGGCCGCGACGCTCGAAGCACGCATCGGTCCGCACGGCGTGCTGCCGAACATCTTCGGCGTGGACGGTAACGACCTGCTCGACAAGGTGCGCGGCCTGCACATCATCGCCTGCGGCACCAGCTACCACGCGGGCCTGGTGGCGAAGTACTGGATCGAAGAGTACGCACGCCTGCCGGTGAACGTGGAAGTGGCCAGCGAGTATCGCTACCGCGAGGCCGTGGTGCCGGACGGCACGTTGTTCGTCGCCATTTCCCAGTCGGGTGAAACCGCCGACACGCTGGCAGCGATGCGCGAATCACGCCGTCGCGGGTATCTCGGTACGCTGGCGATCTGCAACGTGCCGGAGTCCTCCGTGGTTCGCGAGGCGGACCTCAAGCTGATGACGCGTGCGGGCCCGGAAATCGGCGTAGCCTCCACCAAGGCCTTCACCACCCAGCTCGCCGCGCTGGCCCTGCTCGCCCTGCATCTGGCCCAGCATCGCGGGCTGGACAGCGCGCGATACATCGACCTTTGCAACCAACTGCAGCACCTGCCGCGCGCCATCGAGGATGCCCTCAAGCTGGAACCGCAAGTGGTCGACCTGGCCGCCCATCTGATCCATCGCCAGCACGCTCTGTTCCTAGGCCGCGGCGCACAGTATCCGGTGGCGCTGGAAGGGTCGCTCAAGCTCAAGGAAATCTCGTACATCCACGCCGAGGCTTATCCTGCCGGCGAGCTCAAGCACGGCCCGCTGGCGTTGGTGGACGAGAACATGCCGGTCATCGCCGTGGCCCCCAACGGCCCGCTGCTCGACAAACTCAAGTCCAACCTGCAGGAAGTCCGTGCGAGAGGTGGCGAGCTGCTCGTGTTTGCCGACGGCGAAGCCAGCCTGGAAGGCAACGGCGCGAAGGGCGTCACCCTGCGCATCAACGGCGGCGGCGACTTCATCGCACCGGCCGTATTCACCGTACCGCTGCAATTGCTCGCCTACCACGTGGCCGTGCTGCGCGGCACCGACGTCGACCAGCCGCGTAACCTGGCGAAGTCGGTGACGGTGGAATAATTCGTTGTCGGATGCAAAAAAAGCCGCGCGATGCGCGGCTTTTTTTCTTTGCGGAGGCGGAACCGTCAGGAGCGTCCGTAGACGTCTTCCAGCCGGACGATGTCGTCTTCCCCCAGATAGCTGCCCGACTGCACCTCGATGATCTCGAGCGGCACCTTGCCCGGATTGCGCAGGCGATGAACGCTGCCCAGCGGAATATAGGTACTCTGGTTTTCACCGAGGAGGAACGTACGGTCGTCGCAGGTGACCTCCGCGGTGCCCGACACCACGATCCAGTGTTCCGCACGGTGATGATGCTTCTGCAGGCTCAGCGCTGCACCAGGTTTTACGATGATGCGCTTGACCTGGAAGCGCTCGGCCGATTCCAGCGAGTCATAGCTGCCCCACGGACGGCGCACCACACGGTGCAGCGAGTGCTCGGTGCGGCCCGCCGCCTTCAACTCGTCGACAACGCGCTTGACGTCCTGTGCGGCATCCCGATGCGCGACCAGCGTGGCATCGGGTGTGGTGACCACGATCAGGTCGTCGACGCCCACCGTGGCGAGCAGGTGGCGGTCATGCGAGCGCAGCAACGAATTGGTCGTGTCGACCGTGATGGTGTCGCCTTCGCGCAGATTGCCCTGCGCGTCGCGCACGCCCGCGAGCCAAAGTGCCGACCACGAGCCGATATCGCTCCAGTCGCACTTCACCGGAATGACGGCAGCGCGCTGCGTCTTCTCCATGACGGCGTAGTCGATGGAGTTGTCAGGCACCTTGGAAAACAGCTCGGCGTCGATGCGGACGAAATCTAGGTCCACTTTGGCGGAGGCATGCGCCTTGCGCACGGCATCGAGCATTTCGGGCGCGTGTTGGCCGAGTTCTTCCAGGTAGCGTGAGGCCTTGAACAGGAACATGCCCGAGTTCCAGTCATAGCCACCATCGGCCACATACGACTCGGCGGTGGCCAGCGCCGGCTTTTCCACGAACTGGGCAACGCGGAATGCACCATCGCCGATGGATTCGGCGCGCCGGATATAGCCAAAGCCTGTCTCGGGGCGGTCCGGGCGAATGCCGAAGGTGGCCAGCCATCCCGCCTCCGCGGCCGGCAGTGCCAGCTTGACGGCCTGGATGAAGCTCTCAGCATCACCGATCAGGTGATCCGCAGGAAGCACCAGCAGCAGCGCCTCGGCATCGCGCTCGATGGCCTTGAGCGCGCCCAGCGCAATCGCCGGTGCCGTATTGCGGCCCATGGGCTCGAGTACGATGGTCGCGTTCTCTACGCCAGATTCGAGCAACTGCTCGGCAGCCAGGAAGCGATGGTCCTCGCTGGCCACCACGATGGGCGAGCCGATGTCCGGCAGCAAGCGCGTACGGGCGATCGTCTGCTGGAACAGCGTGCCCTGGCCCGTCAACGACAGGAATTGCTTGGGCAGATTGCGCCTGGACACGGGCCATAGCCGCGTGCCTGAGCCACCACTGAGGATGAGCGGAATGAGCATGGTCAGTTCAGCGAGCCTGGGTAGATAGTTCGGCCATCACTTCGTGCAGGCCTTGTTGCCAATCGGGCAAGGCAAACGCGAACCGCTTTTCAAAAGACGAGCTGTCGAGCACGGAATAAGCCGGCCGCTTTGCCGGTGTCGGGAAATCCGCGGTGCCGATCGCGGCAACCGTGGGCTTCTTTGCGATCAAGCCGCGATGGAAAGCTTCTTCGAAGATCGCCGTGGCAAACCCATGCCACGTGGTGGAGCCGCTGGCCACGAGGTGATAGGTGCCTTCCAATGCGCCGCGTTCATCGGCCGATGCCTTGATCCACGCCCGTAGCGCCGCGAGCGAGCCGCGCACGATGAGAAGCGTGGAGGTCGGCGCCCCGTGCTGGTCGGCGACGACGCGCAGCTCATCTCTCTCCGCCCCAAGCCTGAGCATGGTGCGCATGAAATTCTGCCCATGCGCCGCGTAGACCCATGCGGTGCGGAAGGTCATGTGGTGCGCACCGCTCGCTGCCAGCGCCTGCTCGCCGGCCAGCTTGCTGCGGCCGTAAGCCCCCAGAGGCGCCGTGGCGGCGTCGACGGCGTAGGCCTGCGCGCTCTGGCCATCAAAGACATAATCCGTGGAGTAATGTAGTACCAAGGCGCCATGGGCGGCCGCCCATTGCCCAATGGCTCCCACGGCGGCGCCATTGATCCGCGTGGCAAGCGCCTCTTCCTGCTCTGCGCGGTCCACGGCCGTATAGGCGGCCGCATTGACGATCACGTCCGGCTGGACTTGATCGAGGAGGGCGACCAGTCCCTCGGGCGAAGACAGGTCGCCCGCGACGCCAGGTGTGCCGCCGGCGACCGATCCGTCGCGGGTGGCCGGCACGACGTCTCCAAGCGTGGCGAGGGAGCCTTCCTTCAGGAAGGTCTGCCCAAGCTGGCCATTGGCACCTAACAGCAGGATCTTCAAACGCGATACTCCGGTAGACGCTCCGGCGTCACATCGGCAAGCAGGGGGGCCTTGCTGTCCTTGTCCGACAACAGCGGGTTGCTGATCGGCCAGTCAATGCCGATGGCCGGGTCGTTCCAACGGATGCCACCATCCGCCGGGGCATGGTAGAGATCGGTGCACTGGTAAGAGAACGTCGCGAATTCTGAAACCACGCAAAAACCGTGCGCAAAACCCTCCGGTATCCAGAAGTGGCGATGGTTCTCAGCGGTGAGCATCACGCCCGTCCACTGGCCGAACGTCGGCGAGCCGCGGCGGATGTCCACGGCCACGTCATAGACCTCGCCCTCCAGCACGCTGACCAGTTTTCCTTGCGGATGCGGCCATTGGTAATGCAGCCCGCGCAACACGCCACGCGCCGAACGCGAGACGTTCGATTGCACGAACTTCCGATCGATGCCCGCCTCGCGATACTTGGCTTCGTTGTAACTCTCGTAGAAAAAACCGCGCGAATCGCCGAACACCTGCGGTTCGATGACGACACAGCCGGGCAGGGAGGTTTCGATGAACTTCATCCAACGTAGCCTTGTTTGATCAGATTCTGGAGGTACTGGCCGTAGCCCGTCTTGGATAGCGGAGCGGCGAGGCGAAGCAGTTGCTCGGCGTCAATCCATTTGTTGACGTAGGCGATCTCTTCGGGACAGCAGACCTTCAAGCCCTGGCGATTTTCGATGGTCTGGATGTACTCGCCTGCTTCCATTAGCGATTCGTGGGTGCCGGTGTCCAGCCACGCATAGCCGCGACCGAGTTGCTCGAGATGCAGCGATTCGTCGTCGAGGTAGCAACGATTGAGATCCGTGATTTCCAGCTCACCGCGTGGCGAAGGCTTCAGTTCGGCCGCGAAATCGGGTGCGCGATGATCATAGAAATACAGGCCGGTCACCGCATAGTTGGACTTCGGCTCGGTCGGTTTTTCCTCAAGACCGACGACCTTGCCTGCAACGTCGAATTCGGCCACGCCGTAGCGCTCCGGATCCTTGACCCAGTAACCGAACACCGTAGCGCCGCGCTCGCGCATTGAGGCGCGCTTCATGCGCTCAGTAAGGCCTACGCCATAGAAGATGTTGTCGCCCAGCACAAGGCAACTCGGGTTGTTCCCGACAAACTCGCGGCCAATGATGAAGGCTTGCGCGAGACCATCCGGCGAAGGTTGCACCGCATACGTGATATTGATGCCCCACTGGCTGCCATCACCCAGTAGGCGCTGGAACAGCGCCTGTTCATGCGGGGTATTGATGACCAGGACGTCGCGGATACCCGCCAGCATAAGCGTGGCAAGCGGGTAGTAGATCATGGGCTTGTCATACACGGGCAGAAGCTGTTTGCTCACCGCCTGCGTGATGGGATACAGCCGCGTGCCAGAGCCGCCGGCAAGGATGATGCCCTTTTGATTGCTCATGCGCCGAGCCGCTCCATGCGATAGCTGCCGTCAAGTACGCGGGAAACCCATGCCTTGTTCTGCAGGTACCAATCGACCGTGCGGGTGATGCCAGTTTCGAATGTTTGCGAGGGGCGCCAGCCGAGCTCGTTCTGCAGCTTGGAGGAGTCAATGGCGTAGCGGCGGTCGTGACCGGGGCGGTCCTTGACGAACGTGATGAGCGACTCGCGGCGTCGACCATCCGCCAGCGGATGGCGCTCGTCCAGCAGGGCGCAAATGGTCCTCACGACGGTCAGGTTTTCGCGCTCAGCGTTGCCACCCACGTTGTAAGTTTCGCCGACGCGACCGGCCTCAAGGACGCGCTGAATTGCAGTGCAGTGATCGCCAACGTACAGCCAGTCGCGGATGTTCAGGCCGTCGCCATAAACCGGCAGAGCCTCGCCGGCCAAGGCCTTCTGAATGATCAGCGGGATCAGTTTTTCAGGGAACTGATAGGGGCCGTAGTTGTTCGAGCAATTGGTGGTCAGCGTGGGCAGGCCGTAAGTGTGATGGAACGCACGAACTAGATGGTCCGACGCGGCCTTGGAGGCCGAATACGGGGAATTGGGCGCGTAGGCCGTGGTTTCCTTGAAACTGCCATCCGGGCCAAGCGAGCCATAGACCTCATCGGTGGATACGTGCAAGAAGCGGAAGGCGCTGCCTGCCGAAGCATCCAGCCCACGCCAGTAGTCTCGGCTGCTTTCCAGCAGCCCCAGTGTGCCCACAACGTTAGTTTCGACGAACGCAGCAGGGCCGTCGATCGAGCGGTCGACGTGCGATTCAGCGGCGAAATTGACGACTGCGTCCACCTTGTGGGTCTTCAGGAGACTGGAAACCAGCTCGCGGTCGCCAATATCGCCCTGCACAAAGATGTGGCGCTCGTTTCCCTCCAGCGACGCCAAAGTGTCCAGGTTGCCCGCATACGTGAGCTTGTCCAGGTTCACTACCCTGTGACCCTGGGCAATGGCCTGAAGCACGAAATTGGCACCAATGAAGCCGGCTCCGCCGGTAACTAGCAGTGTCGTCATAAGTCCTGACTGGCGAAAATAATGTTTCGCCATTCTGTCACGCTTTGGGAAGCCAGAAAACTCAAGCAAACCCGGCCGAATGCCTTTTGAGACACCGGTTTATACGAGTCAGTTACGGGCCTGTTCATCTGGTGCCGGCGGGGAGGGCATTTCCCGGCTAAAATAGGTCGGTTACCGGTATCCTTGGGTAAATCATGGATCGGGCTTATGGCCCGGCTTTCTGACGTGGTGATCATGGCGACGAACAAGAAAAAAACAGTACTTGGGCTCGGTACGCGAGCCATCCACGCGGGGCAGCACCCAGACCCCTTCACCGGCGCGATCATGACGCCGATCTACGCCACGTCCACCTATGTCCAGAGTAGCCCCGGCGTTCACAAAGGCTACGAATACTCACGCACCCAGAATCCCACGCGCATGGCCTATGAGCGGTGCGTGGCTGACCTGGAGGGTGGTAAGGCTGGTTACGCGTTCGGCTCCGGCTTGGCCGCTGCAGCTACCGTGCTGGACCTGCTGGACAGCGGAAGTCACGTTATTGCGATGGATGACCTATATGGGGGCAGCTATCGTTTGTTCGAGCGCGTGCGCCGCCGTTCGGCAGGCCTGGACTTCACGTTCATCGATCTCAATGACACCAAGGCACTCAAGGCTGCACTGAAGCCCAATACCCGCATGATTTGGGCGGAAACCCCGACCAATCCCATGCTCAAGCTAGTGGATTTGGCGAGGCTCGGCGAGTTTGCCCACAAGCATGGCCTGATCCTTGTCGTGGACAACACCTTTTGCTCGCCAATGCTGCAGCGTCCGCTGGAATTTGGCGCGCATCTGGTGCTGCATTCGGCAACCAAATATTTGAATGGTCACTCCGACATGGTCGGCGGCATTGTGGTCGCTGGCAGCGACAACGAGTTGGTGGAACAGATGGGGTTCCTTCAGAACTCGGTGGGTGCCGTATCTGGCCCGTTTGATGCCTTCCTGGCCATGCGTGGCCTAAAAACACTGCACCTGCGCATGCGTCAGCACTGTGCCAGTGCGCTGGACCTGGCTCGTTGGTTGGAAAAGCACCCTGCGATCGACAGGGTCATCTATCCAGGCTTGAAGAGCCATCCCCAGCATGCGCTGGCCAAGAAGCAGATGGACGGTTTTGGCGGCATCATCAGCGTGGAAGTCAAGGGCGGTCAGAAAAAGGCGCGCAACGTCCTGGAGCGTTGTCACCTGTTCGCGCTTGCCGAGTCGCTTGGCGGCGTGGAAAGCCTAATCGAACACCCGGCCATTATGACGCACGCCTCCATTCCTCCGGCCAATCGCAAGCGCCTGGGCATCAGCGATAGCCTGATTCGCCTTTCGGTTGGCGTGGAAGACATTGCCGATTTGCGAAACGAACTCGATGACGCGTTGCGCTGAAGTCGCTGCCTCCTATCTACTTCGCAGTCATCCGCAGATTAACGAAGGCAACCACCAGAATGGCTGGTTCTAAATTCACTGGGCCCTTTCATGTGGCCATTCGGCATAGATCGCTGATCCTCGAGTTGACGCGCCGTGAAATTCACGGGCGATATCGAGGGGCGAACTTTGGTTTGTTGTGGGCGCTGATCAGTCCTTTCCTCATGCTGGCGGTGTACACGCTGGCGTTTGGCAGTATCCTGAAGAGCCGGTGGCCCCAGCCGGCGGAGGGGGTGCACAACTTCGCCCTTATTCTATTTATCGGTCTGATCATTCACGGCTTCTTGGCTGAATGCATAGGCCGTTCGCCAGCGCTGGTGGTCAGCAACCCGAGCTACGTGAAGAGGGTGATTTTTCCTCTGGAAATACTGCCGTGGCCGATGGTGCTGTCCGCTCTTTTTCATTTACTGACGAATCTGTTGGCTTTTTTTGTTCTGGAGTTAGTGCTTGAACGCCAGTTTGTCTGGCAGGTCGTGCTTTTCCCGCTCACAGTTGCGCCGCTGGTGATTCTGACGTTGGGCGTATCTTGGTGGCTGTCTGCGCTGGGGGTGTATTTCCGCGATATCGGGCAGGTCACTGGCGTTCTGGTGACTGCATTGCTGTTTACCTCCACGGCCATCATGCCAATCTCCTCAGTCAGTCCGGAGGTGCGTTGGTTGTTTGAATTTAACCCGCTGAGCTTCATCATCGACCAGTCGCGTGAAGTGGCACTCTGGGGACATTTTCCGAACTGGGCGGGTCTCGGGCTCTATGCTCTTGGTGCGCTCATGTTTACGTATCTGGGCTATGTGGTTTTCATGACGGCTCGTCGAGGATTTGCCGATGTCCTCTGACGTGTCGATCCGAGTTTCGGGCTTGTGCAAGTCGTTCCCGGTGTACGACAAGCCTCATCATCGCCTCATGCAGATGTTTGCCGCAGGCGATGCCAAACGTCGTTGGTATCGAGAGTTCCATGCACTATCGAACATTGATTTCGAAGTGCATAGAGGTGAGACCGTCGGTATCGTTGGCCGCAATGGATCCGGTAAATCCACGCTGCTCCAGCTGATCTGCGGCACGCTTGCGCCTACGCTCGGCAACGTGGAAATAAATGGCCGTATCGCGGCTTTGCTCGAGCTGGGCGCCGGCTTCAATCCTGAGTTCACCGGCCGGGAAAATGTCTTTCTCAACGGGACTTTGCTTGGCCTCACAAGGATGGAGATAGAAGCGCGGTTCGATGAAATAGTGGCTTTCGCGGACATCGGTGACTTCATTGATCAGCCCGTCAAGAGCTATTCAAGTGGCATGTACATTCGTCTGGCGTTTGCCGTGGCGATCAACGTGACGCCAGACATTCTCATCGTTGACGAAGCACTTTCCGTCGGTGACGAGGCTTTCCAGCGGAAGTGTTTTGCTCGAATCGAGCGCATTCGCAACGATGGCGCCACCGTGCTTTTTGTTTCGCATTCGGCGGGTACCGTGTTGGAGTTGTGCAATCGCGCTATCCTGCTGGATAGAGGCGAGCTATTGGCCATCGGTACGCCAAAGCGTGTGGTGTCTCACTACCAGAAGTTGCTTTACGCGCCGGATTCCGTGGCGAAGGGCATCCGCGACAAATATCGAAGGGAACTGCTCGAGCAATCAGGCACTCGCGCCGGGAACGTTCGCTCAGATGCCGCCAATATAGCTGTCCAGCGTCCAGAAGATATGCCTGGCGAAGACATTCCCGACGCCTATTTTGATCCAGGCCTGCGTTCGCAGAGCGAGCTTCGCTTTGAGTCCCGGGGCGGTAGGGTAGTAGACCCGCATCTGGAAACGCCCGGTGGCCAGCGTGTCAATGTCGTGCGATCCGGTGCAGAGTATGTATTCGTGTATAGCGCGGAGTTTGACAAGCTTTCGGCCGCAGTGCGTTTTGGCATGTTGATCAAATCCGTGTCGGGGCTGGAGCTTGGCGGCGCAGTGACTTCCCAGCCTCTAGATGCAATTGATTTCGTGCAGGCCGGCACTTCCGTCACGGTAAGGTTCCGGTTCCGATGCCTGCTGGCACCAGGCACTTACTTTATGAATGCCGGTATTCGTGGTCGCGTGGGAGAGGAGGAGACCTTCCTGGACCGAGTCATCGATGCCGTGTTGTTCCGAGTCCTGCCAGATCCCGGTCGCCTGGCAACTGGGTATGTGGATTTTGGCGTGCAGTCGCAACTCACCCTGGAGGGAGAAGTTCATGACTGAGTCTGCCTCTAAGGGCCAAGACACGGCGGTGTTGGTGCTTGGCATGCATCGCAGCGGTACCTCAGCGGCAACAAGGGTTTTGAGCCTGCTGGGTGCCGAATTGGGGGATCGGCTACTTTCGCCACAAAACGATAACAAGAAGGGATTCTGGGAGCACAGTGACGCAGTCGAAATCCATGATCGTCTACTGGAGTCACTCGGACGAACTTGGCATGACATGCGCGAGCTTCCTGACGGCTGGCAGCACTCGCCGGCCGCATTGTTCGCGGTGGACGAGATCTGTGCGCTTATCAAACGAGACTTTGATGGTAAGCGACTGTGGTCTGTAAAGGATCCTCGTATGTGTCGTTTGATGCCGCTGTGGCTTGCCGCACTCCAGCGGCTTGACATTCGTGCGACGGCGCTTCTGATGGTCAGGGATCCACTCGAAGTCGCGGATTCTTTGGCAGTTCGTGATGGCTGGTCCCACGGACACTCTTACCTGATGTGGGCAAGGCATTTATCGGAGTCCATCAGGGCAACGCATGGTGTTCCCCGATCAATGCTCACCTACGGTGATCTGTTGACCGACTGGCGTTCGAATCTGTCCAGGGTCGGCAGGCAGCTTGGCCTGGACTGGGAGGAGAGCATCGCCAATGAAGCTGCTGCGATCGACGGTTTTCTCAGTCCTGAAGACCGACATCATAGTCTGGTGCCGGGCTCTTTGCGCCGCCAGGAAATCCCGTTACTGCTGAAAGAGCTGTTTCAGTTGTGCAGCGATGCCATGGCTAGCGGGAATTGGCGTCCCCTTGAGGATTGGGATACACGCTTTGTCGGGGCGTCTGAACTCTTTGAGCGCCCGCTGGAGCAGATTATCGCCAACCTGGGCGACGCCGAGGCTGCCCGGGATGAGCTCGCACGGCTGTCACAGGAGCGAATTGAACGTATCCATCAGCTCGAACACCAGATGAAGGAAACAGTGAGACATTTGGAAGCCCAGTATTTTGATAAAGTCCAGCATTACGCCCAACTGGAAGGGCGAATGGCCGTGATTACGGAGCAACTACTTAGGTTGGAATCCGAACACCTTTCCCTAGTAGAGGGGCGTGCCGAAGCTCGGGCTGTGGCGAAAGAGCGCCAAATCCGTCTGGAAGAGGCTCAGGCTCGGTTGGAAGAGGCCCAAGTTCAGCGCGAAGATGCACACGCCAAGCTGAAGGACGCCTTAGATCGGATCCACGGGGGAGAGCTTTTGACACAGCGATTGCAAAACGAGCTAGAAGAGCTACGGATGCAGGTGCGCAGTCGACGCTGGCTCGTCAGGAAGGCATTCACGCCACGACGCCCGTGAGCGGATTTCGTTTTACCGATCTGGACCGATCGTTGAGGGCGGATCGTAAGTGTGTCATCGGACAGCACTTATTAGTTAGTGGCAGTCGTTAAGGTCACGCGACGTTTATGGAGTAAATGAGTGAATCTCATTGAGAAGATTACCTGGTACTGGCAAAACAAGGGTGTCAGGGGGCTGGTCCGACGAATCGTCAAAGGACGTGAATCAGCTTTGCACCACATGTTGGGGCAGGAACAGCGGTCGGCTGGCATGACTCCGTCGGCGGCTGACTTGCGGGCGATCGCAGCGGATACGCTGGATGTGCGTGCGTTGATCAAGCGTTCCTATGCGCCCATTCAGCCGCTGCCGGTGTATTCAGCCCCAGGACCCAGCGCGCGCATCAATCTCGTTACAGACAGTATCAATTCGGGGTCGCTTTTTGGTGGCGTTGCAACCGCCATCATTCTCTCAGTGTTATTGGCAAAGAGGACGGGAGCCAAGCTGCGCGTCGTGACCCGCACAGAGGCGCCTGATGCCTCGGGTTTTGCGCATGTGCTGGAGTGCAATGGCATCAAATACGTCGATGACGTCGAGTTCGTGCAGGTAGGCGTTTCCGACGAGCGTGCGCAATTGGATGTTTGCGAAGGGGATCGATTCCTGACTACCTCCTGGTGGACGACGGCTTGCGTCCTGGGAAGTATTCCTCCTTCACGCATCGACTATCTTCTGCAAGAAGACGAGCGGATGTTCTACCCGCATGGCGATGACTGGTTGCGTTGCCAGGAAGTCCTGATGCGAGAGGACATTCGATTCATCATCAATACGGAAATGTTGCTTCGTCATTTTACATCCACGGGCCTGGAGCATATGGCCAGCCATGCGATGTGGTTTGAGCCGGCTTTCCCGAACCAGATATTAAGGGCGCCCAACCCAGGCAATGAGCAGAGGTTGAAGTTTTTCTTTTACGCAAGGCCGAACAACTTGCGAAACCTTTTCTATCGTGGCATCGAGGTTCTCGACGAGGTCGTAGCTGAAGGTATTCTTGACCCTAAATCGTGGGATGTGTATTTCGTGGGCAAGGACGTGCCCAAGCTGAGGCTTGGTGGCGTGTTGGAGCCTATCGTTCTCCCAACGATGGAGTGGCGTGATTACAGCGCATTCATAGCAAGCATCGATCTGGGGCTCTGTCTCATGGCTACGCCACACCCCAGCTATCCACCACTGGATTTGGCCGTTACGGGTGCATTGGTGGTGACCAATCAATTCGGCGTCAAGCGCGATCTGCAGAACTATTCCAGTCGTATTATCTGCGTCCAACCGGACGCCAAGTCGCTCAAGGAAGGGTTGCGCGCGATGATTGTTCGGGCAGAAGCCGAGCAGAAGACGGGTAGGCCCAGCGGCAAGCACCATCATCTCTCGACGTCGTGGGAAACAAGTTTGGCGGCAATCGTCGAGCAGTTGAGGTAATTTCGATGTTCCTGGTCAACCAGCCCGTTCACGCTTACCAAGACCCTTGGAATATCCCTTTTGAGACACGGTTCCGGGAACTTTGCGATGGCGCGCGTCGTGTCGCGTACTTCTACGAGCGACCCGATACGAGCACATTTCGCTATCGTGTTTACAATATGATCCAGGTTTTGCGAGAGCTTGGCTCCGACATCGGGGCGGGTTTCTTCGGTCTGGACGACCGTGAGCATCTCAACCGCGTGGTGGATGCGGCCGATGTCATTGTTATCTGCCGGACCAAGTACAATCAGCACGTCAACCAAATGATTACCCGCGCAAAGTTGCAGGGTAAGCGTGTGATATTCGATGTCGACGACCTAGTGTTCAATACGGATTATGCGCATCTGATTTTACGCACGCTTGATCAGAGCATCGAAGCCAACGAAACCTGGGATCACTGGTTTGGTTGGATTGGTCGTATGGGCGCAACGCTACGGATGTGCGATGCCGCGATAGGAACCAACTCCTATCTCGCTGCTCGTCTCAACGAGTATTCGGGTCTTCCCGCCAGCGTGATTCCCAACTTCCTGAACAAGGAGCAGCTAGCCATTTCTGACCCGATTTATCGGGAGAAGGTGCAAGGTGGTTTCAAGCGTAATGGCTATATCCACATTGGTTACTTCAGTGGGACGCCTACGCATAACCATGACTTTGCAATGGTGGCGAAGGCCTTGGCGACGATCATGAGGGAAGATAGCAGGGTGAGGTTGCTGGTCGTCGGCTTCCTTGAAATGAAGGGGGGACTTGAGGCGTTTGCAGAACGAATCGAGTTCTATCCGCTGCACGATTTCATCAACCTACAGCGGCTGATGGGACTGGTGGAGATCAATATCGTTCCCCTTCTGGATAACGGGTTCACGAACTGCAAGTCCGAGCTGAAGTACTTCGAGGCGGCGGCGGTGGGGACATTGACGATAGCTACGCCTATTCATAGTTACGCCAGCGCTATCGTCAACGGCGAAAACGGCTTCATCTCGTCAAGCTCCGGTTGGTTGGATGCGATTCGTAACCTTATTCAGCGCCTTGATGACTATCCGCGCCTGGCTCAGGTCGCCCATGACAGGTCCATTGAAAGATATGGCTGGTTCAATCAGTTGGAGCTTATCGAACAGACCGTGTTTGGACATCTCGCAAAGCCCTGCGCGACGCTGACGGCGATCGGCCAGTAATTGAGTGCCTAGACGGCCTTGCCTCAGGCGAGCGCCCAAGTCTGAAGAAGGCGAGGACAAAGGGAGAATCTTTTGACCACCGCGCAAGGAGATGTATTTCTCCGAACCTTCAGTCTTGTCGTCGAAGAAGATGGAGGGTGGGCATCCGGTTGGTACTGGATTGACATCGAGTTGGACGGCGATGCGTGCAATTGTCGCTCACCGGCGCTGTATCCGGACCTGGGGGAAGGCGGCTTCAGGGAGCAGCTTCGGATGCCGTTGGGGCATTTGCGCAGAACATCGAATGCGCCCATCCGTGGGCTGGTGCTTCTTCGCTGGCCAACGAGAAGGCTCGGGCTTTGGCTAGACGGCGTGACTCCGCTTTTCTTCAAGATTCAACGCGTGGGGCGCCTGCGCGCCCTCCTTAGCTTGCTTGTAGGTGCTCTGCGCAGATCAGGGCCACTTTTGCTGTGGCGGAGTCGGAGGAGCCTTTTACTTGGTGGTGTTCGTCAGTTGGCCGGTCAGCTGTACATACTGTACGGCGGTCCGGCGACGGATGAGGGATGGGAGCCTGGCGACGAGCGGGTCAAATCCAGTCAATTTGGTCCTGCGGCTCGACGCGATGGCGGCGACGTGACGGTAGAAGGGCCTTTGCTATCCATCATCATTCCCGTGTACAACACGCCTCCGCATTTGTTGAGGGCATGCTTCGACAGCGTGCTGCGGCAAACCTATGGCCGATGGGAACTCTGCGTGGCCGACGATGCTTCCGTCGCTCAAGGGACGCTGAAGGTTTTAAGTGAATACGGGCTCCGTGATGGGCGGATCAAGGTTGCCAGATGCAAGCAGAACAGCCACATTTCGGCTGCGAGCAACCTTGCCCTTTCGCTGGCCCTGGGCGAGTACGTCGTCCTGCTCGATCACGACGACATGCTGCACCCCGAGGCGTTGGAGGCCATCGCCGCCATGGCTTATGAGCAACCGGATCTGGCACTAATCTACACGGACGAGGACCGCATCGCGCCGGATGGAAGAAAGTACTTCCCCTACTTCAAGCCGGATTTCGCGCCCGAGCTCTTGGAGGGCCAGAATTTCATTGGCCACCTCGCTGCTTATCGCCGCGACGTGATTTGCCATCTGGGCGGCTTCCGGCTGGGCTATGAAGGTAGTCAGGATTGGGACCTAGCGTTGCGTGTTTCTGATGCTGTTGGTCAGGAGCGGGTTGGCCACATTCCTCGGATTCTGTATCACTGGCGAGTATCGGAAAACTCGACCGCCGGCGACGTCACGATCAAGCCCTACGCGTCGCTGGCAGCCGAACGGGCTATTCAGGATCATCTGGCCCGCTTGGGTGAGGATGGTGCGCATGTGTGTCGCTTACCTTGGATTCCTGGGTCATTTCGGATAAAGCGGGCGGTTCCCTCCGGACTGACGGTCAGCGTTATCGTGGATGCCAGAATCTCCGGCGACTCAATGGAAGCAACCTACGAGGTGATAGAGCAAGCGAAACACTACGCAGCGAGCGTGGATGCGTGGGCCATCTTCCCTGATTCAGCGGGTCAACTGATGGTGTGCGAGGTGACGAGCGCGGGAGGAGAGGTCATCGTGGCCGAGGGGATTTCGCGGCACTATGGCTTCGCAGATGCATGCAACGCAGCCGCCTCGATCGCCAATGGAAGTCTACTTCTGTTTGTCAGGGCCGGAACCGCGCCATTGCGCAGCAGCAGCCTCGGAGAGCTGATGGCTCACGTGGCCCGGGCCAACGTCGATGCCGCAGGAGGCAAGGTCTTCGACCAGTGCGGCTTCGTTCGGCAAGCCATCATGCTGGAAGACGATGGCGGCAAGGGATGGAGCTTCGGGGCTGGGATGCCTTCAGCGACCGCTGGACCGCTGAATCTGCTCTGGCTTACCCAAAATGTGTCGCTGTTGGCCTTTGACTCACTGATGATAGATAGAGTTTGCTACCAGGCTGCTGGCGGACTCTCTGCCGAGTGCGAAGAAAGCACTGCCGTGGCCGAGCTATGCCGCCGACTGTCAGCAAGCGGCCGTCGACTGATCTGGACGCCGTTCGCGGAGTTCGTTAGCAATCTTGCCCCAACTGATAGCGTTTCAGCGAAGGGCGACTATGGCCAGGAGGCGATTGGGCATGCCTGGCGTCCTTACGTTCGCCGTACCCTTCGGGGCTCATAATCAAGGGATATGCAAGGCCGGCAGCAACGAGCATTCGCGTGAGGCGGCATAATGTGGGTGGAGGCCTTACCCGATCGCTTCACGCTACGTTGGCCGGATCAGTGGCTCTTGAATGAGAGGTACTTGTGGCCAATGAAGCTGGTCACCACGGGTACTGCAACGCCAAAAGCGTGGGCAACCGTTTCAGGATGCCAGGTAAGCCCCATGCGCGGGAATAGCCACTCGGCAAGCAGGAGGCTAATTGCAAGAGTCTGTAGCACCGCCGCTAGATTCACCACGGTGAACCAAAACACCTGATGCCGCATGGAATGACTAACACGCCTAAAGACCAATGCGCGGTTGAGCGCGAACGCGGTAATCATGCCCAGCACATAGGCAACGACGATGGCTGCGCCGTAGACTAGCCAGAGGCTAAGCAGCATGCGCGAGAAGAAATTGACGCAGGCGGCGACGCCGCCTGCGAAGAGGAACAGCACGAACTGCCTGTTCATCCTAGAGTGCCTGCGTACCGATCGCTGCAGTCGCCAGAGCCTTGGCGACCTCGATGCTCTCGTTGATTGATCGATCTTCTGGGTAGTAATAACCCGTGTCAGCCATAAAGAAACCATCCACAGGCGTTTTCATGCTGGGCAGCATGTCATAGAACCCAGGCGGGCAGATGGTCTGGGCGAACTCATAACGATGGCAATGCTTTGCCAACACCCAGTCCGGACGGAACGCAGGATTGAGTTTGTGCAGGTAACCAATCACTTCCTCGATCAGCGTTTCATTACTCTCGGACCACTTCGGATGCGTCTTGGGCATGTAGAAGGGGGCATATACGATCGAGGGTGACATCTTGTTGAGGTTGGAGTACTCGATCACACCCGGGATCTCAATCGAAGGATCGTTGATGTTCATCCAGAAGTTCTCGCTTAGGGGCTGCTTGAGCTTCAGGATGACGCAGGCGACCGGGATGTTCTTGATGGTTTCGATTCGTTCGACGAAATCGGCGGGAAGGGTTGGAACCAATCGCGGAACGTACTGGATGGGCGCCGTGGAAATCACGCTGTTGCAGGAGATGGTTTCGTCATTGATGACGATGCCTGACACCTTGCCATCTCGTACTTCCACACGGTCAATGCCTGATCTCAGGTGGATGCGACCGCCGTTCTTCACGATGAACTGCTCCATCTTCTCTAGCAGTACAGCTGAACCGCCTTCAAGGTACCCCATGGTTTCCTGCATAAGGCTGCGGCGCGACAGGGCCACACGCTTGATGCGGGTGCCAATCCACGCGGCAGAAATATTCTCGCTGTATTCGAACAGCTTCAGTTCGAAGAGGCTCTTCCAGAGCACGTTGTATGCTCGTTCGCCGATCCACCTACGCAACCAGGTTGTGGCGTTCATGCGATCATAGGGGCGCCAGTCTTTGATGCTCTTAGTGAACATGGCATGCAGGCCGTAACGGAACTTGCTGATCAGGCTCAGCCCGTCAAAAGTGAGTAAGGCCATCGGCGTACCCCACTTGTAGAGCTTGCCGTTGTAGAAGAAGCCCATTTTCGTATCTGTCCAGCGCAGCCTGTCCGACAGCTCTAGCTCGTCCAGCAACTGGAACAATGGAAAGTCGGTTTTACAAATGAAGTGGTAATACCGCTCGATCTCTAGTCCTTCGAAGTTGAAACTAGCCGACATGCCTCCAATGCGGTCATCACGTTCATAGATATCGACATCATGGCCTTGCTTCAGCAGCTCCATAGCGACCATGAGGCCCATGGGGCCGGCACCGAGCACGGCTATTCTTTGTTTGTTCACGGCATTTCTCTGCTAAGTGGTTGGCTGGTCGTTAGTGATTGGTCTGTCAGGGCGTGGATGAGGCTGCGATTGAGGGAATCATTGCAACGCTTGTGGCTATAGGATTCCAGCGCTGGTCACTGAGCCGTGGCCGAGTTATCAACAGCGGGACGTGTGATGACCTTCACAGCCCAAGGCGAAGGATTGATAGGCAGGTAGTGAGGGCCTTGTGCCTTCAATTCAGTTGCATGCTTCTTCCATTCTAGATCTTGCAGGTTCTTTCGCTGGAGGGGGGCTCCATTTATCAGCGCGACGTAAATGATCGTGCAGAGCACGAGTGCGAGTGAATCTGTCTGTCTGCCTAGAGTCCGGCTAGCCAGTGCAAGGTAGGTCATCCACCAGAACACGAACTTCAACGTATAGAAGTAGCGGTCGCTTGTCGCGAATTGGAGCATGGCTCGCGTGTCCTTCAGAGCTGCGGCGCTGAATGCAACTAGTAGGCTGAAGGCTAGCAGCTGCATAATGCTGATTTTTGCTTCGAACGGGAGTCGCACCGAACGCACGATGGTTAGCACGAGGGCCAATTCGATCAGGAGCCACAATACGGGTGGAATGAAATGGAATCCGAACACGTGAACTGGAATGATGTGGCCAAGCATCACGCCTATGAGCTTAGGTATGCCGTATTGTGCGATGCCGGTGATTTCATTCGTTGCGGCTGGCGAATTCGTCACCACGAAAAGAAGCTGGATTAGCGCGCAGAGCGCGATAAGAATGATTCGTAGGCTAGGCAGTCGCGCTACGTATTGGCGGAGTCCCATGGACAACGGCCAAGAAGGACGAACACGTGCGAGTATCCATGCCCCTCCCAGGATGCCGAGATTGATCATGGTCAAGAAAATAGCGGCGGGACCGGTAAGCCCGATTAGCACAACAAGAACCGAGACAAATATTTCATTACGAGCCTCTCGGTAACCATCTCCAACCGGCATACATAGCGCGACAAGTGCAAACTGGGTGAACCACTGAACGTTCGTGAGCGTGCCGAAGATCTCACCGTTGATTGGGGCTAGCAGGAAAATCGCGAGCGTAAGCACCATTGGCAGAAACGGACGCAAGCGCAATGCGGTGTAGCACATGCTCCACGAAGTGATAAAACAAGCAAATAGGTTATAGATGAGCGGCGCCTTGCCATGGCTGAAGAATGAGGCAAGCCATGCTATTAGTCGCGGTAACACGTGGAGATAGCCGGCATATGCGGTGCCGATGCGAGGAAGATGGGAGCCAAACTGCTGTTGAAAGAAGACGCTGCCATCTTCCGCCCAGAACTGCGCGTTTGTAAGTGAGTCTGGACTTTTGGACGCCATAAGGATGAATGCCAATCCAAAAAAAAGGAATGGACTAGTCCAAGGTTCGATCACTGTCTTGGCTTGCATTGCTTGCATTTCTGGTCCGTGTCCGGAAGTTGCTTCAGCTACCTTGGGGCGCGCTCGTCGCGACTATTGCCGCCTGATGACTGGCCGTGGATCCGCTCCGGTACTGGGCCGCCCCGGTCTTGAAGTTAGCGCTTTAGAACAATCGCGCTGTAGCGTGGGTCGCAATAGCTTTCTTTGATGGCGTCGGCAAATGGTGTTTGCCGAAAGCCGAACACCTTCTCTGTATCAATGCCATGGAATTCGTCGCCCGCAGTTAAGGCTTTTAACTGGTCGGCCGTGAAAGGAGGCTTGCCGCTGAAGACTGCGTACACGCGCAACAGAAAGTGGAACAAGCCGTAGGGGATGTGCACGATCAAGGTATGTAAGCCCTTCGCCCGCTTGATCGTCTTGATGATGTCCACGTAGTCGATGCGCGTGTCGCCCACGACGTCATAGACGTCGCCTTCCGGTTGCGTCTCGATGCAGCGCGCGATGCAACGGCAAAAGTCGCGCTCGTATAGAGGCTGACGCATGTAGCGGCCGTCACCGGGAATGGGAAATACCGGGGTCTTGGCCATGAAGCGAGATAGCCAGCCCAAGTGCTTGGGATCGAACCAGCCGAACATTAGGGTCGGGCGAAGCACGCAGTGCGGGATGCCACTCTCGACGACCAGTTTTTCCTGTGCCTTCTTGGTGTTCGTATAGTCGTCATCGGCCACCGATATCACTACAGATGAGCTGATGTGCACCAGGTAAGGGATGTCGTGGCGACGTGTCGCATCAAGCACGCGCTTGGTGGCGTCGATGTTGTTGCGGGTGAACAGTTCCGTATATTTGCCGGTGATCTGCGCATGCAACTGCACGACACAGCTCGCGCCGGCGAAGGATTCGGTCCAATCACCATCCTCGGCCAGGTCCGCTTGGATCGCGTGGACGTCCGGATGCAGTTGGCGAAGAATGCCCAAGTTGTATGCGTGCTTGTCGATGGCGACGAGGTTGGTATAGCCCTGGGCCTTCAGTTCGACGATCAGGTTCTGTCCGACCAGACCGGCCGCGCCAGTCAGCACGAGCTTGGAATGCTTGTCGATCTTGTTCATGGACATTAGAGCTTGAGGCGCTTGAAGATGAATTCGGGAACGTGGCGGATGATCAGCATGATTGGCAGCCAGAACCAAGGCAGGTAGACCACGCTTCGCCCACGGTCGGCAGCATGTGCAATGCCGAGAGCGATGTCGTCCGGCCTGGCCCACAGCGCACCCTTCTTGAAGTCGCGCGTCATTGGCGTGTCGACGAAGCCCGGCTTGATGGTGATCACGTTAACGCCAACCTTGGCCATGCGTTGGCGCAGGCCACTGGCGAAAGCGGTCACCGCTGCTTTCGCCGACCCATACAGGTAGTTGCTCTGGCGGCCCCGGTCGCCCGCCACGGAAGAGATGACCGCGATCACGCCCTTGCGCTGCGTTTCGAAGCGTGGAGCTACTGCGGTGAGCAGAGCGATGGTGGAGGCACCGTTGGTCCCAAACTCCCTGAGTGCCCACTCCACGGAGGCTTCGCACCGCGCCTGGTCGGGCAGTGTGCCGTGTGCGACTAGCAATACGTCAACGTGTCCCAGTGACGTCCAGATCTGTTCGATCAGGCGTGCGTGATCCTGTACGTCGTTCACGTCGAGCGTCGCTTGGAACACTTCCGGGGCACCGCGCACGCGCAGATCGTCGGCAATATCCTTCAGGCGTACGGCATTGCGCGCCACCAGAAACAGCTGCGCCCCGCGAGCGGCGTAAAGGCGCGCGGTGGATTCTGCAATGGCGGATGTGGCACCGATGATGACGACCTTTTGCATGCTTACTCCGTGACCCTGCGCCAGAAGCTGGAAGAGAACTTCGGGTCGATGTAATGGCTGAAGGATTCCCAGGCGGGGAAATATTGTTTGAAGTAACGGGCAGGCATGCGTGCATCCTTGGCGGGATAAACCGCGCCTCCGGCGGCGGCCACGATATCGTCCAGTCGATCGAGCAGTGCGAGCGTGCCAGCCCCCCTGTTCGGGAAGTCCAGCGCCAGGGTGGCACCAGGGCGGGGGAACGAGAGCATGCCCGGGGATGCGATGTCACCGAACTGCTTGAGCACTGCCAGAAACGATCCTTCGCCGGAGGCGGCGATGGTCTTCACCAATACCTCCATGCAATCCAGCGATGCCGCCGGGGGCACCACACACTGGTATTGCATGAATCCACGCGGGCCATAGATGCGATTCCAGTTTCCGATGCCGTCGAGTGGATAGAAATGAGGTTCGTAGTGCATCGTTACGTGACTGACGCTTTCACGTTGACGGCGGTAGTAAAGAGTGTTGAACACACGCAGACTGAGCGGGTTGATCAGCGATATCGGCGGTGTTAGAGGGACACGCAGGCGGCGCGAGGGGGCACCGGGGCGGCTATCGGGATGCGCGGGCGCATGATTGGCACGGGTAAAGATGCCGCGCCCTAGTGCTTTACCCTGACTCGCGCAGTCGATCCACGCCACGGTGTATTCGTAGTCGCGGTCCGACGCCTGAGAGAGTCGGAAGAACTCCGAAAGATCGCGAAACCGATAGACCTCAGCGCTCATCCATGGGCCTGCCACGCGTCGCAATTGGATGGTGACACGGGTGATCAGTCCAGTCAGGCCTAGGCCACCGATGGTGGCGGCAAACCATGCCGGGTTTTGCTGCGGGCTGCACACGCGCCGGCTGCCATCGGAGCGCAATAGCTCGAACTCCAGCACATGGCGGCCGAATGTGCCGGCCTTGTGGTGGTTCTTCCCATGTACATCGTTGGCGATAGCGCCGCCAACGGTGATGAATTTTGTGCCGGGCGTGACGGGCAGAAACCAGCCTTGCGGCACGACCAGGTCGAGGATCTCGGAGAAGAGCAAGCCGGCTTCGCACTCAAACACGCCTGTCTGTGCGTCGAAACGGATGAAACGGTCCATGTAACGGGCATGCAGCAACGTGCCACCGTCGTTAAGGCAGCTATCACCATAACTGCGACCGTTGCCGTAGGGCAGTATCGATTCGGCGGATGCTGGCAGCTCTGCACGGCGATCGTTCAATGCAACGACGGTCTGGCTTGCGTTCGGGTATCGTCCCCAGGATTGTCCGGCCTTGCTCATCGGATCGCGAACAGGATGACGGTGGCGCAGATTATTAGCAGCACCTGGCTGAGCCTGTCGGTGACCGCGAATACCACCGGGTCGTCATGCATGACGCCACGATGGGCGATGGCCCAGGTGCGGCTCACCCAATAGAGCAGTACCGGGCAGAGCAACCACAGGTAGTGCGGGTGATGGTACAACGCGCGGCTGTCCGGACTGTCGATATACAGTGCAAGCACGAGGACAGACAGGTAACCGCTGGCCGCGCCGAGCGATTGAACGAGCGGTATGTCACCGACGTCGTAGCCACGGCCGCTGGCGTTGATCTTGCCCGCCCTCTGGGCAGAGAGCAGTTCGATAAATCGCTTCACCATGGCCAAACTGAGGAACAGGAACATGGAGAACGCCAGCAGCCAGAACGACGGCTTGGTATGGATCGCTGCCGTGCCCGCGACGATCCGGCTGGTATACAACGTGGCCAAGACCACCACGTCGAGCATGACGATGCGCTTGAAACGCAGCGAGTAGGCGCTGGTCAATAGGTAGTAACCCGCAAGGACCGCGACGAATACTTCGTGCAGCAGGGCGGCGAGGCCAAAACTGACAAGAAGAAGGCCAATGGCAACAACGGGCCCCGCGAGCAGGGGCAGGTGGCCGGCGGCGAAGGGTCGCTGCCGCTTGCGGTGATGCTGGCGATCTGAGGCGAGATCCAGCAGGTCGTTGGTGATGTAGACGCTTGAGGCGCAAAGACTGAAGCAGGCGAATGCCAGCACGGTCGCCAGCGCGGCGTCCGCGTCAAAAAGGCGGTGCGCGGCGAGCATCGGAAGGAACACCAAGGCATTCTTGATCCATTGATGGACCCGGAAAGCTTTCAGCCAGTCCCGCAGGCTCGTGCCAGGCAGTTCGAAGCGTTTGTCCACCGTCGTCACACGGGATGCCGCTTGCCTGAGTGAAGAACCGGCTTCCACCGTGACGGCTGCGCGCGCATGCTTCCAGACCTTGAGATCCACCTTGGCATTGCCGACATAGTCGAAACCACGCTCACCGTAGCGATCAATCAGCGCCTGCGCTTTCTGGGTGCCCGACAGATTGCGCTCTCCGTCACTGGCCAGCACGGCATCGAAGCCGCCCACGTGTTTGGCGACGGTTTCGGCGAGCCCCGCATCCGATGCTGTGCATAAAACCACCGGGCGGACTGCCTGCTGTTCTCGTACCCAGGCGACAACCTCGTCGTTATAGGGTAGGTGAGCAGCGTCAAGTACCGTCCGTTTGGCTATTTCCCGCTTGAGATGGGCCTTGCCCCCCAATAGCCAGCCGAACATGGAAAACAGTGAGAGCGGGCTGCGTGATAGCAGCGCCAGTGCGGATTCCACCAGCAGATCTGAGCGGATCAACGTCCCGTCCAGATCTACGCAAAGAGGTACGCACTCTGAACGGAAGCACTCCGCTTCAACTTTCGCCGCCAAACTATCCATGAACGCCCCTAGATCGTATCCATGCCAGGAACCGCGATATTGGTCGCGTCAGCACTAGCGCATTTAAGAAAATGCGCTATGGCATGTTACTACGATAGGCGTTACGGCATGGCCCCCGTGCCTGGGGCGCCCTCCCTGGCGACCACCAGACCGTTCCGATTGCATGATCTTCAGGCCGGGGCCGCATCCGACCGCCGTCACCGCTTGCCTCAACTTACCCCAGAGCCTGCTCCAGCTCCGGAATGATCTTGAACAGGTCCCCCACCAGGCCAATATCCGCGATCTCGAAGATCGGCGCCTCGCCGTCCTTGTTGATCGCCACGATGGTGCCGGCATCCTTGATGCCGGTGAGGTGCTGGATGGCGCCGGAGATGCCGATGGCCATGTACAGCTCGGGGG
>Ga0058700_1000160_pt1 | contig 44167 bp, 28 predicted proteins | sample AgamicAtAme_FD_71365 | JGI IMG/M metagenome (GOLD analysis project Ga0058700, IMG submission 71365) | Agave microbial communities from Guanajuato, Mexico - At.Am.e | ecosystem: Host-associated > Plants > Phyllosphere > Phylloplane/Leaf | place: Guanajuato, Mexico | collected 2012-06-07 | reverse complement strand
CTCCCCTTCCACGTCCGGATGGAACCAGCGCAGCGCGTTGGCGCCGTCGGTGATGATGACCAGGCGCGTGCGGCCTTCCCACAGTTTCTGCAGCGTGGCTTCCTCGCCGTCGACGGCGAGCCAGGCGAATTCCTCGGCGCTCAGCTTCACTACGTCGGCCAGGTGCAGCGCCGGCCAGATCAGCGGACGCGGCTCCACGTCGCGCGGCCACAGCGCGGGACGCAGGTTCAGGTCGAAGCTGACCAGCGCGCCCGCCGCGTGCGCGCGGCGCATGCCTTCGCGCGTGGTTTCGGCCAGCGCGGGGTCGGTCATGCTGTTGGAGCAGACGTGGAACACGGCGGTTCCGTCGAAGCTCTCCGCGTGGAAGTGCATCGGGCGGAACAGCAGGTCGGCCGAAGGCGGGCGATAGAAGCTGAAGCTGCGCTCGCCGTTGCCGTCCAGCGACACGAAGGCCAGCGCGGTGTTCGCCTCGTCGGTGCGGGCAACGCCGTTGGTGTTCACGCCCGCGCGGCGCAGGCTGTCCAGCAGGAAATCGCCGAACATGTCCTTGCCGAGCATGCCGGCAAAGGCGGCCTCGCCACCCAGGCGCGCCACCGCCACGGCCACGTTGGCCGGCGCGCCGCCGGCATAGGGAACGAAGCTGCGCGGAAACCCGGCTTCGTCGCCGCCTTCGCTATGGAAATCGATCAGTGCTTCACCGAAGCAGAGAATGGTGCGTGACATCAGCGTTCGAGGCTCGACTCAATGGTGGATGGCGGGCGTGGCCGGCTCGCGAACGAGCGAGCCGCGCAGGCCGTAGAAGACGATGTAGCCGTAGCAGAGCAGCGGCAGGATAAAGGCGTGCTGGATGCCCATATGGTCGGCCAGCACGCCCTGCGCCAGCGGCAGCAGCGCGCCGCCGACGATGGCCATGATCAGCAGGCTCGATGCCTTGCCGGTCAGCGGGCCCATGCGCTCGATGCCCAGCGCGAAGATGGTCGGGAACATGATGGAGTTGAACAGGCCGATGGCGATCACGCTGACCAGGGCCACCTGGCCTTGCGTGAGCATGGTGGTCAGCACCAGCAGGCCGGCGACGGCGGCGAAGGCGGCCAGCAGCTTGCGCGGGTTGATGTAGACCAGCAGCGCCGAACCGGCCAGGCGTCCCACCATCGCGCCGCCCCAGTAGTACACCACGTGGTCCGCGGCGGCCTGCTCGCTCATGTGGCCGATCTCCGGCAGCGACAGGTAGTTCACCAGGAAGCTGCCGATGGAAACCTCCGCGCCCACGTAGAAGAAGATCGCCAGCACGCCGAACAGCACGTGGCTGTGGCGCAGCGCGTCCATCAGCGTGTGATGCGAGGTGTCGGCCTGCTCGGTGGATTCGGTCAACGGCGGCAGGCGGAACAGCCACACGCCGACGGCGAGCACGAGCAGCGCGACGCCCAGGCCCAGGTAGGGCACCTGCACCAGCTGGGCCTGCTTCTGACGGTAGTCGGTGAGCTGCTGGCGCGTTTCCGGCGCCAGGCTCGCGCGCACGTTGGCCAGTTGCGCGGCGTCATGTTCGTCCAGCCGCGAGGAAGCGAGCTTGTCCAGCGCCGTGGCGAGCGTGGCGGGCGGCAGGGCGGCAAGCTGCTGCGGCGAGAGCGTCGACAGCGTGGCGAGCAGGGGCGCGCCGGAGAGACTGTCCAACACCTGCGCCATCGGGCCGGCAGGCAGCTGCACGAAGCTTGCGGCCACGTCCTGCACCGGCAGGCGATCCAGCGCCGTGGCGGAGGCATCGTTCAGCGCGGCCACCAGGCGCTCGGGCGGCGCCTGCCTGATCGCGTCGATGGTCTGCACCGCCGGCGCGTTGTTGAGGGTCTGCACCAACTGCACGGTTTCCGGCGCATTGCGCACCGCCGGCGGGATCACCACCGCCGCGGCCGAGAGGATCAGCAGGCCGCCGAACTTCGGCCCGATGGTGGTGCCCAGCGAATTCATCGCCTGCGCCAGCGTGAGCCGGCTGGAGCTGGTGCGCTCCGGGCCCAGCAGCGCGACATACGCGTTGGCCGCCACCTGCAGCACCGTGATGCCGGTGGCGAGCACGAACAGCGCCGCGAGAAACGCGCCGTAGGAATGCAGCTGCGCCGCCGGCCAGAAACCGAAGGCGCCGACCGCGGCGATCGCCAGCCCGGCCACGATGCCCTTCTTGTAACCCAGCAGGGCGACGAGGCGGCCCGCCGGCAGCGACATCAGGAAGTACGCGCCGAAGAAGGTGAACTGCACAAGCATGGCCTGCGCGTAATTGAGTTCGAACACCGTCTTCAGGTGCGGGATCAGGATGTCGTTGAGGACGGTCAGGAACCCCCACATGAAGAAGATCGTGGTGGTCACCGCCATCGCCATCGGATAGTCGGTGTAGCGCGTCTTGCCGGTGGCCGGCGACGCGGTCGCCGACTGGACAGGTGGAGCTGCGAAGGCCATGCGTGTTTCCGAGGGTCAGGAAAGAGGGCAGCTGCTTTCGCGCACGACCAGTTCCACGGGCGCGATGATGGTGCCGGAGGGCGCCTGCGGATCCCGCAGACGGGCGAGGAGCATTTCCGCCGCCTGCCGTCCACGCGCGCGGGGCGCGGTGGACAGCGTGGTCAGCGAGGGCATGCTCATGGAGGCTTCGGCGATGTCGTCGAAGCCGGTGACGGCGAAGTCGCGCCCGGCCTGTCGTCCGTGCTGGTGCAGGCCGAGCATGAGGCCCAGCGCCACCGCGTCGTTGTAGCAGACGGCGGCCGTGGGCGCGGTTCCGCTTCCTTCGAACAGCGCGCCCGCGGAGCGTGCGGCGTCGGTGCGCGTGGGCGTGCTCTGCACGCGCCACTGCGGTTCGACGGTGAGCCCGGCGGCCTGCATCGCCTGTAGATAACCCGCATGGCGCTGGCGCGTGGAACTGGCGTGGTCGTGCCCGCCGAAGAAGGCGATGCGCCGGTGTCCCTGCGCAATCAGGTGCTCGGTGGCCTGGCGCGCGCCGCGCTCGTTGTCGAGCATCAGGCGATCCCAGTGCGCGTATTCCGGCAGCTCGCCGCCCAGTTCGCGGTTGAACAGCACCACCGGCGTATGCGTGCCCACGGCGGCGAGCACCTTGCGCGCCTCGCTGTCTTCGGCGGGCGACAGGATGATGCCGCCGGGACCGTGCTCGATCAGCGAGCCCAGCACCGCGTGCTCGCGCTCGGCGGAGTCGCCAGTACTGCCGAGCAGGGTGACGAAACCGGCCGTGCCCAGCGTCTCGTCGACGCCGGCGGCGAATTCCGCGAAGAACGGGTTGGCCAGCTCGTTGATCACCAGGGCCACGCTGGACGACGTACGCCGGCGCAGGTTGGCCGCGGCGCGGTTGTAGACGTAGCCCTGCTTGCGCAGTTCTTCCTCTACCCTGGCGCGGGTGACCTTGTTGACGAGGGGGCTGCCGCGCAACACCAGCGAAACCGTGGCGCGGGACACACCGCAGCCCGCCGCGATGTCGTTGAGTGTGATCTTTCTACCGACCGGGGTCTGGCTTTCCATCGCAGGCCTGGGTTGATTGGAACGATCCAAAGGTAACCGGCCGCGCGGTCGAACGGAACCGATTTCGATGGCGCGACGCAGCATGCAACGATGCCTGCATGAATGTTAGCGTGAGGCGAAATTAGAACGATTCAAATCTATTACTTTGGGGAAAGTCTATGTTTGATTCGCCGTTCCGTGCCTGGCTGCCCGGTCTGCTGGCCGCCGCGGTCTCCCTGGGCCTTGCGACACCGGTTGGCGCAAGGGCTGCCGAGGGCCATGCCGCCGATGTCGACCCCCGTATCGGCACGGGCGGCGATGGCCACACCTTCCCGGGCGCCACGGTGCCTTTCGGCATGATCCAGCTGTCGCCCGACACGGCCATGCCGGACTTCAAGCATGCCTACAAGTACGCCGCCGGCTACCAGTACGGCGACAGCAGCCTGCTGGGTTTCTCGCACACGCATTTCTCCGGCTCCGGCCATTCGGACATGGGCGACGTGCTGGTGATGCCGATTGCCGGCGACGTCCGCCTGGAACCCGGCGACGCGGCAAAGCCCGGCAGCGGCTACCGCTCGCGCTTCAGCCACGACACCGAAGTGGAGCAGGCCGGCTATTACGCCGTGACGCTGAGCGACTACGGCGTGCGCGCCGAACTCACCGCCGGCCGCCGCATCGGCTGGCATCGCTACACCTTCCCCGCGAACAAGCCGACGCATCTGCTGCTGGATCTGCGTCCGAGCATCTACGACTACCCCGGCAAGGTGCTGTGGTCCAGCCTGCGCGTGCATGAGGACGGCACCGTCACCGGTTGCCGCACCACGCGCGGCTGGGCGCCGGGACGCGAGCTGTGCTTTGCCATGCGCTTCTCGCAGCCCCTGCAGTCGCGCACGCTCTACAACCGCGAAACCGACGTGGTCTACAAGGGCTTCAAGGGCCCGGGCCACGAGGCGGAAGACCATGACGGCCAGAGCGGCCGCGCGCTGGAAGGCGTGTTCGACTTCGGCACGCTCAAGCAGCCGCTGGGCGTGAAGGTGGCCATCTCCACGGTGAGCGAAGCCAACGCCGTGGCCAACCTCGATGCCGAAGGCAAGGGCTGGGATTTCGATGCACGCCGCGCTGAAGCGCGCGCGGCGTGGGACAAGGCGCTGGCGTCCATCGACGTGGAAGGCAGCAAGGACCAGCGCGTGGGCTTCTACACCTCGCTCTATCACGCGCTGCTGTCGCCGACGCTGAGCATGGACGTCAACGGCCAGTTCCGCGGCCCTGACGGCGCCGTGCACGAAGCGGTCGACAAGAACGGCAAGTTCGAATTCCACTCCACCTGGTCGCTGTGGGACGTCTATCGCGCGCAGCAGCCGTTGGTGGCGCTGCTGATGCCCGGGCGCAGCACCGATTTCATCCGCTCGCTGATCGCCTCGCGCGAAACCAGCCCGTTCGGCATCCTGCCGGTGTGGGCGTACCAGGGCCTGGAGACGTGGTGCATGATCGGCTACCACGCCGTGCCGGTGATCGCCGATGCCTACGTCAAGGGCGTGCGCGGCTTCGATGCGGACGCGGCGCTGAAGGCGATGGTCGCCAGCGCCACCTATGCGCCGTACGGCGATCTGGGCGATTACATGAAGCTCGGCTACGTGCCCATCGACAAGGAGCCCGAAGCCGCCTCCAAGACGCTCGAATACGCCTACGACGACTGGTCGCTGGCGCAGATGGCCAAGGCCATGGGCCGCAAGGACATCGCCGCCACCTTCGACAAGCGCGCCGGCAACTGGCGCAACGCGTACGACCCCAAGACCGGCTTCATGCGCGCGCGCAAGAGCGACGGCAGCTTCCGCGAGCCGTTCGATCCGGATGCGGCCGGCTATGGCAGCGACTACACCGAAGGCAACGCGTGGCAGTACTCCTGGTACGTGCCGCAGGACGTCGCCGCGCTGATCAAGGCCATGGGCGGCGACCAGGCCTTCGTCACCAAGCTGGACAGCGTGTTCGAGGCCAAGGTCGACAAGTCGCACTTCGCCAACGTCGAGGACATCACCGGCCTGATCGGCTGGTACGCGCACGGCAACGAGCCCAGCCATCACCTGGCCTACCTCTACGACTATGCGGGCGTGCCGTGGCAGACGCAGAAGCGCTTGAAGCAGATCATGGACAGCCAGTACGCCACGCGTCCCGACGGCTTGGCCGGCAACGACGACCTGGGCCAGATGTCCGCCTGGTACATCTTCACCGCGCTGGGCTTCTACCCGGTGACGCCGGCCAGCGACGAGTACGCCATCGGGCGGCCGTTCGTGTCGCGCGCTACCTTGCATCTGCCCAACGGCAAGACCTTCACCGTCACGGCCGATCCGCTGGATGACGCGCACCCCTATGTCGGCGCGGTGACCCTCAACGGCAAGCCGCTGGACCGCGTCTTCCTCCGCCACGGCGAGATCGTGGCCGGCGGCGAGCTGCACTTCGCCATGCAGGCCGAGCCGAACCGGTCGTGGGGGCAGGGCGCGGGTGACCGGCCTTCGTCGATGAGCGTCTCTACGACCAAGGTCGCGGGCGCTTCCGGCGAAAGCGATGGCAAGACCCATCGATAGACGGTGGCGTTTGCCGGGGTGATTCTGCAAACATGCCCGACATGTTGCGCTCATCCTGGAAACTGGCGTCGACACAACGGCCCTCCGTGAAGGACCGCCTGGCCCTGCGCTGGCGGTTGGGGGGCCTCCTCGCCGCCGTGCTGGTGATCGTGGCGCTGCCCTACGTGGTCACGCGCTCCGGCTCCAGCGAAGCGATCCAGGCCAGCGAGCGCGTGACGCATTCCAGCGAGGTGAAGTCGCTCACCTACCGGATCGCCTACGTCACGCGCGACAGCGAGGCGGCGATCTACCGCCTCATCCACGGCGATCGGGACGCGCAGGTGCGCCTGCGTGCGGAACGCGCTGCGCATGAAGCGCCCGGACTCCTGCAGCAGCTGCGCGAGATGACCCGCGACAGCCCGGACCAGCAGTCCCTGATCGGCTCGCTCAGTTCCACCGTGAGCGGTCGCCTGGCGCTGAGCGGGCAGGCCATCTTGCGGCATGACCATGGCGACGACACCGGCGCGGCCGACGCCATGCGCGACTCCGGCACGCTGTTCAAGATGGACGATCTGATCGACGAGATCGTGCACAACGAGGACGGCAACCTGGTCACTCGCCGCGACGCGGCCAGCCGCGAATCGTTCAACAGCGAACTGGCGCTCACCATCACCGCCATCGCCCAGGTGCTGTTGCTGGCGATCGTGGTGATCGTGTCCGAGCGGCAGATCAGCCGCCGCCTGCGCGCCGAAGTGCGCGAAGGGCAGGCGGTGCAGCGCTCGCAACTGATCGTGCAGGCGGTGCGCGAACCGATCGCGCTGCTCGACGCCAGCCTCGGCACGCTGCTGGTGAACGCTGCCTTCGGCGAGCTCTACGGCCTGCCGCCCGATTTCCGCCAGTCGCTGCCGCTCACCGAGATCGGCGATGGCGCATGGAAGGACAGCGCGCTGCTGCAGCGACTGAACGACGTGTTGCTGCTGGACCGCGAACTGTGGGACTACGAACTGATCCAGCGCACCGTGGATGGCGTGGACCGCCACGTGGTGATCAACGCCCGCCGCCTGGAGCAGGACAGCGGCGGCGATCCCGTGCTGCTGCTCACCCTGAGCGACGTGACGGCGCGCGCGCTTGTGGAACAGCAAGTGAAGGAACTCAACCGCCAGCTCGAAGGCAAGATCGAGCAGGTGTCGGACGTGAACCGCGAGCTCGAAGCCTTCAGCTACTCGGTGTCGCACGACCTGCGCGCGCCGCTGCGCCATATCAGCGGTTTCGCCGGCAAGTTGCAGCAGCACCTGGGCGACACCGCGGACGAACGCTCGCGCCACTACATCGAGGTGATCAACGACGCCGCCAAGCGCATGGCCTTGCTCATCGAGGACCTGCTGGTGTTCTCGCGCCTGGGCCGCGGCGCCTTGCGCCTGCAGCCGGTGGACATGCAGTCGCTGGCCGACGAGGCGCGCGCGCTGGCCGAGACGGATGCGCACGGGCGGCACATCGTGTGGTCCATCGCGCCGCTGCCCATCGTCATCGGCGACGAGAACATGCTGCGCACGGTGTGGCAGAACCTGCTCGGCAACGCGGTGAAATACACCGGCAAGTGCGAGGTGGCGCGCATCGACGTGGACGTGCAGCGCCATCGCGACGGCAGCTACGAATTCGTGGTGAGCGACAACGGCGCCGGTTTCGACATGCAGTATGCGGGTAAACTGTTCGGCGTGTTCCAGCGGCTGCACCGTGCCTCCGAATTTCCCGGCAACGGCATCGGCCTGGCCAACGTGCGTCGCATCGTGACCCGACACGGCGGGCGCGTCTGGGCCGATGCCCAGCCGGGGCAGGGAGCGCGCTTCCATTTCAGCCTGCCGTCTTCGGACCTCGCAGAGAGCTTTTCGCAGAGGCGCCCATGAAACATCGAGACCTCCGTACCATCCTGCTCGTCGAGGACAGCCTCGCCGACGCCGAAATGGCCTTGGACGCGCTGGCCGGCGCGCACCTGGCCAATCCCGTGGTGCACGTGGAAGACGGCGTCGATTGCCTGGATTACCTTTACTGCCGTGGCGACTGGGCGGGGCGCGAACCGGTCGATCCCGCGGTGGTGCTGCTGGACATCAAGATGCCGCGCATGAGCGGCCTGGAAGTGCTGACGCAGCTGCGCGCGGACGAGCGTTTCCGGCGGGTGCCGGTGGTGATCCTCTCCTCGTCGCGGGAAGAAAGCGATCTCGCGCGCAGTTGGGACATCGGCGCCAATGCGTACGTGATCAAGCCGGTAGATGTGGATCAGTTTTTTGAAGCGGTGCGAACCGTGGGGCAGTTCTGGGCCGTGCTCAACCAGGCGCCGGACCACGGCTGAGAACTAAAGAGCGGGGGCGGTGAGCACCACAACGGGGTGGCTGAAAGTGGAAAGGCAGCAGTGGGCGTTGCCCCGAATCCGTGTACTTCAGATCGAGGACAGCCAGCTCGATGCCGAGCTGGTGTTGTCCGAACTGGACGCCGATCACATCGAATACGACGTGCGGCTGGTGGATGCCGAGCGCGATTATCTTTCCGCACTGGAGCAGTTCCAGCCGGACATCGTGCTGTCGGACCTGAGCATGCCGGGCTTCTCCGGCCAGCGCGCGCTGGACATCCTGCGCGAACGCGACCAGGACCTGCCCTTCATCTTCGTCTCCGCGACGCTCGGTGAAGAGGCCGCCATCGAAGCGCTGCGCAACGGCGCCACCGATTACATCCTCAAGCAGAATCCCGCGCGCCTGGCCTCCGCCGTGCGTCGCGCCATGCGCGAGGCCGAGGCGCAACGCGCACGCCGGCGCGCGGAAACCGAGCTGATCCGCGCGCAGCGTTTTGAAAGCCTCGCCATGCTCGCCGGCGGCCTCAGCCACGACTTGCGCAACCTGCTGCAGCCGCTGCTGCTGGCGGGCGACAGCCTGCAGGATTACCAGGACGACCCACGCCTCGCGCGCCTGGGACGACTGGTGCGCGATTGCGGCAAGCGCGGCCTGGACATGGTGCAGTCCATGCTTTCGTTTGCGCGTGGAGCGCGCCGCGCCGAGCAGGTACGCGTGGGCGCGCTGCTCGATGCGCTTGGCCTGCTGCTGCAAGGCAGCGTGCCGCGCAACGTGACATTGGAGCTGGAGGCGTACGACCCGGACCTCAGCTTCGACGGCAACCACACCGAGCTGCAGCAGTGCCTGCTCAACCTCAGCCTCAACGCCATCCAGGCCATGCCCGACGGCGGCAAGCTGCAGATCTCGGCGTCGCTGGCGTCGTTGCCGGAAAGCTTCTTTTTGCCCGATGAGGAAGCGCGCGAAGGCAACTACGTCTGCCTCACCGTGAGCGACACCGGCACGGGCATGGACGAGGCGGCGCTGCAGCACCTGTTCGAGCCGTTCTACACCACCAAGGAAAGCGGCACCGGCCTGGGCCTGGTGTCGTGCAAGCGCATCATCACCGCCCATGGCGGCGTGATGCGGGTGGACAGCCAGCCCGGCGTGGGCACGCGCTTCCACATGCATATTCCGCTGACGCGCCAGGCCGCCGAGATCGCCGAGGAACAGGAAACCATCAACCTGCAGGGCGAAGCCGAGCGCGTGCTGGTGGTGGTGGAAGAAGCCGGCCAGCTGTCGCTGCTGGTCGACACCCTCGACTCCTGGGGCTACCAGGCCCATGGCAGCCAGAGCGGCACGGCCGCGCTGCAATGGCTGGAAGCCCAGGGCGTGCCTGACCTGGTGGTGCTCGATTCGGACATGAACCTGTTCACCGGCGTGCGCACGCTGGCGGCGCTGTTCGACCATGGCTACCGCGGCGCGGTGATTTTGCTGGCACGCCCGGATGCGCCGCCGGACATGGACGAGCTGCCGGTGATGGAGCACCTGTACCTGGTCGACAAGCCAGTCTCGACGACGAAGCTGTTGAAGACGGTGAGGGAGGCGCTGGAGGAGAGTGCTTCCGGGGCGGGGCCGCAGGGGCCGGTGTGAGGTTGCGGCTGTTCGGTGATGGTTTGTGCCGAGGCGTCGAGGTCTCGGCAGGTTTTCTTCCTCTCTCCTCCGGGGTACGCGGGGAGCAGCCATAGATGGCTGCGGCTCTGGGGAGCAAGGAGAGGGCTGGGGTGAGGGCCATTCTTGCCTCGCGGCGTCATAAGAACCGTCATTCCTGCGAAGGCAGGAATCCAGTGACTTTGTGTTCGGTTGTCGCGAACGCGCTGATGAAGAGCCGATCAACCCCGCGCAAAGTCGCTGGATCCCTGCCTTCGCAGGGATGACGGCTAAAGAATCAGGCGCTGAGGCAAGCCCACGACCTTTATCCCCTTTTCGGGGCTCACCCCCAACCCTCTCCTCGCTCCTCAAAGCCGCAGCCATCCATGGCTGCTCCCCGCGCGCCCCTCCGGGGAGAGGGAGTCAAACTGAGGGAACTGGGGGCGCATCGATCACGTCACCCACAAACAAAAAAGCCGGACAACGTCCGGCTTTTTGCGTCGCACCGATCAACCTCAGTCGATGCCCAACTTCTTCAACTTGTACCGCAGCGCGCGGAACGTAATGCCCAGTTTCTTCGCCGCCGCCGTTTTGTTGTAGCGCGACTCTTCCAGCGCCTTGATGATCGCCGTGCGCTCCAGGTTGCTGATGTAGTCGTCCAGGCCGCCGCTGGCGGTGGGCGAGGCGGCGGGTGCGGGCTCCGCCGCTGCAGCGTGCAGACTGGCAGGCATCGCAGCGGGAACCGGTTCGGCATGGGCACGCGGCGTGCGTTGCGGCAGCATCAGGTCGCTGACGTCGATCTGGTCGCCGTCGCACATCGCCATCGCGCGTTCGAGGATGTTCTCCAGTTCGCGCACGTTGCCGGGAAAGTCGTAGCTCTCCAGCGCCTGTTGCGCGGCGGGCAGCAAATGGCCCGGCGTGCCGCCGCTCTTGGCGGCGAGCTGGCGCAGTACGAAGTTGGCCAGCAGGGGCACGTCGCCGCGGCGTTCGCGCAGGGGCGGCACGCGCAGTTCGATGACGTTGATGCGGTAGAACAGGTCCTGGCGGAACTGGCCTTGTTCGACCAACGCCGCGAGATTCTTGTGAGTGGCGGAGAGGATGCGCACGTCCACCGGCACTTCCTCGCGCGCGCCGATCGGGCGCACGGCCTTTTCCTGGATCGCGCGCAGCAGCTTCACCTGCATGTGCAGCGGCAGCTCGGCCACTTCGTCGAGGAACAGCGTGCCGCCATGCGCGGCCTGGAACAGGCCTTCCTTGTCGCCTACCGCGCCGGTGAAGCTGCCCTTGCGGTGGCCGAAGAATTCGCTCTCCATCAGCTCGGACGGAATGGCGCCGCAGTTCACCGGCACGAACGGGCCGCTGGCACGCGGGCCCTGCTCGTGGATAAGGCGTGCGACCAGTTCCTTGCCCACGCCGGATTCGCCGGCGATGTACACCGGCGCCTGGTTGCGCGCGAGCTTGCCGATGGTGCCGCGCACCTGCTGCATGGCGGGCGACTCGCCGATCAGGCGCTCGTTGCCGTCGGGCTTGGCGGCGGCGTGGCCGCTGCGCTTTTCCTCGGCCAGGCGCAACGCGGTGCGTACCAGGCGGCGCAGCATCTGGATGTCGACCGGCTTGGACACGAAGTCGAAGGCGCCGGCCTTCAGCGCGCTCACCGCCGCGTCCACGTTGCCGTAGGCGGTGATCATCGCCACCGGCGTATCCGGATGTTCGGCGGAGATCAGTTCGACCACCTCATGGCCGGTGCCGTCGGGCAGGCGCATGTCGGTGAAGCACAGGTCGTAGTGGCGCTCGGCGAGGGCGCGGCGTGCTTCCGTCACGGTGCCCACGGCGTCGACCAGCAAATCCATGCGGCCGAGGGTGATGGTGAGGAGTTCGCGGATGTCGCGTTCGTCGTCGATGACCAGAACGGTCTGTTGGCTCATGTCGTCAGTATTGCGCTGTGGACGGGGCTAGGATAACCGCCACCCCGCCAGTGGGCAAAGTCTGACGACGGCGCGGCGGCTACTTGCGGGCCAGGTGCTGGTCGAAGAATCTCACGATCGTCGCGTAGGCGGCCTTCGATTCTGGCATCTCCGGGTCGGAGAAAAACGAGTGCCACATCCCTTCCCAGACATGCAGCTCGGTCGCCACGCCGGCCTGGCTGAGCAAGGTCTGGCTGCGGATGACCGAGCTCATGGCCATGTCGCGGGTGCCCGTGATCAGCAGGGTGGGCGGGAACTGGGCCAGCAAGGCCGGGGAAAGCCCCGGAAACACGAGCGGGTCGGTCGCGCTGGCGCCCTTGAAATAGGGCAGGTCGCCCAGCGTCAGCGGATGGGCCGGCACCGGGCCGCCGTTGAGCAGCGGCGCGACGTAGGCCGAGTCGCCGTCCATGTCCACGAGCGATCCGCAGAAGGTGCCGATGGCGCCCGGCACGGGCAGCTTGCGGTCGATCAGCCGCGCCACCGCCTCGCCGGTGAGCACGCCGCCGGCGGAACAGCCATAGATGCCGATGGCGGCGGGCGGGTACTGCTTGAGCAACGCCCGGTATACCGCCTCCACGTCTTCGCTGGCGGCGGGGAAGACGTGCTCGGGGCCTTGCCGGTAATCGACGCTGATTACCTTGATGCGGCCCAGGCTGGCGATGGGAATGGATTCCACCAGCCCGCCACTGTGCGCGCCCCACAGGAACGCGCCGCCATGCAGGTTGATCAGCACGCGGTCCTTGTTCTCCGGCGCGATGCCCTGCGCCGGTTCCACCACGTCGGTCGCCACGCCCGCGATGGTTTCCCGATGCGTCTTCACCGGATAGATCGCCATCATGCGGTGCGCGCGGTCGCTGTTCATGCGGTCGTAGAACGCGCGGCTTTGCTCGATGGGCGCGGTGATCGGCGGCGCCTTGCTGCCGGCGGCGAGCATCTTCGGGAAGAAGGCGCGCGCCTCCGGCGAGGCCGCCGGGGAATAGGGCAGGGTGACGTTGGCCGCGTGGATGCCGCCGTCGGCGTTGACCGTCGGCGCGGCTTCCTGCGCGCGCAACGGGCTGCACACCACGGCGGCAGCCAGGGCCAGGCCCATCAGTGGACGGCGCATCACGGCGTCTTCTCCGTCTTGGCGGGCGTGGCCGGATGCTGCGCGGTGCCTTCCAGGATCTCGTGCAGCTTCAGGTACACGCCGTTGGTCCAGCCGAAGCCCACCACGTTCTCGCTGTAGCCCGCGCTTACCTTCACGTCCGCGTTGCCCAGCGCCATGTTGTATTTCTCGCGGATGGTGCCGTCGTCGGCCAGGCCCTGGTCCACGGTGGCGGCGAACTTGCCGGCGAGGCGGCGCGCGTCGTCGTGGAAGCCGTAGTCGTCCAGGCCCTTCACCGCGAGCCAGTTGGTCGGCGCCCAGCCAAACGGATCGCCCCACTGCACGGCCATCGGCCGGTTGTCCATGCTCAGGCCGCCCTTGCGCTCGAACACGTTGAGCTTGCCGCGCACCGCGGCGGCCTGCTGCGGCGAGGCCATGCCGGCCCACAGCGGGTAGTAGGTGGTGACGTAGGGGTAGGGCGAAGGCTTGCCGGCGACGAAGTCGTAGTCGCGGTACATGCCGTCCTGCTCGCTCCACAGGTACTTGTCCATGGCCGCCTTGCGAGCGTCCGCGGCCTTGGCCCAGCGCTCGGCCTCGCCTGCCTTGCCCAGCTGCAGGGCGAAATCGTGCAGGTCGCGCTCATAGCGATAGAGCAGGCTGTTGAGGCTGGCATCGGCGTAGTGATGGGTGGAGCCGCCGAACGGGCCGAAATGCGAGTTGGTGTCAAAGCCCGATTCGCGCATGGCGCGGTCGCCGTGGAAGTAATCCGCGGTGAGTCGATAGCCGTCCACCCACGCACCCGCGCACACCTTGGAGGCACGCACGTCGCAACTGGTCTCTTTCAGCTGCGCCGCTTCCGCAGCGTTGGGATGCTCCGGCGCCTTGATCAGGTAACCGGGATCTTCCTGCGGATGCGCGATCAGCCAGCGCATCACGCCCTTGTAGAACTCGCTGTCCTTGGCCTCCAGCACCGGGCCGCTGCCGAAGTCGTAGTAGCGCGCAAGGCCGGTGTCGCCCGCGCGGTGTTCCGGGCGCGTCCAGATCTCGTAGTTGCGCACCGCGAGCGGATAGGCCCTGGCGAGCCATTCGCGCCGCGCATCCGCATCCTTGAAGCTGGTGGGCTCGTCCAGCACCGCCGTCATCATTGCGGTGAGGAAGGGCGGCTGCGAGCGGCTGAGGTAATACGTGCGGTTGGCGTTGAGCACGCCGCCGTAGTTCTCCACCTCGTACAGCGCGTTGTCGACCATGTCCTTCGCCAGCTCCAGCTTGTGGTCGGCAACCAGCCCCAGCAGGATGAAATAGCTGTCCCAGCCGTACATCTCGTTGAAGAAGCCGCCGGGCACCACGTAGGGATGCGGTAGGTACAGCAGGCCTTGCTGCGGCAGCTTGGTGGCGTCGATGTCGCCCAGTTGCTCGACCTTGCGCGGCAGCGCCCGCACATCCACCTTGCAGCGCTTGCCGATGGCCGCCACGCTCGCAGGCACGGGCTGCCCGGCGGGGACGTAGAGCACGGGACGGCCCACCACCTTGGTGTCGACGAGCGCGGCGCAGTCTTCCTGCGAGCGCGTGAGCGTGGTCCAGGCCTTGTCGATGTAGGCGCGCGTCTTGGCGGGGTCGGGCGTGTCGGCCGCGAAGGCGGAGCCCGCGACGGCGCAGGACAGTGCCATGGCCACAAGGCGGCGGCGAACGGTCGGGTTGGCGTGTGGGGTCATGTCTGCTCCCGGTGGTTGGCGTGATCGGTGGGGTTCGCGGTGGCGGCGGGGTGGCGTTCAAGGCGTACCTTGCCTGCCGCGTCGCGGTCGACGGTGATGTCGAACGTGTCGCCGCGGAAGCGCACGTGCTTTACCGTCATGGCGCGCCACTGCGCTGGCAGCATCGGCGCATAGGCCTGCACCAGGCCGTCGCGCTCGATGCGCAAGCCGGTGAAGCCGTACAGCATGTTCTGCAGCAGGCCGCCGCTGGCGGTCATGAAATAGCCGGTGTTGTTGTTTGCCGTTTCCGTGCGCACGTTGTAAGGCGGCTTCAGCACATGGGCGGTGAGATTGTGCTGGAACCATTCGCTCGCCGCCGTCGTATCGCCCGCGGTGGACGCCGCGATGGACAGCGGCGTGAAGCCCATGCTGTTGGGGTCATGATGCGACCGCGTGATGGGCGCAATGGCGTAGTCGTAATCGCGCCGGCGTGTCGCCGCGTCCATCGGCAGGTCGAGCGATGGATAGCTGAGCATCGGCAGCAAGCTGCCGCCCCAGGAGTCGATGTCGTGCGGCACGGACGCATCGAAATCCAGGTAGTGGCCTTCCTTCGCGTCGAACGGAAGCACCAGGCCGTCGGCCACGGCGGCCCAGCGCGGGTCGGCCGCGTCGCCGACGAGCGTGGCCGCATCAAAGGCGATGCGCAGCGCCTTGCGCGCCGACGCATTGGTGAAGGTGTCGTTCGGTACGTCGTTATAGTCCTCGTCCACCGAGGTGACATGTTCGATCGCGTAATGCGAGGTGCCCGGCACGCGCGTCGCGCGGCTGGCCCAGAAATCCGCCACGGCGCGGATCACCGGCCAGCCGTCGCGCTTGAGCCAGTCGAGATCGTGCGTGGCCAGGTAGTACTGCCATTGGGCGATGGCGACGTCGGCGTTCACATGGATCTCGCGCTCGTCGAGTATCTGCGCCGAATGCGGCGTCTGCGAGCTGCCGTTGTCCGCGTCCGCTTCCCACGGATACATGGCGCCGCGCAGGCCGCGCGCCTTCGCGCGCTGTTCGGCCTGCGGCAACGAGCGGCTGCGGAACATCACCAGCGATTTCGCCCGCTCCGGGTGCAGCAGGAGCAGGGCGGGAAACACCCAGGAATCGCTATCCCAGAACACGTGTCCGGTATAGCCCGGCGTCATGCCGCAGGCGCCGATGGGCCAGTTGGTGTCCGGCGCGGCGTTGCTCAACAGGTAGTAGAGATCCGAATGCACGATCTGCTGCGCCTTCGTATCGCCGTCGATCACGATGTCCGACTGCCACAGGCGATGCCACGCATCGCGGTGCGCCGACAGCAGCTTCTCGAAGCCCTGGTCGCGCGCCTCGGTGGCCAGTGCAAGGTCTTCCTTGGCATCACCGCCCCAGCGCTCGCGCGAGGCTGCTACGAACTTGGTGAAGCGGTAGGACTGCCCCTTGCGCACGTCGGCATGCACCTCCAGCGACAGCTTGTAATCGCTGCGATACAGCCGCACGTCGCGCACGTGCAGGCCGCGGGGCAGCAGCACCGCGACGGCTTCGGCCATGCGCGCGCCGTGGGCGGCGCGACCGTCCAGCCATAGGGTGAGCTGCTGCGTGTCGCCATCGCCGGCCACAAGCTGGGTATCGCCGTGATACCAGAGTGGCGCGCGGTCGGGCACATCAGGAGGCATGGGACGCAACTGTAGGTTATGCGCCGCCACGGCCTCCTGCATCTGCGGGCCGTCGAGCGTCGCCAGCGGAAAGCGGGGCTGATGCGGCGCCCACAGGTCCAATGGAAAGGAGAACTGCACGTCGCCGTCGAAATCCGGCGTGAGCGTGATCTGCGTGGCGGCAAGATGTGGCGACGCCTGGCTGACCAGGGTGGCCACGTCGATGTCGGTGCGCTTGCGTCCATCGATGTAACGGTAGTGCGTAGTCAGCGTGCCGTCGTACATGTCCAGCGTCTGGCGGTAGTCCTGGAAGCGCGCAGGCGTCATGTCCACCTGGTTGAGCCAGAACTGCCCCGCGTGCGACAAGCCCGTGCTGTAGTCGATGCCCGTCCAGCCGGGTATCGCGGCGGGACGCGCGACGTCGCCAGGCGTTTCGTCCATCAGCCCGATCATGTAGGCAAGATTGCCCTCGGTGCCGCGCGGTCCGGTAAGCGTGGAAAAGAAGCCGTTGCCCAGTTGGCCAGGGAAATAGGCATCCAGATCCTTGGCCGTGGCCGTCAGCGTGAAGCTCGCATCGGACGCCGTTGCCGCACTTGAGATGCACAGCCCGAGCAGGGCTGTCATGGCGAAGGCGCAAGCGCGGCGGGATCCGTGCATCAGCGGTCTCCGTTCTAGCGCGCGGGTCCGAAAGGGTTGGTGATGCCGGGCATCCACGGATCGTGCGTGGCCGTGCGCCAATGCGCCAGCTGCGTGCGCAGTTCGGCCAGCACGGTGGCGTGTGCCGCATCGCCGGCGAGGTTCACCACTTCGTCCGGGTCGGCGTGCAGGTCGTACAGCTCTTCGGACGGACGATGCTCGAAGGCTTCCAGCGTTCGCTTGCCGAGTCTGGCGCCGGGCGTGGAGGTGATGGCCTTCCACGAGGGCGACAGCGCCACGTCGCTGGCGATGGGTACGCGCAGGCTGGGCTGCAGGTTGAGGAAATAGCTGTAGCGGCGCGTGCGCAGCGAGCGGGTGGGATAGTACTGGTCGATCTCGTGGAACGAATGCGTGGCGAACACTTCGCCCCAGCCGTCGGGATTCGCCTGTTCGAGTATCGGCAGCACCGAGCGCCCCGGCAGCGGCAGATAGCGATAGCCCGCTGGCGGCGACACGTTCGCCCAGTCGAGGATGGTGGGCGTGATGTCGATCCAGCTCACCATGGCGCGGCTGCGCAGCCCGCGCTTTTTCGCGTCGGGAGAACGCACGATCAACGGCAGCCGGATGCCTTCGTAGTACAGATTATCCTTCGCGCCGGGAAACGGCCGCCCGTTGTCCGAGAGATAGATCACCAGCGTGTCGTCCGCGTGGCCGGATGCCGCCAGTTCGCGCAGCAGGATGGCTACGCCGCTGTCCATGCGGCTCACCGCTTCGTAGTACTGGGCGAGATCCTCGCGTACGCCCGGCAGGTCGGGCAGGTGCGAGGGAATGGCGACCTCATCGGGACGGTAGCGCATGCGCGGCACCTCGGGCCAGTCGCGCGTATTGCCGAACTGGGACGCATCGCCCGCGCGGTGCGGATCGCTGTAGCCCATGGTGAGAAAGAACGGCTTGCTGCCCTGCGCACGTATCCACTGCCCGGCGGCATGGCCCATGGCGGCCACGTCGCGGTTGCCGGCCTGTTCGGGCAGCAGCCAGGCGTCATAGGCCAGCGCCGCTTCCGGCTTCACGTGCAGCTTGCCGACCAGCGCCGTGGCGTAGCCGTGCTGCTTGAGCATCCACGGCAGCGTCTTCACGTCCTCCAGCAGGGAGAAGTTGTGCACGTCGTGCGCCAGGCCGTACATGCCGTTGGTGTGGGAATACAGGCCCGTATACAGGGTCGCGCGACTCGAGCTGCACGAGGACACGGACGCATAGGCGTCGGTGAACAGCGTGCCTTCGCCGGCCAGACTATCCAGTGCGGGCGTGTGCACCGAGCTGCCTTCGCACGACAGGTCGTAGCCGTGATCGTCCGCGACGATCAGCAATACATTGCGTGGACCGCTGCTTCGCGGGGTGTGCGACGTGGCCGCGCGCGCCAGCTGCCCGGTCGCGAGCATGGCCCCCGCGGCCACGCCCGACGCCAGGAACCGGCGCCGCGTGAGATTCACGCGGCCCCCTCGGGGGCGATCATCGCCGGCAGCGCGGCGCGGTCGGTTTCACGCTTGAAGAAGAACAGCGTCACCAGGATCAGCATCATCGGCACCAGCGAGAAATAGAACGCATGGATGCCGCCGAGGTTGGAGAACACGATGGCGGTGATGCGCGAACCCAGCGTGCCGCCCAGCGCGGAGAAGATCACGATCAGCCCGGTCATCGCCGCATGCGAGGGCTTGGGCAGCGAGCTGAGCGCCACCGAGTTGATCACCGGATAGATCGGCGCCATCAGCAGGCCGATCAGCGGAATCAGGTAGGCTGCGATGGGCGCGCTCAGCCAGTTCACGTTCGCGCCCACGTGCACCTCGCGCGCCAGCGGCAGCACCAGCAGGATCAGCGCGCCCATGCCCACCACGCACAGGTTCAGAAGCAAGTGCCAGGACATGCGCCGCAACAACTGCCCCGCGATGATGCGGCCCAGCGCGGTGGCGCCGGCCAGGATGCTCGCCATCTGGATGCTCATGGCGTTGGGCAGCTTGAGGATCTCGTTGTTGAAGGTCGGCAGCCACGTGCTGAAGCTCTGCTCGATCAGCACGTACAGGAAGGCCGAGAGCAGGAACACGTAGACCAGGGTGCGCATCAGCAGGCGGTACATGTCGCGCATGGCCTGGCCCATCGACAGGCGCGCCTCGCCGTGTGCGGCCGACTCGTCCATTCGCGCGCCCCACAGCAGCGCGATGGTGCCGAAGCACAGCGCGGCCAGCACCCAATAGACGTTGAACCACGACGGGTTGGCCGGGTTCGCGTGATCGATGAAGGCGCTGAACAGCCAGCCGCTGGCCAGCACGCCGAGCATGAACAGCCCTTCGATGGTGTTGGTGAGCCGACCATGTTCGGCCTTGCTGCCGGTGAGCAGGCCGATGGACGAGTACACGGCCACCTTGGTCAGCGCGAACGACACGCCGATGCAGGTGAACAGGAATTCGGTGGTGTGGAAGCCGGGGAACAGCGGCATGGCCATGCATGCGCTTCCCACGATGCCGAGCGCCAGCATCATCGCGCGGCGATAGCCCAGCTTGGGCAGGAAGGACGCCACCAGGAACGAGGTGATGGCGATCGGCAGATCCTTGAAGAACTCGAGCAGGCTGGCCTGCGGCTTGTCGATGCCGAAGGTGTGGATGGACTGCAGGATGACCGTGCCGACGCTGTTGAGCAGTATCGCGAACACCATGTAGATGGTCGCCAGCGCGACGATCATGCGAAACCGGTTCATGCACACCTCGCGATGTGTTGAAAAAGGTCCCGGGCCACCACGAGGGCGGAGGCCCGGGACAGTCGAGGGAGAGGTCCCTGCGCCAGGTGCGTTCCGGCGCGGCCCCCACAGGCCGCGCCGGAAGCGTGCCGGCTCGTCAGAAGTTGTACTTCACCTGCAGGTTGACCTCGCGGCCTTCGATGGAGCGCGCAAGGATCACGCCGCCTTCGCTGGCGAAGCCGAACAGGCGCGAGTTGCCCTCCGTGATGCCGATCTCGTTGGTCATATTGGTACCTTGCAGGTTCACCTGCCAGTTCTGGCCGATGTTCGCCGTCGCGCCGAACGCCAGCGTGTGGTACTGGCCCAGCGGCTGCTGCTCGATCAGGTCGCCGTAGCGGTTGCCCACGTATTCCCAGGTCAGCCAGAACTTCATGCTGCCGAAGGAGGTCGGGAAATCGTACGAAGGCGTCAGGATGGCGTGGAACTTCGGCTGGCGCTGCAGCTGCATGCCGTCGAGGCTGGCGCACTGCTCGCTGCCATCCTGGGCCATGTACGGCGTGCACGCGGCGCTGTGCGTGTAGTGGCCGTCCATGTAGTTGCCGCTCAGCGCGACCTGGAAGCCCGGCGTGCCCGGAATCGGCTTCACCACCGTGGTGAAGTTGATGCCCTTGGTGGCCGAGCCGTAGTCGAACGAGAACTGCTGGCCGTTGCCCTGCGTGATGGTGTACGGCACGTTGTAGAACAGCTTGCGGTACGCGTTGACGTCCAGGTACAGCCAGTCGGCCTGGTACTTGAAGCCCACTTCCATGTTGTGGATCTTGTTGACCGGCTGGGTGGGCAGGCCGCGCAGGTCATCGAAGCCGGGGAAGTGCACGCCGTCGTTGACGCGGGCGTACACGCTCATGTTGCTCTGGATCTCGTAGTTGGCGCCGATGGTCCACGAGGGGGCGGTCTTGGCGTAGTTGATGTACGTGTTGCCGCCCACCAGATACTGCGCGTTGTTGTTGTAGAGCGTGGCGGGGTTGTTGTCCAGGTCGCCGGTGGCGGTGTTCTGGATGCGGCCGTTGGCTTCCTGGCGTTCCACGCGCACGCCGGCATCGAACAGCCACTTGTCGAGCTTCCACGAATCGGTGAGGAAGAACGCCGTGTTGAAGCCGTTCCATGCCTCGCGGATGGCCGTGGACGGGCCGCTCACGAAGCCCTGCGAACTGGCCAGCACGTCGCCGTTGCTCAGCGTGACCGCGATGGGGTTCGGGTTGTTCTTGGCCTGCAGCAGCATGTTGTTGCCGAGGAACCAGGTGTCGTGGTCGTTGTACACCGCGGTGTAGTTGCCGAGGGTCAGCGTGTTGCCGTCGAACACTTCCTTGCTGATGTGGAACTCGTTCGAGGCGCCCTGGATGCGCTTGTGCACGTACCAGTAGCCCTGCGTGGTGACGTTCTGGTTCATGTCCGCCGCCTGGCCGTTGTTGGCGTACACCGCAGTGGCGGTGGTGCCGGCGGGCAGGTTGTTGGCGGCGATCTGGTCGTCGATGTAGCTGCTGAGCGACTGCGGATTGGCGCCGGTGCTGAAGAAGGCGACCGTGTTCATCTGGCCGCCGGTGAAGTTGAACTTGTCGGAAATGTTCCAGTTGTCGCCGAAGGTCAGGTCGAGGTTGCCGCCCAGCGAGATGATGTCCGCGCCGCGGCCCTTGGAGAGGTCCACGTTCTGCCCGCCGGGCGTGCAGCCGGCCGTGTAGCAGGGCGTGGTCTCGAGGAAGGCATGCCGCACGGCATTGCTGCCGAAGGTGCCGGTGAGCGCGTCGAAGCCCGGGTAGTTCTCGAACTGGCCGCGGCCCGGGTTGAGGATGGGCGTGTCGGTGACGAACTGGTTGTGGTCCTTCAGGTCGCGCGCGTAGAACATGATGGAGCCGCTGTCGCCGAAGTTGTGCGTCAGCGTGGCGGTGAGCGAGCCGCCCTTGTCCGCGGCGAACTGCGGATCGCGCACGCCGTCGGACTTGCGCCAGAAGCCGCCGATGCTGCCGTACCAGCCATCGGCGAACTTGAAGCCGTAGAAGCCATCGAGGCGCACCAGGCCTTCGGAACCGTAGGTGACGCCGACGTCGCCGCTGGGCTTGTCGGTGCCTTCGCGCAGGATGAAGTTCGCCGTCAGGCCGGGCTGGCCGTTGCCGTACAGCACGGCCGGGCCGCCCAGCACGAATTCGGCGTGATCGATGGTGTCGTCGAGACGGAACATCGAGGAGTTTTCGAGGAACGACAGCGTCGGCATCGGGTAGATCGGCGAACCGTTGAGCTGCAGCGTGGCGAACGGCGCATCGCCGCCGCCCGGGAAGCCGGCTACTTCGATGTTCGCGCCGGTCTGGCCGCCTGAGGATTCGGGAAACACGCCCGGCGCCATCTTCAGCAGGTCCGCCGTGCTCTTGGGATTGAACTCGCGGATCTGGTCCAGCGTGGCGGCGGTCACCGAGTACGAGGTATCGATCTTCTTCAGGCCGCCGGTGGCCGCCGTGCCGGTCACCACCACCTGGTCGAGATTGGTGGCGTTCTTCTGGTTGGGCGGGGGCGGCGGAGGAGGCGGCGTGGCGCCCTGTGCCTGGGCGGGTGGCGCGGCCGGCGCGGGCGTGGCGTCCTGTGCGTGGAGCGCGCCGGTGGCGAGCAGTGCGGCAATGCTGGTGACGAGCAGTCTGCGGGTCATGCGTTGCGTGATCATGATGTTCCTCCCCATCAAAATGAAAAACCGTTGTTGTGTATTTCTTGGGATCGGTACTGCCCGCTGTCAGATGGGCCCTGAGCAGTGGTTCGGCACGTCTGCGGCCGATCTCTCCTCATCGGCCGGTCGCGTGTTCAGGTAGCGACGGATATCGAAGGCATCGATACCCGGCAAAATGTCCTCGGCGCGCGAAAGAAACGTGGTGTCGCCCACGCCCACGGCGCGCATGCCGGCCGCGAGAATGCTGTCGACGCCGGCCGCTGCATCCTCCACGCCAAGGCAGTGTTCGGGCGCAACGCCCAGTCCCGTCGCCGCCGAAAGAAAGATTTCCGGATGCGGCTTGGAGTGCGTGATGCGCGATGCATCCACCACGTGATCGAACAGCGCGTGGATGCCCAGGCGCTCCAAGAGCAGCGGTGCGTTGCGGCTGGCCGAGGCCAGTCCCACCCACAGGCCCGCGGCGCGAACGCTCTCCACGGCCTTACGCGCACCAGGAAGCAGTTGCTCCGGTCCGAAGCGTTCGATCTGCTCGATGTAATAGGCGTTCTTGCGATCTTCCAGCGCGCGCTTTTCGTGTTCCGAATACGCGTGCGTTGACTGCTCGAGCAGGATCTCAAGCGAGCCGCGACGATCCACGCCTTTCATGCGTTCAGCAATGTGTTCGTCGAACGGTGCGCCGATCTCGTTGGCGAGCCGTTCCCACGCCGCACGATGCACCACGGCCGTGTCCGCGATGACGCCGTCGAGATCGAAGATCACCGCCTGCAAGGTCGCATTTCGCGAACGCTCGCCATGCGCAAGTACGCGCGATTCGCCATGGCGTAGCACGATGGATTCGCCGGCGTGGCGGAACGCGACGGCGTCGCCGCGGGCGACGGTGTAGCGCACGCCGTTCGTGTCGACGTCCACGCGCAGGTGCGCGCCGCGCCAGGCGATGCCGAAGCGGTAGCTGCGCCATGCATGCGGCAGCTGCGGATGCAGGTGCAGTTCGCCGTCGACGACGCGCATGCCGCCGTAGCCCCAGGCGAGCGACAACCAGCTGCCCGCCATGGCGGCCATGTGCAGGCCGTGCGCCGCGTTGCCGTGCAGGTCGTCGAGATCCACGCGCAGGCTGTCCTGAAAATAGCGCCAGGCCTTTGCGGTTTCGCCCACTTCCGCCGCGATCACGCCAAAGGTGGAAGCCGACAGCGTGGAGTCGTGGACGGTCACGCCTTCGTAGTAGTCGAAGTTGCGGCGCTTGGCGGCGAGCGGAACGTCGTCGCCCGCCAGCATCAGCGCCAGCACCGTGTCGGCCTGCTTGCACACCTGGTGGCGATAGATGGTGAGCGGATGCAGTTCCAGTAGCAGCGGGCGCTTGCCTTCGCCACTGTTGCGCGCGGGCATGCGCGGCTTGTCGAGGAAGGTGTCGTCCTGCGGGAAGATGCCGAGCTCCGCATCTTCGGCGAGATACATCAGCTCGGCGGCGCGCTGCCACTGCATGATCTCGAACGGCTCCAGGCCGATGCGGCGCGAGAGTTCCGCATAGGCGTCCGGAGCGTCGTCGGCCAGCCAATGCGCCACCGCGGCGGCGTCGCGCAGGTGACGCTGCGCCATGCGGTTGGTGTAGTGGTTGTTGTCGACCAGGGCGGTGTATTCGTCCGGGCCGGTGACGCCGTGGATGCAGAAGGCCCCGGCGCGGCGCGGATTGAAGTGGCCGATGTCCAGCCAGATGCGCGCCGTCTCGAACAGCATCTCGGCGCCGGCGTCGCGCAGGAAGGCTTCGTCGCCCGTGGCGTCCACGTAGTGGCGGATCGCCCACGCGACGGCGGCATTGATGTGGTACTGCGCCGAACCGCTGGGGAAATATGCGGAGCATTCGTCGCCGCTGATGGTGCGCCATGCGTACAGCGCGCCGCGTGCGTGGTTGAGTTCCCGCGCGTGGGCGCGTGCGCGTTCCAGCGTGCCGTGGCGATACATGAGCATGCTGCGCGCCACGTGCGGCGCCAGCGTGACCATCGCCGGCAGCATGAACACTTCGGCGTCCCAGAAGTAGTGCCCTTCGTAGCCTTCGCCAGTCAGGCCCTTGGCCGCGGTGCTGCCCTGGCCGTCGCGGCTGCTGGACTGGAACACATGGAAGAGGTTGAAGCGCAGCGCCTGCTCGGTGGCGTCGTCGCCTTCGATGGACAGGTCGGCGTTCTGCCACAGCTGAGCCAGCACGCAGGCTTGGTGGGCAAGCAGTTCGCCGTGGCCGATTCGATCCGCCTGCGCCAGTTCATGGGCGGCGTGGGCGATCAGTTCGGCATCGGTGTCGTGGCCGCCGGGCTGGCTCCAGGCGTAGGCGACGTATTTGTCCAGGCAGACGGACTGCCCCGGCGACAGTTCGCCCTCGAACACCTGCATCACGCCATGCGGCGCGAGGTTGGCCAGGCGAAAGCGCAGGCTGTCGTCGACCACCGCGTGCTGCTGCATGCAGGCCACGCGGATGTCGCTGTGCGCGGTGCGCTGGAGCACGTGGGCCTGCAGTTCGCACGCCATCGCATCGATGGTGGACAGGCCGCCGTCGATGCGCGTGCCGATACGCGGGTCATCGCCCTGCTCGGTGGCGTTGCGCGCGGTGCTGATGGACGACTCCAGCGTCACCGGCCCGGCGTAGTCGACCGAATGCACGCGATAGCGGATGGCCAGCAGGGCGGGTCGATCCAGGCTGACGATGCGCTCGGCCTCGATCAGCAAGGTGGCGCCTTCCGGCGAGCGCCAGCGCAGCTGGCGGCGGTAGCAGCCGTTGCGCAGGTCCAGCGCGCGCTCGAAATGCAGCCACTCGCCCTCGCCCAGGCGAACCGGCGTGTCGCCCAGGCGCAGGTGGATGCGGGTGCCGTCCGCGACGGGGATGCGCGTATCGGTATGGGCGGCGAAACCGGGAAAGCGCTCGTGGTACTCGATTGGCGTGCGCTCCCACGCGCCGGCAAGGAAACAGCCCTGGCTGGGGCTGTCACCTTCCTCCAGCCCGCCGCGCACGCCGAGCGCGCCATTGGACAGCGCGAACAGGCTCTCGTCCTGGGCGAAACCCGCGGGGTCGGTGGTGTGGCGGGTGACGACCCAGGCGTCGTGCGGGGCACGATCGTGGGGCGGCAAGACCTGCGCCGTTTCTCGGTGATCCAACGTCCTCTCCCCGCTCCCGGATGGTTTCTGTTCGACCTGTCGTCCGCGTAGGACAAGCCGGAGTTTTTAGATGCGGGCGGAGCTTCGCAGCAATTGATATCGATATCAAGACATCGATATCAATTGCTGCGGCACAACATGGTTGCGTATGATATCGATATCATGCACGGACGTTGTGCGGGTGCCTTCCCTGCGAATCCGCCCACGCCGGGCCGGGTTGGACGTTTGGGGCGCAAATCGCGACACTGTCCCGGTTTGCCAGGATTGGCCGGCGTGCGAGGTCCGCGCGACCGTTCACAAGACATCGGGGCCAGGTCTTGAGTCGTCTCCCAAAGAACCGCCAGGGCGCCACGCCTGCCGCCAGCCTCACCATGGCGGATCTGGCCAAGGTGGCCGGCGTATCGAAGATCACCGTTTCGCGGGCCTTGAGCGACAGCCCGCTGGTGAATCGCGAAACCCGCGAGCGCCTGCAGCAGCTCGCCCACGAGCTGGGCTACAAGCTCAACGTCAGCGCGCGCAACCTGCGCCTGCGCCGCAGCCATACCGTGGCGGTGATCGTGGAGATGAAACCCTCGCACGACCGCACCATGTTCGATCCTTATCCGCTGGTGCTGCTGGGCGGCATTTCCCAGGAGCTGACGGCGCACGGCTACAGCGTGCTGCTCACCACGAGGCAGGGCGCGACCGCCGCGGCGGTGCAGGCGGCCGACGGTTTGATCCTGCTGGGCCAGGGTTCGCGCCAGGACGCGGTGCGCCGCTTCGACAAGCTCGGCCTTCCGATGGTGGTGTGGGGCGCGCCGGGCGACGAGCACGTGGTGGTGGGCAGCGACAACCGCCAGGGCGGCCATGCGGTGGCGGAGCATTTCATCCGCCTCGGGCGCCGCAATCCCGTGTTCGTGGGCAACCCCAACCATCCGGAGATCTTCGAGCGCCTCACCGGCTTCGTGGATGCGCTGACCGCCCACGGCATCAAGCCGCTACTGATCCGCCGCGACGAATTCACCCTGGCCTCCGGCACGGACGCCATGCATTCGCTGATGGATCGCGGCGTGCCGTTCGACGCCGTGTTCGCGTGCAGCGACCTGCTGGCCATGGGCGCCATCCGCGCGCTCAATCAGCTGGGGCGCAGCGTGCCCGGCGACGTCTCGGTGGTGGGCTACGACGACATGCCGCTCGCGGCGAGCTTCCTCCCGCCGCTGAGCTCGGTGCGCCAGGACTGGCAGGAAGGCGGCACGCTGCTGGCGCGCAAGGTGCTGGCGATGATCAACGACGAGCCCGAGCAGTCGGAAACCCTGCCGGTGGAGCTGATCGTTCGCGAAACCTGAGGAGCGAGAAGTGTGAGGAGCGAGAAGTGAGTGAAGAGGAGTGAGCAGTGAGAGAAAAGCGCGCGCTCGCTAGCTCTCTCTCACTACTCACTCCTCTTCACTCACTCCTGGCTCTTAGCCTGCAGCGGCGGCGTCGCCGGTGGCCTTGCCGATCCGTGCGGGCGTCAGCACCAGGCGGAAGCAGCTGCCGCCGCCGGCCACGCGCACGTATTCCAGCGAGGCCTGGTTGGCTTCGCTCATCTGGCGGGCGAGATAGAGGCCCAGGCCCGTGCCGTATTCGTGCGTGGTGTAGAACGGCTCGAAGATCTGCGCGGCGACCTTGGGCGCGATGCCGGGGCCGCGATCGATCACTTCCAGAATCGGCACGCCGTGCTCGCCGTGGCGCGCCACCACCATCACGCGGGCGGGCTCGCCGGGCAGGCGGCCATAGCGCAGCGCGTTCTGCACGAGGTTCCACACCACCTGCTGCAGCTGCTGCGGGTCGGCCACCGCGGCCACCGGCGTGCTGGCCTGGATGACGCGCAGGGAGCCCTCGCCCAGGTCGTTGCCCTGGCGGTACTCGTCCACGAACTGGTTGGCCCAGGTGCCCAGGTCCAGCGTTTCCGGGCGCGAGCGTTCGCGCCGCGACAGTTGCAGGATGTTCTCGATGATCTCGTTCAAGCGCACGCAGTGGTTGTTGATGATCTCCACCATGCGCTGGTCGGTGGGCGGCAGGTCGTCCGACTCGGCCAGCAACTGCGCGGAATAGCGGATCGCCGCCAGCGGGTTGCGGATCTCGTGGGCAATGGATGCGGACAGCCGGCCCAGCGAGCTGAGCGTGAGCTCCTCCGCGCGGCGCGACACCAGCGAGGTGTCGTCGAGGAAGATCAGTACGTGCGAGTCGTCGTTCGGCGCCAGTCGGCTGAAACGCGGCACCACTTCGGGCACGCCGTCGGCCAGCTGGGTGGCCGACTCGTCCAGCTTGCCCGAGGTCATCCAGTGATAGAGGCGGCGGGACAGTTCCGGCGCCACGCGGCCCAGGTCGCGCTGATCGGCGGCGGGGTTGCCCAGCAGCATCCAGGCCGATTCGTTCATCTGGTGGATGCGGTTGGCGTCGTCCACCAGCATCACGCCGGTCTTCATGCGGCGGATGATCAGCTCGTTGACCTGCGCCAGGTTGGCCAGGTCGACGCCGCGCTGCTCGGCCAGCGCCTCGGTGGCGCGGATCTGCCGGCTCAGCACGTAGCACAGCACGGTGATGGCGAAGTAGGCGAGGCCGAACAGGCTCGATTCGAGCAGCTCCCGGTCCATGCCGGCCTGCCCGTGCTGCACCTCGATGACCGAGTGGCCGATGACGCCCAGCGTGGCCAGCGCCGCGAAAAAGCACGACAGGCGCAGCGGCAGGATCAGCGCGCCCGCGGCCAGGTTCACCGCCAGCATCATGGCGATGCCGATGCGTGCATCGTGCATGGTGATGATGGCCAGCACCGCCGCGATGATGTCCACCACCAGCGCACCCGACACCGCCCAGCGGATCCACGGCGTGGAGCGCCGGGTCAGCGAGAGCGTGCCCAGCGCGAACAGCAGGAACAGCACCGCCACGCCGCGTGCCAGCCCGACGTCCGGCAGCTTGGGCCAGCCCAGGGTGTTCGGGCTCAGCGCCAGGCCGGTATAGACCAGCGCCTGGGCGAGCCGGAAGCAGTTGAGGAACAGAAGCTCGTGCCGCGCCGCTTCGGGAGCCGGGCGTGCGGTGGGGTAGGCGGACTGCACGGTGCTGGACACCTGGCGGGCTCTCGTCGGTCGGAGGGCGGTTTCATCCAGTATAGACGGGGCTTTACCGGCGCGTGGCGGGCGCCCGTCGCCCCTTGCCGAAATGCCCCTCGGTCACCCCGCCCCTTTCCAACCGGGGCCGCTGCTGCGAAAATACCGGGCCGTATTGCGCGGTTTTCGTCATGTCGACAGGCCTGACGGCGGCGCACTGCATCCGGCAGCGCAGGCTTTACTCCGCCGTCGTTCCCCTGACCGTACGGATCACCCACAGTCCGTCACGGCCGCCATGTTTCCCCGTACTCTCGAGGTATCCATGAATTTCCACGAGTACCAGGCCAAAGAATTGTTCGCGAAGTACGGCATCGCCGTGCCGCCGGGCAAGGTCGCCAACTCTCCCGATGCCGCTGTCGACGCCGCCAAGCACCTTGGTGGCACGCAGTGGATGGTCAAGGCACAGATCCACGCAGGCGGCCGCGGCAAGGCCGGCGGCGTCAAGTTCTGCAAGAGCCTCGACGACGTGCGCGCAGCTGCCAAGGGCATGCTGGGCACCAACATGGAAACCTACCAGTCCGCCGGCCGCGCGCTGCCGGTGAACCTGGTGCTGGTCACCGACGCCACCAACATCGCCAAGGAACTCTACCTGTCGATCCTGGTGGACCGTGACACCAAGTCCATCTCGTTCATCGCCTCCAAGCACGGCGGCGTGGACATCGAGCAGGTCGCCAAGGACACCCCGGAAGACATCCACACCATCGTGGTGGATTTCGTGGAAGGCCTGCAGCCCTACCAGTGCCGCCAGCTCGGCTTCGCCATGGACCTCAACGCGAAGCAGGTCGGCCAGCTGACCAAGATCATGCTGGGCCTGTACAAGCTGTTCAACGAGAAGGACCTGTCGCTGGTCGAGCTCAACCCGCTCGCCATCCTCGAAGACGGCAACCTCGCCGCCCTCGACGGCAAGGTCAACTCCGACGACAACGCCGAATTCCGCCACCCGGACCTGGCCGCCATGCGCGACCTGACCCAGGAAGACGCCGCCGAGGCCGCTGCCGTGCAGCACAACCTCAACTACGTGACCATGGACGGCACCATCGGCTGCATGGTCAACGGCGCGGGCCTGGCCATGGCCACCATGGACGTGATCAAGCTGGCGGGCGGCGAGCCGGCAAACTTCCTCGACGTCGGCGGCGGCGCCACCAAGGAGCGCGTCACCGAGGCGTTCAAGCTCATCCTCTCCTCCGACAAGGTGAAGGCCATCCTGGTCAACATCTTCGGCGGCATCGTGCGTTGCGACCTGATCGCCGAAGGCATCATCGCGGCCGTGAAGGAAGTGGGTCTGAAGATCCCCGTCGTGGTGCGCCTGCAGGGCACCAATGTGGAGCTGGGCCGCGAACTGCTGGCCAACTCCGGCCTGGCGATCACGCCGGCCGACGATCTCAACGATGCGGCGCAGAAAGCCGTGGCTGCGGCCAAGGCCTGAGGAGCAAAAGAACCATGAGCGTTCTCGTCAACAAGAACACCAAGGTCCTCGTGCAGGGCTTCACCGGCCAGCAGGGCACCTTCCACGCGCAGCAGGCGCTGGACTACGGCACCAAGGTCGTCGGCGGCGTGACCCCGGGCAAGGGCGGCACCGAGCACATCGGCCTGCCGGTCTTCAACTCGGTTTCCGAGGCGGTGGATGAAACCGGCGCCGATGCGTCCGTGATCTTCGTGCCGCCGCCGTTCGCGGCCGACTCGATCCTCGAAGCCATCGACGCCGGCATCAAGGTCATCGTGGCCATCACCGAAGGCATCCCGGTGCTCGACATGCTGCGCGTGAAGAACGTGCTGGCACAGCATCCGGAAACCGTGCTGATCGGGCCGAACTGCCCCGGCATCATCACCCCGGGCGAATGCAAGATCGGCATCATGCCGGGCCACATCCACAAGCCGGGCAAGGTCGGCATCGTGTCCCGCTCGGGCACGCTGACGTACGAAGCGGTGTTCCAGACCACCAACGAAGGCCTGGGCCAGTCCACCTGCATCGGCATCGGCGGCGACCCGATCAACGGCCTGAACTTCATCGACTGCCTGAAGATGTTCCAGGACGATCCGCAGACCGAAGGCATCATCATGGTCGGCGAAATCGGCGGCAGCGCTGAAGAAGACGCCGCCGAGTTCATCGGCGAATACGTCAAGAAGCCGGTGGTGTCCTTCATCGCCGGCGCCTCGGCCCCGGCCGGCAAGCGCATGGGCCACGCCGGCGCCATCATCTCCGGCGGCAAGGGCACGGCGGCAGCCAAGTTCGCCGCGCTGGAGAAGGCAGGCGTCACCACGGTGAAGTCTCCGGCCGACCTCGGCAAGACCCTCGCGGGTCTGATGAAGTAAGCCGTCGGGTTTTACCACCGATAGAAAAAGGGCCGCAGCGATGCGGCCCTTTTTTGTGCGCGGCAGATCGACTGCCTCAACGCACCTGGCGCAGCCCTTTTCTGGCCGCCTGCAGCAATGCCTCCGTCACCGTCGTCAACGTGCTCGAACGAATCGCCCAGCTCTGCCAGTACAGCGGCACGTCGAGCCAGCGGTTGGGGGCGATGGGCTTGACGCGGCCTTCAGCGATGGCCTTCTCCAGCATCGATTCGGGCGCCATGGCCCAGCCCAGGCTGAGTTCGGCGCCTTCCATGAAGGCGGTGGAGGAGGGCACGTAGTGCATGGGTGGCATGAGCTTCGCGCGCGTGACGCTGTGCATGAAGCGCCATTGCAGCGCGTCCTTGCGGTTGAACACCAGCATGGGGGCGTTGCCGAGTGAGGCGGCGCTGAGGCCCGCCGAAAAGTGGCGCTTCACGAAGGCGGGCGAGGCGACGGGCAGGTAGCGCATCACGCCGAGCTTCTTCACGCTGCAGCCTTGCACGGGCTGGGATTCCGCCGTGATGGCGCCGAGCACGGAGCCGTCGCGCAGCAGGTTGGTGGAATGGTCCTGGTCTTCCACGCGGATGTCGAACAGCAATTGATGCGCATCGTGCAGTTGGGCCAGCGCGGCGAGGAACCAGGTCGCCAGCGAGTCGGCGTTGACGCCGATGGCGACGGTGGTGGGGCCGCTGTCGTCCGGGCCGATGTGGAAGTCGTTCAAGGTTTCCGCTTCCAGCAGGCGCATCTGCTGCACGCTGCGCAGCAGGCGGCGGCCGGCCTCGGTGGCTTCGCAGGGCGTGCGCCGCAGGATCAGGATCTGGCCGAGCCGGTCCTCCAGCGCCTTGATGCGCTGGGAGATGGCCGATGGCGTCAGCGACAGGCGCTGGGCCGCGCCGTCGAAACTGCCCTCGTCGAGCACGGCGGCAAAGGCAGCCAGCTGGGGATTGAGCAGGCTCATATGCGGTTTCTCCAGCCCGGATCGGGGCGCGACATTAGAACAACTAATCCACGCTAAGGATATTTAGTTTTACTAACTAGGACGTCCAGGTCAGAGTGGCCGTCTTTTTCCTGGGGGGCATTCCATGGACTTCACGCCTTATCTTGCGGGTCTTGCCGCTGGCGCGGGGCTGATCATCGCGATCGGCGCGCAGAACGCGTTCGTGCTGCGCCAGGGTTTGCAGCGGCACTACGTAGGTTCCGTGGTGCTGGTGTGCATCCTGGCGGACGTGAGCCTGATCCTGCTGGGCGTGGGCGGCATGGGGCTGGCGGTCAAGGAGCATCCGGGGCTGTTGCAATGGCTGCGCTATGCGGGTGCCGCTTTTCTCGCGGCCTATGGCGCCATGGCCCTGAAGCGGGCATGGCAGGGCGAAAGCGGGTTGCAGCCGGCGGGCGATGGCACATTGAGCCGTGGCCGCGTGGTGGCGGCGTGTCTCGCGTTCACCCTGCTCAACCCGCATGTGTACCTGGACACGGTGGTGCTGCTCGGCAGCCTGTCCACCCATTACGAAGGCGACGCGCGCTGGGTGTTCGCGGCCGGTGCGTGCACGGCGAGCGTGGCGTGGTTCCTCTCGCTGGGCTACGGCGCCCGCCTGCTGTTGCCGGTGTTTCGCAGCCCCAGGGCGTGGCGGCTGTTCGATGTGGCCATCGCGTTGTTCATGCTGACGCTGGCGGTGATGTTGCTGCGCCAGCCGGTGGGGTAAGTCGCACTGAGGGACAGTAAGGACAGCAGGCGCGCGCGGCGGGGAGCGTGCCGGCCACCGGATGCTGCACGACAGGACGTGACGGGAACAGGCGCCCGCCGCCTGACGAAGGTTGCTCGGGTACAATTTCAGGCCCCAGGCAACGGATTCCGATGGCATGTCTTCACTACGCTTCGCGCTTGCGCAGTTCGATTTCCCGGTAGGCGCGGTTGCGGCCAATGCGGCCAAGGTGGGGGATCTGCTGGCGCAGGCGCGCGATGGCGGCGCGGCGCTGGTGGCGTTTCCCGAGCTCACCCTGAGCGGCTATCCGCCGGAAGACCTGTTGCTGCGCCCGAGCTTTCTCGCCGCGTGCCAGTGCGAACTCAACGCGCTCGCGGGCGCCACCAACGGCGTGGCCGCGCTGGTCGGTCATCCGCACAGCCAGGGCGAGGTCTACAACGCCGCCAGCCTGCTGCGCGGCGGCGCCATCGAGCTGACCACGCACAAGCAGGCCCTGCCCAACTACGGCGTGTTCGACGACAAGCGCTATTTCCGCCCCGGCAGCGACAGCGCCGTGGCTATGATCGATGGCGTTCGCGTGGGCATGATCATCTGCGAAGACATCTGGGAGCCCGAACCCGCGGCCAAGGCGGCGGCTGCCGGCGCCGAGCTGATCGTGGTGATCAATGCCTCGCCGTGGGACGACGCCAAGCAGGCCGGCCGCGAGGTGGTGCTGACCGCGCGTGCGCTGGAAACCGGCTGCGCCATCGCCTACGTGAACATGGTCGGCGGACAGGACGAGGTGGTGTACGACGGCGGCTCCCTGCTGGTGAATGCCGACGGCAGCATCGCCGCGCGCGCGCCGAGCTTCGTCGACGCCATGCTCTGGGCGGAATTCGACAGCGAGACCCGCACGCTGCGCTCGGACAACTGGCCGGTCGCGGCGGATGCCTCCCACGAGGCGACCTTGTACGCGGCGCTGGTGCGCGGCATTCGCGACTACATCGAGAAGAACGGCTTCCCGGGTGTGCTGCTCGGGCTTTCCGGCGGCATCGATTCCGCGCTGACGCTGGCGCTGGCCGTGGATGCCCTGGGCGCCGACCGCGTCACCGCCGTGATGATGCCCACGCGCTACACCTCGCAGTTGTCCTTGGACGGCGCGCGCGCGCAGGCCGAACAGCTGGGCGTGGACTACCACATCATCGGCATCGAGCCGATGGTCGACGCTTTCCTCGGCGCGCTCACGCCAGCCTTCGCCGGCAAGGCTGCGGACACCACCGAGGAAAACCTGCAGTCGCGCACCCGCGGCGTGACGCTGATGGCGCTGTCCAACAAGCATGGCCGCCTGCTGCTGTCCACGGGCAACAAGAGCGAGATGGCGGTAGGCTACGCCACGCTCTACGGCGACATGTGCGGCGCCTATGCACCGCTGAAGGACGTCTACAAGACCGTGGTCTATCGGCTGTCGCGCTGGCGCAACGAGCACGCCGCGCGCCTGGGTGAACCCGAGGCGATTCCCACCGCGGTGATCGACCGCCCGCCCTCGGCGGAACTGCGCGACAACCAGACCGACCAGGATTCGCTGCCGCCCTACGACGAACTGGACGCCATCCTCGCGCGCTTCATCGAAGGCGAGCAGTCGCAGGCGGAAATCGCCGAGCAGGGCTTCCACGCCGACACCGTGCGCCGCGTGGTGCGGCTGGTGCTGCTCAACGAATTCAAGCGTCGCCAGGCCGCACCGGGCCCGCGCGTGACCACGCGGGCATTCGGGCGCGAGCGGCGGTATCCGATCACGTCGGGGTGGAAATGAGTAGAGCGAGAAGTGAGTGAAGAGGAGTGAGAAGTGAGAGAGGGCTGGTTAGCCCAGTGCTCTTCTCTCACTGCTCGCTTCTCGTTTCTCACTCCATAAAAAAAGCGGGCAGTGCCCGCTTTTTTTTCGCCCGCCTTTTTCGCTCAATGATGTCCGGAGAACGGGATCGCCTTGCGCAGGATCGAGGGCGCGTGCGGCCACTTCGGATCCTTCAGGTACGGGTGGTCCGGGTAGTTCAGGGCCAGCACCTGGCGCGTCTGGTCGGCGAGGTTCTTCTGGTCCATGCCCAGATAGCTGCGGGTGAGGATGGCCAGTGCGTCGCCGGTCTGCGGGGCCTGCTGGTAGTGCTCGATCACGTACTGCGAGCGGTCGGCGGCGGCCACGTAGGCGTTGTTGCGCAGGTAGAACTCGGCCACGTTGATCTCGAACTGCGCCAGCACGTTGCGCAGGTAGATCATGCGCTGGCGCGCATCGGCGGTATAGGCGCTGTCCGGGAAGCGGCGCGACAGCTCCGAGAAGTCGTCGAACGACTTGAGGTTGTAGCCCTGGTCGCGACGCGACTGGGCCTGGTTGCTACGCTGCAGCAGGCGCTCCATGGCGCCGCCCGTGCGGTCGAAATTGATCAGGCCGCGCAGGTAATAGGCATAATCCACATGCTTGTGGGTCGGATACGTCTTGATGAACCGGTTGACCGTGGAATACGCGTCATCCGGCTGGTTGTCCTTGTACTGCGAATAGGCCAGGTCGAGCTGGGCCTGTTCGTTGTAGTCGCCGGACGGGAAGCGCGCGATCAGTCGCTGGTACGCTTTCGTGGCTGCCGAGTAGTCGGCGTGCTCCATCGAGTCGTGGGCCTTGGCATACAGCTTGTCTACCGGCAGCGTATCGTTGGTGTCCCGCTTGTGGTGGAACATCGAGCATGCGCTCATCGAAAGAGCGATGGCGAGCACGACAAAAACTTTGAAAGCCGGCAGCTTGGTTACGCGCATGAGAAGGGTTCAGATGTTTGAGCGAAAAGGGATGATAGCCGAAACCGCCGGGTGCCCGGGGGTACGGTCATGACGACGATCCGTCACGAAGCCGCGGTCCCCCTGTCCGCCGCAGGTCGCAGGTTCGACCAAGCGCTGGCCGAGATGTTCCCCGATTATTCCCGTTCGCGCCTCACGGCATGGATCAAGGCCGGCGCGGTGACCCTGGACGGCGCCGTGGCGCCGCCCCGCCAGCTGCTCCGTGGCGGGGAAAAAGTCCTGCTGCAAGCTGAACTTGAGACCGAAGTGGAGCTGGAGCCGGAGGCCATCGCCCTGGACATCGTCCACGAGGACGAACACCTGCTGGTGCTGAACAAGCCGGCCGGGCTGGTGGTGCATCCGGGCGCAGGAAATAGCGCCGGCACCGTGCTGAACGCCTTGCTGCATCACGATCCGGCCCTGGCCCAGCTGCCGCGTGGCGGCATCGTGCACCGCCTGGACAAGGACACCTCGGGCCTGATGGTGGTGGCCAAGAGCCTGCCGGCCCATACCGCGCTGGTGGAGATGCTGTCCCGCCACGACGTGGAGCGGCAGTACGAGGCGGTGGTGCTGGGCACCCTGGTGGCCGGCGGCACGGTAGATGCCCCGATCGGCCGCCACATGGGCGACCGCCTGCGCCAGGCCGTGCGCGACGAGGAGGACGGCAAGCGCGCCGTCACCCATTACCGCCTGCGCGAGCGTTTCCGGGCGCACAGCCTGATCCAGTGCAGCCTGGAAACCGGCCGCACCCACCAGATTCGCGTGCACATGGCGCATATCAACCATCCGCTGGTCGGTGATCCGCTGTACGGCGGCGGCCTGAAGCTGCCCAAGGGGGCCACGCCCGAGCTGGTGGCGGCCCTGCGCGGCTTCCGCCGACAGGCGCTGCACGCCGAGCGGCTGGCGTTCGAGCACCCGGTGACCCACGAGCCGCTGTCCTTCAGCGCGGAGCGTCCGGCCGACCAGCAGGCTCTGATCGACGCCCTGCGCGCCGACGCCGCCCAGGCCGATCCGGACGACTGGTCGTGAGCAGCCCCGAGGCCTGGATCCTGCCGGACTGGCCGGCCCCCGCCGGCGTGCGGGCGGCGGTCAGTACCCGGCTGGGGCCGGGCGTTTCCACGGGCGCCTGGGGTCGTTTCAACCTCGGGGCGCGTTGCGGCGACCTTGCCGAGGCCGTCGCGGCAAACCGCGCGGCGGTGCGGCCCGCCCTGGGGCTGGCGGGCGATCCCCGCTGGCTGCAGCAGGTCCATGGCGTCGACGTTGTGGATGTGGATCGCCTGGACGATGCGCAGGAGCCGCGCGCGGACGCCGCCGTCACGCATCGCGTGAGGCAGCCGCTGGCCATCCTCACCGCCGACTGCCTGCCGGTGCTGTTCTGCACCACCGATGGCCGCGGCGTGGCCGCCGCCCACGCCGGCTGGCGGGGCCTGCAGGCCGGCGTGCTGGAGGCGGCATTGAACGCCTTGCAGGCGCCGCCCGCCCAGGTCATGGCGTGGTTGGGGCCGTGCATCGGCAAGGCGAGCTACGAAGTGGGCGAGGAAGTGCGCGATGCCTTTCTGGCCGTCGATGCCGGCGCTAACGCAGGCTTCGAGCCCACGCGCCCTGGCCACTGGCTGTGCGATCTCGCCTGGCTGGCCCGCCGCCGGCTGCAGGCCGCCGGCGTCGCCCAGGTGCATGGCGGCGGGTTCGATACCCGCACCGATGACCGCTTCTATTCCTACCGCCGCGATGGGGCCCAGAGCGGCCGCTTTGCGAGCCTGATCTGGCGCGAAGCCTAGACGGTGGAATGCGGCCTCCCGCGACAAAGTTGACGCGAAGCTGACGAAAGGCGCAGATTGCCAGGGGGCATCGCAAGGACAGGACCCAAGGCGATGTCCGGATCCCGAAGTCAGCCGCATTCCAGGGAGGTCGCATGAAACGCAGTCATAGCCTCATGCTCGCCGGTGCGTTGTCGGTCATGTGTGGCGCCGCCGTGGCATCCATATCCCCCGGTTCGTTGAACCCGTTTCCCCAGCGCGTACTGCCGGTGCTCGTGCAGGTGAACGCCGAAGGCAAGGTCACCTCGGCCTCGCCGGCCATTGCGCTGGAACCGCGAATGAGCCGCCTGCTGTCGCGGAGTCTGGACGACATGATCACCGCGCCGGCCGAATACCGCGGCCGTCCGATCGCCAGCCAATTCATTCTCAACCTGCAGCTAGATGCGACGAAGCGGCCCGATGGCGACTACGACGCCCGCTTCGTTTCGGTCTCGACCCAGCCCGTGCCGGCGGGCAACTGGCATTGGGTGAACATCGACGGACGCATGTGGGCACTGGCCGGGCCGGACGGCCACGCGCCGTTCCAGCGCATCAGGACGATGGAACCGATACCGCGGAACGCTGGCACGCTCTACAGCCCTGCCGGCAACACGGCTCCCGCATCGCCCAGGGCGGCCGCGTCGCCTGCGGCGCATCACCCCTGACGAGTCGACCTCGCACGCCGAACAGCACGCCTTCGCGGCGGGCTGTTCGCTGGTGCAAGGGCTATTGCGCCAGCTGCCGCAGGAACGCATTGCGCCACGCCGTGACGTCCTGCTTCTCCAGCACGTCCATCATGCGGCGCCAGCGCGCGCGCCGTTCCTGCAGCGGCATTTCCAGCGCGACGCCGAGGGCCTCGGCGACTTCCTCCGTGTCGCGCGGGTTGACCAGCAGCGCGTCGCGCAATTCCTGCGCGGCGCCGGCGAAGCGCGAGAGCACCAGCACGCCGGGGTCGTTGGGGTCCTGGCTGGCCACGTATTCCTTGGCCACCAGGTTCATGCCGTCGCGCAGCGGCGTCACCAGGCCCACGCGGGCGCTGCGGTAGTAGCCGCTGAGCAGGCTGTGCGGGAAGGAGTTGTTGACGTAGCGGATCGGCACCCAGTCCGGTGCGGCATACATGCCGTTGATGTGGCCGGCCATGCGCTCCAGCTCGCGGCGGATCTGCCGGTACTCGGGCACGCCGCCGCGCGAGGGCGGCGCGATCTGCAGGAAGCTCACCTTGCGGTGCAGCTGCGGCGAGCGCTCCAGCAGGCGCGCATACGCCTGGAAGCGCTCGGGCAGGCCCTTGGAGTAGTCCAGGCGATCCACGCCGATGATCAGCGCGCGGCCTTCCAGGCTCTGCTTCAGGTCCAGGATTTCCTTGTGCTCGTTGGCGTGGCTGGCCGCCTCGGCCACTTCGGCGGTGTCGATGCCGATGGCGAACACCTCGGCGCGGAACACGCGGCCTTCCGGCGTGCGGATGCGCCCGTCGCGGCGCATGGTGGCGCCCACCTCGTGCAGGAAATATTCCTCCAGCGCGCGCCGGTCGCGCGGCGTGTGCAGGCCGACCAGGTCATAGCTCGCCAGGGTTTCAATGAGTTCCATGTGGCGCGGCAGGGTGATCAGCAGGCCGGCGGCCGGCAGCGGCGTGTGCAGAAAGAAGCCGATGCGGTTGCGCACGCCGCGTTCGCGCAGCATGGCGGCGAGCGGGATCAGGTGATAGTCGTTGACCCAGACCAGGTCGTTCGGGCGGATCAGCGACATCAGCTGGTCGGCGAAGACGTTGTTGACGCGCAGGTAGCCGGCGAGATGCTTGCGGTCGTAGTCGACCAGGTCGGGCCGGTAGTGCAGCAGCGGCCACAGCGTGCGGTTGGCGAAGCCGTCGTAGAAGTCGTCGTGGTCGGCGCGCGACAGGTCGATGGTCGCGTATTCCACCGGTCCGTCGCTTTGCTTGTGCACCTGTTCGGCGGTCTGCCGGGCGATCTTGCCGCTCCAGCCGAACCACAGGCCGCCGCGTTCCTGCAGTGCCGCCCGCATGGCCGAGGCGAGCCCGCCGGTGGCGGTCTGGTCAGGCAGGGCTACCCGGTTGGAAACCACGATCAGCCGTCCCTGGCCGCTGTTGCTTCTTCCCACCATCATCACAGTGCGTCCTCCCAGCGCCGCGACAGGCGCATGGCGGCCTGGATCAGGCCCACCATCGAATAGGTTTGCGGAAAATTGCCCCAGTGCTCGCCATTGGCCGGCGCGATGTCTTCCGACAGCAGGCCCAGCGGGTTCCGTTGCGAGAGCATGTGCTCGAACATGGCGCGGGCGCGCTCCTTGCGGCCGGTGGCGGCCAGCGCCTCGATGTACCAGAACGTGCAGATGTTGAAGCTGGTTTCCGGCGCGCCGAAATCGTCCGGCGCGATGTAGCGGAACAGGTAGTCGCCGCGCCCCAGCGCAACGCCGATGGCGTCCACGGTGGCGATGAAGCGCGGGTCCATGGCGTCGACGAAGCCGATGTCGGCGAGCAGCAGCAGGCTGGCGTCCAGGTGCTCGCCGTCGTAGGCGTCGACGAAATAGCCGAGTTTCGCGTTCCAGGCGCGCGCCTCGATGCGCTCGTGCAAGGCCACGGCCTCGTCGTGCCAGTAGCGGGCGCGCTCGTCCAGGCCCAGTTCGGTGGCGATGTGCGCCAGCCGGTCGCAGGCGGCCCAGCACATGGCGGCGGAATAGGTGTGCACGGCGGAACGGCCGCGGTATTCCCACAGGCCTGCGTCGGGCGTCTCGGCCACCCGCAGCGCCAGCTCGCCCATGCGCTCCAGCCGGCGGAAGGTCAGCTCGTCGCCCGGGCGTTCCAGGCGGCGATCGAAGAACACCTGGGCGGAAGCCAGCACCACCGAGCCGTAGACGTCGTTCTGCCGCTGCCGCCACGCATCGTTGCCCACGCGCACCGGGCCCATGCCGCGGTAGCCGGCCAGGCTTTCGACCTGGATCTCCGGCAGCTCGTGCTCGAAGGTGATGCCGAACACCGGGCCGATCTCGCTGTCGCCGTCGGAGGCGACCAGGTTGAAGACGTAGCGGATGTACTCCTCCATGCTGCGCGTCGCGCCCAGCCGGTTGAGCGCGCGCACGGTGAAGGCGGCGTCGCGCAGCCAGCAGTAGCGGTAATCCCAGTTGCGCCCGGAGCCGGCCGACTCGGGGATGGACGTGGTGAGCGCGGCGATGATGGCGCCGGTGGCTTCGTACTGGCACAGCTTCAGCGTGATGGCGGCGCGGATGATGGGTTCCTGCCACTCGTACGGCACCGACAGGTTGCGCACCCATTCGCGCCAGTAGGCCAGCGTGCGTTCCAGCGTGTGGTGAATGAAATCCGCCGGACTGTGCGTCAGGGTTTCGTCGGGGCCGAACACGAAATGCGCGGGTTTCTCCAGGAAAAACGGCAGGCCGCGCTCGATCATGGTGGAGGCCACGTCGCTGGTCAGGCGTTGCACCACGCCATCGAGCAGGAAGCGGATGTGGTTGCTGCCGGAGGTGGTCTGTGGCGCTTCGCTGCCGTACTTGCAGAGCGGCCGCAGCAGCACGCGGATGCGCGGGGCGCCGCCTATGGGCCGCACGCGGCGGGCCATGAGCACGGGATGGTAGAAGCGCCCGCGCGATCGGAAGCGGGGCATGTAGTCCACGATTTCCACGCCCGCGCCCTGGCGGTCGTAGAGGCGCGTCACCAGCACCGCCGTGTTCGGCATGTAGTGCTGTTCGGTGCGATCGAGGCCTTCCAGTTCGATCGTCCAGTCGCCACCTTCACGCTGTGGCGACAGCAGCGCGCAGAAGCTCGCGTCGCCGTCGAAGCGGGGCAGGCAGCACCATACGATGCGCCCACGCCCGTCGATCAGTGCGGCAACACTGCCGTTGCCGATGACGCCCAGCTCCAGGCTGGACTGGGCGTCAGTGGTTTCCTCCTGAGGAATGGGCATGCGAGAGGGCTCCATGCTTGAGCGCGTGCAGCACGCGGAACAGCCAGGCCCGCGCCGCGGCGGGATCCGGCAGGGAATAGCGGGCGAGGCTCGGTTCGCGCGAACCCACGCGTATGCTCAATCCGCTCTCGAGGTTGGCCATGGCAAAGCCATGCTCGTCGGTCAGGTCGTCGCCGACGTAGACGGGCTGGCGTCCCTGGAACGGCCAGGCGGACATCAGGCTGGCCACCGCCGAACCCTTGTCCATGCCTTCGGGCTTCAGCTCGATCACCATGTTGCCCGGCTGCATTTCGTAGCCGGCCAGCGAGGGCAGCACGCCCTGCACCTGCTCGCGCAGACGTTCGAACAGCTGCGGCGAAGTGCGGCAATGCAGGGCGACCGCCATGCCCTTGTCCTCCATCAGCACGCCCGGCAGCGCGGCCGCCACCGTGCTGGCGATGTCGCGCACCAGCGACCGCCGGCTGGCGCCGATGTGCACGCCGCGATAGCGGCCGTCGGCGCCGCGCAGTTCCAGGCCATGCAGGCCGGCCATCGCCCAGGGCGGGTGGCCGAACAGATCGTCCAGGTCGTCCAGGCCGCGGCCGCTCACCAGGGCCAGCGCGCCGTCGAGCGCGCCGTACAGGTCCTCGATGAGTTCGCGCAGGCGCGAATGCACGCAGACCTGATCGGGCTGGTCGACGAAGTCGAGCAGCGTGCCGTCGACGTCGAGAAACAGCGCCCAGCGATCATCCACGCCTGGCAGAGGCGGGGCCGGGAGGGGCAATGGGGCGGGCATGGCAGCTTGGGGCACAGGGGATTGCACGTGCCGCAGACTAGCAAGGCGAATGTGAAGGCAAGCTATGGATGCCCGAACGACGACTGAAGAAGCGACGTACACCTGACGTTGACGCGGCTTGAATCACGCGTGGACGAGCCGCATCTCTCCGCGCAGTGGCGGCGGGGCCGCCAGACTCTATTGATCGAGGGGACACCCATGAGGATGGACAAACTCACGTCGCGCTTTCAGCAGGCGCTGGCGGATGCTCAGTCGCTCGCCGTTGGGCGCGACAACAACATGCTTGAACCGGTGCACGTCATGGCCGCGCTGCTCGACCAGCAGGGCGGCTCCACGGCACCGCTGCTGACGCAGGCGCACGTCAACGTGCCCGCGCTGCGCCAGCGCGTGAATGAAATGGTGGAACGCCTGCCGCGCGTCAGCGGACAGGAAGGCAACGTGCACGTCGGCAACGAACTGACGCGCCTGCTCAACCTCACCGACAAGCTGGCGCAGCAGCGCGGCGACCAGTTCATCGCCAGCGAACTGTTCGTGCTCGCGGCGGTGGAAGACAAGGGCGAGCTGGGCGCCGCGCTCAAGGCCGCCGGCGCGACCAAGGCGAACGTCGAGGCCGCCATCGACAAGATGCGCGGCGGTGAAAAAGTGCAGAGCGAAAACGCCGAAGACCAGCGCCAGGCGCTGGAGAAATACTGCATCGATCTGACCGCGCGCGCGGAGAGCGGCAAGCTCGATCCGGTGATCGGCCGCGACGAGGAAATCCGCCGCACCATTCAAGTGTTGCAGCGTCGCACCAAGAACAACCCGGTGCTGATCGGCGAGCCCGGCGTGGGCAAGACGGCCATCGTCGAAGGCCTGGCGCAGCGCATCGTCAAGGGCGAAGTGCCCGAAGGCCTGCGCGACCGCCGCGTGCTCGCGCTGGACATGGGCGCGCTGATCGCCGGCGCCAAGTTCCGCGGCGAATTCGAGGAACGCCTCAAGGCCGTGCTCAACGATCTCGCCAAGAACGAAGGCCAGATCATCCTGTTCATCGACGAGCTGCACACCATGGTCGGCGCCGGCAAGGCCGACGGCGCCATGGATGCCGGCAACATGCTCAAGCCCGCGCTGGCGCGCGGCGAGCTGCACTGCATCGGCGCCACCACGCTGGACGAATACCGCAAGTACATCGAGAAGGACGCCGCGCTGGAGCGCCGCTTCCAGAAGGTCTACGTGGGCGAGCCCAGCGTGGAAGACACCATCGCCATCCTGCGCGGCCTGAAGGAACGCTACGCCGTGCACCACGGCGTGGAGATCACCGACCCCGCCATCGTCGCCGCGGCCACGCTGTCCAATCGCTACATCCCGGATCGCCAGCTACCGGACAAGGCCATCGACCTGATGGACGAGGCGGCCTCGCGCATCCGCATGGAAATCGATTCCAAGCCGGAAGAGCTCGATCGCCTGGAACGCCGGCTGATCCAGCTGAAGATCCAGCGCGAGATGCTGAAGAAGGAAACCGACGAAGCGTCCAAGAAGCGCCTCGCCGATCTCGATGCGGATATCGAGAAGCTGGAGCGCGAGTTCTCCGATCTCAACGAAATCTGGAAGTCCGAAAAGGCCGCGCTGCAGGGCGCGACCAAGGTGAAGGAGCAGATCGAAGCCGCGCGCGTCGAACTGGAAACCGCGCAGCGCCACCAGGACTACGCCAAGATGAGCGAGATCCAGTACGGCAAGCTGCCCGAACTGGAAAAGCAGCTCGCTGCCGCGCAGGCCGCCGAGAAGCAGGATTTCAAGCTGGTGCAGGATCGCGTCACCGAGGAGGAAATCGCCGAGGTCGTGTCGCGCTGGACGGGCATCCCCGTCAACAAGATGCTGGAAGGCGAGCGCGACAAGCTGCTGCACATGGAAGAAGCGCTGCACAAGCGCGTGGTCGGCCAGGATGAAGCGGTACGCGCCGTGTCCGATGCGATCCTTCGCGCCCGCGCGGGCCTGTCCGATCCCAATCGCCCGTACGGCTCCTTCCTGTTCCTCGGCCCCACCGGCGTGGGCAAGACGGAACTGTGCAAGGCGCTTGCCGAATTCATGTTCGACACGCAG
>Ga0058700_1000157_pt1 | contig 44852 bp, 40 predicted proteins | sample AgamicAtAme_FD_71365 | JGI IMG/M metagenome (GOLD analysis project Ga0058700, IMG submission 71365) | Agave microbial communities from Guanajuato, Mexico - At.Am.e | ecosystem: Host-associated > Plants > Phyllosphere > Phylloplane/Leaf | place: Guanajuato, Mexico | collected 2012-06-07 | reverse complement strand
TCGTCTTCACCGGGTCGACCGAGGTGGGCACCGAGGTGGCCGCCGGGTGCGCGCGCATGCTGAAACCCGTGACCCTCGAGCTCGGTGGCAAGAGCGCCAACATCGTCTTCGCCGACGCCGACCTCGAGAAGGCCGCCGCGGGCGTCCCCGGTTCGGTGTTCGACAACGCCGGTCAGGACTGCTGCGCGCGCAGCCGCCTCCTTGTGGAGCGTCGCGTCTTCGACCGTTTCCTCGAGATGCTCGAACCGGCGGTCGCGGCCTGGAAGGTCGGCGACCCGACGAACGAGGACACCCAGATGGGGCCCCTGATCTCGGCATCCCACCGCTCCTCCGTCCAGGGATTCCTCGACGGGGCCGACGTGGCCTTCCGCGGGTCGGCTCCCGAGGGCGACGGATTCTGGTTCGCCCCCGCCGTCGTCCTCGCCCAGCCGGGCGACCGGATCGCCCGCGACGAGGTGTTCGGCCCCGTCCTGGCGGTCATGCCGTTCGACGATGAAGCGGATGCCATCCGCCTCGCGAACGACACCGCGTACGGCCTCGCGGGCTCGATCTGGACCGAGAACCTGGGTCGCGGCATCCGTGTCTCGCGTGGTGTGCGCAGCGGGGTGCTGTCGGTGAACTCGCACTCGTCGGTGCGGTACTCCACCCCGTTCGGCGGCATGAAGGCCTCGGGTCTCGGCCGCGAACTGGGACCGGATGCCGCCGAGCACTTCACCGAGACGAAGAACGTCTTCTACGCGACCGAGTGACCGCGCCTCTCCCGACTGCCCGCCGCCCGACCCCCTCGTCCCACCTATGACGGTCCTTGTCCCACTTATGGCTCCCCGAGAGGCTCTGAACCAGCCATAAGTGGGACGAGGTTCGGCTCGAAAGGAACCACCGCACCATGACCATCGACCTCACCCAGCGCCTGCGCGACCGCGTCGCCATCGTCACCGGAGGAGCCAGCGGCATCGGGCTCGCCACCGCCCGCCGCTTCGCCGCCGAAGGCGCCCGCGTCGTGATCGCCGACCTCGACGAGACCACCGGTACGGCGGCCGCCGCCGAGGTGGGCGGTGTCTTCCGTCAGGTGAACGTCGCCGACGAGGACTCCGTGAACGCCCTCTTCGACGGCGTCGCCGCCGACCTCGGCAGTGTCGACATCGCCTTCAACAACGCCGGCATCTCGCCCGCGGACGACGACTCGATCGAGACCACCGAGCTCCCCGCGTGGGACAAGGTGCAGGACGTCAACCTGAAGAGCGTCTACCTCTGCTCGCGCGCGGCGCTGCGGCACATGGTGCCGGCCGGTCGCGGGTCGATCATCAACACCGCATCCTTCGTCGCGCTGCTCGGCTCGGCGACCTCGCAGATCTCGTACACCGCATCGAAGGGCGGCGTGCTCGCGATGACCCGCGAGCTCGGCGTGCACTTCGCGCGACAGGGCATCCGCGTCAACGCGCTGTGCCCGGGACCCGTCAACACCCCGCTCCTGCAGGAGCTCTTCGCGAAAGACCCCGAGCGCGCGCAGCGCCGCCTCGTGCACGTGCCGATGGGCCGGTTCGCGGAGCCGGAAGAGATGGCCGCGGCCGTGGCCTTCTTGGCATCCGACGATGCGTCCTTCATCACCGCGACGGCCTTCGTGGTCGACGGGGGCATCACCAACGCGTACGTCACGCCCCTGTGAACCGGTGACGTGACAGGCTGAGAGGGTGACAGACGCGCCGCTCGACGACCTGCGCCGGGCCGTGTACCGTCCCGTGCGCACCGGCAACGCGCTCGAAGACACCACCGCGCGCATCGTGCAGACCGTTCGGCTCGGGCTCGTCGCCCCGGGGGAGTCGCTGCCCGCGGAACGCGAACTCGCCGCCCTGTACGGCGTGAGCCGCGACACCGTGCGCGAGGCTCTGCGGGAATTGTCGGATGCCGGATGGCTCGAGACCCGGCGCGGTCGCTACGGCGGCACCTTCGTCGTCGACCCCGTGCCGCGGCCGTCGGAACCGGCCGTCGTCTCACCCGCCGAACTGTCGGACGTCATCGCCCTGCGCGGCGTCCTCGAACCCGGAGCGGCGTGGGCTGCGGCGGGACGCTCCCTGTCGGCCGAGGAGCGCGACGTGCTCTGGGCGCGGCACGAAGCGGCCGCGCTCGCCGAGGGGGAGGACTACCGCCGACTCGACACCCTGCTGCACCTCACGATCGCGGAGTTCGCCGGCATCCCCTCGCTCGTTCCGCTCGTGGCCGACAACCGCGCGCGGGTGAACGCCTGGCTCGACACCTTTCCGCTGCTGCCGCGCAACATCGAACACTCGACCTCGCAGCATGCGGCGATCGTGTCGGCGATCCTCGCCGGAAGACCGGATGCCGCCCACGCGGCGATGCGCGACCACCTCGCCGGATCCGAGGCGTTGCTGCGGGGGTTCCTGGCGTAGGGGGTCGCGTGGGGCCGCGCGGACCAGGGGTCTTGGCGCCGCGCTGGCTGCGTTCGGGGCGGGTCCTGCGCTGTGGGGCGAGGATCGTGCGCCCCGAACGGCGAGATCCGCCCGAACCGTCGATGCGGCCCCGGCGCCCCGCGCGATTAGGCTCGGAGGATGGCCGCAGGCAAGAAGCGCAAGGGGAAGAAGCTCGACGTGGACTTCAGGAACACCGCGCTCGTCGACGCCCTGCAGACGCAGGACATGGCCGCGATCGCCTTCGCCCTGCGGCACGGGCCGACGGTCGTGCCGCTGATGACCCCCGGCGACGCCGACAACCCGCTCAGCGTCGGCGAGGTGTGGACCTACCGCGACCCGAATACCGGCCAGCTGGCGCTGTTGCTCTTCAGTGACGCGGCGCACAAGCCCGAGACGCTGCCGCCGCACGTGGCCCTGCAGTCACCGCAGTGGCTGCGCACGTTCCTCGGAACGCATCAGGATGCCATCACCACCGTGTTCATCGACATCGCGGGACCGCACCCAATCCAGGCTTCGCCCGTCGATCTGATCGCTGCCCTCGACGCCTGAACAGCGGGCCGGTTCGAGAGCGGGCGCTGCGAACTCGCGCGCGAGGGCGGCGCGTGTAAGACTCGGAGCCATGGAGTACCTGATCGCCGGTGCCGTGTGCGCCGCCGGACTTGTCATCCCCGCCGTGCTGGGAATGACCTCCCCACACCGCCGTCGCCGGTCGGCGCCTCCCGGTCGCTGACCGGGCAGGGCGAGTCGCCCCGCCGGCCCCGTCCGTCCGCGCCCGCGTGGACCCGTTGATGAATCCCTGAGGTTCGTCTCCCTCGCCGGTCGCGCCGTCAGAACCCCGGTTCGCTGTCGTCGCGCGGCATGCCGCGCACCTGCAGCTCGTTGAGCGCCTGCGCGAGTTTGCGCGACGAGGAGTCGAGCACCGTGTGGTACCCGAGGCGCTTGGCCTCGGACGCGCGCTGGGCGGCCTGCGTGACGTTACGGATCTCGCCCGTGAGGGTGAGTTCGCCGATGGCGGCGAGACGCTTCGAGACCTTGCGGTTCTTCACCGCGTTGGCGACGGCGATCGCGATCGCCAAGTCGGCGGCGGGTTCGACCAACCGCACCCCGCCGACGGTGGAGACGTAGACGTCGCGGTCGGAGAGCGTGAGCCCCATGCGGCTCTCGAGCACCGCGAGCACCATCGCGACGCGCGAGGAATCGACGCCGTTGACGATGCGCCGCGGGTTAGGAGCCGTCTGTCGCACGGCCAGGGCTTGAATTTCCACGGGCAGAGCGCGCCGGCCCTCCATCGCGATGGTGACGCACGTGCCGGGTTCGGGTTCGCCGTGACCGAGGAACAGCGCGCTCGGATCGGCGACCTCGGCGATGCCGGTGCCGGTCATGTCGAAGCACCCGACCTCGTCGGTCGGCCCGAAGCGGTTCTTGAGCGCGCGGACGAAGCGCAACGAGGTCTGGCGGTCGCCCTCGAAGTGGCAGACGACGTCGACGAGGTGTTCGAGGATGCGCGGGCCCGCGATCGAGCCGTCTTTCGTGACGTGGCCGACGATGATGATCGGCAGGCCCCGCTCTTTCGCGACGCGGATGAGGGCGGATGCCACTTCTCGCACCTGCGCGGGCTGACCGGCTGCGCCGTCGCTGTGCGCCGACGACACCGTCTGCACCGAGTCGACGATGAGCAGGCCCGGCTCGACCTGATCGATGTGCCCGAGGATCGTGGCGAGATCGGTCTCGGCCGCGAGGAAGAGCTCGTCGTGCAGGGCGCCGGTACGCTCGGCGCGCAACCGCACCTGTGCCGCTGATTCTTCACCGCTGGCGTAGAGCACGCGTCGGCCGGCGCGGGCGCTCTGCGCGGCGACCTCGAGCAGCAGCGTTGACTTGCCCACGCCCGGCTCGCCGCTGAGCAGGATGGCGGCCCCGGGCACGATGCCGCCGCCCAGCACGCGGTCGAACTCACCGACCCCGCTCGTGCGGCGGGGAGCGTCTTGCGTATCGATCTCGGTGATGCGGCGGGCGACGCGCCCGGCCCCCGGAGCGACCGGCGTGATCGAGCGGACGATGCCCGTCTGCTCCGCCGCCTCGACCACGGTGCCCCAGGATTGGCACTCACCGCAACGTCCGACCCACTTCAGCGTCGTCCATCCGCACTCGGTGCACCGGTAGGGCGCGGGGGCTGCAGCGGGACGTCGGGATGCCATGTGCTCAGGCTACGCGGGGCCTCCGACATCGCCGGTCGCCGGGGTCCCGGCATCCGGACCCGACCCGACCGATGCGGCCGCGCCCGTTGCCATAAACGCCCCCTGCGAGAGAAACGCCGTCGGAGTGCGTTTCTCATCGCGGAGAGCGTTTATCGCGGCGGCGCGTCCTGGCTCAGCCGCGCAGCGACCCCGCGACCGTCGTCAGAGCGTCGGCGGAGCGGCGCAGCAGCGTCAGCTCGTCGGCCGAGAACGGCGTCGCCGCCAGCGGCACCGCCCCGCGCGCCGAGACGATCGAGGGAACGGACAGCGCCATTCCGCTGATGCCGTGGAAGTCGTCGAGCACCGTGCTGACCGGGAGGATCGCGTGCTCGTCGCGCAGGATCGCCTCGACGATGCGGGCACTCGACAGGCCGATCGCGTAATTGGTCGCGCCCTTGCCCTTGATGACCTTGTACGCGGCGTCGCGGACGTCGACGGCGATGGCATCGAGCTGTTCGCGGTCGAAGCGCGTGCCGCCGGGGAGCTCGAACTCGGTGATCGGCACGGAGCCGATCGTCGCGGTCGACCACAGTGGGAACTCCGTGTCGCCGTGCTCGCCGACGATCCACGCGTGCACGCTCGAGGTGGCGACCCCCGCGCGCTGGGCGAGCTTCCAGCGCAGACGCGAGGTGTCGAGGACCGTGCCGGAGGCGAAGATGCGGCGGCTGGGCAGCCCCGTCGCCTCTTGCGCGAGGACCGTGAGAACGTCGCAGGGATTCGTGACGATCACGTAGATCGCGTTCGGGGCGACCTCGAGGAGCTTCGGCATCATGTCGCGGATGATCGCGGCGTTGGTGGCGGCCAGCTCGGTGCGCGTCTGGCCGGGATTCTGCTTTGCGCCCGCGGTGATCACGACCACGTGCGAGCCCTCGGCGACCGCTACGTCGCTGCCGCCGGTGATGTCGCTCGACCCGGTGAACTGGGTCCCGTGCGCGAGGTCGAGCACCTCGGCCTCGACCTTCTCGGCGGCGATGTCGTAGAGCGCGACGTGTCGCGCGGACCCGCGGATGAGCGCGGCGTACGCGACACTCGCGCCCACGCTGCCTGCTCCCACGACCGTCAGCTTCGAGTTCTCGATCACGCTCATGGCTCGATCCTGGCAGTGGGCGAGGGCGGCAACCAGTGGGGTCGTTCGACGGTGGATGAACGGATGCCGGGGCCCGGCGCGAGGCGCCGATTCGCGGCATCCGCAAGTCTGTCGTAAGCTATTCGGCGGTGACGTGTCCGAGCGGCCGAAGGTGCAACACTCGAAATGTTGTGTAGGTTCACCCCTACCGTGGGTTCAAATCCCACCGTCACCGCCACCACGAAGGCCCCGGATCCCGCAGAATTGCGTGGATTCGGGGCCTTCTTTTCTGCCCATCTGTGGTCTGCGGTAACACCGCGGTAACCGGTTCGCAGAGACTGCTTGTTGGGTTGTGCGTCGCGGTATGTCTTCGCGCCTGCCGTATCACCGCTGCGACCTCCGAACACCATGCGTCCCGCGAGCTTCTAGCAAGCCGCGGATGGATACTTCCCGACCGCGGTGTCGACAAGCCGGCTTCGTCCGCCGAACCTCGGGTTGACGTGAGGCGATAGCAGTCTGGCGGTGCGCGGCGCCTACCATTGGGACAATCCCCGGGGAAGCGGACGTCGAGTGTGCTCGGTGCCAAGTCACGGCTGCTCGATTCCGCGAGAATTTCTCCGGCATCGAGGGGGTTAGAGAGCCTCCCTGGATCCATGCATCTTCACACGAGCGCACAGGAGTGCTGATGGTCAACGCAACGGTCGAAACCCGCAAGGTGCTTTGGTCGAGCGCCGCCAACCGTTGCGCCTATCCACCATGTGAGCAACGGCTCGTCGCGGACTTGCGCAACCCGGAGGACGCTTCCGCCACCATCGGACGGGTGATAGGTGAGGAGGCGCACATCAGGTCATCGAAACCATCCGGTCCGCGCCATGATCCGAAATACACGCGTTCGCTCGACGCGTACGACAATCTAATCCTGCTCTGCCCGACACACCACACAGCGATTGATAAAGACAACGGGAGCGCCTGGAGCGTGGAGGACTTGCTCCAACTGAAAGCCGACCACGAGCGACGCGTGGACGCCCTGCTCAATCCCCCGGTCGCCAGCGGGAGAGTCGAAAAAGAGGCAGTGCTAACGCGCGTTGCACGATGGGAGGAAAGCCTAAATGTCGACGCCTGGGACGAGCTGACACGGCGACTCAACAGCACTGTTCCTTTTGTATCCCACAAACACGCAATGATGCTCAGCGAGACGGCAACCTGGGTGGCGGGGATTACATGGCCCTCCAAATACCCCAGATTGTCCGCCGCCTTCTCGACGCATGGTGCGCTGCTACACGTTCTCGTTCAGCACATCGACACATCCTTCCTTTTCAAGGAGGACCGGTACGAGGTGCGCCGCCGACACAAGGAAACGTGGTTCGTCGGGCGGGACAGCGAGAAGCAGTACGACATCGCACTATCTGAGTACCTCCTGAATTCAGAGATAGTCGCGGTGTTGATCACCGAACTCACGCGTACGGTCAACCTGGTGATCACCGCGGTGAACGACGAAGTCGACCCTCTATACAGGTTCGAAGAAGGCGCAGTCCGCATGACTTCTGGCGACGTCTTCTGGGGATTGACCACCTCGCACCCCCGGTTCGAGGTTGCCGACTGGAGCGGCTTCCCAAGAGAGTACGATCTCGCGGACATAAGATCACGCGTTGCATCGGAGATAAGCGGCGGCGACCCCAGAGCTAACTGGACCTTAAACATTACGACATTCGACGCAAGCGTTAACCGTTAAATCGCTGTCGCAGCGTCAATGCCCTCACCGACGGAACGCCACGCGTGGGCGCGCCTCGAGAACGGGTGATCATTTATGTGCCGTCTTCTGCGCCAGATTCCACCTCCGCAGAGCCCGGGCTCGCGTGTCGGTCGCTCGGCCAGTAGTCGCGCCACTTCTTTGGTATGAGATAGGCCGTAGCCCCTTCAGCATTATCGGGGAGTGTGCGACGCCGATTCCGAGGTTGATCGGCTCGTCGTCCGCCTCGAAGAAATTGCCGTCTACTTCTTCCGACCGCAGAGAAACAACCTGATGCGCGGTACACCAACCCTCCTTCAGGAGCAGGATACGGTCGCCGACCTCGAGTCGCCCACGGTCCACGACAACGCCGACGCATTTGCTCCAGCGCTTCACCACTGTACCCAAGGGGACCATGCGGGAATTCACCAGACGCGTAACGAGATCAAGTTGAACTACACGAGCCAGCGAATAGAGATAGCTCCCCACCAACTCTATGTAAGTGCTTAGCAGGTCCGAAGAGAGCAGGTCCTGGACTCGGAAGCTATGAGCTAGCTGATTTCTTCTTTCAATCAAGTCCTTAAGGAAGGACTCGTAATTTGCGAACCCCGCTTTCTCTAGAAGGTCGAGGGGTGCACCTACATTGATACCTTTGGCGATATCCACAGAAAGACGAGCAGAGAGATTGAGTATATGCGAAGCGGTAGTTTGATGACGCGTAGGTGAAGACCGCGGACACGAGGCGTGCGCGCTCCGTCGGCCCCGGCCTGAGGGCGTCCAAGATCTCGTTCTCTTCGACGCGGCCCCGTATTCGCGCCGATTCTCCGTCGCGGAGGCAACTTATGAGTAGAGACCGGTACTCACTTCGAACACTCGAAGGCAAACTGTCTAAGGAGTCGTAGATTTCGTCGTATGCCTCTGCGACTCCTATCAATATGTCGTTCACCGTTTGCTCAATCAGTCCATAGCAGCCGACGATTATATTCGCGTACGTGGAGCGCTTCGCACCCCGGTCAAACTCGCGTGTCGCGACGGGAGCGCGTGATCCAAAGTCTGGAAAAACTTTACGATGAGAACTCCTCAGACTTTGATGGACGACGAACCGACCCGAAGGATCTGGAACGGAGAGACGAGCTCGTCGAAACTATGCTTCGCAAGATAGTTGCCGGAAAATGATGCAGGCCGAGCGTCACCTCGATAGCTTCCGTGTCCGCACGGACGACTCATCGTCGTGGGGCGAGGTGGATGAGGCGCTGCTCGAGCCCGACTACCCTTATGTCTTCGGCTACCTCATCGAGGTATCCGGCCTGCCGACCTTCTTCGTGGCCCCGGTCCTGCAGGTCACCAGCAACTCGGGTGAGCTCACGCTCGGCAAACCAATCCTGCTCGGAGCGAGCACCCAACCGGACTTCAGCCGCTTCGAAACGGACCTCGACGAAGACCTCCCTGGTTTCGGCGACGAGGAGGACTTCGGGGAGGAAGGCCGGGCCCTCGACGCGTAGCCGCTGATCGGAAAGGATCCGCACATGAGTGAGGACACTCGGGTCGGCGACCGTCTACTCCGCCTACGGCTTGGGAACGGTCTCGGCCAGCAAGAGCTTGCCGAACGAGCGGGTATCGCGGCCGGCTCCATTTCCATGGCTGAGCGCAACCTCAGCTGGTTGGACCCGCGCGCTCTCGACGCGGTCGCCGCCGTCTTGGACGTCACACCGGCGTACTTCCACCGCCCCGGCGCGGAGCCCACCTTCACCACACCACAGCTGCGCGCGTACGCAGACGCGTCCCAGCGCACTGTTGACCGCGTCCTCCACGACAGTCGTACCGCCCTCGACGCATTCGCCACACTCGGTCTACGGCGAGTGGTGGACACTTTGCCCATCTTCGACGGCGACCCCAACGACGCGGACGAGATCGAACGCGCAGCGGCCGACGTCCGAACCCTCGCGGGCATCAAGGAGGGCGCCCGCGTTGGCAACGCTGTGCGCGCTGCCGAACGCCTCGGAGTCGTTGTCCTTCCCATGGACAGCGAACTGGGCCGCCATCTCGGGATGTCGCTTCGGATCAACGACGTCCCCGTCATACGGGTCAGCCGATCCTCCACCTCACCCGAACATGCCGTGCCCGGCGACCGCCAGCGGGTCACCGTCGCGCACGAGCTCGGGCACCTCGTCCTGCACGCCGGGCGGTCTCAACCTGTATCTGCGCCCGACGCGACTAGACGCGAGAACGAAGCGCACCGTTTCGCCTCCGCTTTCCTTGCACCCGGGGATGCCGTCATCAACGACCTTGCAGGGGCACGCGTCTCCCTCACCGCTCTGACGAGGTTGAAGGAGAAGTGGGGGTTCTCCGTCAAGGCGTTCGTGACCCGCTTCCGCCAACTCGGTGTGATCGACGACGATCATGCTCGCAGCTTGTTCAAGCAGATCTCCGCGCGGCGATGGAATAAGCAGGAGCCTATCGAGGTGGGCAACGAGTCTGCCGTCTGGCTGCAGAAGACCCTGACGCAAGGAACGCAGCCGACGTTCGAGCGGAACGTATCGGCCGTCAGTACCTCCATCGGACTCAGCGCGGCGTACTTCCATCGCTGGCTGGATTGGTCGCCGGCCGCGGCTTCGACAGCCGAAGCCACGGTGAGCGTCCTCACCCCACGACCGTCGAGCCGTCAGCAGCCGACACGCCCCGTCGCACCCGTTCACCGCCTGCCCGTGCGCCACGTCGCCAACGACTGATCCGCGCGTGCTGCGCGCGAGCCACGATGCGGCGGCCACTGATTGTGGACGCCGCATCGTCAGACTCAGGCGTGCCCGCCCTGCATAGCGAGGACAGCTTTTATCTGATGTCGCTGGGCGGCACAGAGCGCGCCGGTGATCGCTCATCGTCCAGGGGGTGGACGGTCACCGGGATGCTTCGGGTGATCGGGCGTCCTTCCCGTGCGAGGCGGCGCTTCCTCGCGACCCACGCGACGGCAAGAAGGCCAAACCACACCGGCGCCGCAATGACTGCTGCGCGGGTGTCCTCACCATAGAGCAGCGCGCCGATGATGAAAACGAAGAACGCCAGCACGACCCACGGTGCGACGCGTCCCAAGGGGAGCTTGAAGCCGGACTGGGTGTGACGCTCCGGATAGCGACGTCGGTAACGGATGTAGCTGACGACGATGGTGCCCCATGTGAACAAGATGAGGGTGGCGCACACGGAGGAAACGAAGGTGAAGGCCGTGACGACCCCGTCCCCCGCGTACAGAAGAGGTATAGCGGTGAACAGGAAGACGCAGGTGAGAAACACCGACTTGCGGGGGACGCCCTGGGGAGTGAGGAACGTGAGTTTCCTGTGAGCGTGACCGTCCAGCGCGAGGTTGTAGAGCATCCGGGATCCTGAGTAGATCCCGGAGTTCGCACTGGAAGCCGCGGAGGTCAGTACGACCAGGTTGATGGCGGCGGCGGCAATTCCGAAACCGGCGTAGGCGAGCGTGGTGACAAACGGGCTCTTGTCAGGTGCGAGCTGGTCCCAAGGGGTGATGGACATGATGATGACCAGGGAGCCGACGTAGAACACCAGGATGCGGGCCACGATGGAGTTGATGGCCTTCGGCAGGGTCTTTCGTGGATTCTCCGTCTCGGCGGCGACTGTGCCCACGAGTTCGACACCGATGAAAGCGAAAATGCCCATCTGGAATCCGAGGATGAAGCCGCTGGCGCCGAACGGGAACATGCCACCGTGGTCCCACAGATTGGCGAAGGTCGCCCGAGTCCCACTGTCGGGGTTGGTGAAACCTGTTGCGATCAGAACCACCCCGGCGCCGATCAGGGCGAGGATGGCGATGACCTTGATGAGGGCGAACCAGAACTCCGTTTCTCCGAAGAACTTCACCGGTTGCAGATTCAGTAGGGTCAGGGCCACCGCGGCGATGAGCGCAGGGATCCACGGAGGAATTGAGGCGTTGAAGAAGGACACGTAGCTGGTGATGGCGATGATGTCCGCGACGCACGCCACCACCCACCCGAGCCAGTAGGTCCAGGAGACGAAGAAACCGGCCCACGGGCCGATGAGGTCTTTCGCGATGTCCCCGAAGGTCTTGTAGTGCAGGTTGGAAAGTAGGAGTTCGCCCAACGCTCGCATGATGAGGAACACCATCAAGCCGATCACCATGTACACGAAGATGACGGCTGGGCCGGTGACGCTGATCATCTTCCCGGATCCCATGAAAAGTCCGGTTCCGATAGCTCCGCCGATGGCGATGAGCTGGAGATGGCGGTTCTTGAGCCCTCTCGTGAGCTCGGGACTTTCAGTTTTTACAGAACGTTCTTCGGTCGACACAATCTGTGCTCCTTTGCTGATGTGTGCGATGGCGTCGTCAGGCGACGACGCGGAAGGTGTCGAGGCGGGGGTCGACGGCGCCGCGGACGAAACCGCTGGGCGCTGCCGCCATCGCTCGCAGGTACTCGACTACGTCCTTCGTGAGAATTTCGCCGGGTAGGGAGTTCGGTACGCCAGGTGGGTAAGCCGCAAGAGAGTCGGCGGAGACGCGACCAATGGCATCGTCGGCTGAGACGATCTCGGTACGACTGAGGAACGCTTCCTGGACGCCGAGTGCGCGGGGAGCGGGGGCGGGTAGTCGCAATCCGGGCACGGCTTTCGAGTGCAGGGTGGGCAGTGCTTCGAGCGCCGTGAGGAGGCGCTCCGGGTCGGCCGGCGAGGTCGCTCCGATAAGAAGTAACAAGGAGGTCGGCGTGGCGAGCTCCGCATAGATGCGGTGGTCGCGGATGAGGACGTGCTGGGCCTCGTTGCCGGTGATTCCGGCCGCGCGCATGTCGATGACCACTTTCAACGGATCGGTCGCGGCGCTGGCATCGTGCTTCGAAAGCTGCGGGGTTGCGTCGGAGTATCGGCCGGACTCGCCGATTCGCGCACGTATCGTGTCGGCCGAGGCGATGGCCTCCGAGATTGAGCTCTGACCGGCGGTCATGAGGTGGCGCCGAGTCTCGTCCAGGGACGCCAGCAGCAGCGCGCTCGAGCTGGTCGATTGGAACGACCGCACCACGCGGTCGACGAGGTCTTCGATGCTGTGGGACTGTTCGCCGTGTCCGAGGTGCAGCATGGCCGCTTGAGTGAGTGCCCCGGCACCTTTATGCGTGCTGGAGACGACGAGGTCGGCACCTAGCCGCGCAGCGTTGACAGGAAGGTCCACGTGCACCCCGAAGTGCGCTCCCCATGCTTCATCCACGATCAGGGGCACGCCGTGACGGTGCGCGACATCCGCAATCCCGCGGATGTCGGCCGCCGTACCGAAGTAGCTCGGGCTCACGATGAACACGGACGCGGCGTCCGGGTGCTCGGCAAGCGCCTGTGCGACCTGGGCGGGCGTGACGCCGAGGGCCGCGTTGAGACCGTCGTCAACCGCGGGTTGTAAAAAGTGGGGCGTCAGACCGACGTGAGCGATGCCGTCGATCACACTCGAGTGGACGCTTCGTTGCACGATGGCCTGTCGACCGAGGGCACGGGCAACCATCGTGGCGACATGATTGCCGCCGGACGCGCCGTTGGTGAGGAACCACGTTCGCGTCGCCCCCCAGGCATCTGCGGCAAGCACCTGAGCGGCGCTTAGAGGGGTGGGGCTGCCCGTAGCGGCCGAGCGCCACGTCCGTTGGTCTATCCCGACGATACTCATGGGAAAGTCCAGAGTCAGCGCCTGCGCACCGACAAGTGCCGCGACACCGGGAGCGTTTGGTTCGTGACCCTGGTGCGCGGGGACATGGAACCGCTGCCAGTCGTTTGCCACGAGTGTCCGGAGCGCATCCACGTATGGCGCCCGAGCGTGATCGAAAGCGTCTTCAAGCGGCTGGGGCATGGGTTGAAGGTATTGAGCTTGAGATGACGATGGAATACCACATCCACTGCATCAGCGTCATACCCTGTATGACGTGCTCTACCCACAGCAGCTCCGGGTTTTGGTCGCCATCAGAGACGGGGGTTCTCTCAGTGCGGCAGCTCAGTCGATGGGCTATGGAGTGCCGACCATCGCTCACCATCTCTCGGCACTCGAAAACCAGGTACGTGCACCCCTGGTGGAGAGAAACCGGCGTGGGGCTCGACTGACACCCCTGGGGCTTTCGCTTGTGTCCGAAGCGGAGCAGATTCTCCGGAGGATTGAACAGGCGGAGCGGATGATCGTCGCCGAGCGAGATGCCGGGCTGGCGACGCTGAGGATTGGCGCTTTCGCGTCCATCGGATCGCGTCTGCTTCCTTCCGCCATCCGCGAGCTTCGCGATAGTGCTGCAGTGCGAGTCGAAGTCGTCGAGGCTGAGCCCACGGACGTAGTCGGGATGCTGAGCGCGGGCGAACTGCACGCGGGGATCATCTACGACGTCGCCGAAGACCCGGCTTTCGTCTCCAGCGACATCACGGCGACGCTCCTCTTCGAGGAGCCCTACCAGGTGCTTGTCGGAGGAGGCAGCTCCTTCGCTGACGCTGCGCCGCTTGAGGTGGGGGAACTGGCGGACGCGGATTGGATCTGCGCGCGAAACGATGGCGAGGCATCGAATCGAATCCTTAGGCGCGTGTGTCACGCGGCCGGTTTCGATCCGCGCCTGCTGATGCGCACCGACGATCTGAACATGATCCATGGGCTCGTTGCCGAAGGTCTCGGGGTGACGCTCACGACGGCAACAGCGTTTGACTCGCGCTTTGACGTGCGCCTCCGTCCGACGTTGGCAGACTTCGGTCGGAGGCGCACGTCATTCATTCACGGTACGGAGACACCACCGCCGGCGGTCGATCTCCTCCACCGCATCCTCCTCGACCGCGTGGCGATGTTCCGCCCGGCCACCCCATCAGAGTCGAGGCGTGCGTGAGGGTTCGATGCGGCGCGGGCCGAGCGCCTCAAACGCTGATCCGAAGGTGAGGAGGGCGACGTCGTCATAGGCCCTCCCCGCGATGGTCAGCCCCACGGGCATTCCGATGTCCTCCGCGATGCCCATCGGAACGGTCACCGTCGGGATGCCAAGGTGGCGAATGGCGAGGTTGCCGTTGGCTACCCACACCCCATTGCGCCACCCCGCGTCGGCCGATTCCGGGTTCACATCCATGTCAGCGGGGGCTACGTCTGCAACGGTCGGCATGACGACGGCGTCCAGGTCGTGGTGAGCCATCCATTCGTCGAGATCGAGACGACGGGTCTCGTCCAAACCGTTCAGTCCCGCAGGCATGGCGGTGAGGTTCTCCAAGCGCGCATTCGGATTGTCTCGGACCCAGGCGGGGTATTCAGCGATGTCGTCATCGAAGCCCGTGTAGCGGTCTGGGAGAGCGCCTTCCGGCTGGGGGAAGATGGTGGCCCCGTCGATGGCTGCCAGCGAGTCCAACCACGGGTCCGCGTTGTCGCGGAGAAACTGCTCCCACGCCCATGCGCAAAGGTCGAGGATCTCCTGGCGCAGGTACTCCGGTGATACGAGGCCACGGATGGCGATGGTTGACGCCCCGACGCGATCCCCTTCGTAGTTCGACACAGCCGGGAAGTCGACTTCGACGACAGTTGCTCCGGCCTCCTCGAGAGCGCGGCGCGTCTGTTCCCACAGAGCGATGATCGACGGGCGTGTCCGGATCGGTTGTCCGGTGGGTCCACCGATGCCGGGGGTGGGGCCGGTGCCCGCGGCGGGGTCTGCGTTGATGAACATGCGGGGGATGCCGAACCGGCGACCGGCGAGGACCTCGCGCGGGTTCGCGGCAGCGGACAACGCCGGGTAGGACGTGGGGCGGATGGCGGATGTCCGAGGAAGCTCCACCCAAGGCTGCGCCCGCCAGAAGTCGGCGTCCACAACCTCGTCGTCTGCGACGATCACGTCGAGGACTTCGAGAAGGTCCTCCATCGTGCGAGTGTGCGGCACGGGAACGTCCTGGGTTGGCACCAACGGCCACAAACCTCGGCAGGAGATCAGTCCGCGGGTGGGGGTGTACGCACAGAGGCCGTTGTTGGAAGCGGGACCGCGCCCGCTCGACCAGGTTTCCGAGCCCAGCCCGAACGCGGCGAAGCTGGCTGCTGTTGAGGTCCCGGAGCCATTCGACGACCCTGATGCGAACGGTGCGGTGAGGAAGTCTGCGTTGTAGGGGCTTTCGGCGCGCCCGTAAAGGCCGCGCTGCATACCACCGTTCGCCATAGGGGGCATGTTGGTCAGCCCGATGCAGATGGCGCCCGCACCGCGCAGCCGCTCGATGATGAAGGCGTCGTGCTGCGCGACGAGTTTGGCGAAGGCTGGGCTACCGGCCGCGGCTGTCAGTCCCCGGACGAGGTAGCTGTCCTTCGCGGTGTAGGGGATGCCGTCGAGGGGGCCGCGGGACTCCCCGCGTGCCCGCCGGTCGTCGGATTCCTGCGCCTCATCACGAGCGGCGGGGTTGCGGACCACGACGGAGGCCAGCGCGGTCTCAGTTCCTGCCGCGTCGTATGCGTCCAGGCGCGCAAGGTACGCGTCGACGAGGCCAACCGCGGTGGCTTGCCTAGAGCTGAGTCCGGCACGAAGATCGGCAATGGACGCTTCCACAACATCGAACACAAGAGCCCCTTAGAGTCGTTTTGAACAGCTGTTCAAAACGAGAAGGTACTGAATGCCCAATTCCTCGTCAACCCGAGTTCACCGCTCGTCTGCGGACCGCATGTTGGAGATCCAGGACGCCGCTCAACGAATCGCCCTGACGGACGGCCTCCTCGCGGTGACCGCTCGCTCAGTCGCGGCCGAGATGGGCGTCACAGCGAGTCTCGTGGTGCACTACGAACGCAACATGGAGGAGCTGGTGGCTCGGACGTTCGACATGATCGTCACGCGCGAGCTGGACGAGGTGCGGGCCCTTGTCGCAAAGGAGGCGTGCCCCACCGACCGGGTTCGCGTCCTCTTGTCCACGCTCCTTGCCGGTGGGCGGGACGCCATGGCCTTGGTGTGGGTGCAGTCGTGGGGGATAGGGGGACGGAACGAGGCCCTCGCAGGTTCGGTCCGCACGCAGATGGATGCGTGGGAGGGTTTCGTCGCCGAACTGATCGAGGACGGCGTTAAGGCGGGAGAGTTCACGTCGGACAACACCCGCGCCGTGGCGGCGCAGATGGTCGGGATGATCGACGGCTTGAACGCGCACTCGCTCATCAGGTGGCACACTCCGCGTGACCGTCGAGCGCTGATGGCGCGATCCGTCGAGCCGCTGCTACAGCTGACACCGGGTGCGTTGGGCGAGCGCTAGCGCGGCACAGACGCGCACTGCGCGGGCGAAGGACCCGACGGCCCCCCGCGGTGAACGGTGAACTTGTGGTGCACCGTCCACCGCGGGTGATGGCGGTCAGTGCTTCGCGGCCGACCCGTTTTCGATCACGCCACACCACTCAGCTATGAACAGCGCAATCGAACCGGTGATCCTGCGGACCGATTCGATGCTGACTCGTTCGTCGTAGCCGTGGATCGCGTCTGAGATAGGCCCGTACACGAGGGACGGCGTCCCGGCGTACTGGGTGAACACACGTCCGTCCAGGTATCCCGGGGTCGTGAATGTGCGGAGCTCTTCGCCGAAGACGCGCTGATGCGCGTCTCGGAGCACCTGCTCAGCCTCCGTGCCTTCGGGGAGGACGTACCCCTGAGCGAAGAACCCGTTGCGGGTGGCCGTGGCTTCGATGGAATGGCCGTGCTCGTCGTTGGTCACAGTGGCGAGGTGTTCGGTGATCTCCGCCCAGGCATCCTCGGCTGTGATCCTGGGGTACAAGGCGATGCGGAGGTCGACCTCGCACCAGGCGGGGACGCTGGATGCCCAGTCGCCACCGGAGATCATGCCGAGGTTCAAGTTGATCGGATGTTCGAGGTCCTCGAAGTAGCGGTGGGATGCCTTGTCTGCGTTCCACCGCTCCTCGAGTTCGCGCAGGCGGGTGACGACGTGGTGCGCGGCGTCGATGGCGTTGAACCCGGCGGACATCTCCCGCGGGTGGGTGGGGTTGCCGGAGACGCGCACCTTGAACCAGATGACCCCGACGTTCGCTCGGACCAGCATGTCCTCTTCCGGCTCGGGGATGACCACGGCGTCCGCGGTGTAGCCCCGCTGCAGCGCAGCGAGAGAGCCGTTCCCCGTACATTCCTCCTCGACGACGGATTGGAAGTGGATCCGGCCGGCGGGGCTGAGTCCGGCTCGACGGAGCGCGTCGAAGGCGAAGAGGTTGGCGACGAGCCCGGCCTTCATGTCGCCGCTGCCGCGGCCGTAGAGCCAGTCACCCTCGATTCGCGAGTCCCACGGCGAGGTGGCCCATTCGCTGTCGGGGCCGGTCGGGACCACGTCGATGTGTCCGTTGAGGATCAGCGAGCGTCCGGTCTCGGTGGTCGGTCGGTAGGTGCCCACGACGTTGTCGACGTCGTCGTAGGACACGTCGATGATTCCGGCGCCCGGGTGCGAGGCGATCTCCTCCGGGCTGAGCTCCCATCGGTCCATCTCCAGGCCGCGATCCTGCATCGCGGAGTACATGAGGTCTTGAGCGCTTGCTTCCTGAGTGCGGAGGGAGGGATGACGCACGAGCTCCTGAGTGAAGGCGAGCTGGGCGTCGAAACCTGCATTCACGGCTCCCAGGATGCGGTCCCGGGTGGCTGCGTCGAGAGTGCTTCGAGGGGTGGTGTCGAGTGTCATGCAACTGACCTTTCGGGGGTGGTGGGGTCGGAGGTGACGACGGCGTCACGGATGCGCAGTCGCTCTCCGATAAGGCCGCCGAGGGCGGTGATCAGCGCGACGGCGATGAGCAGCAATGCTGCAGACCATGACTGGTTGCCGCTGGCCGCGAGGAAGGCGGTAGCGATGAGCGGGAGGAATCCGCTGATCGCGCCGGCGAGGTTGTAGCCGAGAGCGACACCGCTGTACCGCAGGTGCGGGGGGAACAGGTCGGTCAGGAGTGCGCCGGTGACGGCGTAGGCGAGGGTGATCAGGAGGATGCCGAGCGTGACGGCCGCGATGACGCCGATGGGGTTGTGGGTGTCGATGAGCCAGAACAGCGGGAATGCTGCGATGGCGGTGAGGAGGGAGCCGACGAGGGTCATGCGTCCCGGTCCGAAGCGTTCGGCGAGGCGGCCGGCGTAGATCGTCATCGGGATCTGCGCGACGGCGGCGATGAGGGTCGCGTTGACCATCAGCCCGCGGTCCAGTCCCAAGGTGTTGGAGCCGTAGCTGACGACGAAGGTCGTCATCATGTAGAACCCTCCGACACCGAGCAGTGCGGCGGCGATGGCTACGAGCAGTCGCCCCCATGCCTTGGTGAACACCTGCAGCGCCGGGACTTTGACTCGCTCGTCCTGCTGAACCAGCTGGGTGAAGACCGGAGACTCCTCGACCTTCATACGGATGTAGAGCGCCACGGCGAGCAGCGGGAACGCGGCGAGGAACGGGATACGCCAGCCCCACGCGTCGAACGTCTCGGGAGGGAGCATCAGCACCAGCGCGAACGCGCTCGAGGACAGCAGCGTCCCCACCGGTGAGCCGATCTGGACGAGGGCGGCGTACCGGCCCCGCTTTTCGATGGGGGCGTGTTCCACGGCGATGGTGACCGCGCCACCCCACTCCCCGCCGACGGCGAGTCCTTGCACGAGGCGAAGAACCGCGAGCATGATCGGGGCTGCCACCCCGACCGCGAGGTAGTCCGGGAGGACACCGATGAGGCCGGTGGCGACGCCGATCATCACGATGGTGACCAGCAGCGCCGGTCGTCGCCCGAAGCGGTCGCCGATGACGCCGAAGACGAAGGCGCCGATGGGGCGTGCCGCGAATCCGACGCCGAAGGTGGCGAACGCGGCCAAGGTGGCCGCGGTGGCGTCGAGGTTGGTGAAGAAGAGTCGGTTGAACACGAGCGCCGCTGCTGTGCCGAAGAGGAAGTAGTCGTACCACTCCAGTGCTGTGCCAACGAAGGCTGCGCCAGCAATACGGCCAGCATCCTTCAAACTGACGTGGACGGGAGAAGCGGAGCTCGGAGATGGACTGTGCGTCATGGGTGTCTCCTGGTCGGGAATGAGTTTGTGCGCTCCCATGCTCCGAGGGCACCCGCCCGTTCACAATGCGGCACAGTCGCGGTTTCAGGGGCTTATCGTGTGCATATGCACACTTCGGCGTTACAAGACATTGCGGCCAGATGTCGTAGCCAGCTCGTTGTCATCGCCAGCCAGTATGCGGCCGAGGTGCAACAACTACCCGGATACGATTCAGCGGCTGTTTCCGATGAGGAGCTCTATCTCACGGCGCAGCAGGTCCTCGACCTGCTCATGCAGATGCTGGCGGGGATTGAGGTGCGCGGTCAGCTAAGGGCAGTATCGGAGCGTATCGGCCGACGACGCGCACAGCAGGGCCTCGCGCTGGACTCCCTGCTACGTGCGGTTCGCATGGATTTTCGGTTCCTGTGGAACGTGCTCCGCCACGAGGTGAGAGAGCAACAACTACTTGCTCTGTCGGAGGACGTAGCGACCGTGTGGGAAGCGGTCGAACTGCACACGAGCCACATTCAGGCGGCCTACATCGACGAGCTCGTCGCAATGAATCGCCAGCTCGAAATAGAGCGGGCGTCGCTGTTCAGACGTCTGCTTCTCGGCGAGACCCGCGACACCACACAGTTGGCGCATCTTGCTTCTGCCTTGAACCTGGCGGTGGATGCGCCGTACGTGGTGGTCGTTGCAGCCGCTCAGTACTCAGATGCGTTCCGTCGATGGACGCGCGCTCACGCACGCAACAGTGAACTTCTCGCCATCGACGGGACCCAGTTTGTCCTCTTGGATACGGGCTTGCCGGGTGCGCCGTCGATGGAAGACATCGCCACAGCCCCAGCCGGCGTCTCGCCTATCCTCAATGGGCTGTCAGAGGTGGGGGCCGGGTGGAATACCGCGCGCGATTTGAGCAACGCGGTAGACAGCCCGAACAGGGCGGCGACGCTGCAATCGCACTGGCCCACCCTAGTGAAAAGCGGGCTCGGCGAGAGCTGGTCGATGATGCGACGCTCCCTCACCAGCAACCTGGATGCCCTTCCACCAGGGAAGCGCGCCGCCATACTCGAATCCGTTCGCGTCTTTATGGCCAACGGCTCCGTCGGCGAGACGGCGGCTGCCCTTTTCATTCATCGCAATACGCTCCTGAAAAGGTTGCAACGGTTGCAGGAACTCACCGGCCTCGATGTCACTGTTCCGAACGACGCGGCCCTCATTGCCCTCGCAATCGAACAGAGCGGGTGAGCTGGCGGAATTCGACCCGTACAGTCGCGGTCAATAGCCGCCAGCATCGCCCTGTGAGCGGAGGGCAAGGTCGCGCGGTCGCACGCGACGCCACCTGCGCTCCTGAACGAGTTGGCCGTTCACCGCGTCCGCGAGGTGCTGTCTCGTGAGGACTTCCCGGTCTCGCTTCGGGACCAGCGGCGAAGGGTCGACCGCATCGGGGCCATTGAGCTCGACGACGTAGAAGAGGCCGTCGTGGGCGGCTTCGAACTCCTCGAGCGCGAGCTGCCAGGCGTGGAAGTGTCGCGCGACAGAGGTGGAGGCGTACGCGCTGACGATGGCTCGCGCGCGTACACGAGCGGTGCGACTGGGCGTCGGGGTGCGACGGAGCGGCATGGTCGCGGGAACATCTTCCTGGGACGCCTCAAGCAGATCGTAGGTCTCATCGACAACCCACAGCCCGTGCTCCTCAACGAGAGCGATCAGCTCGAGATATCGCTCGCTCCGCACAGCCCGGTCGTCGCGGAGCCGCTGCTGCCTACCGGAGAGCGCGGGCACGATGACGGCGAGGAGTGAGATCACCACCGCTGCCCCCGACAGCGCCGTAGAGGTGAGCTCGCTCATTCCATCAACGTACGCCAACCGAGAACCCCCGCGCGTCTAGGAGGTTCATCTCACCTGAGCGCCGTGGCGCATTCCCCGGGTGTCCGCCGCTCGTCCGGCTCGAGGCCCTGCAAATACGGCAGGCACCCGTCATGTTCGCCGTGAACTCGCGCGCGGCGACTGCTGCTCAGCAGTCCGTCGGGGTCGAGCGACCGCGCCACGAGGCCCCAGCGGGTACGGGGAGCTCCTCAGGTCGTTGACGGCCTGGAGCGTCAGCACGGCGGGGTGAGATCCGTCGCCTCGAGCCGGGCCAACGCATCCGCAGGCCAACTCTGGCCCGCACCACGGGCACCGCACGTCGGTTTGACGAGGACTGCCCGCCCCCTCGGACTGGGGCGGGCAGACCCCATCCAGAGCGGAACGCCGAATTCAAATCCGCCTCGTTCTGCGATTCGATCCACGAGGAAAGCGCACCCGAATCCGTCGACGCGGGCAGGCGACCATGCTCGCGCGCGAAATCCTCCACGACGCGCGCGGCGGCGCACCATCGACGGGGAGCCGAGTTTGGGGTCAGACCGTCGAGGTCGTCGATGAAGGCGATGTAGAACCTGAGGGAGTCACGTTCGTCTTCGTTCAACTCGTCTTGCCTGCGGTGGAAGAGCATGGCCGTGGCCGTCCAGTAGTCGTGCATAGCGGGGGCATGCGCGGCTCACGGATGCACCCTGTCTGGAGCGCGGAGAGTGGAGCGGACCGTCGGGCTCATCGAGGTCACGGCCGCCCGAAGCGATATGCCCCGCCGTCGAAGCCGACGACTCTCAGCCCCTCGCTCAGATGGGCGAGGAAGTCTTCCCGGACCCGCCTCCGCCACTGCGCCGCTTCCGCCGGGGACTCCGACCGAACCTGGGCGATATCCGCAGGCACAGCCACCCGCGCGCGGATGAGCCCGGGATCCACAGGCCCTCCGGGGCTGTCGGCGAGGACCCATCGCGCGAGGAGACGGTCGCTGGCGTCGCCGCGGTTGAGCCCATCCGCCATTGCCCCGTAATGGTCGACGAGGTACTCCGCGACCTCAACGCCGAGCACGTTGATGTTGAAATGGGCGTTGCGGGCGACGAGGGGGCCCTCGCCGCGCCCCTCACGCCCTACACCGCTGACGTCCTCATCGGGAGAGCCACCCAGTACGTGGCCTGGTGCGTCAGTAAGGGGTGGAACCTCGACGCTGAGACCATCTGGTCGCGCTACGGCATCGACCTCTACCTCGCCGACAAGAGCCTCCCCCTCGGACCCGACACCCGGAGGAACTACCGGGCGTGGCTGATGCGCGTGGCGCAGGTCCTGCAGCCGGAGGAGAACGGTGAGCCGCGCGAGACCATCCGCGCCACCCCCGGGAGCATCGCGCCGTACAGCGCCGCCGAGATGATGGAGTTCCGCCGTCCACCGGATGGGAGACACGCTCTAGTGCACGATCAAGCGATTCACGAACCCCCGATCGAGCCTCACCACTTCTCACATCTCGCGCTGCTGGTGTCGCGAAGTAGCACGGGGCTCGATCTTCCCAAGGAGAACACCACGGCATTCGTGGTCGTTCCCAGGCCTGGCGCCAGCCGATAGTCCTGATAACCGAAACTATCGAGGCCTTCGTGGCAGGGGGGTGAAGTGAGACGAGGCTGAGCAACGAGAGCCGCGTGACCACGCGGAACGATCTCTTGGGATTCGTCGGGATGGACAAAACGCAGCCCGGTGGCCGGCTGGCTGGTGGCGTGTTGGCCGTGCCTGCGGAGTGCAGTTTTCCCCGGCGCCCGTTTGAAGCGGCCTGTCCAACAATCCAGAGCCGTCTTGCTCAGCAAGGGCGGAGAGACTAGGCGATCGGGGTGGCCCGAAGCCACGGTCCGCAATGTGTCCGCTGACGGATTCAGGTCGGCCGGAGTAGACACTGGCCTCTGCATCGAGGCGAGAGTCCACATTGTCAGATGCGAACTCTCCTAGACGTTGCGCGCAACGAGCCTGAGGGCAGTACGCACATGCACCGACCCACTTTCAGCGTTGCATCGAGCGCTAATGCGTATTAATGTATTCACATCGCGCTGATAATCCGCATAACCGGCGCGCATGTCAAGGAGGACCGATGAGCCGCACCGAAACGCGCCGCGTCACGCAACGCCAGATTGCGCAACTAGCCGGGGTGAGCCAAGCAACCGTGTCGTTGGTGCTCAACGGGCGAACGGGGGAGGGGGTCCGAATCCCCGAAGAGACCCGTGAGCGTGTCCAGCGTGTGATCGAAGAGACGAACTACGTCGCCGACCCTTCAGCCCGCCGCTTGGCAGGGGTCGACAACCGGATCCTCGGCGTCTTCACCTACGAGCCAGCCTTCCCAACGCGAAGCTTGGACTTCTACACCCCCCTCCTCAACGGCATCGAGGCCGGCGCGGAAAAGTTGGGCAGTGACCTGCTGCTGTTCACGAGCACGCCCGTCACCAACGGCCGCCGCCGGCTCTTCCATGAGCGGAACCGACTGCGTCTCGCTGACGGCGTCCTGCTGCTCGGTGTGGAGATGGACCCGAGCGAGCTGGCGCGCTTGGTGGAGGAACAATTCCGGGTGGTCGCGGTCGGTCGTCGCGACACACCCGCCATTCCCTATGTAGGAATCGACTACACGGCCGCAACTGCTGAACTTGTTCGCCGCGCGATCGCGATGGGTCACTCCCGCATCTTCTACCTTCGCATCGACAGTGAAGGTGAGTCGGTGCGCGACCGATTCGACGGCGTCCGAAAGGGCGTCGTGGGAACCAGCGCCGTCCTGGCAGACCGCATCAGTGACGGAGGATCCCTCGAAGCTGATTGGGCAGCCGTAACAAACTTTGAGCCCACCCTGCTGATCGCCGAGTCCCCGGACGTCGCTGAGGCCCTCCACGAGCGCGCAATCGAAGACGGATACTCCGTCCCCGGCGACCTGAGCATCATCACGCTTGCCTCGTCTCCCAGGCTCAGTCCGGGAGATGTGAACTTCACGCGCCTGAACCCCCCGCGGACAGAACTCGGCGAACGTTCCGTGAACCTGCTCGCCCGGCTGCTTTCCGACGAGGACTATCCCTCGGAAAGTGAGCTGCGCACCCTCATGCCCTGTCCCATCGTTGACGGCGCGACCTTGAGCGCGCCCACCCAGGAGGCCCGCGCATGAGCGCACTGCATACAGAAGTTCTCGTCGTCGGCGGTGGAATGGGCGGCGTCGCAGCCGCTCTTGCCGCATCTCGCCAGGGTCGCCAAGTCGTTCTCACCGAGGAGTTCGAGTGGCTGGGCGGGCAGCTCACAAGCCAGGCAGTGCCGCCGGACGAACACACGTGGATCGAGCAATTCGGAGCGACTGCAAGCTATCGCGAGCTCCGCGACGGCATCCGTGACTACTACCGGCAGTGGTACCCCCTTACTGCTGCAGCTCGTAAGGAGATCGCGCTGAACCCCGGGGCAGGTCTCGTTAGCCGTATCTGCTCCGAGCCTCGTGCAGGCGTCGCTGTCATCGAGGGCCTTTTGGCGCCTCATATTTCGGCGGGGCGTTTGCGCATCATCCGCGGGGTACGCCCCGTCGAGGCGCTCCGGGAGGGCGACCGCGTCGAGGCGATCGACTTCGCTGACGAGAAGGGTGTTCGCACCCGAATCGTCGCTGACTACGTTCTCGACGCGACCGAACTGGGTGATCTCCTTCCGCTCGCAGAGGTCGAGCACGTCACAGGGTTCGAGGCTCAGACCGATACCGGCGAGCCCAGCGCTCCGGTGGAGGCGCAGCCTGAAAACCAGCAAGCCTTTAGCTGGTGTTTCGTGATCGACCACGTCGATGGCGACCACACCATCGAAAAGCCCGCCGACTACGACGAGTGGCGTGCCCGCCAGCCAGAGTTCTGGGGCGCACCCATGATCTCTCTGACCGGACCTCACCCGCGCACACTGGACATCTTCACGCGGACCTTCACCCCCACCATCGACGGTGACCCCCTGGCGATGCTGGCCGACCAGCGTGCCGGCGGGGGCGACGAAGAGTTGTGGACCTTCCGCCGCATTCTCGCTAAGGGACTGTTTGAACCTGGTGCGTTCGATAGTGACGTCGTCCTCGTCAACTGGCCGATGATCGACTACCTCGACGGCACCCTCACCGGGCCGGACGCGGAAGCTCATCGCCAGGCCGCTAAGCGTCAATCCCTGGCAATGTTCTATTGGTTGCAGACCGAAGCCCCCCGACCCGACGGTGGTCGCGGGTGGCCCGGACTCCGCCTCCGCGGAGATATCACGGGCACTGAAGACGGCTTCGCTCAGGCCCCCTACATCCGAGAGTCGCGGCGTATCAAGGCGGAGTACACCGTCGTCGAACAAGACCTCTCCATCGAGGTTCGAGGAAACGCCCGCCCCGCTCAGTACCCGGACACGGTCGGCATCGGCATGTACCGAATCGACCTGCACCCCACAACCGGTGGCGACAACTACCTGGACGTCGCCTCCGTCCCTTACGAGATCCCGCTGGGGGCCATGATCCCCGTTCGCGTGAACAACTTGCTACCCGCAGGAAAAAACCTCGGCACCACCCACATCACCAACGGCGCCTTCCGACTCCACCCCGTGGAGTGGAACGTGGGCGAGGTAGCGGGCACTCTCGCTGCATTCTGCCTCGAGCACTCGATCTCACCCCGCAAGGTGCGAGCTGAGGCCGACCTTCTCGCCGACTTCCAGAACCGCCTGACCCAGCAGGGCGTCGAGCTGCACTGGCCCGACGTCACTGGTTACTAAGGAGCATTCACATGAAATCAGCAAAGTTGCTGAGCGCTACCGCACTGGTCGCCGCAGCCTCCCTCACCTTCAGCGCCTGCAGCGCGTCCGACCCCAGCGCCGACGAGCCCGTGTCGCTGCGGATGACCGTCTGGACCTCGAACGAAGGACAGCTCGCGCTGTTCAACGAGATCGCAGATGCCTACAAAGCAGAACACCCCGAAATCTCGAGCATCACTTTCGACCCTCTCGACTTCGACAGCTACACCACCACCCTCACCACCCAGCTCGCCGGTGGAAACCCCCCGGACATGGCATGGATGCTCGAAAACTCGGCACCCGACTTTGTCTCCTCCGGCGCCCTCGTGCCCCTAGATGACACCCTGTCCGCAACCGATGGCTACGAGCTGGATGACCTCTCCGACGCCGCAACGAAGCTGTGGCGCAACGAGGACGGCCAGCTTGCTGCATACCCGTTCTCAACGTCGCCCTTCGTCGTCTTCGCGAACGACGACCTCCTCGCAGCCGCGGGTCAGCCCACCGCTTCCGAACTGCAAGCGTCGGGCAAGTGGAACTGGGACACCGTCTCCGACATCGGCTCCAAGGTCAACGCCGCAACAGGCAAGGCCGGGTTCATCGTCCGGGACTTCGAGTACACGCAGTGGGACTACCTATCCACCGTCTGGAACGGGTGGGGTGCCGCACCCTGGTCCGAGGACGGCAAGACGTGCACCATGAATTCGCCCGAGATGGTCGATGCCTTCACATTCCTTCACGACGCGGCATTCAAGAACAAATCGATGCCGGGACCGGGAACGACAGCAGACTTCTTCGCCGGGGATGCCGCCTTCACCGTCACCCAGATTTCCCGCGCGTCTCTGCTAGCTGAGTCCGGCATCACGTCGTGGGAGCTCCTGCCCCTGCCGGAGGGGCCGGATGGCGAGTACTCCGTCATCGGCCAAGCCGGCCTCGGAGCTCTCGCCCAGGGAGCACACCCGGAACAGGCCGCCGACTTCATCGCCTACTTCACGAACCCGGAGAACTCCGCGAAGCTCGCAAAGTACTTCCCGCCGGCACGTACCTCCCAGCTGACGGCGGAGACACTCAGCGCAGCCAATCCCGTGCTCACCCAAGCGCAGCTCGCCGACGTCGTCGTGCCCGCCATCTCCACCGGCCAAGTCCGTCCGTCCCACACCGGCTCCGCCGAGATCCAGCAGGAAGTCCGCTCTGGTCTCGACGGACTGTGGGTGGACAACCCTGACATCGCGGGGACGCTCGATGCGGTTTGTGATTCCGTCGCCCCCCTCCTCGAGCAATGAGTAACGTCATAGATGACGCTCCCGTCGTCCTGGCCGCTGGCGCATCACCGCGCGCGGCGGCCAGGCCGGCGGCCGGCAAGCGCCGCCGGAAGCTGTCCCAGGGTGACGCTCTTATCGGGTACCTCTTCGTGGGCCCCCAGGTTCTGGGGATCCTCCTCTTCGTCATCCTGCCGCTGGCGCTGATCCTGTACTACAACTTCCACGAGTGGAACGTGCTCGCCAACACCTTCCGGTTCGTCGGCACGGAGAACGTGGAACGCCTCTTCTCCGACCCGAAGGTTGCCCCGGTCCTTGGCGCCACCGCGATCTTCAGTGTCGGGCTGGTCATTGGGAACCTGGGTCTCGCCCTACTCCTCGCCGTTTTGCTGAACCGGAAAGTGCGGGGAATCACGTTCTTCCGGACCTTGTTCTTCTCCCCGGTTGTCGTCTCCCTCGTCGCCTGGACGATCGTCTGGGGGTTCCTGCTCCAGGACAACGGCGGCATCAACGGGCTCCTTTCGATCATCGGCATCGATGGACCCAACTGGCTACGCGAGGGGCCCACCGCAATGGTGAGCGTGATCGTTGTTCAGGTCTTCAAGAACGTCGGCCTGAACATGATCCTGTTTCTGTCGGCGTTGCAGGGCGTGCCGCGCGAGGTCACGGAAGCCGCATCGATCGATGGTGCAGGCAGAGCTGCAACTTTCGGGCGAATCACCTTGCCGCTGATCTCACCCACGATTCTGCTGACCACGATCATCACCATCGTCGGGTCCCTCCAGGTCTTTGCCCAGATCGCGGTCCTCACGCAGGGAGGCCCCGGGATCTCAACAACAGTCCTCGTCTACTACCTCTTCCAGCAGGCGTTCGAGTTCCACCGCTTCGGCTACGGCTCAACGCTCGCGCTCGTGCTGTTTGTCATCGTCCTGCTCCTGACCATCGTTCAGTGGCAGCTCCGCAAGAGATGGGTCTTCTATGAAAACTGAGCGGCGACCCGCCCTCAGGGTCCTCTTCTACGTCGGGATGGCGCTCCTCGCGATCCCCTTCGTCTTCCCGACGTGGTGGATGATCACCTCGTCATTCAAGCCAATCGGTGAGATCTTCTCTTTCCCACCGACGCTGTGGCCGCAGAGCCCCACGATCCAGCCGTACATCGACGCACTGACCATGCAACCGTTCCTCCTGCAGTACTGGAACAGCATGTACATCGCCGTCGTCGTGACGGTCGCGACGATGGCTTTCTCCGCGATGGCGGGTTACGCCTTCGCTCGGATCAAGTTCCCCGGGGCGAACTTCCTGTTCGTCATCGTGCTCATCGGGTTGCTGGTCCCCTCCGAAGTCACCATTGTCCCGCTCTTCCAAATGTTCAATCAGCTAGGCCTTGTGAACACCCACTGGCCGATCCTTCTGGTGTCGACGTTCGGCGCGCCCAGCGTGCTGGCAACCTTCATCATGCGTCAGTACTTCGTGACGCTGCCGGTTGAGCTAGAAGAAGCGGCACGATTGGATGGTCTTAACAGGGCAGCGATTTGGTGGCGCATCGCGATGCCGCTCGCGAAGGCCTCCCTCGGGGCCGTGGCCATCTTTACGTTCCTGCACACGTGGAATCTGTACCTGGAGCCGACGGTCTATCTACAGAGCCCTGAACTGTTCACACTGCCGCAAGCACTGACGCGGTACACGGATGCGTACGGCGGACAGATGTGGAACGTGCAGCTCGCCGCAGCGACTATGACCGCGGTCCCGGTTCTGATCGTCTTCATTTTCGCTCAGCGTCAGTTCGTTGAAGGACTAGCGCAAACCGGGCTCAAAGGCTGATCGGCCCAGCCGCGTAGCACGTTGAAGGTCGATTCGGGGCGCGGTGGGGCGCGCCCCGAACGAGAACATGCAAGGGACTCGCCTGAGTGGGCGGCCCGGTCCAATTGATGAGCCCGACTGCGGGTAGCTGCGTATCAAGCTATGTGGTCTGCGGCGCTCGCCCATGCGATGGAACAGCACCCGGTATCGGGTCAGAGCCAGAAGGACATGAAAAATGACCGATCCAGTTGCGCCAAAGAACCTGATTCTGGGTTTAGAGACAGGTGGCACGAAAGTGCTGTGCGCGGTGGGGGCGGTGGGCGATCCCACGGCTGAGGTTGCACGATGGTCGACCTCGACCCGTTCTCCGCAAAGGGTGCTGGCAGATATCGCTGAGTTCTTGGCGCCACTAGCGGGAGCCATCCGGGGCGTGGGTATCGCGGCATTCGGACCACTAGACCTGGACTGCAGCTCATCTAACTATGGGGCAATTACCACTTCTCCGAAGACCGGCTGGGACGGATTTGCGCTGCTGGCAGCGGTCCAAGACCTTCTGCCCGGTGTTCCCTGTTTGATCACGACGGACGTTGCAGGTGCTGCTTACGGTGAGGCGCAGCGTGGGGCGCTCAGGGGGGCGCGTGATCTGGCGTACGTCACTATCGGAACAGGTGTGGGACTGGGGTTGTTGCAGCGCGGCGAACTGATGGTGGGGACAGGGTGGCCTGAGGCCGCGCACATTCCCGTACAACGCCATCCGGATGACGCATTCGCAGGAGTGTGCCGTTTTCACGGCGATTGCCTCGAGGGACTCGCATCGGGTCCCGCCATCGCCGCTCGCAACCTCGAACTGCAACAGACTGGTGTGCTGCGGTCCGCAAAACAGGACCTCGACGTGACGGCGTTCTACATCGCGCAGTTGATCGCCACACTGTATTACTGCTTCGGCTCTGAGCGGGTGGTGCTCGGAGGTGGTGTCATGAAGACCTCCGGTCTGATTGAGACAATCCGATGGGAACTAGCCAAACGGGTTGGCCCGCCGGGTTCGCGCGGATCATCACGATCCCTGTCTGTGGAATTGACGGCTCTGGACGGCGAGGCCGGTCTCGTCGGAGCTCTCTTGCTCGCCGGCGAAGCCGCGGAGCAGACCCACAGGACCGAGTCTTTACATGCTCCGCTGCCTTTTGGGGCCCGCTGATGATCCATCACTAACCGTCCCTACCGGGTCTCAGCGCAGGCCGAGACCTGCAACGCGGGCCGTGGTTCCGTCCCCGTCGCCTCCGACTCCGACACCGTCAATCCCGTGGGCATGAAGCGGCTTGGTGGCGCCCAGGTGGCAGGCGACCAGGCCACGATCCGCACCGCTGTCGCAAGAGGGCTTACGAAACGTCCTATCGGTGAGGCCGGAGGACCCCATGTAACCGACATCGGGGTCTGGTCTTCACAGAGCGGGCGCCGTCTCAAGATGCGTTGACACCACGAACAAATGGTCGTCAGCGTTCCACCCAACCGAATACGAAAAGGACAACGATGTTCAAGATTGCTACAACGAGGGTGGCGGCTGCCACCGCACTCATAGTGTTCACTGGCGCGTCGGCCTTCGTGCCAACCGCCGCCCACGCTCACACGATGCCTGTTTCGGCCCTCGGTGTGACTGCAAGCGCCTCCACGGCGGCCGAGGAGTTCGACACTCTCCGGCAGAAGTACGTCACGATGTTGACCGGCGGGGCGTCCTACAACGCGTCGGACCCGGACATCGTGTCCCGCGTCGCGGCTATTACCGCTGATGGTCAAACGTCTTGGGACTCCTTAAAGAAGGTTGCTGACCGCAACCGGCTCTGGGACGACTCACCCTTGGGTAACGACTCGGCCAGCGTGACCCGCTCCTACCAGCACCTTCGAGATATGGCCCTCGCGTACACCACTGCCGGGTCGACGCTGCAGGGCAATGCTCAGCTGAAGACAGACCTCGTCGACGGACTCGATTGGATGCACTCTCGCGTTTACTACAGCGGCGCAAAGATGTATCAAAACTGGTGGCATTGGCAAATCGGAGCGCCGCTCGCGCTCAACGACATCATCGCGCTGATGTACAACGAGCTCACCAGCACACAAATCTCCAACTACTTGGCTGCCATCGCCTACGCCCAGCCGACCGTCGCCATGTCGGGCGCAAACCGACTGTGGGAGAGCCAGGTCATCGCAATCTCGGGGATCAATGGCAAGGACGCCGCCCGCGTGGCGGCCGGCCGAGACGGGCTGAGCGCTCTTTATCCCTACGTGCGGAGCGGGGACGGCTTCTACCAGGACGGATCCTTCGTCCAACACAACTCCTACGCCTACAACGGCGGGTACGGGGCGTCGTTGCTCTCCGGCATCGCCGACCTGATGTACGTGCTGGACGGGTCGAGTTGGGACGTGGCGGATCCGAACAGCGTCAACGCGTTTCAATGGGTGTACTCCGCGTACGAGCCGTTCATCTATAAGGGCAACCTCATGGACATGGTTCGAGGTCGCGAGATGAGCCGCTACGGGATTCAGGATGACGACGCCGCAGTGAGTGTGCTGTCATCGATCATCCGACTGTCCTCCGTTGCGCCGCCTGCCGATGCCCTCGCATTTAAGAGCATGATCAAGGGATGGCTGGCGTCCGACGTTGACAAGACGTTCCTGTCGGCAGCGCCCGTAGATCTGATCGTGTCGGCGAAAGCGATCTTGGACGACGTCTCGGTAACGCCGCGTGAGGAGCTTGTCAGCAACCGGCAGTTCACGGGCATTGACCGCACCGTGCATTTGCGCCCGGGCTTTGGTTTCGGTATCAGCATGGCGTCGAGTCGGATTGGCGCGTTCGAGTCGATCAACTCAGAGAACAATAAGGGGTGGCACACCGGGGACGGCATGACCTATCTCTACAACGACGATCTCAGCCAGTTCCACGACGACTTCTGGCCCACCGTCGATAGCTATCGCTTGCCGGGGACGACCGTGCTGAAGAACACCACGCAGACCCCGAACACGCGAACGGACAAGTCCTGGGTGGGTGGTGCGAGCATTCAGGGTCAGTACGGTGTGACGGGCATGGAGCTGCACCCCATCGGTCGCAATCTCGAGGGGAAGAAGTCCTGGTTCATGTTCGACGACGAGGTGGTCGCACTCGGGGCGGGCATCACGAGCACAGACGGGATCGACACCGAGACCATCGTCGAGAACCGCAAGCTAAACGACGCCGGCGACAACACGCTGACGGTGGATGGCGCGACAGAGCCTTCGACTCAGGGGTGGTCTGAGGTCGTCACGGACGTGACCACGATGCACCTCGCCGGGAGCGTCCCCGGGTCCGACGTCGGCTACTACTTTCCTGGCGGGGCGACGGTTGATGCGCTTCGGGAACAGCGCACGGGCACCTGGAAGCAGCTGAATTCTTCATCAGCCTGGGCGAACAGCACATCTATCAGTAAGAACTATCTCTCACTTGCATTCGATCACGGGGCGAATCCGACCGGTGCGGGCTACTCGTATGTCTTGCTGCCGAATAAGACGAGCGCGCAGGTGGGAGAGTACGCCGCGACCCCCGACGTCGACATTTTGGTTAACTCGGAATCGGCCCAAGCCGTGCGAGAAAACGGACTGGGAGTGACCGGGATCAACTTCTGGAAAGACGAGCCGACCTCGGCCGGCGGCGTCACCTCTGACAAGAAAGCCTCGGTCATGGTCAGTGAGAGCGCCGACAGCGTCGAGCTCTCGGTCGCGGACCCGACCCAGAAGAACACGGGACAGATCTACCTCACGCTCGACAGGGCCGTGACCGGCGTCATCTCGAACGACCCCGAGGTGACGGTGCTGCAGTACGCGCCCACGGCGAAAGTGAAGGTCAATGTCAACGCCGCTGGCGGCAAGGACTTCAACGTGAAGTTCTCGCTGAGCGGCGCGCAGCAGGACAATCCTGGTCCGGTTGCGGTCCCGAGCGTGTATGAAGCAGAGTCTCTGCCGATCAACACGCTCTCCCGTTCTGTGACGCCCTACACCGACGCGAACGCGAGCGGCGGCAAGAAACTCGGACTGAACAACAACGCTGTAGGTGAATACGTCGAGTTCAGTGTCGACGTCCCGCAGGCGGGCACCTACGACCTCACGACACGTGCGTTCAGATCAGGGGCCAACGGGATATACCAGCTGTCCGTCAATGGGACGAACGCAGGTACACCTCAGGATCTGTACTGGACAACAAGCGTCAACCAAAAGGACGTGCTTTTCGGGTCGTACACGTTCCCTGCGCCGGGGAGCTATCTTGTGCGCCTGACTACGACGGGAAAGAACGGCAGCGCTTCCGGTTATCGGGCCTTCCTCGACTACCTGAAACTCACACCCGCCTGAACCTGAAGTGACCTCGTCGGCGGGGCGCGGCCCACGCCCCGCCGACGGATCTCGACAACCTGGCAGAGCTGGAGCTCGGCGGTCGTCTAGCCATCACTCCGGTCAGTCGACGAGGTGACCTTTCGCGATGTCAATCACATCTCGAACTGTCGGTGTTGCTCACTGCTGGGGCCTGCTGTCATGCGTTGGGCGGGATCGCGGTGCCGGCACCGCGCCCGCGTATATCGATCGTCGTCAAGTACGAACGCGGTGGTGCCTGCGGCGTAACCGGATTCTCGATCGTGAAGCCGTTGTCTCGGATCAGTTCAAGGTCTGCCGCGGCTGCTTGCCCTTCCGCAGTGAGGTAGTCGCCAAGGAAGATCGAATTGGCGAGGTGCAGCGCCAGCGGCTGCGCAGTGCGCAGGTGCAGTTCCCGGCCCCCGGCGAGACGGATCTCGACATCCGGGTGAATGAGGCGTGCAAGCGCGATGATGCGGAGGCAATGAAGGGGGGTGAGCTGCCAGCGGCCTTCCATGACAGTGCCGTCGAATGGTACGAGGAAGTTGATGGGGAGCGATTCAACCTCGAGCTCTCGGAGCGCGGCGAGGGCCTCGACGATCTGTTCGTTGGATTCTCCCATCCCCACGATGAGACCGCTGCATGCGGAAAGACCTGCCTGGGCGGCCAGCGTGATGGTGTTGATGCGGTCCGCGTAAGTGTGTGTTTGAACAATCTCGTGGTGGTAAGACTCCGCCGTGTTGATGTTGTGGTTGTACGCGTAGGCTCCGGCGGATACAAGGCGCTCTGCTTGACCCGCACGCAGAAGGCCTAAACATGCGCACACTTCCACGTGGGGGTGGGAGTTACGGATTTGCGACGTGATATCGCAGACGCGGTCGATGTCGCGCGGGAGCGGTCCGCGGCCGCTGGCGACCAGGCACACGCGACTGGCGCCACCTTCCACCCCAGCTGTTGCCTGTGCGAGAGCGTCTTCGGCGCTCAGCCAGGAGTACTTCAGGATTGCCGACGTCGAACCGAGCGCCTGGGAGCAGTAATTGCAATTCTCCTGACAGAGTCCTGACTTGAGGTTGACCAGGTAGTTCAATTTGACCCGGTTCCCAAAGTATGTCCGTCGGATTTTACTGACGGCGGCGACGAGGTCTATCACGTCTGGGTCCGGCGTTCGAAGGATATTCACGGCATCGGCGGGGGCAGGCGCGATCCCCCGGAGGCTTTGTTCCACCAGCGTGTCGAAGTCACTCACTTCGTGCCCCGGTGGTGGTCTTCAAGCATGGCGAGTAGCTTCCAGGCGCCGGGTAGCACTGCGCTCAGCGCCAGAATTTTGATGGCGTCGCCGATGACGAAAGGCACGACTCCGAGCATCACGGCCATTCCCAGGTCGACGCCGAGCGACAGGGCCAGCCACGGGACACCGCAGACGTAAAGAATGACGGTGCCGACGGATGCGAGGAGCAGGGTGGACATGACTTTTCGGCCGGCTCCTTGTCCCGCGAGTCGACCCACGACGGCGGCTGCGACGACGAAACCGACGATGTAGCCGAACGTCGGGAAGGCGACGCCCGATTGACCATACGAAAAGACCGGTGCGCCGGCGGCGCCGAGGAGGAGGTAGAGAAGGGAGCTGAGCATTCCGCGTAGCGAGCCCAGGGCTGCGCCGACGAAAAAGACGGTGAATGTCGAAAGTGCTATCGGTACCGGCGTGAACGGGAGTGGAATGGTCATGAGCGCGGACAGGGTGATGAGGAGTGTTCCGGAGAGGACGAGCGCGGTGTCTCGTGCGGCGGTGCGCGGCCACCTGTCTGCCAGGTAGAGCCGAGGGGCGAGCGTGGATGACATAGGAGCCTCCTGAACGGTGTTCATTGAACGGTGTTCATGAGACTAGAAGGGCCGTCACCGTCCAAGGGTGTGGACTTGCGACAGTGATGGTTGCGACACCTTGTAGACGGTCGGGAGGGCGATCTCGGCCTGCGGGTGCAAGGTTCCAGCTTCGGGAGGGTTAGCGGAGTTACCCCAGGCCGGGGCTACGATGCCTGAAAGTCCCCGACGCGGACTCATGGGATGAACGCGACGGCACCTCCGCCGACGCATGCGTCCGCGACGCCCAGGCGGGTGTAGCTCAGAGGCGCTGCGCGATTGATCTGACGCCGGGCCCGCATGTGCTGGCAGCCGGGCGCATAAGCAGCGAATACAGCCGCTCCAGGGGTGTGTTTGAAGCGTGCGCTGGTTGGGATATCCGGGCAGCTGAAGCTGGGACCGGTGATCGACATGCTCGCATGCCCCGTTGACGGGGCGGCCGAACTGAGCTCGCCGCCTAACGTCTCGCCGGCGACCACAGTGCCGGCCTCAGGCCGCGGATGGACCGGCTGCTCAGTTTGACTGCGAAGGCGCCTCGGTGGTGCTGCCGAGCGTCCAGGAGCGCAGGTGCCACCAGCGGAGATCTTTCCACCACTTGGCCGTCCAGTCCGAGCTGTGGAAGCGGAAAAGAGTGACGGTGTCGGCGATGAAGTCGGATGGAGCCGTGTGGGGGAGTGCACGGAGGAAGGCTTCGACTTCAGTGCGGAGGTGAGGCGTTTCTTCGAGGTCATGAGATGCCAGGGAGAGATGGGCGCGAAACCCGTCTGCGTCGAAGGGCTTCATGCGGAAGCCTTCGCCGTGTCCGCGGAAGGGCTCGAGGGCGCTGTTGACGGCAACAGCGAGGTCTTTGATGGCGTCGTTTTTCGCTCCGCTGATTGTCTTGTCGACGTCGAAGGTCACGGCGATGTTGTGGCGTGCGATGCCGGAGTTGTGGACGGCGATGGGCGCTGCGGAGCGCAAGACGGGGTCCAGTGCATCGATAAGGTCAGCCTCGTCGGCGTCACTCGGAACAGCGCCAGCCAGAGTCGCGTGCGGCGGGAATGCGGCCGCGGACACAATCCCGAACTGCTTCTTGAGGAGATCCGTAAAGTCGACGACAGCTCGACATGTGAGGGGGTCCGGCCGGAGGTAGACACCGTAGGTGAACCCGTCGATTGCGACACTCATGCAAAACTCCTTCGGCGCAGGGAACGTTCCCTACTATACCGACTGACTCCTCTGAGTCGAGGCGTCCTCCGTTAGGGGAGGGGTTTCGTCGTCGTGCCGACGTGCAGGTGGCCCGGTATTGCGAGATGGCTAACGTCTTCGTCCCGGTGGGTGATGAGGTGCAGTAGTCGCTCTACGGCGTTCGAGCCGATGTGCGCAATGGGCTGACGCCATGTGGTGATGTTTATCAACGCGCTCGCGAGACCACCGACGCCGTCGAATCCCGTGATGGAAAGAGGTCGCGTTGAGGTGCGCGATTCAAGAAGTGTCGCTGCGGCGTAGCGATCGTTTGGGCACATAACCGCGGTGACGTGGGCCGCGAGTCGGGCGTGAGCTTCCCGGGCCCGCTCGGGGGAGGGGGTGGACACAACGTGCGCATGGACGCCGCGGGCAGTGAGCTGGGCTCGCATGATTTCCGTGCGGCGATGCAGGATTGGTGAGGTTTGCTGCGGGGGTTGAAAGACAGCGACCTGACGATGTCCAAGGTCGGTCAGGTGGTTCGCGAGGGCACGGGCCCCCTCGTCCTCGTCCCCATACACACTGTTGACGGAGGAGTCGATGTCAGGTCTACCCGCTACGACGACGGGAAACTTTGCGGAGAATCTTTTGACTTCTTTTAACGGTAGCCGGCCGCTGCAGACGATGAGTCCGTCGACGCGCAGAGCGATGAGGTCTTCGAGGGCGCGCCGTTCGTCGTTGTTGTCGAGGGCTCCTGAGGTGATGAACACCCGCTGCCCGAGCGATGAGCCTCTTTTCTGGAGGGCGGACTGCATCTCGCCATAGAAGGGGGCGGAGGCGTCGCGGACGAGCACACCGATGGTGTTCGTGCGGTAGGCGCTGAGGTTTTGCGCAGCCGCGTTCGAGACGTAACCGAGCTCTTTGACCGCGGCTGTGACACGAGCCTGGGCGTCGGGACTCACCCCGTATTGGCCGCGAAGCGCGCGCGAAACCACGGACTTTGACAGACCGCTGTGCTCGGCGAGGTCCAAGATTGTCGCCTGTTTCCCTCTCCGAGTCCGAGGCTTGGCGTCGTTCGTTTCCTTGGTGGCGCCCACCCAGCGACGGAGGCGGTCCGGCGGGATGTTGAAGTGCTGTGCCGTGTCCTCGAGGGATGCGCCAGCCGCCACGCGGGATAGGGCAGCTTGGCGGGGGCTTGGTGTGCTCTTCACGTCTGTCATCGTCTCACCTGAGTGCGGTCGCATGGAGGTTACTCGAGACCCGCGAGACCGACGCGGGGCGAGCTTCGCTCATGTGGGGTCGCTGTCGGAGGCGGCTTCCACGCGTTGCACACCTTTGACCTCGGTGAGCGCTTCGACGAGGTTGTCGATCGAGGTGCGACCTCTGTTGAAGCGAAGACTGGCCGCGACGATTGGGGTTGTGCGGCCAACTTCCTCTCGATGCGTGCCGGTGAGAGCCACTTCGAAACCCAACTCCGAGGCGCGTTCGAGGACGGCGCGCAGGGCTCCTCGGCCGTCCTTGTAGTGGACGACGAGGTCACGCCCGCGCCCCGCGAGAGGAACTTTCCGGGCGAGCCGGGACATCACCGTGACAGTGGTGAGGTGCAGTGCCGTACCGAGGACGGCGAGGACGGGCATGCCGGCGCCGCATGCCATTCCGATCGCGGCGACGACCCAGATGGACGCCGCGGTCGTGAGGCCCGAGACGATGTTCTGTCGCACGAAGATTACGCCGGCGCCGAGGAACCCGATGCCGGACACGATCTGCGCGGCGATTCGTGAGGGATCGAGCGTGACGTCAGTTCCGATCACCATCGTGAAGCCGTACGCCGACACCAGTGTGAACATCGCGGATCCCACTCCGACGAGGGTGTGCGTGCGCAGGCCAGCGCTTTTGACCTGACGATGCCGTTCGATTCCGACGACGGCGGACAGCACGAACGCGAGGAAGAGGAGGACGACCTCGGTCAAGGTCGAGGCGCTGATCCACTCGATGCTCAGAAACATGTATTCACCCAATCTTTCGCCTCTCGGCATCCGGCGGACACGTCGGGGACGATGACGGTTGCAATAGTAGGGAACGTTCCCTACACTCTCAACTGCACCGATCAAACGGAGATAGACATCGTGGTTGACACTTCCGCTCGCGCAGCGACGCGCCCCCGCCGCGGGCGGCGTGGACCCCATCTGTGGGCAGTTCTCTTCTTACTTCCGAGCCTGATCGCGATCGTTTCTTTCGACTATTGGCCCCTGCTGCGTACGGGCTTCCTGTCGATGCAGTCGACCAATCTCTTCGGGCAGCCGAATGGCTTCGTCGGATCCGACAACTTCGCCGCCATGTTCAGCGACCCCGACTTCTGGCGCACGCTAGGCATCACTGTCCTATTCATGCTGGGCTCCGTTGCGGGGAAAGTGATCGTGGGGCTCGCCATCGCGCTACCCGTATCGCAGCGCGTGCGGGGCACAGGGGTGTTCAGAGCCTCCGTGCTCATCCCAATGGCTGTGTCGACGGCTGTCGCGGGTCTCGCATTCCGTGCGTTGATGACCCCGTCGACGGGCCTCTTCGATGTCATCGCCCGGGCCCTCGGTGGCGACAATGTGGGATGGCTGACCTCGACGAACGTGTCGTTGCTGTCGGTCATCATCGTCGACGTGTGGACCGCCATCGGGTTCACGGTGCTTCTGTTGCTGGCCGCCCTCGATTCCATCGATAAGCAGGTCTTCGAAGCAGCAGACGTCGACGGGGCCCGTTTTTGGCGTCGAACGTTCAGCATCACATTGCCGTTGATCACGCCGACGTTGTTTTTTGTCGTCGTGACGCAATCCATTCAAGCGCTGCGTGAGTTCACCATCATCAACGTCCTCACAGCGGGCGGACCGGCTGACTCGACACGCACGCTCGTCATCGACATCTATCAAGCAGCGTTCGGGGGAACAGCGGACTATGGGGCCTCGTCTGCTCGTTCCATCATCCTTTTGGTGTTGATCCTCGCGCTCACTGCCATCCAGTTCGGTGTTCTCGAGCGAAGGGTCAACTACCGATGAAAAAGCCCGTCGCGCACATCGCGCTGTTCGCGTACCTCGCCGTTGTAGCGCTCGTCATCATTCTGCCGCTGGTGTATGTCCTGTTCGGTTCGATCCGGCCCACCCCCGCAATTACGGGAACCTTGTGGGACCTCCTCCCCACCGGGTTTACATGGGACCACTTCGCATCTGCTTTCAACCGGGCGCCGATTCTCCGCCAGATGCTGAACAGCGCAATCGTCGTGGTAGCGCAGACCGGTCTCCAGGTGCTGACGAGCGTGCTCGCCGCCTACGCCATCGTCTTCGGAAATTTCCGACGACCGGGTCTGATTCTCGGGGCGTATCTCGTCACGATGATGATCCCAAATGAGGCGACCGTCGTCGCCAACTACCTCACCATCCGCCAGCTTGGGCTCTTCGACACCATCGTCGCGGTGTTCATGCCTTTCGTGGCATCGGCCTACTCGATCTTCTTGCTGCGCCAGACGTTCCTGGGCTTCCCGACGGAGATCAAGGAAGCAGCAACGGTCGATGGCGCGGGGCCCATGCGGTTCCTTTTCCGCTTCCTTCTGCCCCTCACCAGACCCACGGTCATGACGGTCACCCTCGTGTCCGCCATCGCCGCATGGAACGGATATCTGTGGCCCCTGCTGGTCACCGAGTCCCCGACCGCCCGAACCGTCCAGGTGGGAGTGAAAGCGCTCTTCGACGAAGCGGACACGGACTTCGGCGCGGGCCTTGCCGGCCTGATCGTCGTCAGCATCCCCACGATCATCCTCGTGATCGTCGGACAGAAGTTCCTCGCCCGAGGACTAACCGAAGGAGCAGTCAAGTGATTCGCACACGCAAGGGGGTGGCAGCGGGCGTCACCCTGGCGGCCGTCGCGTCCCTGATCCTGGCCGGATGTTCTGGTCAACCACAGCCGCAGGAAACCGTCGCCGCCGATGGCCCTGTCAGCATCGACTTCTGGTACTCCGTGGGAGGCTCATCCGCCGACGCACTGATGAAGCAGGTGGATGCGTTTAACTCGAGTAACAGCTTCAACATCACCATCAACCCCATCTACCAGGGTGACTACACCGAAACCGCGGCCAAGCTGACTAACGCGGTCCAAAGCGGCGATACCCCCGTGCTTCTGCAAGGCGGCGACACGTTCTCCGCCTACCTGCACGACAGCGGCCTCGCAACCGCTCCTGAAAGCGTCGCAACCTTCGACGGCCAGGCCTACAACGGCGACGGAGTCGTCGCCGCCGCGGCCAACTACTATACGTTCGACAGCAAGCTCTGGGCCGTGCCGTTGATGGTCTCTCAGCCTGCCGTCTTCTTCGACGCGACCAAGCTCCAAGCCGCAGGTCTGAGCGGCGAAAACCCGCCCAAAAGCATCGACGAGCTTTTCGACTGGGCTGACAAGATCTATGCCGCAACCGGCGCTGCAGGCCTCGTCTTTCAGCAGAACGAATGGTGGAACGAACAGTTCAGCGCCCTCAACAACGTCGTCTACTGCACCCCGGACAACGGCCTCGGATCAGAAGCTGCCACCGCCTTCGACTTTGTCAACGACGACCTCGTAAATGTGTGGACGCACTACCAGAAGTCGCTCCAGGCAGGAGCCATCGTCAACGTCGGAAGCGACGGGGTGGCAGCCCAGAACGCATTCAGTGTGGGCCAAGCCGCCATGCTGCTTGCTTCGTCCGCGAGCCTGGGCACGACCACGGCCGCGGCAGCGTTCGACATCAACGCATTCGCTCTTCCTGTCGCAACCGAAGGCGGGGGAGCAGTCCCTGGCGGTAGCGCTCTGTGGGTACTCGGCGAAGGACACAGCGATAACGAGAAAGCGGCCGCCGTCGAGTTTGCCCGGTTCATGGGTTCCGCTGATGTGCAGCGTCAGATCTTCGAAGACAGTGGGTACCTTCCGAGCAACCAGGAGGCGCTCGATGGACTCCTCACTTCTGAGACCAGCCAGCCCAAGCTTGCCTTGCTGAAGCAACTAACGGCCACGGCGAAGACCTCCGCTACGGGCGGTTGCCACAACGGCGCCTTTGGACAGAGCCGCGCCGACGTACGCAGCGCCATCCAGGCCATCGCCGGCGGGGCGGATGTCCAGTCCTCCCTTGAGAACGCCCAGTCCAAGGGCACCGACCAGCTCGCCGACTACAACAAGCGCGCGAGCAAGTAACCGTCAAACGGCACGAGGGGGCAGGTCGCACAAGACCCGCCCCCTCCTTCGAGAGGTTCATCATGACTTGGCTCGTCACCGGCGGCGCCGGCTACATCGGCGCACACGTCGTTTCCGCTTTGCAAGCGGCCGGGCTAGACCCTGTCGTCCTGGACGATTTGTCGACAGGGAAGCGTGAGTTCGTGCCATCCGACGTCGACTTCGTGCAGGGCAATATTTTGGACACCGCCCTGGTCGAGGAAACGCTGCGCGGCACCATCGCCGAAGGAGTGATCCACGTTGCCGGGTACAAATACGCCGGCGAATCCGTCACCCGTCCCCTCCATGCCTACGCTCAAAATGTGGACGGCACACGAAGCGTGCTGGAGGCGATGCGCCGTGCCGGCGTCGCGCAGATCGTCTTCTCCTCAAGCGCCGCGGTTTATGGCACACCCGATGTCCCCACCGTGACCGAATACACCCCGAAAAAGCCGACCACCCCATACGGGGAATCAAAACTCATCGGAGAGTGGCTCCTTCGCGACGTTGCTGAAGCGACGCGATCAGAACCGCGACCGTTGCGCCATACGTCGCTGCGGTACTTCAATGTCGTAGGTTCCGGTCGTCCTGACGTTTACGACTCGAGCCCGTTCAATCTCTTCCCCATCGCCTTCCGGGCTCTGACAGCGAGGCGCACACCCTCCATTTACGGCGTCGACTACGCCACGCCGGATGGAACCGCTGTTCGAGATTACGTACATGTCAGCGACATCGCGGCGGCCCACGCTGTGGCCGCCCAAAGACTTAGCGCCGGTGACTCGCTACAGCCGGCCTACAACCTCGGGTCGGGAATGGGAATCTCCGTGCGGGAGATCATGTCTGCGCTGCGCATGTTCACCGGCATCGATTTCGACGCGACGGTCGAGGCCCGTCGCGCCGGCGATCCAGATCGCATTGTTGCGAGCGGAGTGGCGGCTGCCCGTGATCTCAACTGGGCCATGCGGCACAGCATTCAACAAATGGTGCAGAGCGGGTGGAAAGCCCACCTTCGCCAACTGGGCGAGGCTGTGTGATGGACGGGGTTTCGCTCCAAGCGGGCGTCGTGAAGCGGGTTACGCACCTAGCCGACGGACGCGAGCTCATCTACTTCGACGACCCTGACACAAGCCTCCCAACGGATAGGCGCGCCGACCTGCGCGAGCTCAGAGACCGCCCCCCGACAGCGCAGATGCGCCAGGACGTTCTTACCGGCGACTGGATCACTTTCGCCACTGCGCGGCAAAACCGTGCCTTCATGCCTCCCGCACATCAAGACCCCCTCGCCCCACAGACGCCGTCCAACCCTTCTGAGATTCCCTCGGCCTATGACGTTGCGGTGTTTGAGAATAAAACTCCGGCTTTCGGCCCGGCGCTTGAACTCGACGAGGTTCCACACCCGGCCTCGTCGATCCACCCTTTGTTCCGGGAAAGGCCATCTGCCGGGCGGTGCGAGGTCGTCTGTTTCAGCCCTGAGCATGAGGGATCATTCGCGTCCCTTACCCCCACTCGCGCGAGGACCGTGATCGAAGCATGGGCCGACAGGACGGGTGCCTTGTCGGATATCGCCGATGTCGAACAGGTCTTCATCTTTGAAAACCGGGGGGCTGAGATCGGGGTTACTTTGCCGCACCCGCATGGCCAGATCTACGCATACCCTTATGTCACTCCTCGGACGCAGGGCCTGCTGCGTTCTCTTGACCGTGAAGGCCCGGACCTTTTCGAGCGCGTGGTGAAGGCTGAGTCGCAAGGACCAAGGGTCGTCTTAGACACGGAGCACTGGCTTGCGTTCGTGCCTTTTGCCGCGCGTTGGCCCCTCGAGGTGCACATGCTCCCGAAACGTCATGTGCCGGATTTCGCCGCTACCTCCTCGGCAGAAAGAGACGACCTCGCAGACAACTATCTCCGTTTGCTGAACGCGGTCGACCGTCTGTACGACACCCCCACGCCCTACATCGCCGCCTGGCACCAGGCGCCGACACGGACTGCGCGCGCCACGGCCCGACTTCACCTGCAACTCACCTCCCCCCGGCGGGCCGTAGACAAGTTGAAGTACCTGGCGGGATCCGAAGCTGCAATGCATGCATGGGTTGCGGACATCGCCCCCGAGGAGTCAGCCGAGCGTCTCCGGACGGCTCTGCCATCGGCCGCGCCCAAAGGCTCTCGGGTGGGAGGGTGCCTGCGCACGGCGCTGGCATCGGCTGCGATCGCCTCGGGAGAGAAGAGCGTCGAATGAGGTTTGCCGCCTCCGGTCTCCGCGCATGGGACGCGGCGCCGTCGCTCTCCGCGCTCGCCTAACGCAAGCTGGCCGACTTCGATCCGGCGGACCCTTTGTTCCGGTTCGTGTTTGCGGCGCCCGAGACATGGGGGGGGGGTGACGACACGATCGTCGCACTCGGCACAGCCGACCGATCGCAGCGACTGGGCGTGCGTACCTCACGCGGCGACGTCGTCGGCGACGGGCGGAAGGCGACCTAGGTCACTGCCTCTGTTCCGGACTTCCTTTTCTTCCTGACGCGGATGGCGGAGTTCCGGGCGCTGTCCAGCGAGCTCGATCCCGATCCGCTGTCGGTGCCCCTCACCGTCGCGGAGTCGGACCACATCCTCGCCCGGTTCGAGCGGGGCGAGCTGCGACCGCGCGGCGACCGGGACCAGCGTCGACGGAAAGAGGTGGAGCTCGAGCGCGCGCTGCGGACGCTCCGGGGCGACCCGCGCGGTCGGGATCCGCGGGCGGTGCGCGCATCCAGCTGGCGGGGAGCGATCATTCATGAGTTCGCCGATGCGCTGCCGGGAGCAGGAGCATCCCTCGAGGTATCCCCGCATACGGTCGCGGTTGGTTGATGCCTCGAGAGATGAGCACCTCTGACCCGTCCGAGCTCGCCTGCGTCTTCAGCAGGGGGTATCTTCGTCACGCTCATCGCCGGGGTCATGCCCGGGGGTTAAGGCAGTGACCGGTCCCACTACTCAAGGTGTGGGACCGGTCGTCTTCGCTGACACACCCACGCGTTATGCGTGCGTGGGCGCTGGTGGCGCTTATGTGCGCGAGAGTCGCGACTCGCTCAGTTCCACCACAGGCGCGTGTCGTAGTAGGCCATGCCTTTTCGGATGCTCTTCACGCAACGGGTGGAGCTGCTCAGCATCTTCTTTCCCT
>Ga0058700_1000150_pt1 | contig 45811 bp, 48 predicted proteins | sample AgamicAtAme_FD_71365 | JGI IMG/M metagenome (GOLD analysis project Ga0058700, IMG submission 71365) | Agave microbial communities from Guanajuato, Mexico - At.Am.e | ecosystem: Host-associated > Plants > Phyllosphere > Phylloplane/Leaf | place: Guanajuato, Mexico | collected 2012-06-07 | reverse complement strand
TACGGCGGTAATCCGCTGGCGGGCGCAGTGGCGGGCGCGGTACTGGATATCATCAATACGCCGGAAACCCTGGCCGGTGTCAAACAGCGCCACCAGTGGTTTGTTGAGCAACTGACGGCGTTCAACGATCGCCATCCTCTGTTCAGTGACATTCGCGGTCTGGGGCTGCTGATTGGCTGCCAACTGGTGGTGGAACATGCCGGAAAAGCGAAACAGATTTCGCAACTGGCGGCAGCGGAAGGGGTGATGGTGCTGATTGCCGGTGGCAACGTGATGCGCTTTGCTCCGGCGCTGAATATCAGTGAAGAAGAGGTGCGCACCGGGCTTGCGCGCTTTACCCGCGCCTGTGAAAAATTCCTTGCGGAGAACGTATCATGATGGTGATCCGTCCGGTCGCGGCAAGCGATCTCCCGGCGCTGATGAAGCTGGCCGGGAAAACCGGCGGTGGGCTGACATCGCTGCCCGCCGATGAAGCGACGCTGGGCGCGCGTATTGAACGTGCTCGCCGCACGTGGCAAGGGGAGTTGCCGAAGGGCGAGCAGGGCTATGTGTTTGTGCTGGAAGAGACGCAAAGCGGCGAAGTGGCTGGGATCTGCGCTATCGAAGTGGCGGTGGGGCTCAACGATCCCTGGTATAACTACCGCGTGGGGACTCAGGTTCACGCTTCGAAAGAGTTGAATGTCTACAACGCACTGCCGACCTTATTTCTCAGTAACGATCACACCGGCAGCAGCGAGCTATGCACGCTGTTTCTCGATCCGGCCTGGCGCAAAGAGGGCAACGGCTATCTGCTGTCGAAGTCGCGCTTTCTGTTTATGGCGGCCTTTCGCGATCGCTTTAACGAAAAAGTGGTGGCGGAGATGCGCGGCGTCATCGACGAGCATGGCTACTCGCCGTTCTGGGAGAGCCTGGGAAAACGCTTCTTTTCGATGGAATTCAGCCGCGCTGATTATCTGTGCGGCACCGGGCAGAAAGCGTTTATCGCCGAATTGATGCCCAAGCATCCTATTTATACCCACTTCCTCTCCGACGAGGCGCAGGCGGTCATTGGCGAGGTGCATCCGCAGACCGCGCCTGCCCGCGCGGTGCTGGAGAAAGAGGGCTTTCGCTACCGCAATTATGTCGACATTTTTGATGGCGGGCCGACGCTGGAGTGCGATGTTGACCGGGTGCGGGCGATTCGCAAAAGCCGTCTGGTTACCGTGGCGCAAGGGCAGCGCGCGCCGGGAGAGTGGCCAGCCTGCATGGTGGCAAATGAGCAATACGCGCAATTTAGAGCCATGCTTATCAAAGCGGATCCCAACACGGAGCGGCTGCTGTTAAGCGCCGCAGAACTGGATGCGTTGAAATGTCAGCCGGGCGATACCGTGCGGCTGGTTCGCCTTTGTGCCGAGGAGAAATCACAATGAGTTTATGGATCAATGGCGACTGGGTAACCGGTGAAGGTGAGCGGCGGGTGAAAAGTAATCCGGTCAGTCATGAAGCGCTGTGGCACGGTTTTGATGCCAGCGACGCACAGGTCGAAGAGGCGTATCGCGCTGCGCGTAATGCTTTTCCGGCATGGGCGCGCGAACCTTTCTCCGTGCGCCAGGCGGTGGTGGAAAAATTTGCCAGCCTGCTGGAAACCAATAAAGCCGCGCTGGCGGAAATTATTGCCCGTGAAACCGGGAAACCGCGCTGGGAAGCGGCGACCGAAGTGACGGCGATGATCAATAAAGCCACTATTTCGGTGAAGGCTTATCACACGCGAACCGGCGAACAGCACACGGAAATGGCCGACGGCGCGGCAACGCTGCGCCACCGTCCGCATGGCGTTCTCGCCGTTTTCGGACCCTATAATTTCCCCGGCCATTTGCCGAACGGCCATATTATTCCTGCACTGCTGGCGGGTAATACGCTGCTGTTCAAACCGAGCGAACTGACACCGTGGAGCGGCGAAGCGGTGGTGAAACTGTGGGAGCAGGCCGGTCTGCCCGCCGGGGTGCTCAATTTAGTGCAGGGCGGACGCGAAACCGGGCAGGCGCTGAGTGCGCTGCCGGGGCTGGACGGTTTGCTGTTCACCGGTAGCGCCAATACTGGTTATCACTTGCATCGCCAGTTGGCGGGTCAGCCGGAGAAGATCCTCGCGCTGGAAATGGGCGGCAATAACCCGCTGATCGTCGAAGATATTCAGGATATCGATGCAGCCGTGCATCTGGCGATCCAGTCCGCTTTTATTACCGCCGGACAGCGCTGTACCTGCGCGCGACGTTTGCTGGTGAAACGCTCTCCGCAGGGCGATGCTTTCCTTGCGCGGCTGGTGGCGGTGAGCGCGCGTCTCACGCCGCAGGCATGGAACGCAGAACCGCAGCCGTTCCTGGGCGGTTTGATCTCCGCGCAGGCCGCACAGCACGTGCTGCGCGCGTGGCAGGAACATGAGGCGCGCGGCGGCAAAACCTTGCTGGCGCCACGTCTGCTGGAAGAAGGCGCTTCACTGCTGACGCCGGGCATCATTGAGATGACCGGCGTGGCCGACGTACCGGATGAAGAGGTGTTTGGCCCGCTGCTGTGCGTCTGGCGCTACGACGATTTCGATGACGCGATCGCGCTGGCGAACAATACTCGCTACGGGCTCTCCTGCGGTCTTATCTCCCCGCAGCGCGAGAAGTTTGATCGGCTGTTACTGGAAGCGCGCGCCGGGATTGTTAACTGGAACAAACCGCTGACGGGCGCGGCCAGTACCGCGCCATTCGGCGGTGTGGGCGCTTCAGGCAACCATCGCGCCAGCGCCTGGTATGCGGCGGATTACTGTGCATGGCCAATGGCGAGCCTTGAATCTGCCGATCTGACCCTGCCGCAAACGCTCAGCCCGGGTCTTGATTTTTCCCGCGAGGAACAACCATGAAAGCGCGCGAAGTGAACTTTGATGGGCTGGTCGGCCTGACGCACCACTATGCCGGGTTGTCGTTCGGCAATGAAGCCTCGACCCGGCACCGTTTCCAGGTCTCCAACCCTAAGCTGGCAGCGAAGCAGGGGCTGCTGAAAATGAAGGCGCTGGCCGATGCCGGTTTCCCGCAGGCGGTGATCCCACCGCACGAGCGCCCGAATGTGCCGGTGTTGCGCCAGTTGGGATTTAGCGGCAGCGATGAGCAGGTGGTCGAAAAGGCCGCAGCTCAGGCACCGCAGATCCTCTCTTCCGCCAGTTCGGCATCGGCGATGTGGGTTGCCAATGCCGCCACGGTTTGCCCGTCGGCAGATTCCGTGGATGGCAAAGTCCACCTGACGGTGGCGAATCTCAACAATAAATTCCATCGTGCGATGGAAGCGCCGACCACCGAAGCGCTGCTGCGGGCGATTTTCCGCGATGAAGAGACATTCAGCGTGCATTCGGCGCTACCGCAAGTGGCCATGCTGGGCGATGAAGGCGCCGCGAACCACAACCGTTTTGGCAGCGATTATGGCGATCCGGGCGTCCAGCTTTTTGTCTATGGGCGGGAAGAGGGCAGCACGCTCGCTCCGACACGCTATCCGGCTCGTCAGACGCTGGAAGCCAGCCAGGCGGTGGCGCGTCTCAACCAGGTTCACCCTTCTCAGGTGGTATACGCCAGACAAAATTCCCAGGTCATCGATCAGGGCGTGTTCCATAATGATGTCATTGCCGTTTCTAATCGCCAGTTGCTGTTTTGCCACGAGCACGCTTTTGCCGATCAAGCGCAACTGCTGGCGGAATTACGCCGCCGCGTGCCGGGTTTTATGGCGATCGAAGTGCCACAGCAGGCGGTATCGGTTGCCGATGCGGTGGCGACGTATCTGTTCAACAGCCAGTTGCTGAGCCATGAAGATGGCCGCATGGTGCTGGTGTTGCCGCAGGAGTCGCAGGCGCATGAAGGCGTCTGGCGTTATCTGAACCAGTTGCTGGCGCAGGATAACCCGATCGCAGAACTGAAGGTGTTCGATCTGCGCGAGAGTATGGCAAACGGCGGCGGCCCGGCATGCCTGCGCTTGCGCGTGGTGTTAACCGGGGCGGAACAGCAGGCGGTAAATCCGGCGGTGATGATGAACGATACGTTGTTCGCCACGCTCAATGACTGGGTTGATCGCCACTATCGCGACCGTCTGACACAGGCAGATCTTGCCGATCCGCAGTTGTTGCGGGAAGGGCGGGAAGCGCTGGACAGGCTCACGCAGTTGCTGAACCTCGGTTCTGTTTATCCCTTCCAGCGTTAACCGGAGGTTGTATGGATAACTTTCTTGCCACCACGTTATCGGGTGACATCCCGCGTAAAATGTCGGGGGAGTCGGGCGGTATTCACTGGTTGTGGCACGAGCAAGGGATCCTTGAACTGGTGCCGCCGCACCCTACCGGGCGCTCGCTGGTGCTCTCCTGCGCCATTCACGGCAATGAAACCGCGCCGGTGGAGATGCTGGACATTCTGCTGAAAAATCTGTTTTCCGGTACGCAACCGCTTAGCTGGCGATTGTTGGTCATCCTTGGCAACCCGCAGGCGCTGAGGGAAGGAAAGCGTTTCCTGCATAGCGATTTGAACCGCATGTTTGGTGGACGCTGGCAGCAACTCCCGCCCAGCGATGAAACGGTGCGTGCCGCGCAGCTTGAACGCGCGGTCACCCACTTTTTTGCCGGTGGCGATGAGGAGCGCTGGCACCTCGATCTGCATACGGCGATTCGCGGATCGCATCATGTGCGTTTCGGCGTGCTGCCGCAGCGCGCGCAGCCGTGGGATGAGCTGTTTCTGGAGTGGCTGGGCTCGGCAGGGCTGGAAGCGCTGGTGTTCCATCAGGCGCCGGGCGGCACGTTTACCCACTTCACGTGCGCGCAATTTGAGGCGCTGGCCTGTACGCTGGAGCTGGGCAAAGCGCTGCCGTTTGGCGAGAACGATCTCAGCCAGTTTCAGCGTACCGCCTGGGCGCTGGCGGCGTTGCTGGCCGGTGAACCCGCGCCGGACACGCAGAGCGCGCCGGTGCGTTACCGGGTTGTGCAGCAACTGACGCGACACAGCGAGGCGTTCAAACTGTATATGTCAGCGGAAACGCTAAATTTTACGCCTTTCAGCGCCGGGACGCTGCTGGCGGAAGATCGCGGTGAACGCTACGTAGTGCAGCGTGATGAAGAGTATGTGCTATTTCCGAATCCTGGTGTCGCTGTGGGTTTGCGCGCCGGGTTAATGCTAGAAAAAATAAACTAATACCTCAGCCCTGTTACCACAGGGCTTATTTTTTAGTGCCTTTAAAAATAAATTACGGAAAAATCCTGGTTAATGGGTTTATTATTAATTAGCGTTACCTTATACTCTTAATAATTCCTTATTAATCAATGTATTGGTTATTTAGTTTTCAACTCTCCACTGTTTATCCTTATTTCCCTCACATTTGACGTAAAAAGAGTATTTACACTTTCATTGTTTTACTGTCGCTCTGATTAATTGACGATAAAGACGGTAAAGTAAATAGCGTCAACACGGCAATCGCCGTAAGTAAAACCGAAGTAAGGAATAATATTATGCGTAAATTGACTGCCCTGTTTGTTGCCTCTACCCTGGCTTTTGGCGCTGCTGGCCTGGCGCACGCCGACGATACAACGGCTGCACCTGCGGACGGCAAACCGATGATGCACCACAAGGGTAAAGGTCCGCACGATATGATGTTCAGAGACCTGAATCTGACCGATGCACAGAAACAGCAGGTCCGCGAAATTATGAAAAGCCAGCGCGATGAGATGAAACGTCCGCCGGTTGAAGAGATGCGTGCAATGCATGACATCATTACCAGCGACAGCTTCGACAAAGCGAAAGCGGAAGCACAGATCGCGAAAATGGAAGAACAGCATAAAGCTGGCATGCTGAGACACATGGAAACGCAGAACAAAATTTACAACATCCTGACGCCGGAACAGAAAAAGCAATTCAATGCGAATTTTGAGAAGCGTCTGACAGAACGTCCGGCACCGGAAGGTAAAATGCCTCCTGCACCTGCTGAATAATTCAGCACCCCTATCAAGACCGCCGGTTTTGCCTATTGCATGCAGTACGTGATGGGCAGAATCGGCGGTTTTTCTTTTCTTCCCTCTTGCCTGCCGCCCGTGGCGCGGTATTCTCGTGAAGCCCCTCTTCTCGGGTGAGTTACTTATCTGAAATTTATATTTTTTTACATGTCTGGTTACGCTGTGGCCTAAGGCAAATTGTTGCTGCTGCCGATAATCCGACAATGACAATAAACAATAACAAGCTGCCTGTTGAAGCAGCGGCGCGGATCGCATGACCGCGCCCTTCAGGAGTAATGATGGAATTCTTTGATATTCGCAAGATGCCGGTGAATCTCTGGCGTAATGGTGCGGGCGAAACCCGGGAGATTTGCTGTTTTCCGCCTGCCACCCGCGATTTTAACTGGCGCGCCAGTATTGCTTCACTGGCAAGTAACGGTGAGTTTCCGCAGTTCCCCGGTGTCGACCGTGTGATAACCCTGCTGGAAGGTGGTGAAGTGACGCTGGACGGCGGCAGTGTTTTCCGCCATACCCTGAAACACCATCAGCCCTTTACCTTTTCCGGTGAACAATCGGTGAAAGTGGAACTGTCGGAAGGGAAAATGTCGATGAATTTCAATATCCTGACGCGCCGCGACCGTTGTCAGGCAAAAGTACGCATTGCCGATCGCACGTTTACCACCTTCGGGGTGCGCGGCGGCGTGGTGTTTATTCTTAGCGGCGCGTGGCAACTGGGGGATAAACTGTTAACCGCCGATCAGGGCGCGTGTTGGCAGGAAGGGCGGCACACGCTGCGGCTGTTGAAGCCAGAAGGGCAGTTGCTGTTCAGTGAAATCAACTGGCTGCCCGGGCATTAATTCAGGTTGATGATTTCATGCAAGCCGCTGAGCAGCGGCTTGCAGAGTATTTTGTAACCATCATGGTCGAACCCGGCTGGCGTACGCAGCAGCGCGGTGGCCTCGCTCAGGGTGTTAACCGAACCCAGCCACAACCAGTTGTGAATGATGTGGTATTGCGTCATCGCGCCGAAACTCTCTTTCAATCCGACCGGCCCTTGCCAGGGCCAGCACACCAGCTTCATGCGCGCCATCGCCGCCGCGAAACGCGCATCGTGCGCTTCGCGCGGTTCTCTGCCGCAGCATGCGCCGGCGCAGCGTTGCAGCGCTGAACGAAAGCAGGGACGACCGCGCGTGACCGACTCCAGCCCCAGCAGACCGTAGCAGAGTTTTTCGTCATCGGCGATGGATTGCAGCGCCTGTAACGCGGCGCGGCGGTTAGCGAACAGCCCGTGGAGCTCCGGCGTGGCGGAAAAATCCACCTCGCGTGCATAGACTACCTGCGGTTTCTCGCCGCCCAGCAGTAGGGAGCAGAGCTGGCGATTGCGGCGCAGACGCTTATTAAACAGCGGCTGCTGTTCTTTGATCAGCCGGGCTTCCAGCAGCAACGCGCCCAGCTCTCCGGCAGTGCAGACCCAGCTGATGCGCCGGGACTGGCGCAGCATCGAGGCTTCATCCGGGGTGCGCATATGCGACAACACCCGGCTGCGAATATTGACGCTTTTGCCGATATACAGCGGCATTGCCTCGCTTTCGCCATGAAAAATATAGACGCCGGGGTGCTTTGGCATGGCCTCCAGCCACTGGCGCAAATGTTCGGGGTATTCATAAATTGCCGCTGCGTCAAATTCGAGACGCGGGGCGGGTTGACGCCTTGCCACGCAGAAACTCCTGATGCTGTTTATCCATCCAGTATAGCAACTAACGGCAGGCTAAAAAAGTGGCAAACAGGTGATGATGTGGGCAGGTCGCGACAACTTCAGAGCGCGGGGGATGAACGCAGAAGGTGAGACGCTTATCAGGCCCGACGGGCAGGCCTGATAAGATCATGATGTATTTCAGGAATTATTTTTTCCAGAAGTCATCGAAAACGGTAATCGGCGGGCGGCGTTTGTGTTCGGTTTTCAGATACCAGCCTTCGATGATTTTGGCGATACCGGCATCCAGCGTTTTGCCTTCCAGATAATCATCGATATTTTCGTAGGTGACACCCAGCGCAGCTTCATCAGGCAGCGACGGGCGATCGTCTTCCAGATCCGCCGTTGGCGCTTTCTTATAAAGATGTTCCGGGCAGCCCAGATACGCCAGCAGTTGTTTCCCCTGACGTTTATTCAGACGGAAAATCGGGTTGATGTCGGTGCCGCCATCGCCATATTTGGTGAAGAAGCCAGTTACCGCTTCAGCGGCGTGATCGGTGCCGACCACCACGCCTTTGGTCATGCCTGCGATGCTGTACTGCGCTTTCATACGTTCACGGGCTTTCTCATTGCCGCGAACAAAATCGCTCAGCTCGATGCCGGCATCGCGCAGCGCCTGTTCGCTCGCCAGCACTGCGCCTTTGATGTTCACGGTCAATACGCGATCCGGCTGGATAAAGCCGATGGCATCCTGGCAATCTTGCTCGTCTGCCTGCGCGCCGTAAGGCAGACGTACCGCGATGAACTGATACGCTTCATCGCCGGTTTCCGCGCGCAGTTCGCTGATAGCCAACTGGCCGATTTTGCCGGTCAGCGTGGAATCCTGGCCGCCGCTGATGCCGAGCACCAGCGATTTAATAAAGGGAAACGTCTTCAGATAGGTTTTCAGAAAATCCACGCTGCGGCGAACTTCTTCTTCGGCGTTGATGCTCGGCTTCACGCCCAGCGCCTGAATAATCTCTTGTTGCAGAGTCATTTATCCCTCCGTTATGTAATCCTGCCTGGCAGGTTGCAAATAGTTAATAGAGTCAAATTAACCCTTTGGCGGTAAAACGACAAGGATCACAGATTTGAGTGGCGCAATTTGCTGCGTTTTAGCAGCTTATGTCACTTTCATTAGATTTTTCCGAAAGATATGCCATTGGCAACCCATAGTTGAAAAATGCACTTTTATATTCCAGGCTTAGATAACACGCTGATACACAAGCGGATACTAAAGAGGATGGAATATGAATAAAAACATCGCAGGAATTCTGGGTGCCGCCGCTGTACTGACCATGCTGGCAGGGTGTACTGCCTACGATCGCGCCAAAGATCAGGTCAGTCAGCCGGTTGTAAAAGATGTGAAAAAAGGCATGAGCCGCCAGCAGGTGATGCAGGTTGCAGGTCGTCCTTCTTCTGAAGTCACCATGATTCACGCGCGCGGTACCTGCCAGACCTACATTCTGGGTCAACGTAACGGTAAAACCGAAACCTACTTTGTGGCACTTGATGAAACTGGCCACGTAATGAATTCCGGTTATCAAACGTGCGCCGAGTACGATACCGACCCGCAGACTAAGCAGTAATTTATTTTTGCCTGAGCATTAAAAAGAACCGGCCTGATGGCCGGTTTTTTTATCTTACGCCGGTATGCTGTCAATCTTGCCGATTCGCGACCACACCCGGTGCGCGGCAAGGTGGGTGAGGAAATCATCCACCAGCAACGATGAGGCCGAGTCCGCTTCCACAATACCGTCTTCCCCCTGCGCATCGACGCCCAGCAGCGCTTTGAACTGACGCGCATCGCCCAGCAGCGCAATGGTTTTCAGGTGCTTATACGCCTCCAGCAGGTAGTATTTCGCATCCCCATTTTGTAAAAGTTCGCTCACGTCGCCGCCGGGGACGATCACACCGTCCACTGTCAGCGAGGGCGATCCGGCAAACGTTGCCGCCACCGGCAGGCTGGAGCCGTCATCAGCGGTCACTTCACCCATGCGGGCATACAGTAATTTGCTGTGCACGCCTTTTGCCTGAAGCCCTTGCAGCACGTTCAGTACATCGGTAGCGCTGACGTTATCATGCAGCAGGACAGCCACTACCCGGCCTTTGACGCTGCCGTCCGGAACCGCATACAGGCTCAGCGCTGGATCTTTTTTCAGGCCGTTAACGTCCGGCGGCGGAGCGATATTGCGCTGTTCATCGCTGAGCGTAATCCCGAGATTTTCGGCAACGCCCTGCGCCAGATGAACGTCGATATGCGCCAGTTGATCTACAACACGTTCACGAATGTAGGCGCGCGCCACTTTGCTGAGCTCAAAGCTGAACGCATCGATGATATGGCGCTGCTCAAAAGGCGTCTGGCTAAGCCAGAAAAGTCGCGGATGGGCGTAATATTCGGCAAAAGAGGCGCTGCGCTCGCGGATTTTATGGCCCTCAACGCGCTCCTGATACGTTTCAAACCCGCCGCGTTTCGGGCCCGGCGGCGTTTCTCGCGGCCAGTTATCGTTGATCGAGTTCGGTTCATAGTTGGCCGGATTAGTATCAATATCCATGCGGTGCATGCCGTCACGCTGGAAATTGTGATACGGGCAGGTAGGGCGATTAATCGGGATTTCATGGAAGTTTGGCCCGCCGAGACGGCTGATTTGTGTATCGGTGTAGGAGAACAGACGCCCCTGCAAGAGTGGGTCGTTGGTGAAATCCAGCCCCGGAACAATATGCCCCGGATGAAACGCGGCCTGCTCGTTTTCGGTGAAGAAATTATCCGGGTTCCGGTTGAGCACCATCTTGCCCACGCGTTGCACCGGCACCAGTTCTTCCGGGATCAGTTTGGTCGGATCCAGCAGGTCGAAATCAAATTTGAACTCATCTTCTTCAGGGATCAGTTGCAGCCCCAGTTCATATTCCGGGTAGTCGCCCGCTTCAATGGCTTCCCACAACTCGCGGCGATGGAAGTCTGGATCGCGCCCGGTCAGTTTTTGCGCCTCATCCCACACCAGCGACGCCTTGCCCGCCAGGGGTTTCCAGTGGAAGCGCACAAAGGTCGCTTTTCCTTCGGCGTTAATCAGCCGGAAGGTATGAATGCCGAACCCTTCCATGGTGCGATAGCTGCGCGGAATGCCGCGATCCGACATCGCCCACATCACGTTGTGCAGCGTTTCCGGTTGCAAAGAGACGTAATCCCAGAAGGTGTCATGGGCGCTTTGCCCCTGCGGGATTGCCCAGTGCGGTTCCGGTTTCACGGCATGAACAAAATCCGGGAATTTATGCGCATCCTGAATAAAAAAGATCGGCGTGTTGTTGCCCACCAGATCAAAAATGCCCTCTTCGGTATAAAACTTGGTGGCAAAACCACGGATATCACGCACGGTGTCTGCCGAACCGGCACCGCCTTGCACCGTGGAGAAGCGGACAAAAACCGGCGTGATTTTCTCCGGATCGGAGAGAAAATCGGCTTTAGTAATATCGCTCAGGCTGCGATAGGGCTGAAAATAGCCATGCGCCGCTGAACCTCGCGCGTGCACGATACGTTCCGGAATGCGCTCATGGTCAAAGTGGGTAATTTTCTCCCGCAGAATGAAATCTTCCAGCAGTGTGGGGCCACGGGTGCCGGCGCGCAGGGAGTTTTGATCGTCGGCGATGCGCACCCCTTGATTGGTGGTAAGTGGAAAATTCTCACTGCCCTTACGGAAGGGCTCAAGCGCGTTCAGTTTGTCGTTGGACGTATCTGGCGCTTTCAGGCTACCCGGCGCGGTTGGCTGTTCGCCTGGCGCAGTAGGCTTCGGGGAAGGGCGGTGAGAATTGTCTTCTGGCGCGAGGGAATCCAGCCCGGGGCGGGATTCGTTGGCATCATGTACCGGGGCATGTTGGGGGTCTTTTTTCTGTTGTGACATTGAACTCGTCTCCTGTTTTCATTACTGAAAAATGGTCGTTGTTATGGCAAAACCCCTCTAACTATAGAACATTGTCCTGCGGCTGCCCGCCAGCCCGGCAGATAGCGGTTCGATGAAAAAGCTGAGAAAAGTGCGCCAGAGGCGACGGGCGGGGTAACAATCGGCTATGATAGGTCTTTCATGTCTGTAGATTTTGTCTTTAGTGAATGCATCGCTTATGAAACCTCTTCGCCACCAAAACCGAGTCGTTGTTAGCTATGTTCCCCGGGTTGAACCCGCTCCGCCCGATCATGCCGAAAAAGTGGACGGGTTTCGCGATGTCTGGCTGCTGCGCGGTAAATATGTCGCTTTTGTGCTGATGGGTGAAAATTTTCACCATTCACCGGTTTTCAGCGTCCCGGAAGCGGCCCAGCGCTGGGCGGAACAGATGCGCCAGCAGGACGAACTCGAGGAAGAGTAATTCTGGCGCTACGGCTGGCGGAGCGCGGTGACAAGATAATCAGCAAATGCCCTGACTCTGGCTGAAAGATGCCGATTTTGCGGGTAAAGAAGATAAAACGGACGCGAACGGCCAGCCATTTCCTGCATCACTTCTTCCAGCCGTCCTTCAGCCACAGCTTGTGCCGCCACAAAATGGTAGATCTGAAATAGTCCGCCGCCAGCCATCGCCCAGCCTACGCCCGCCAGCACATCTTCGTGGACCCTGCGCTGGCTGGTGAAACTGAAATCCTGGTTTTCGCCCTGTTCGTTGCGGAAAATCCATGCCACCGGGCGGCCCGTGCTGGGTAAAATAAACTGGATTAAATCATGCTGGCGCAGGGCTTCCAGTGTCTGTGGGCGCGCACGGTTTGCCAGATACGCTGGCGATGCAAAGACACCGACGCTGGCATCCTCCAGCTTGCGCGCCACAACGCGGGAGTCTTTCGGTTCTCCCATCCGAATGGCCAGGTCGTAGCTGTCATCAATAAAATCTATATTGCGATTCGAAATGTTAAGTTCGACCTCGATATCCGGGTATGCCGCCATAAAAGCCGGTAGCAACGGTACGATGCGGTGATGCCCGTAAACCGTTCCGACGCTGACCCGCAGCACGCCTTGTGGGCGGCGCTGTTGTCCGGTTAGCGCACGTTCTGCTTCAGCAATCTGATCCAGCGCCTGCTGGCACTGAGCGCGGTACAATTCGCCATCGCTGGTCAATTTTACGCTGCGGGTTGTGCGATTAAACAACCTGACGCCAAGCCGTGTTTCCAGCCGACCAATCGTCCGGCTAACCGAGGCTGGCGTGATCCCCAGCGCTTCTGCCGCCGCAGTGAAACTGCCGCTCTCTGCTGCCTTGCAGAAAAGCTCAATACTGCCCAGTTGTACCGACTCGAATGATCGTGACATTTATTCTCTGATGTAATCAATAAAGTTCTTTCAGGTTAATTTATTTACAGGAAGTGAACCAGTACATTTCTCGCACTGTTAACCGATTGGGAACCAACAATGAAAAAACTGCTACCGGGTTTGCTTGCTGTTATTGCGCTGGCAACCAGCGTGACCACTTATGCCGCATCGAAAGGCAATGTACTGGTGCTACTCTCCAGCGAGACCGCGCTGCCGTTGCAAGAGGGGAAAAGTTATGCCTCCGGCTTTTACCTTAATGAGTTTGGTGTGCCTGCCGATGCGTTGATCAAGGCCGGCTATTCACTGACGATTGTCACCCCCAAAGGCAAAAAGCCGCTGCCGGATGAGCACTCGATCGACCCGATGTATTTCGCTAACAATCCGCAAGAGATGCAACGCATTAAGAAGGTCGTGGACAAACTGACTGCCGAAGGCAACGTTAAATCGCTTAACCAGGTTCTGGCGCAGGGAACGGAGGGTTATGCGGGGATTTTTATTCCTGGCGGGCACGCCCCATTGATCGATCTGCCGGGGAATGCGGATGTTGGTGCGCTACTGCGTCAATTTCACCGCAGCGGTAAACCGACGGCGGCTATCTGTCATGGGCCGATTGCGCTGCTGGCAGCGCAGGAGCAGCCGCAGACGTTTGAGCAGGGGCTGATTGCGGGTGCTCCAGCGACGACGAAAAACTGGATTTATGCGGGCTATAAGATGACGATTTTCTCCGATGCCGAAGAGCAGGCCTTTGAAACGTCTTTGAACGGCGAGAAGTTGCGTTACTACCCGGCGCAGGCGATGGCGCAAGCGGGAGGCAAGATGGCATTTGCCAACGCCTGGCAGGCCAATGTCGTGAAGGACCGGGAGCTGATTACCGGGCAAAACCCTTTCTCGGATCATGCGCTGGCAAAAACGTTCATTGCTGCGCTGGATAGCAAAAAGCGATGAGATATAAAAAAGGCGGGGAGATTCCCCGCCTTGTCATCTTTGGCTTAACGATGCGCCAGTTCGGCGTCGTCTTCGCTCTCCAGAATGGCTTTGTCGGTTTGCTTCAGCCACTGGCTGGTCAGCGTCCCGGCGGTCATGGAGCCGCTCACGTTCAGCGCGGTACGACCCATATCAATCAGCGGCTCAACGGAGATCAGCAGCGCAACCAGCGTGACCGGCAGGCCCATGGCTGGCAGCACAATCAGCGCGGCAAACGTTGCGCCGCCGCCGACACCCGCGACACCGGCGGAGCTAACGGTGACAATCCCGACCAGCGTGGCAATCCACACCGGATCCAGCGGGTTAATGCCGACGGTGGGTGCCACCATGACGGCCAGCATTGCCGGGTAGAGGCCCGCACAGCCATTCTGACCAATCGTTGCGCCGAAAGAGGCCGAGAAGCTGGCGATCGATTCCGGTACGCCCAGACGGCGGGTTTGCGCTTCCACGTTCAGCGGAATTGACGCGGCGCTGGAACGGCTGGTGAAGGCAAAGGTCAGCACCGGCCACACTTTGCGGAAGAATTTCAGCGGGCTGACGCCGTTAACGCCCAGCAGCAGGCCGTGCACGACAAACATAATGCCGAGGCCAAGATAGGAGGCGATAACAAAGCTGCCCAGTTTGATGATGTCCTGAATATTGGAGCCCGCCACGACTTTGGTCATCAGCGCCAGTACGCCATACGGCGTAAGCTGCATCACCAGACGTACCAGTTTCATCACCCAGCTTTGCAGCGTATCGATAGCTGTCAGCACACGCTGGCCTTTCGGTGCGTCATCTTTCAGCAATTTCAGTGCGGCGACGCCGAGGAAAGCGGCAAAAATCACGATGCTGATGATCGAGGTCGGGTTCGCGCCGGTCAGATCGGCAAACGGGTTTTTCGGCACGAAAGAGAGCAACAGTTGCGGTACGGTCAGGTCGGCCACTTTACCGACATAATTGCTCTGGATGGCATTCAGACGCGCCGTTTCTGCTGTTCCCTGTACCAGACCTTCGGCGGTCAGGCCAAACAGATTAGTGACCAGCACCCCGACCAGCGCGGCAATCAGCGTAGTAAACAGCAGCGTGCCGATGGTTAAGAAGCTGATTTTACCCAACTGGGAGGCGTTATGCAGGCGTGCGACGGCGCTTAAAATGGAGGCGAATACCAGCGGCATCACGATCATTTGCAGCAGTTGTACATAGCCGTTTCCAACCACGTTAAACCACTGGATAGAGGCTTTCAGTACCGGGCTGTCAGCACCATAGATAGCCTGTAGGCCAGGCCGAAGACCACGCCAAGCCCTAAGCCGACCAGCACTTTTTTGGCCAGGCTCCACTGTTTGTGGCGCGCCTGCGCCAGCAAAAACAGCAATGCCACGAACACAACGACGTTCGCGATTAATGGAAGATTCATCCCCGTTCTCCTGATTTCATTATTCGGTCAACCTTGCCGGTTAATCCAGTGGCGCAAGGTTAGCAGAAGTGCCGGGGTGGCCTTATATCCAAATGGAATGTTTTATGCCAAATGCAGTGGAATTGCTGGTTTAATGGCCGGATTGTGGATGAATAAAGCGATTAAACTGATTTTGCAGCGAGTTTATCATCTGTGATGACCAGCGAATTGCACCGTTTTCGGGCAACGATTGCGGCATCCACACCGCCCAGGTAAACAGCGCCATACATAATACGCGCTCCAGTTGGTTGCCTTTTTGCGGTGCGAGGATCGGCAGGCGAAAGCGCCAGCGACAAGGCCATAGCAGCGGCACACCGGCGGGCGTCAGCATATCTGCAAGGATATGGCTCAAATAGCCCACCACCATTCCCTGCAATGCATCCGCTGGGACAATCCAGCTTTCCGGTACTTTCAGGGTAAACAGCGCGAGCGAGAGAAAAACCGCCAGCAGGCTGTGCGTAAAGCCCCGATGGCCGAAGGCTCGCGCCACCGGTTTTGATATCCACTTCAGACGCTGGCCGAGGAAGGATTTCGGGTGATCGATGTCCGGTAACAGGCAGGTCAGAATGGCCGACGGAACAACATGCCACCAGTCACCCTGAGCAAGGACGGGTGTTAATTCGGCATTTTTGGCAAACACCGCGCAGGCAATGGAAAAAAGCAGGTGTCCTTCCGCCGTCATGATCAAACTCACTAAACTGTCGATGCATACAGTATAGGATGTTTATACAGTAGGCGGAAGAGGTGACGTTGTAACTCTTTGTCACAATCCTGTCAGATTATCGCGCCAGCCAGCCGCCATCGACGGCGAGAGTGAAGCCATTGATGTAATCGGAAGCCTGAGAAGCGAGAAACACCGCTGCGCCTTTCAGATCTTCGGGCTCGCCCCAGCGCCCGGCGGGAATGCGATCGAGGATCTCCTGGCTGCGTTCGGCGTCTTCCCGCAGTTGCTGGGTGTTATTGGTCGCCATATAGCCTGGCGCGATGGCGTTAACGTTAATTTTGTGCGGTGCCCACTCATTAGCCAGCAGACGGGTCAGCCCCATCACGCCGCTTTTCGACGCGGTATAAGAGGGTACGCGGATGCCGCCCTGGAAAGAGAGCATCGAGGCAATATTAATAATTTTGCCGCCGTTGCCCTGTGCGATAAATTGCCGGGCAACGGCCTGCGACAGAAAGAAGACCGTCTTCAGATTCAGGTTCATGACGTCATCCCAGTCCTGCTCGCTGAAATCGAGCGCGTCGCAGCGTCGAATGGCGCCAGCGTTATTCACCAGAATATCCACCCGGCCTATCTGGTTCACCGTCTGATTAACAATGTCATCAAGCCCGTGCTGGTGGCGCAGATCCGCCTGCACAGAAACAAAACGACGCCCGAGAGCCTGAACGCGTTCGGCCGTGTCGTGTGGAATTTTTCGGCCCACGCCGACAATATCGCAGCCCGCCTCCGCAAGCCCTAACGTCATTCCCTGACCCAGACCGGTATCGCACCCGGTAACAATGGCCACTCTACCTGCAAGCTTAAAGGCATCCAGTATCATGTTCTCTCCGGCGTAATCATTATTGTTGTGACAGGGCATCAGCGCCTGAGGATCAGAATAGAAGGTGGGCAAGGAAAATACAAATAAAATGAAATGATGTTTCAAAAATAAAATCAAGGGGCAGCAAAAGCGGCTGCCCCGGTGGAATTAGCCGATAGGATGGGCAAGCGTGAGCTGTTCAAGGCTGGTGAGCTTAACGTTAGCCAGCACATAACGAGGATCGGCGCGGTGTTCTTCATCCGGTACCACAATTGAGCGCATTCGCGCTGCTTTGCTGGCGATCATGCCATTGACGGAATCTTCCAGCGCCACGCAGGTCAGCGGATCAACGCCCAGTTTGGCGGCACAATCCAGGTACACCTGCGGGTGTGGTTTGCTGTAGGGGAGTTTTTCTGCCGAGGCCAGCGCATCAAAGCTGTCGCGCAGCTCAAACATCGCCAGCACTTTTTCCAGCATATGTAGCGGCGACGCGGAGGCCAGCCCGACCAGCAGGCCGTTGGCCTTACACAGCGCAATGGCTTCGCGCACGCCAGGCAGCAGCGGGCGTTTCTCTTCAACCAGCGAAATTGCGCGCTGAATAATGCACTCGGTCACTTCCTGGCGATCCGGGCCATTCCACGGTTGCTGCGCGTACCAGAGTTCCACCACCATATCGATGCGCAGGCCGAGCGTGTCGGGCAATTCATGACGTCGGGTAATGTCCACGCCCAGGCTTGCCACAACCTCCAGTTCGGCGCGATCCCAGAGTGGCTCGGAGTCGATAAGTAATCCATCCATATCAAAAATGGCAGCAAGAATTTGACGCGGAGTTGTCATAAAACCTCTCTTTTTTATGGCATGTCGCCGGGGAATAAACGGTAAGTATGGTTAAACGTTCATCATACCGACTTTAAAGATCAGGCGAAAATGATTATCAGCAGGTAGACTAAGGCGGAAACAGTGCGTCACTTACAAGGGGAATCCATGACGTATCAACAAGCTGGACGCATCGCCATTCTGAAACGCGTTCTGGGTTGGGTGATTTTTATTCCGACCGTAATTTCGACAGTCATTTCTGTACTGAAATTTATGTATGACCACAGTGAAAAACAGCCAGGTATTAACGCCGTAATGCTGGATTTTGCGCATGTAATGATTGAGATGATGCGTTTTAATACGCCTTTTCTTAATCTCTTCTGGTACAACTCGCCGACGCCCGACTTCCACCAGAGCCTGAACATTGTGTTCTGGCTTATCTATGTGCTGATTTTTGTTGCTCTGGCGTTGCAGGCCTCCGGCGCGCGCATGAGCCGACAGGCGCGTTTTCTGCGTGAAGGGGTGGAAAACCAGATGATTCTTGAACAAGCCAAAGGGCCGGAAGGATTGTCTCGCGAGCAGATCGAAGCGCGTATTGTCGTGCCGCACCACACCATTCTGCTGCAAATTTTCCCACTGTATGTGCTGCCGGTGATTGTGATTATCGCGGGCTACTTCTTCTTTTCACTGCTGGGCTTTCTGTAAGCAGTAACAGGCCCGAAAGCAATAACGCTGCCGGGCCTGTCTGTTCTACGCAGCCAGTACGCGATCGAGCGCTTTTTGCGCGTTCAGCAGATGTTCGCCGCCAAAAAGAATGGCCCGGTTGAAGAGTGTATAAAGCTGGTAGATAGGCTGACGTTCGGGGAAATCGAGGGGCAACGGCGAGACTGACTGGTAACCGTCGTAAATCTGCGGCGGCTGGTCCGGATGCAGCGGCAGCATCGCCAAATCGCACTCGCGATCGCCCCAGTAACAGGCCGGATCGTAAATATAAGGACCGTCAGGCCCGAGCGCGCAGTTATCGGACCACAGATCGCCATGCAGTAAGGACGGTTGCGGCTGGTGGGAGCTCAGGCGCTGCTGAACATGCTCGACAATGGCGTCGATATTGCCGAACTCCATACCTTTTTCCGCCGCCAGCTCCAGCTGCCAGCCAATACGCTGTTCGGCAAAAAACGTTGACCACCGGCGCTGCCAGGCATTGGGCTGCGGCGTGGTGGAAAGATCGTTATCAAAATCGAGGCCAAACTGTGGTTGCTCGCTCCACTGGTGGAGGCGCGCCAGTTGTTGACCGAGCAAAAACGCGTTGTGCGCATCCAGCGGGCGGGCAGGGAGATACTCCATGACCAGAAAGCTGTAGTCGCGATCGCTGCCCACCGCCCACACCGTCGGCACTTTTACCGTATTGCTGCGCGCCAACAGTGCGAGCTGATCGGCTTCGGCGGTAAAAATAGGCAGCAGTTCACGTTCATCGCATTTTACGAACAGATCGCGACCCGCGTAACGGACATGCCATGCAGCATGGATTTCGCCGCCTGGCAGCTCATCCCGCTGCTCAATCTCGCCACTTCCCAGTTGTTCGCGTAACAGACCACTTATCGCTTGCCACATGATGTCTCTCCCATGTAATCAGCCAGATCATAAGGTTAGCGCACTAAAGCTGTGAAAAAATACGACGTAACGCACACCTGCGGGACAGGCGATGCGCCATGGCACTTAATGCTCTTTTTGCTGCCACTCCTCCCAGGTGCTGATGGTGATGTCAGCCTCTTCAGCCACCGCGGCGGCGGCTAATCCACGGGCGAGTTCAAGCATTTCCTGTTCACTGAGCGCACTGATGAGCCCGAAGGTGTTGGTGCCCAGATCGTGAACATTGCCATCTTCATCGGTCATCGTGAGCAGAAAACCTGCACGTGTAAAGTGGTTATTCAGTTCGTTGATTTCGGCCAGGCTTTGCTCATGAAATTTCACCACTACCACGTAGCGCGTGATGCCGTCGCTGCTCATATTTCACCTCGTTGTAATCCTGAAGGTTTTTTTAGCATAGTCGTCAGGCGCTATTTGTCGATTCTCAGGCATTACGCAAATAGTCGTAGATCTTTTGCGTGTCGGCCAGCGCGCACAGGCGAGTACCATGATTAATCGTGGCGGCGCTCCCGGCGGCAACACCGTAACGAACCATATCGTCCAGCGGCGCGTCGTGCGCCAGTTTTAGCGTCATCGCACCCACCATACTGTCGCCAGCGCCTACCGTACTCTGGCTTTTCATCGGCGGCGGCACGACCTGCACACACTGATTCGCATCGACGGCCAGCGCACCCTGAGGGCCCAGCGATACGACAACGCGCAGCGCTTTACCGCTATCAACAATCTCCTGCGCCGCTTTGCGCACATCATCCGGCTGGGTCAACTCCCGGCCCACCAGCGCGCTTAGCTCTTTCTGATTCGGTTTGACCAGTTCAATGTTGCCGATAGCCAGCGCAGCGCTAAGGGCTTCGCCGGAACTGTCAACGATGCAGCGCAGCCCATGCTGCTGTGCGGTTTTAATGAGTTGTGTCAGTTTCCCGACGGTAATGCCTGGCGGCAGACTGCCGCTCACCACCAGTAACGCGCCTGGCTCAATGGTGAGCACTTTTTCTTCGAGCTGGCGAAACTCATCTTCACTGAGGCTGGCGCCCGGCATGACAAAGCGGTACTGCTCGCCGCTGGATTCAACGTGAACATGCAGGTTCTGCCGCGTCCAGTCTTTGGCATCGACACTGATGGTTGGTACGTTTTCATCTGCTAATAGCGCAGTCAGGTGTTCGCCGGTTGCGCCACCGGCTGGGAAAATTGCTGTGGCTTTACCACAAAGATGGGTAATGGCCCTTGCGACATTAATGCCGCCGCCGCCGGGCTCAAAAACAGGGGAAGTGCAACGCAGTTTCCCTTCTGGATAAATCTGCGGCGTTAATGTTGCGCTGTCCAGTGAAGGTGCCAGCGTCAAAGTATAAATCGCGACCATGATGACCTCCTTTTTCTTCGGTTGCAGTAAGCCTGGCACTGAATCCAGCGCAGGGAAAGGAAATAACAGCCTGATTTAAATATGGTATCGATTGAACTGGCTTCGAGGATTAATAACCATTTTGTTGTTTTTGAGATCTCTCTTATTCAAAAATTCCAATAAGATTTCATTGATATGTTTAAGCGGCCTTTTTATAATTTGTTACCTTTCTTTGGAACGTTTGTCGTTGATCCTGATGAAAGTTTCCGGGACCGTGATGGTCTCTTTTTTATGCTGTTCGGACTCTAAAAAAATGAAGCTTTTGAAGACAGTACCCGCGTTTGCACTGGTCGCGGGCGTATTTGTGGCAATGAATGCTGTCGCAGATGATACCGTTTTTACTGTCATGGATGACCCATCCACCGCGAAACACCCGTTTGAAGGTAGCGTAAACGGCGGCTACCTGGCGCAGTCCGGCAACACAAAGAGCTCCTCTTTGACTGCCGATTCCACCCTGACCTGGTACGGCAGTACCACAGCCTGGTCTTTGTGGGGCAACGCCAGTAATACCTCATCGAACGATGTTCGTTCGTCTGAGAAATACGCCGTTGGCGGCCGTGGCCGTTATAACCTGACGGATTATGACTATATTTTCAGCCAGGCCAGTTGGTTGACCGATCGCTATAACGGTTATCAGGATCGCGATGTATTTACCGCCGGTTATGGTCGTCAGTTCCTGAATGGCCCGGTTCATAGCCTGCGCTTTGAATTCGGTCCTGGTATACGTTACGACAAGTACACCGATGACAACACCAAAACCACAGGGCTGGGTTATGCGTCCGGTACATATACCTGGCAAATGACCGACAACACCAAATTCACGCAGGGTGTGTCTGTGTTTGGCGCTGACGATACTACGGTGAACTCAGAAACAGCCCTGGAAGTGGCTATTAATGCCCATTTCGCATTGAAAGTAGGTTATTACCTGACCTGGAACTCTCAACCGCCTTCAACTGCGCCGGATCATACCGATCGCAGAACGACGGTAACGTTAGGTTATAAAATGTAATACGCCGGGCCGGAAATTCCGGCCCACTGTTTTTGTTTATTTGTGCTATTTCCCCGCGCTTTATATTTAATTTTATTTAAGTGAATTTCTCTCTCCATATTGTCTTCATAATTAATTACCTGGACACATATTCAGTTTATTTGACACGAATGGATAAATAAATTGACTGGGCAAAAGTGTGATCCAGATCTACACTAGCATTACGGGCAGAAAAACGGCCCAGCAAATAATGTTCGTATTACAGAAAGAGAACTCACTTATGAAAACAATCAAAACTGCCGCAGCTGCCGTGGTGCTTTCTGCACTCTCTTTTGGCGTCTTCGCGGCTCAGCCTGCCACTTCAGCCAGCCAGAGCAACACGAATATCACTAACATCGAAGCGGGCTCCAATATGGTGCCAGTTGCACAATCTACTCACGGAAGCAACGATCAGGCGTTTGATGCGCATACGCTGGTTGCCGGTGAATGGAATTAAGTAGATTCTTAGTTAATTCATTAACTTTGAAAAACCGGAGAGTGTAGTACCGGTTTTTGTATTTATCCTCTAATGTAAAGTTAGTGCTCTGTATTTTATTAAACATTGACGAAAACTGACGGTGATATTTAAAAGAGCCGCAGTTGTTAAATAGGTTGTCTGTTTAACTCCGCAATAAAGATAAAATATTTTCTGCCGACTGGTTTGCCACTTTAAGTACAGCATCCTGCCCCTGTTGTAATATTTGTGCTTTCACCATCTTGCTGGTCTCCAGTGCGTAATCCGCGTCTTCGATACGGCTTTTTGCCGCCTGTGTAGCCACATTTTGTTGCGCCAGCACTGATTTAGACGATTCAAAGCGATTGATAAACGCGCCGTATTGAGAGCGATAGCGACTGACTTTCTCCAGCGCGCTATCGAGTGTTCCCATCGCATCGCCTGCGGTCGCCATCGAACGAAGATCGGTGTTCAATAACCCCAGCGATTTCAGATCGGCTGGCGTGGTCGGCATCGTGACGGCGCCAACCTCTTCATCAAAATTCGCGCTGGTGACCACCTCCCAGGGAAAACTCTGCTTTGGCGGTTCGGCGGGAGTGATTTTTGGCGCAGGCAGGGTGCCCCAGTTCAGGTTACTGGTAAAAGAGCCGCTACCGACGATCATCACCACCAAATCTTCCGTAACATTATCTATTTTGATACGTTCCAGCCGGTTGGAACCATTACTGCCATCGTTGTAGGCGTTGCCGGGTTCGTAGCGATCGCCATCACCGCTGTAGCGGATGGTCATGCCGTCGTAATTAAGCGTTGCGCTGCCATCCAGCACCCAACTGGCACCTCCTTCTATCAATAATGAATCATCATAGGTTGCACCCGCCTCAAAGCCGTTGGCCTCGGTCAGTACGCGGCTGGTCGCTTTTGCCGCGTCGGTAATACCGCGACTTTTCCATGTGTAATCCGGATCGGTACCAGTGATCGGCGTACCGGCAAGGTGCTTGCCATCGCGCGTGAAGAGCTGGATGTCATCGTCAAGCCCCAATGAATCAATGGTGAGGGTGATATCCTTCGCCCCTGCGGGAATATATGCCAGTGAGACAATTCCCGAGCTGAATGTGTAATTCGTTCCCGCGACGGGAAATTTTGTGTCCAGCGGCGGAACATTACCGATTAACTCTGGCGGCAGATCCGGGGCATCGGTGGCCAGCGGGTAGCGACCAAAAATCTCTGTGTTTTCTGAAATGTACTGAATATTGTCAAGAATTTCTTGATATTCAGCATGCAAACTTTCCCGGTCACTTACCGACAACGTACTGTTACCGGACTGGATGGCCAGGCTTTTCGCGCGGATCAACAATTCACCAACGGTACTCAGGCTGCTTTCGGCGGTTTGCGCCATACTCATGGCATCGTCAAGCCCGCGTGAAATCACAGTATCCGAATTAACATTGGCGCGCATGCGGTTAACAATCGCCTGGCCTGCCACGTCGTCTTTCGCACCGTTGATGCGCAATCCAGACGATAATCGCGCAATAGATTCCTGTAATGCTGATGTCGTTTTCTGGCGGGTGGACAGATTGAGACCGACCATTTCATTGTAATTAATCGTCTGCATCGCTGAGCTAATTCATTCGCGTTTCTAATGAATCATTCATCGGCAGTGAAGGCAGGTAACTTTAAGGTAAATTTATCAGTCGGCTTAATATGCATGCATCCGATTGAAAGTGAAGGAAGTTATCTGCAGGGGGTTACAAAGAGGGGGTTTATCCCTATCCTGATGCCGATTAAGCCAGGCAAAAACCACAACAACCGGAGGAGCGATGGGAAATTCCAAAGATGAGGCATTATACGAGGAGATGTGCCGGGTGGTAGGGAAGGTGGTGCTCGAGATGCGCGATCTGGGGCAGGAACCAAAGCATATCGTCATTGCTGGCGTGGTCAGAACGATGCTGGCAAATAAGCGAGTCACGCGTTCTGCATTAACGCAGGAAGCAATGGAAACAGTGATCCGCGCGCTGAGTATCAATCCTGATAAACAATGAAGAAAGGCACGCTTGCGCGTGCCTTTTGTGAGTGCGAGTTTGTCCTTCAAAGCAGCCTGGCGCCGTCAGCGCCGCTTTTTATGACGACCCGGTAAACTTCTTGCTGACTTTATGCTGCGGTGTTTATAAAAAGAAAAAATAATGATCGCAAGGAGCGCGATAATGATAACGGGATAAACGATTGCCATGCTTTATCATTGAGTTAGATGTTAATGGGAAGCCAACTAGACTGCCAGTGGTACTGCTGTGTCAAGATGGCCACTAAAAATCAGATTAAACGCATACTATGCGATTAATTTTGAAACATTTTTTCACAATAACAATCATCACTGCCAGTTATGAATATCCTGTTTTCAGGCGTGCAGAGCTTCCACGCTGGAGTGAATAAAAAGCACACACTTGCTGTTATATCCCGGAAATTCCATTTTGTACGTTTTTTTCTGCGGAATGCGGAAATCGTGGTGAACGGTTACCGCTGGTGCGATAGGTATCGGAGCTAACTTGCTGAATTGTCAGCTGCTGTGAACTGACAATTCAGGAGGAAAATGCTTTAACTCAATCGGGCGGGATCAATTTCCGCCATGATTAAACTGGCAATATCCTGCTGTTGATGCACCTTTCCACATTTGATGATGATCTGCCTTGCGTTTTCATATCCCGGCGCCCAAAGCTGATTGTTGAGCCGTACATCTTTGTAGATAGCAATGAGCGGTTTCTGCCAGGCTGCCGCCATATGCACTATCGAGGTATCGGGCGAGATAATCAGATCGGCTTGCGCAATAAGAGCCATTGCATGATGCAGGGTTTTAAAGGGATTTATGACGACTCTGTCGGGGAGTGGCAGGCGGATCTCTTTGCGGTGATCGAGCAGAATAATATTGACCGCAGGATAAGCGATCTGTAACTGTTCAATAATTGCCGCGAGCTGCGCCTGGGATAAGCAACGATCCTCATTACCGGCAAAGATATTAATGATAATATTGCGGCCTTCGATGGCTGTCAGGAATTGTTGCGTCTCAGCGTAAATATCCTGCGGGATATGCAGGTCATAAGTTTCCAGTTGTTTTTTATCTAACTGCATGCAGTCAGCGATGCAGGAAAAGGTTTTGCTGACATGCCAGTTTGCACAATCAAAATCAAAGGATTTCGTATAATGGTTAATAGAGGGCCATTTATTAAATCCTAACACCGCCTTGGCATTTATTTGTTTCAATAACAACAACCGATGCACAGGGATATCAAAAAGGGAGGGGTCGATAACAATATCGTATTTATTATTGGCTAACTCAGTAATCACAGAACGGGGGACATTATGGGTGAATTTTTTGAGGTAGCAGGCAGAAGTGACATCCTCTGCTTCGTAGATGTGGCGAATACGGGGGTTATAGCGCATTACCTGGCTGTTTGATTTCGTCAGCAGAAAATCAACGATATATCCTGATTCGTGCAGACATTTAACCAGTGCGGAATCGACGACGACATCGCCAATTGCCCCTTCGTTGCGCATCAACAGAACTTTTCTCGCGGAGATTAAATTCAGTTCGCTTCGGGCTGGACTGTCCCATAGCATTTTCGCGATATAAACGCGTAACAGAGTACGAATTTTTTTTATAAAGTAATTGCGGCGTCTATTGAGTGCTCTTATTTTTTTAAATTTGCCGACAGGCATTTCTATCGCTGTGTGTTGCATCATGATTACTTTTTTCCTTATTCACAATAAACACTCCCGTCATTTGTTCTAAAATGAGAGCGCAAGACGGTAAAAATGGTTCAGTCAGGTTTTTACTTATTCCAGTAAAACAATGGATATTCTTTGGATATTCTTTCGCTTGATTTCATCATGTGAAATTGAGGACATGATGGATGAAATGTGAATTCGTTATATTTTTTGCGATAGCGCATATAAAACGGCTGAGTGGTATAATTGCCCGTATTACGCGAACGTCATTGAAGGCGAATTTATTGTTGTTATCGCGCCATGATGGCGTGGCTGGCATGAGCCCTGCGATGTACGCCAGGAATATGATTCTGTTCACGCTTTTATGTCGCCACGATGCCGTGTACTATTGTGGGGCGTTATCAGCAGGTGGGGATGGGCACAGTCAGTTTTTCTTCTGGTGTGCACAGTTTGCAGAGTGAAGCAAATAAACATTCTTAACGTGCTGATATAAATACATTATTTAATTTTGTATGTGCTCTTTCGTGTGGGGCACCACTGCAAATAAGGAAATGAAATGCCTGTAATTACTCTTCCTGATGGCAGCCAACGCCATTACGACCACGCCGTAAGCCCTATGGATGTTGCACTGGATATCGGTCCAGGACTGGCGAAAGCCTGTATCGCTGGGCGCGTTAATGGCGAACTGGTTGATGCTTCTGATGTGATCAACAGTGACGCCAACCTCGCCATCATCACCGCTAAAGATGACGATGGTCTGGAAATTATCCGTCACTCCTGTGCGCACCTGTTAGGCCATGCAATCAAGCAATTGTGGCCGAATACCAAAATGGCGATTGGCCCGGTTATTGATAACGGCTTCTATTATGACGTTGATCTTGACCACACCCTGACCCAGGAAGACATCGACGCGCTCGAAAAGCGTATGCATGAGCTCGCCGAAACCAACTACGACGTCATCAAGAAAAAAGTGAGCTGGCAGGAAGCGCGCGAGACATTTGTCAAACGCGGCGAAAACTATAAAGTCTCCATCCTTGATGAAAATATTGCGCATGATGACAAGCCGGGCTTGTATCATCATCAAGAATACATCGACATGTGCCGTGGTCCGCACGTGCCGAATATGCGTTTCTGCCATCACTTCAAACTGATGAAAACAGCAGGGGCTTACTGGCGCGGCGACAGCAACAACAAGATGTTGCAGCGTATCTACGGCACCGCGTGGGCAGATAAAAAAGCGCTGAATGCCTATCTGCAACGCCTGGAAGAAGCGGCAAAACGCGATCACCGTAAAATCGGTAAGCAACTTGACCTGTATCATATGCAGGAAGAAGCGCCGGGTATGGTTTTCTGGCATAACGATGGCTGGACTATCTTCCGTGAACTGGAAACTTTTGTTCGCTCTAAGCTGAAAGAGTACCAATACCAGGAAGTGAAAGGCCCGTTCATGATGGACCGTGTGCTGTGGGAAAAAACCGGCCACTGGGACAACTACAAAGATGCGATGTTTACGACGTCTTCCGAGAACCGTGAATACTGCATCAAGCCGATGAACTGCCCGGGTCACGTACAGATTTTCAACCAGGGCTTAAAATCCTACCGCGATCTGCCGCTGCGTATGGCTGAGTTCGGTAGCTGCCATCGCAATGAGCCGTCAGGCGCGCTGCATGGGTTGATGCGCGTACGTGGCTTCACTCAGGATGACGCCCATATCTTCTGTACGGAAGAGCAGGTGCGTGATGAAGTGAACGCATGTATTCGTTTAGTCTACGATATGTACAGCACCTTCGGTTTTGAGAAAATCGTCGTCAAACTCTCTACTCGCCCGGAAAAACGTATCGGTAGCGATGAGATGTGGGATCGTGCTGAGGCGGATCTGGCAGTTGCGCTGGAAGAGAACAATATCCCGTTTGAATTCCAACTGGGTGAAGGCGCATTCTACGGTCCGAAAATTGAATTTACCTTATATGACTGCCTCGATCGTGCATGGCAGTGCGGTACAGTACAGCTTGATTTCTCGCTGCCGGCTCGTCTGAACGCCTCTTATGTAGGCGAAAGCAACGAACGTCAGGTTCCGGTGATGATTCACCGCGCGATTCTCGGTTCTCTGGAGCGCTTTATCGGCATCCTGACTGAAGAGTTCGCTGGCTTCTTCCCGACCTGGCTGGCGCCGGTGCAGGTAGTGGTCATGAATATCACTGATTCACAGTCTGAATACGTTAACGAATTGACGCGTAAACTGCAAAATGCGGGCATTCGTGTAAAAGCAGACTTGAGAAACGAGAAGATAGGCTTTAAAATCCGCGAGCACACTTTACGTCGCGTCCCTTATATGCTGGTTTGCGGTGACAAAGAGGTTGAGGCCGGCAAAGTTGCCGTGCGTACCCGCCGTGGTAAAGACCTGGGGAGCCTGGACGTAAATGATGTTATCGAGCAGCTGCAGCAAGAGATTCGCAGCCGCAGTCTTCAACAATTGGAGGAATAAAGTATTAAAGGCGGAAAACGAGTTCAAACGGCGCGTCCCAATCGTATCAATGGCGAAATTCGCGCCCTGGAAGTTCGCTTAACAGGTCTGGAAGGCGAGCAGCTTGGTATTGTGAGTCTGAGAGAAGCTCTGGAAAAAGCTGAAGAAGCCGGGGCTGATTTAGTTGAAATTAGCCCTAACGCCGAGCCGCCCGTTTGCCGTATAATGGACTACGGCAAGTTCCTCTATGAAAAGAGCAAATCTTCTAAGGAACAGAAGAAGAAGCAAAAAGTTATTCAGGTTAAGGAAATTAAATTCCGACCTGGTACAGATGAAGGCGACTATCAGGTAAAACTCCGCAGCCTGATTCGCTTTCTCGAAGAGGGCGATAAGGCCAAGATCACACTGCGTTTCCGCGGTCGTGAAATGGCCCACCAACAGATCGGTATGGAAGTGCTTAATCGCGTGAAAGACGATCTGAATGAACTGGCAGTTGTCGAATCCTTCCCAACGAAGATCGAAGGCCGCCAGATGATTATGGTGCTTGCTCCGAAGAAGAAACAGTAAGGCCATCAAGTAATTAAACCTGTGGGCCACAGGCTCACGGGTTTAGTTCGCCTTTGTTTCGTTTATTAACAATGCGAAGTGGAAGTTAAAAAATGCCAAAAATTAAGACCGTACGCGGTGCTGCTAAGCGCTTCAAAAAAACCGGTAAAGGTGGTTTTAAGCACAAGCACGCTAACCTGCGTCATATTCTGACCAAAAAAGCTACTAAGCGTAAACGTCACCTGCGCCCGAAAGCCATGGTTTCCAAAGGCGATCTGGGTCTGGTAATCGCGTGCTTGCCGTACGCATAAGTCGTTAACCTTTTAACTTTTTTTAAGAATATAGATACAGGAGAGAGCATATGGCTCGCGTAAAACGTGGTGTGATTGCACGTGCACGTCATAAGAAAATTTTGAAACAAGCTAAAGGTTACTACGGCGCGCGTTCACGCGTTTACCGTGTTGCCTTCCAGGCTGTTATCAAAGCTGGTCAGTACGCTTATCGTGACCGTCGTCAGAAAAAGCGTCAGTTCCGTCAGCTGTGGATTGCACGTATCAACGCAGCAGCACGTCAGAACGGTATTTCTTACAGCAAATTCATCAATGGCCTGAAAAAAGCCTCTGTTGAAATCGACCGTAAGATCCTGGCTGACATCGCCGTATTCGACAAAGTGGCATTCTCTGCACTGGTTGAAAAAGCGAAAGCAGCTCTGGCATAAGCCAGTTTAAGAGAGGGAGCCTGGCTCCCTCTTTTGCTTTAACATTATCAATACATTGACATTTTGCAGTGATGCGTTTTCAATAGCCCATCACCGCCACTTACCCTGTTAAGGTAACGCAAGCATGAATGCTGCTATTTTCCGCTTCTTTTTTTACTTTAGCACCTGAACCCGGGAGGCTAGCGCGTGAAAGAAGAAACGGAAAACAGCGCCAGAAAGCCTCCCTTGTGGAGGCTTTTTTTGTATCTGCCGTTTGTAAATATCGTCATATAACGAGGAAAACCATGTCACATCTCGCAGAGCTGGTTGCCAGTGCGAAGGCAGCCATTAACGATGCTTCAGATGTCGCCGCTCTGGACAACGTCCGCGTCGAATACCTGGGCAAAAAAGGGCACCTGACCCTTCAGATGACCACCCTGCGTGAGCTGCCGCCAGAAGAGCGCCCGGCCGCCGGGGCAGTGATCAACGAAGCAAAAGAGCAGGTTCAGCAAGCGCTGAACGCCCGTAAATCGGATCTGGAAAATGCTGCGCTGAATGCGCGTCTGGCTGCTGAAACCATCGATGTCTCCCTGCCGGGGCGTCGCGTGGAGAATGGGGGATTACACCCGGTAACCCGCACGATCGATCGTATTGAGAGTTTCTTCGGTGAACTGGGCTTTACCGTCGCTACCGGCCCGGAAATCGAAGACGATTACCATAACTTCGACGCGCTGAATATTCCGGGTCATCACCCGGCTCGTGCGGATCATGATACTTTCTGGTTCGACGCGACGCGTTTGCTGCGTACCCAAACCTCTGGTGTGCAGATTCGTACCATGGAAAATCAGCAGCCGCCAATCCGCATCATCGCCCCGGGACGCGTTTACCGTAACGACTACGACCAAACGCATACCCCAATGTTCCATCAGATGGAAGGGCTGATCGTTGATAAAAACATCAGCTTTACTAATCTGAAAGGCACACTGCATGACTTCCTGCGTAACTTCTTTGAAGAAGATCTGCAGATTCGTTTCCGCCCGTCTTACTTCCCGTTCACTGAACCGTCTGCAGAAGTCGATGTAATGGGCAAAAACGGCAAATGGCTGGAAGTGCTGGGCTGCGGCATGGTGCATCCAAACGTACTGCGTAACGTTGGAATCGATCCGGAAGTTTACTCCGGCTTCGCATTTGGCATGGGGATGGAACGTCTGACCATGCTGCGTTACGGCGTTACCGATTTGCGCGCATTCTTCGAAAACGATCTGCGTTTCCTCAAACAGTTTAAATAAAGGCAGGCAAAACAATGAAATTCAGTGAACTGTGGTTACGCGAATGGGTCAATCCTGCCATTGACAGTGAAGCACTGTCAGGGCAGATCACTATGGCCGGCCTGGAAGTGGATGGCGTAGAGCCGGTTGCCGGGGCGTTTCATGGTGTTGTGGTCGGTGAAGTAATGGAGTGCGCTCAGCACCCGAACGCTGACAAATTGCGCGTGACGAAAGTCAATGTTGGCGGCGATCGCCTGCTGGACATCGTCTGTGGCGCGCCGAACTGCCGTCTGGGCCTGAAAGTCGCCGTGGCGACAGTGGGTGCGGTACTGCCTGGTGACTTCAAAATCAAAGCGGCGAAACTGCGCGGCGAACCGTCGGAAGGTATGCTGTGCTCCTTCTCCGAGCTCGGTATTTCTGACGATCACAACGGCATTATCGAACTGCCGGCAGATGCGCCGATCGGCACCGATATCCGTGAATACCTGAAGCTTGATGATAATACTATTGAGATTAGCGTCACGCCGAACCGTGCGGATTGCTTAGGGATCATTGGTGTTGCACGCGATGTGGCGGTGCTGAACCAGTCTCCGCTGACTGCGCCGGAAATTTCGCCGGTCGCCGCGACAATTACCGACACGCTGCCGATCGCAGTGGAAGCCGCAGATGCCTGCCCGCGCTACCTCGGACGCGTGGTGAAGGGAATCAATGTTAAAGCGCCAACTCCGCTGTGGATGAAAGAGAAGCTGCGTCGCTGCGGTATTCGTTCAATCGATGCGGTTGTGGACGTGACCAACTACGTTCTGCTGGAACTGGGCCAGCCGATGCACGCGTTTGACCGCGATCGCCTGGAAGGCGGCATCGTGGTGCGCATGGCAAAAGAGGGCGAAACCCTGATACTGCTGGACGGCAGCGAAGCGAAACTGAATGCGGACACGCTGGTGATTGCCGACCATAACAAAGCGCTGGCGATGGGCGGTATCTTTGGCGGTGAACACTCTGGCGTGAACAGCGAAACTCAGAACGTACTACTGGAATGCGCTTTCTTCAATCCGCTCTCTATTACCGGTCGTGCTCGCCGTCATGGCCTGCACACTGATGCTTCACACCGTTATGAGCGCGGTGTTGACCCACAACTGCAGTACAAAGCCATGGAGCGTGCAACTCGCCTGTTGCTGGATATCTGCGGCGGCGAAGCGGGTCCGATCATTGATGTCACGAACGAAGCTACGTTGCCGAAACGTGCGACCATTCGTCTGCGCCGCAGTAAGCTGGATCGCCTGATTGGTCATCATATTGCCGATGAGCAGGTCAGTGATATCCTCAAGCGCCTTGGTTGCGAAGTCACTGAAGGCCAGGATGAATGGCTGGCGGTCGCGCCGAGCTGGCGTTTCGATATGGAAATCGAAGAAGATCTGGTGGAAGAAGTGGCGCGTATTTACGGCTACAACAACATTCCGGATGCGCCGGTTCAGGCTGGTCTGGTCATGGGCGAACACCGTGAAGCGGCTCTGTCGCTGAAGCGCGTGAAAACCATGCTCAACGACAAAGGCTACCAGGAAGTGATCACCTACAGTTTCGTTGATCCGAAATTGCAGCAACTGATCCACCCGGGTGAAGAAGCGCTGATTCTGCCAAGCCCGATCTCCAGCGAAATGTCGGCAATGCGTCTGTCACTGTGGACTGGTTTGTTGGGCACTATCGTTTATAACCAGAATCGCCAGCAGAGCCGCGTGCGTATTTTTGAAACGGGTCTGCGCTTTGTCCCTGATACCCAGGCAAATCTTGGTATTCGTCAGGATGTCATGCTGGCGGGCGCCATTTGCGGCAACCGTTATGAAGAACATTGGGATTTGGCGAAAGGCAGCGTGGATTTCTTCGACCTGAAAGGCGATCTGGAATCCATTCTGGAGCTGACGGGCAAATTATCCGCCATTGAATTTCGCGCAGAAACGAATCCGGCGCTCCATCCGGGACAATCTGCAGCGATTTATCTGAAAGATAAACGTATTGGTTTTATTGGTGTTGTGCATCCGGAACTGGAACGTAAGCTTGATCTGAACGGTCGCACTCTGGTGTTTGAACTGGAGTGGAATGCGCTTGCAGACCGCGTGGTTCCTCAGGCTCAGGAGATTTCACGCTTCCCGGCGAACCGTCGTGATATCGCGGTTGTTGTGGCTGAAAATGTGCCCGCAGCAGATGTTTTGGCCGAGTGTAAGAAAGTTGGCGTAAATCAGGTAGTTGGCGTAAACTTATTTGACGTGTACCGCGGTAAGGGCGTAGCGGAGGGGTATAAGAGCCTTGCCATTAGCCTGATCCTTCAGGATACCAGCCGTACACTCGAAGAAGAGGAGATTGCCGCTACCGTTGCCAGATGTGTAGAGGCATTAAAAGAGCGATTCCAGGCATCATTGAGGGATTGAACCTATGGCGCTTACAAAAGCTGAAATGTCAGAATATCTGTTTGATAAGCTCGGGCTTAGCAAGCGGGACGCAAAAGAGCTGGTAGAGCTGTTTTTCGAAGAGATCCGTCGTGCTCTGGAAAACGGTGAGCAGGTAAAACTCTCCGGCTTTGGCAATTTCGATTTGCGCGACAAAAATCAACGTCCGGGGCGTAACCCGAAAACGGGCGAAGATATTCCCATTACAGCCCGGCGCGTGGTGACCTTCAGACCCGGCCAGAAGTTGAAGAGCCGTGTTGAAAACGCTTCGCCCAAAGCTGAATGATATGAACTAACTAAAAAGGCCGCGCTGCGGCCTTTTTTCTTTTCAGCGCCCGGCATCAATCATAAAATCAGTCACCTGACTGACGGTAAAACGGTTAACATGCTGGCATACGCTCATCTTCAACAGCAACGAAATCGCCGCTGGCTTGGCGGATTATTGCTGCTTTTATTATTCTCTGTGTTTATTAGCCTCTGCGCGGGCGAGCAATGGATCGCTCCCGGTGGCTGGTTTACTCCTGATGGCCAGCTCTTTGTCTGGCAAATTCGTCTTCCCCGTACGCTGGCGGTGGTGCTGGTGGGTGCCGCGCTGGCGCTCTGCGGCGCAGTGATGCAGGCGCTTTTCGAAAATCCGCTGGCGGAGCCGGGATTGCTGGGTGTCTCAAGTGGCGCGGGCGTCGGGCTGATCGCGGCTGTACTGCTGGGCGGCGGTATGTTGCCAGGCTGGGCGTTGGGCGTGTGCGCCATCGCCGGAGCGCTGATCGTGACGCTTATTCTGCTACGTTTTGCCCGGCGTCATCTCACCACCAGCCGCCTGCTGCTTGCTGGTGTGGCGCTTGGCATTATTTGTACAGCGTTAATGACGTGGGCGGTTTACTTTTCTACCTCATTCGATTTACGCCAGCTTATGTACTGGATGATGGGCGGTTTTGGCGGAGTAGACTGGCAACAAAGCTGGCTGATGGTGGCGTTGTTACCGGCGATGATCTGGGTCTGTTTTCAATCAAAACCGCTGAATGTCCTGGCGCTGGGTGAGATATCCGCGCGGCAGTTGGGGTTGCCACTGTGGCTGTGGCGAAATTTGCTGGTGGTGGCAACGGGCTGGATGGTAGGCGTCAGCGTTGCGCTGGCAGGAGCTATTGGCTTTATTGGCCTGGTGATCCCGCATATGTTACGTCTCTGCGGGTTGACCGATCACCGGGTGCTGCTTCCTGGCTGCGCGCTGGCGGGGGCGGTGGCGTTGTTGTTCGCCGATATTGTTGCCCGGCTGACGCTCAGCGCCGCTGAGTTACCCATTGGCGTCGTCACGGCGACGCTGGGTGCGCCGATGTTTATCTGGTTATTATTAAAGGTCGGGCGTGAAGCCTGAAATCCATAACATCAACAAAGGATACGCTATGCAACAGGATATTCTGAATACTGAAGTCACGACCATTGATGGTGAACAGACCACGCTGGAAGCTTATCGCGGTAAGGTGTTACTGATCGTCAATGTGGCATCTAAATGCGGCCTGACGCCGCAGTATGAACAGCTGGAAAACCTGCAAAAAACGCTCGACGGTGAGGGCTTCACAGTGCTGGGATTCCCCTGCAACCAGTTCCTTGGTCAGGAGCCGGGTTCGGAAGAGGAGATCAAAACTTTTTGCAGCACGACTTACGGCGTGACGTTCCCGATGTTCAGCAAAATTGAAGTGAATGGTGACGCGCGTCATCCGCTGTATAAAAAATTGATCGCTGCTGCACCGTCTGCTGTTACACCAGAAGGCAGCGGTTTCTACGCGCGTATGGAGAGTAAAGGCCGCGCGCCGAAAGAGCCGGGCGATATTTTGTGGAATTTCGAAAAATTCCTCATTGGCCGTGACGGTGCTGTTATTCAGCGTTTCTCGCCGGATATGACCCCGGAAGATCCGGCTTTGCAACAGGCCGTTAAACAGGCGCTGGCGAAATAATGTCAACGCTGTTGCAACTGCAAAATGTGGGCGCATCGGGCAGGCTGGGGCCGATTACGGCATCGGTTGACCGGGCGGCGATTCTGCATCTGGTCGGACCAAATGGCGCGGGGAAAAGCACGCTGCTTTCCCGGCTTGCGGGTTTATCTGGCGGGCAGGGCGAGGTGTTATTGAACAACCGCCCGCTGGAACAATGGTCCGCCCTGGCGCTGGCGCAACATCGCGCTTACCTTGCCCAGCAGCAGACGCCGCCTTTTGCTATGCCAGTCTGGCACTATTTGCTGTTGCATCAGCGTGATACTGCGCAAACCCACTGCTTGGGGAAAATTGCCGCCCAGCTTGGGCTGGGTGACAAGCTTAGCCGAAGAGTCAATCAACTTTCCGGCGGTGAATGGCAGCGGGTGAGGTTGGCCGCAGTGATTTTACAGATCCACCCGGAGGTGAATCCCTCCGGGCAGTTGCTGTTGCTGGATGAGCCAATGAATAGCCTTGATGTGGCACAGCAGACTGCGCTGGACAAGCTTATAGCGGAGCTGGTAAGCGGTGGCGTGACCGTAGTGATGAGTAGCCACGACCTCAACCATACGCTGCGTCATGCGCAGCAGGTGTGGTTACTGAGCGGCGGTCGGCTACTGGGTAGCGGCAAACAAGAAGAGGTGCTGACGCCTGCTCATCTGGCGGAAGCTTACGGCATGGCTTTTCGTCGTTTCGACGTAGACGGGCATCGTGTGCTGATCCCGGCAACGTGACGAAAAGGTGACTTGCCACGCAACTGATTCACACGGTAGATTATTCCGATAAAAATAAAGTACGAGGCGAGATCCAGAATGCGTACCTGGTTTCTTCTGGCGGCGGCACTGTTCCTTGCAGGATGTAGTTCTCATCGCGCTCCGCCACCTAACCCAAGGTTGTCGGATTCGATCACAGTGATCGCGGGTCTGAACGATCAACTGAGCGAGTGGCGAGGTACACCGTATCGCTACGGCGGTATGACGCGTTCAGGCGTTGATTGTTCCGGGTTTGTGATGATGACTTTCCGTGACAAATTTGCGTTGCAGCTACCGCGCGAAACGCGCCAGCAGGCTGAGATCGGCACGAAAATCGACAAAGATGATTTATTGCCTGGCGATCTGGTGTTCTTCAAAACCGGTTCCGGCGAAAGCGGGCTGCATGTTGGAATTTATGATACTGACAATGAATTTATTCATGCTTCCACCAGTCGCGGCGTGATGCGTTCTTCACTGGATAACGTCTATTGGCGGAAAAATTTCTGGCAGGCGCGGCGCATTTAAGCGCAGCGCAGCCGTGGTAAAAATTTGTTAAACCAGGATGTTTCCACTAATTATCTTTTATAATATTAATTATCATAAGTGGACGTTGAATCTGGCAAAAGACTATTAGTGAGCAGCCTAATAAAGGAGAAGCCAAATATAAAATGGGATAAAAATGAAGTTAACCTCACTAAAATCATTAAGCCAGGAATTCATCTACTTGTGTTTAGCCATTCCGGATATCACCCTTAACGCGGGACGGCATAATGATCATTTTGCTTGATGATACCTATCGCCCGGATTTTTTATTACAGCCAGCGAGAAAAAGTAACGGAATGCTTCAGGGGCTGGAAGTTATCGTTAACTTTGTGGGGAAAGACAGTAACGTCCGCGCCCCGGCAGAGCTGGTTTCCCCGCGCCTGAAGTCTGATGAAACCCTGCAACTCTTTACGGAGCAACTGGCACTAATAGAGGCCTGCCAGCTCTTTTTATTACAACATCAATTAATCGCCTGGATTAATATTTCCCCGGCGATTGTTGAGGCCTTACTTACCGACGAGGCACTGGCTGCCAGCGTGGCTAAATTTCCTTTTCTGGAATTTACCATAAATGAGAATTTCCCCAATTTAAATAAAGGAAAAGAGGATCCTTCTCTGTCTCTATTGGCGAAACAATATCCGCTGGTACTGGCTAATTTTGGTGTCGGAACAGCATCGACCAAAGCCATTTTTGACGGGTTATTTAAACGTGTCGCATTAGATAAAAATTTTGTTCAGCAACGATTAGCTTCTCCTTCGTTTGAACCTTTTATGCGGGCGATCGTTTCGCAGATAAGTCCCTATTGTCAGTCGATGATGATTGCGGGCATTGATGACGAATCTGCCCTGAAGCGTGCCGAACCTTTTCACTTCAGCGCAATGCAAGGGGCATTATGGTCGCCGGTTACCGCTGCGCAGATCACATCTCTGATCCACCCATAGCCCTGCTTTTCGCCGGTGTTTAAACCTGATGGTTGGCACTACACTAAAGGCAGGAGGAACCATGACCCTGTCTTTTACTACCCGCTGGCGTGATGAACTGCCAGAATTTTACACCGCATTATCTCCAACACCGCTGCACAATGCCCGTCTGATCTGGCACAACGCGCCACTGGCGCAGGAGCTGGGCGTGGAGGATGCGCTTTTTCATCCCGACTTGGGTGCCGGTGTCTGGGGCGGCGAAGCACTGCTGCCGGGCATGTCGCCGCTGGCGCAAGTCTACAGCGGACATCAATTTGGTGTCTGGGCCGGGCAACTGGGCGATGGTCGCGGGATCCTGCTTGGTGAACAACAATTACCGGATGGCACGACCCGCGACTGGCATCTGAAAGGCGCGGGGCTGACGCCCTATTCGCGCATGGGTGACGGACGTGCAGTTCTGCGTTCAACCATCCGTGAAAGTCTGGCATCAGAGGCGATGCACTATCTTGGCATTCCAACGACCCGCGCGCTGAGCATCGTGACCAGCGATACACCGGTCATGCGTGAAAGCCGCGAGCAGGGTGCCATGCTGATGCGCATCGCTGAAAGCCATCTGCGTTTCGGGCATTTCGAGCATTTTTATTATCGTCGCGAACCGCAAAAAGTACGCCAACTGGCCGACTTTGCCATCCGCCACCACTGGCCGCATTTGCAGAGTGAATCCGATAAGTACGTGCTGTGGTTCCGCGATATTGTCCGACGCACTGCCACGCTGATTGCCCGCTGGCAGGTGGTCGGTTTTGCGCACGGTGTGATGAATACTGACAACATGTCGATCCTCGGGTTGACCATTGATTACGGCCCCTTTGGTTTCCTCGATGATTATCAGCCGTCATTTATCTGCAACCACTCGGATTACCAGGGTCGTTATAGCTTTGATAATCAACCCGCAGTGGCTTTGTGGAACCTGCAAAGGCTGGCGCAGTCGCTGTCGCCATTTATTGACATTGAGGCGCTGAACAGCGCGCTGGATGATTATCAACATCTGCTGCTGACAGAATATGGCGTACTGATGCGCGGCAAGCTTGGTTTTCTCACGCAGCAGCAGGGCGATAACCAGCTTCTGACGGAACTGTTTGCACTGATGGCGCGAGAGGGCAGTGATTATACGCGAACCTTCCGCTTACTCAGCCAGACGGAGCAGCTGAGCGCCTCTTCGCCGCTGCGCGATGAATTTATCGATCGCGCCGCGTTCGACAGTTGGTTTGCGCAGTACCGGGTACGACTGCAACAGGAGCAGGTTGACGATGCGCAGCGGCAACAGCAGATGTCCGGCGTGAATCCGGCGCTGGTGTTGCGCAACTGGCTGGCACAGCGGGCGATTGATGCCGCTGAGAAAGGCGACGCCAGTGAACTGGAGCGGTTACATGAAGCGCTGCGCCAGCCGTTTGGCGATCGTAACGATGATTATGTCAGCCGCCCACCGGACTGGGGAAAGCGGCTGGAAGTCAGTTGTTCGAGTTAGACCAGCTCATTTCGTCAGAATCAGCTTCCCGGCATGGGTCTGACGCAGCAGATATTGCTGGCCTTTATGCTCAATCACCACCCGGCCTTCTTCGCCCAGCAGTTGTTGACTGTTGATGCGGCGATCGGTCGGGCTGATATGGGTGGGTTTTTCCTGCGAAGTGATGAGTGGGGCAGTCGTGCTATCCGTATGCGACATAAAGGTTTAAATGTAGCTCATTATCAACAATGATAATCATTATCAATAATATACCAGCCGGTAGCAAGGGTGTTCTGTAACATTTAGCGGTTATCCCCAGGATAAAGTAGGGGAAGAGGAGCCCGCCGCCAGGCGGCGGGATGCGATCAGAGGCGGGTGGCGACCGCGGCCGCCAGTTTTTCCAGCAGCAATTCACTGTCGTCCCAGCCCAGGCAAGGATCGGTAATGGATTGCCCGTAAACCAGCGGCTGGCCGCTGACAATTTTCTGCGTGCCTTCCTGCAGGAAGCTTTCTACCATCACGCCGGCGATGGCGGTCGAACCGTTACGGATCTGCGAACAAACATTGTCACAGACATCGAGCTGACGTCGATGTTGTTTCTGGCAGTTGCCGTGGCTGAAATCCACCACCAGGTATTCCGGCAGATCAAACTCGCTCAGCGTATCGCACGCATTGGCGATATCTTCGGCGTAATAGTTCGGCGTTTTACCGCCACGCATAATGATATGCCCGTAAGGATTACCGCTGGTTTGATAGATGGTCATCTGCCCGCTTTTATCCGGCGAGAGGAACATATGGCTGGCGCGTGAGGCGCGGATCGCATCGACCGCGATGCGGGTATTGCCATCGGTGCCGTTTTTAAAACCGACCGGGCAGGAGAGCGCTGACGCCATTTCTCGGTGGATCTGGCTTTCCGTCGTGCGCGCGCCAATCGCGCCCCAGCTAATCAGATCGGCTATAAATTGCCCGGTCACCATGTCGAGAAATTCAGTCGCCGTTGGCACACCCAGCTCGTTGACCTGGAGCAGCAGCTTGCGCGCCAGTTCCAGGCCATGATTAACGCGATAGCTGCCATTCAGGTCCGGATCGGAGATCAGCCCTTTCCAGCCAACAACCGTGCGCGGTTTTTCAAAATAGGTACGCATTACGATCTCGAGCTGGGCATGATGTTTCTCACGCAGCGTCTGCAAGCGATGCGCGTAATCTACCGCCGCATCAAGATCGTGGATGGAGCAGGGGCCAATAATCACCAGTAAGCGGCGATCTTCGCCATTGAGGATTTTTTCGATTCGCCGCCGGGATGCAATAACATGTTCGGCAATATCAGGTTTAACAGGATAACGCTGCGCCAGTTCAGCCGGTGTCACCAGGCTGTCGATGCGCGCAGTGCGGAGTTCATCGGTTTTGTTCATCAAGCGTCTCAAAATTAGGTGCTTCAGCGGCAGGAATGCCGGAAGTGATGCGCACACCATAAACCAATCGCGGCTTATTTCAAGTATGGCCGTGAAGCGCATTACTTCAGTGGCAGGTATCATAGCGCAGTGTGAATCAACGTACTAGCTTGTTAGTACAATAATACGTGCGACACTCTGTGAGTGCGCATATTTTGAGCACGCTTTGCTGTGATTTGTCTTCTACAGGGTGAGCGTCAGTCATGTCAGATATTAATTATTTTTAAACTGAACACGATCTATTATTTCTGCTTGTCGGGATTATTATTATCGGAAATTTCTTTTACATACAATATATGTGATAAATGTGTCCGCTCTATGCTTGCGGTTATAAAATGATTACCGAATCACGGAGAAAAGGCAGGATATTAAATTTCTGTATGGTTTTTATTTTAAGTGTTTTTTTAGGAAAAATATCGCGCACTATTTCTGGACAATACATTCATCGCTGACAGATACTATTAAGCATATTTTATAAAAGAATTTGGAGTCGTCAGGTGATGGCTCCAGAAAAGCAGAAATCTATTTTTTCAGCTTTCTATTTAAATATTGTTTCTATATTAAGGGGAATTTGATGAAACAACTCAGCAATGATGAAATGCAGGCCGTCTCCGGTGCAGGTTTGATCTCTCTGGCCGCGGGTATGCTCGGCGAAGGCATTGGTATTGTAATTGATGCCGCCTTTGGTGGGAAAGGCTCTTTCGCCACTGATTTAGGTCGTAATATTGGTAAGGGCGTAGGCATCGTGCTTGAAACCAGCCTGAACCTTTTCTCCAGCATTATGAAGATCTTCAAAAAATAAATCATTAATCGCCACGGATGGCGAGCTGCTGTTAATTTTACTGGGGGGAATTCCCCCAGTAAAATAAAACAGCCGATTTCTGCATGCTTATCGGTTCGTTCATATTGCAAGGTGTCCGGATTTTTTCATTGGATGTCCGTGGTGTAATACGTTCAAAAATGCGTCGGTTATTATCGGCAATTTGGGTTGTGCACAGGCAATAAAGAATATCATTAGTCACTGAAAATAATTTCATTGATTTCAAGATGGTATTCTTATTTGTGTTATGTATACATGAACAATTAATATTGAGGATAATGAAATGAAAGAACTTACAGCTCATGAAATGCAATATGCTTCAGGTGGAATTCTTTTCTCCGCAGCGGGTGCTCTGCTGGGCGGCGGTATCGGTGCGTTGATTGATTTGGTTCTGCCGGGCACGGATCATTTTTCGTTTGGCGACACCGGTCTGTCGATGGGGCTCTTAGGCGGTATCGCGGCTGATGCGATTGGCGTGGTGGGTACTCTCGGCGCTATCGGTCTGGTCGGCGCCGTGGGGGTTGGTGTGGCAGGCGCTGGCGTAGTTGGCGTAGGGCTCCTTTGCCTCTCTCCGCTTCTGCTGTTCATCTAATAGCGACCCATTAACTGCAATGATCTCGCATTGTTAATATGTATAAGTGACATTTCTTTCGATATGTCACTTATTTTGCAATACCCGCAAATACCGCTTTCTGTCGTTATGCCGCCTGGTCTCCGGGAAATCCGTAGCCAGAAAACTGGCGCCGCCACGCTTAGTACATGCGACGGTTCAGCCCCATGATGTCGAGCATTTTGGTCGCAATCTCTTCAACTGAGTAGTTGGTACTATTAAGACAGGGGATCTGATTTTTGCGGTAAAGCGCTTCCACTTCCGCCACTTCCATACGGCACTGTCGCAAAGAAGCGTACCGGCTGTTCTCCCGTCGCTCTTCACGAATCGCAGCAAGGCGCTCCGGATTAATGGTCAGACCAAATAATTTATGCTGCAATGGTTTTAACGCGGCCGGAAGTACCAGGTTATCCATATCATCGGCAATAAAAGGATAATTCGCTGCGCGAATTCCGAATTGCATCGCCAGATAGAGGCTGGTTGGGGTTTTTCCACAGCGCGATACGCCGAGTAAAATCACCTGGGCCTGATCGAGGTTGCGCAACGAAATACCGTCATCATGTGCCAGTGTGTAATCAATTGCGGCAATACGCGCATCATATTTAGTTAAATTACCCGGATTAAGCCCATGCGTGCGATGCGCAATCGGGGTGGGATCGAGCTTTAATTCCTGCTGTAATGGGGCAACCAGCGCCTGAACTATGTCCTGACAAAATCCTTCGCTTTGCAAAATAATAGAGCGAATTTCGGGGATCACAATAGAATAAAAAACCAATGGACGGTTGCCCGTTTGCTGATAGATAGCATCAATCTGATCTTTGACGGCGCGGGCGCGGCTCTCGTTTTCCACGAAAGGCAAGGTAATGCTGCTGACGGCGACCGGAAATTGCGACATCACCGCATGGCCCAAAACTTCAGCGGTGATAGCGGTTCCATCAGAAATATAAAACACGTGGCGATCAACAGAACTGTCCATTTAACCCATCCTGACTTTCATACGTAATTCTCTGAAAGCATAAATTAAAATCTTCATTGTGCGTATCTCCTTTTTCTCATTTTTAAAATGAAATGGTGTTTTTATTTTTTATGAACTGTAGGGTTCACTTTTTTTGATGACGTATGAAAAATAAGGACATTCTAAAAAGAGATATTCTCGCCGCGTGATTAATTGATGGGAATCTGTCCGAAAAACCATAATCTGGAATTGCTTACACGATTCACCGTTTTTTCCGGCGAATTAATTATGCCAGGATTAATAGGCAGTCTGAGATTTTACCCATTCATATATCACAAAAGGATTGTTTCGATGTCCAACAATGGCTCGTCTCCGCTGGTGCTTTGGTATGACCAACTCGGCATGAATGATGTAGACAGAGTTGGGGGCAAAAATGCCTCCCTTGGTGAAATGATTACTAACCTGTCAGGCGTGGGTGTTTCCGTGCCGAATGGGTTCGCGACCACCGCCGATGCGTTTAACCAGTTCCTTGAACAGAGCGGCTTAAATCAACGTATTTATGCGCTGCTGGATAACACGGATATTGACGATGTCTCTGAGCTGGCGAAAGCCGGCGCACAGATCCGCCAGTGGATTGTCGATACGCCTTTCCAGCCGGAGCTGGAAAAAGCGGTTCATGATGCGTATGCAAAACTGTCGGAAGATGACGCGCAGGCCTCGTTTGCCGTACGCTCCTCGGCGACGGCGGAGGATATGCCGGACGCTTCTTTCGCCGGTCAGCAAGAAACATTCCTCAATGTCCAGGGTTATGACGCCGTGCTGGTGGCCGTTAAACACGTGTTTGCTTCGCTGTTTAACGACCGCGCTATCTCTTACCGCGTGCATCAGGGTTATGACCACCGCGGCGTGGCGCTCTCTGCGGGCGTGCAGCGGATGGTGCGCTCGGACATCGGCGCTTCCGGCGTGATGTTCTCTATTGACACCGAATCCGGCTTCGACCAGGTGGTCTTTATCACCTCGGCGTGGGGGCTGGGTGAGATGGTGGTGCAGGGCGCGGTCAACCCGGATGAGTTCTACGTGCATAAACCGACGCTGGCGGCTGGTCGTCCGGCGATTGTGCGCCGCACGATGGGCTCGAAAAAGATCCGCATGATTTATGCGCCAACGCAGGAACACGGCAAACAGGTACAGATTGAAGATGTGCCGCAGGCCGATCGCGATCGCTTCTCGCTGACCGATGCCGATGTGCAGGCGCTGGCTAAACAGGCGGTGCAAATCGAAAAACACTATGGTCGTCCGATGGATATTGAATGGGCGAAAGACGGCCATACCGGCAAATTGTTCATCGTGCAGGCGCGTCCGGAAACGGTACGCTCCCGAGGACAGGTGATGGAGCGCTACACGCTGCATGCGCAAGGGCGAATCATCTCTGAAGGCCGCGCGATCGGTCATCGCATCGGTGCAGGTACGGTCAAAGTGATCCACGACATCAGCGAAATGAACCTGATTGAAGCGGGTGATGTGCTGGTCACCGATATGACCGATCCGGACTGGGAACCGATCATGAAGAAGGCGGCGGCGATTGTCACCAACCGTGGCGGTCGAACCTGCCATGCGGCGATTATCGCCCGTGAACTGGGGATCCCGGCGGTGGTCGGTTGCGGTGATGCGACTGAACGTATCAAGACCGGTGAAAAAGTGACCGTCTCCTGCGCTGAAGGCGACACGGGCTATGTGTATGCCGATCTGCTCGATTTCAGCGTGAAAAGCTCCAGCGTCGATACCATGCCGGATCTGCCGCTCAAGATCATGATGAACGTCGGTAACCCGGATCGCGCCTTTGATTTCGCCTGTTTGCCGAATGAAGGCGTCGGGCTGGCGCGCCTGGAATTTATCATTAACCGCATGATTGGCGTTCACCCGCGCGCGCTGCTGGAGTTTGATGACCAGGAAGCGAAGCTGCAAAACGAAATTCGCGAGATGATGAAAGGCTTTGACTCGCCGGTTGAGTTTTACGTCGGTCGTCTGACGGAAGGGATTGCCACGCTGGGCGCGGCGTTCTGGCCGAAACGCGTGATTGTGCGTTTGTCGGATTTTAAATCGAACGAATACGCCAATCTGGTCGGCGGCGAGCGTTATGAACCGGAAGAAGAGAACCCGATGCTCGGTTTCCGTGGTGCGGGCCGTTATGTCGCTGACAGCTTCCGTGCCTGCTTTGCGCTCGAATGCGAGGCGGTAAAACGCGTGCGCAACGAGATGGGGCTAACCAACGTTGAGATCATGATCCCGTTCGTTCGCACCGTGGAGCAGGCGAAAGCCGTGGTCGATGAGCTGGCGCGCCAGGGGCTGAAACGCGGTGAGAACGGGCTGAAGATCATTATGATGTGCGAAATCCCGTCCAACGCACTGCTGGCGGAGCAGTTCCTTGAGCACTTTGATGGCTTCTCGATTGGTTCCAACGATATGACGCAGCTTACACTGGGCCTCGACCGCGACTCCGGCGTCGTTTCCGAGCTGTTCGATGAACGCAATGAGGCGGTGAAAGCCCTGCTGTCGATGGCGATCCGCGCGGCGAAAAAACAAGGCAAATATGTCGGTATCTGCGGCCAGGGGCCATCGGATCACGAAGATTTCGCCGCCTGGTTGATGGATGAAGGCATCGACAGTCTGTCGCTGAATCCGGACACCGTGGTGCAGACGTGGCTCTCGCTTGCTGAACTGAAAAAATAACGCACTGAAGGAAATCCCCGGCACAATGTCGGGGATTTTTTTATCCCTGCCTAAACACCACCTCCTGAGGAGGTGGTCAGCAACAGGTTGGCTCTGCCAGTAATGCTACTCATGGGAAAATCCGAATCTGTTATCCCCATAACTGATAAGGATTTA
>Ga0058700_1000122_pt1 | contig 53287 bp, 58 predicted proteins | sample AgamicAtAme_FD_71365 | JGI IMG/M metagenome (GOLD analysis project Ga0058700, IMG submission 71365) | Agave microbial communities from Guanajuato, Mexico - At.Am.e | ecosystem: Host-associated > Plants > Phyllosphere > Phylloplane/Leaf | place: Guanajuato, Mexico | collected 2012-06-07 | reverse complement strand
GCCGCGCGACTTGGCCTCGATGATGCGGTTCTCGATCTGGTCGCTCATGCCCAGGCCGTGACGGCCGCCGATGGTGTTGACCTCGCGCACGAGCTCGACGGGGTCGGCGAATCGCGTGCCGTTGACGGCGACGGGGCGACCGGCCTCGAACTCGACGGTGACGTCTTCGGTCTCGATCTCGACCTCGGGGTCCCAGAAGCGCACGCCCATGATGGGCTCGACGATCTCGAGCGAGACGTCGAGGTGCTCGAGGGTCTTGGCCTCGTGCGTGGCGCCCCAGATGTTGGCATCCGTCGAGTACGCCTTCTCGACGCTGTCGCGGTAGGGGAAGTCGTGCGCGACGAGCCACTCGCTCATCTCTTTGCGCCCGCCCAGCTCGGTGACGAAGTCGGCGTCGAGCCAGGGCTTGTAGATGCGCAGCGCGGGGTTGGCGAGCAGGCCGTAGCGGTAGAACCGCTCGATGTCGTTGCCCTTGTAGGTGGAGCCGTCGCCCCAGATGTCGACGCCGTCTTCTTTCATCGCGCGCACGAGCAGGGTGCCGGTGACGGCGCGGCCCAGCGGCGTGGTGTTGAAGTAGGTGCGTCCGCCCGAGCGGATGTGGAACGCGCCACACGCGAGGGCGACGAAGCCCTCTTCGACGAGCGCCGTCTTGCAGTCGACGAGGCGCGAGACCTCGGCGCCGTACTGCGTCGCGCGGCCCGGGATCGACGCGATGTCGTCTTCGTCGTACTGCCCGAGGTCGCCCGTGTAGGTGCAGGGGACGGCGCCCTTGTCGCGCATCCACGCGACGGCCACCGAGGTGTCGAGACCACCCGAGAAGGCGATGCCGACGCGCTCGCCGACGGGAAGGGACTGCAAGACCTTGGACATGCCCTCGATTCTAGAGCGGAGGGATGCCGAGCCCCGACTCCGGGGGAGGATCGGGCGCCCAAAGCGATGATGAGGAGCGTCAGCCGATCGTCACGGCGCTGATCGTCACCGGGGTGGCGGGGGCGCCGTCGGTCGAGCCGCCGGCCGTACCCGCCGCGGCGATGTTCTTCACGACCTGCAGCCCCTCGGGCGACATCGTGCCGAACACCGTGTAGTCCGGGGGCAGCTGGGAGTCGGAGTACACCAGGAAGAACTGCGAGCCGTTCGTGCCGGGGCCCGCGTTCGCCATCGCGACCGTGCCCGCGGGGTAGGTCTCGCTGCCGTCGAGCTCGTCGGCGAAGCGGTACCCGGGGCCACCGCGGCCCGTGCCGGTCGGGTCACCGCACTGCAGGACGAAGATGCCCTGGGTGGTGAGGCGGTGGCACTCGGTGTTGCTGAAGTACTGCTGCTGGGCCAGCGAGACGAAGCTCTCGACCGTGCAGGGGGTGCGCTCGCCGCTGAGGGTCATCGGGATCGCCCCGGCCGAGGTCTCGAGCGTCGCGTCGACGGTGCCCGTGGGACGCTCGGTGCCCGCCGACGGGGGAGTCACGTCGACGGACGGCTGTCCCGAGGCGGGGTACGAGCACTCGCCCGAGGCGGTGCTCGCGCTCGATGCGCTCGCCGCGGGGGCGGGGGCGGACGACGTGCCACCGGCGCAGCCGGCGAGCAGGAGCAGGGTGGAAGCGGCGAGGGCCGCAGACATCAGTCGAGTGCGCACGGGTTCCAGGGTAGGGCGTCGACGTCGACTCGTCAGGGCCGTGCGCGCGTCGCGGGCGTCGGGTCGATCGGCATCCGGATGCCACGTGCCCGACCGATCGCGACGACACCGACCGCGAGGGCGATGATGGCCACGGCGATGACGACGATGTAGACCGCGACGCTGCCCCACCCGCCGGTGTTCGGGTCGAGGAAGGGGTAGGGGTACCAGAACGGCGCCCCCGTGGTCGGGTTCGTGATCAGGGGCGCGCGCAGGAGCGTGTAGACGATCCACACGATGGGGAAGATCGCCGCGGCGAACGCCGCCGACCAGGGCAAGCGGCGTCGCGTCGGCCCGAGCAGCACGTCGAGCAGGAGGAAGAGCGGACCCCAGACGTGCATGATCTCGTTCGACCAGGGCACGGTCTCGGGCTGGAGGGGGATGCCGCGCAGCAGCAGGTTGTAGACGATGCCGGTCACGATCATGTACGTGGAGACGAAGGCGAGAGCGGTCGCGAGGGCCGGCGGATCGACCTCGACCCGGCGGCCGCGTGCGAAGAACCGCACGCCCAGAAGCACCAGCACGACGGCCGACGAGACGTTGGACAGGATCGTGAAGAAGCTGAAGAAATTCGCGGTCACGGTCGCCACGTCGCGGTCGCGCGCCACCGCCTCGGCCACCGACGACGAGAACTGCGCCCCCACCGCGACGAGGATGAGCACCGCGATCGCCACGCGTGCCGCGTTCCACCCGGTCGTCCACCCGCGCGATGTCTGCATTGCCCCAGGCTAGTGAGTGGCCGCACGCGGGGGCAGGGGTTGCGGCGGGGCGGCCCGCGCGAGCGGGCCGCTAGGGTGGTCGCACCCCGACCCAGGAGTGCGACGTGAGCTACGACATCCACGTGTTCGACCCCGCCGCCGCCCCCATCGGACGAGAGGCGCTGCGGGCATGGCTCGCTGGACCCGCCCGCGACGAGCAGCCCAGCGCGCTCATCACCCGGGCCGTCGGTGTCCTGCAGCAGTTCTACCGGCCCCTGTCCGAGGCCCCTGACACCCTGACGGAGGGGGAGCACTTCGCCGACTACGCCCCCGAGGGTGCGCTCCTGTCCCTCTCCGCGCCGTGGTACGACGCCGAAGACCTCACCGCCGTCGTCCACCGTCTTGCCACGGAGCACGGATGGGGCTTCGACGACGTCAGCGTGACGGACGGAATGCTCTGGCGTCCGGATCCCGCGCGTCAGGTCGATCCCACCCCCCTGGGGGGAGCGAGCCTGACGGTCGAGAACGGGGGAACCCATGCCGATCCGAGCCCCGCGCTGCTGGCGGCGTCGGTCGATTGGATCGCCGACCACCGCGGGCCTGCATTCGCGATCCTCAACCTCGGCGAGGACGACTACGTCCAGTACGCGGGTGGGCGCGACGGTCTCACCGTGGAGAGGCGCACGCCGGCAGCCACCCCGCCCGGGTTCCGGCACACGGTCGCCGCCACCTCGGCCAGCACCGCGGGCGACCTCGTCGATCTCCCGGGCGCGACGCGCTCGTTCCGCGTCCTGCCGAACGAGGTCCTGTCGGCTCCGGATGCCGTGACCCTGGTGCTCGCATCGGCGCAGGGCGCGAGCGTCCCGGCGTCGATCGCCTGGCACGACATCACGAGCACCTTCGGCGCATAGGGCGCGCGCGGGCCGTATCGGACCCGCTCGATAGGATGGGGTGTACCGCCGGAATCAGACGCGAGGAGCGCACATGCCCGGAATCGTGATCGTCGGCGTCCAGTGGGGCGACGAAGGCAAGGGCAAGGCCACCGACTTGCTCGGTGAGCGCACCGACTGGGTGGTGAAGTTCAACGGCGGCAACAACGCCGGGCACACCGTCGTCATCGGAGACGAGAAGTACGCGCTGCACCTGCTGCCCAGCGGCATCCTGTCTCCGGGGGTCACCCCCGTGATCGGCAACGGCGTCGTGGTCGACCTCGAGGTGCTCTTCAACGAGCTCGAGGCCCTCAACGCCCGCGGCCTCGACACGAGCCGCCTCAAGATCAGCGCCAACGCGCACATCATCACGCAGTACCACCGCACGCTCGACAAGGTCACCGAGCGCTTCCTCGGAAAGCGCATGATCGGCACCACCGGTCGCGGCATCGGCCCGGCCTACGCCGACAAGATCAACCGCGTCGGCATCCGCGTGCAGGACCTCTTCGACGAGAACATCCTGCGTCAGAAGGTCGAGGGTGCCCTCGACCAGAAGAACCACCTGCTGGTGAAGATCTTCAACCGCCGCTCCATCACGGCCGACGAGATCGTCGACGACCTGCTCTCGTACGCCGAGCGCGTGCGCCCGATGGTCGCCGACACCTCGCTCCTGCTGAACGACGCGCTCGAGGCCGGCGACGTCGTCGTCTTCGAGGGCGGCCAGGCCACCATGCTCGACGTCGACCACGGCACCTACCCGTTCGTGACGTCGTCGTCGGCGACGGCCGGCGGCGCCTCGACGGGTTCGGGCGTCGGTCCCAACCGTCTCGACCGCATCGTCGGCATCGTCAAGGCGTACACGACGCGCGTCGGCTCGGGTCCCTTCCCGACCGAGCTGTTCGACGAGAGCGGCGACTGGCTGCGCTCGCGCGGCTTCGAGTTCGGCACGACCACCGGACGCCCCCGTCGCGTCGGCTGGTACGACGCGCCCATCACGCGCTACGCGACGCGGATCAACGGCATCACCGACCTCGTGCTGACCAAGCTCGACATCCTCGGCGGGCTCGAGCAGATCCCCGTCTGCGTCGCCTACGACGTCGACGGTGAGCGCTTCGACGACCTGCCCGTCAATCAGACGGACTTCCACCACGCGAAGCCGATCCTCGAGTACTACCCGGGCTGGAGCGAGGACATCTCGACCGCGCGGGCCTTCGAGGACCTGCCGCAGAACGCGCAGGACTACGTGCTCGCGCTCGAGAAGATGAGCGGCACGCGGATCTCGGTCATCGGTGTGGGCCCGGCCCGCGACCAGGTGATCGTGCGCCACGACCTGATCGACTGATGCGGTTCTGGGTCGGCGCCTACGCCCCCGACACCGGGGTGGCCGAGGGCATCGGCATCCTGCAGGCCGGCGAATCCGACTCGCTCGGGGCCGGCGGTCCCCTCGGCATGGTCGCGACCGCCGCCGCCGTGCCGGGCTCCGCCTCGTGGGTGGCCGCGCACCCGTCGAATGACGACATCGTCTACGCCGCTGTCGAGTTCGACGGGACCGTGCAGGCGTTCCGACGGACCGCCGAGACCCGCCTGACATCTCTCGGACCGCCCGTCGAGGCGGGTGGTGCCGTCTGCCACATCGCGGTCGCGTCCGACGCCTCGTTCCTCGTGGCGAGCTGCTGGGGGGACGGCCGGATCGTCCGCATCGCGCTCGACGCCCAGGGTCGGCCGTCGCGCCCGGTCGTCGCCGCCGAGGCCGCGGATCCGCACGGGGCGGCATCGGACGAGGGCACCGTCTCGACCGGCGCCCGGGTCTCGGGCGCGGTGGTGCCCGACCTGGCCGCCGCGGCACGGGCTCTTCGAGACGCAGCCGGGGAGGAGTACTCCCACCTCGTGCCCGCGTACGACGATGTCCCCGTCACCGACGCCGAGTCGGAAGAGGCCGTCGCGGGAGCCCGCGTGTCGCGTGCTCACCAGGCGGTGTTCCTGCCCGGCGGCCTGATCGCGACGACCGACATGGGCTTCGACCTCGTGCGGTTCTGGCGCACGCACGAGGGCGGGCTACGGCTCGCGCAAGAGGTCGCCCTCCCCAAGGGCAGCGGTCCACGCCACGGTCTGTGGCATCCCTCGGGTCATCTCTACGTCGTGACCGAGCTGAGCTGCGAGGTCTTCGTCCTCGCGCCCGACCGCGCGGGACGGTGGCACCTCGTCTCGGGTCAGCCGCTGCTCGGCACCCTCGACACCGACACCGCCGCCGAGCTGTCGAGCAGTCGCGACGGGTCGACGCTGTACGCCGGCGTGCGCGGCAGCGACACCGTGGGCGTGCTCTCGGTGCGCGGGCACGGTGAAGAGCTGCAGCTGCTCGCTCTCGCCGAGACGGGCACCCGTTGGCCGCGACATCACGTCGTCGTCGACGACACCCTGCTCGTCGCGGGTCAGCTGGCGCACGAGATCGTCTCGCTGCCGCTCGATGGCCGCACCGGCATCCCCGGCAAGGTGCGCCACCGCACCCCGTCTCCGTCTCCGACGCGCCTGCTGCCGATGCGCTGAACCGGCTCAGGCGCTACTTCTTGGCATCCTGTCGCGGGATCACGATCTGTTTGACGATCAGCAGCACGGACGCGGTCACGGGGATCGCCACGAGCGCTCCGAGCAGGCCGAGGAGCGTGCCGCCGACCAGCGCGCCGATGACGACGAGAGCGCCGGGCACGGAGATCGTGCGGTTCATCACCCGGGGCGTGAGGATGTATGCCTCGATCTGCATGTAGACGAGGTAGACGATCGCGAAGATCAGGCCGGCGCTCGGGCTGACGATGAGCGTGAAGATCGTCGCGGTCGCCCAGAACAGCACGGACCCGACGAGCGGGATGAGGGTGATGCCGAACGCGAGCGCGGCGAGCAGGGCGGCGAACGGCTGCTGCAGGATGGTCAGCACGATGAACGCGAAGACCGCGTTGCAGAGGGCCAGCACGACCATCCCCGCGAGGTAGCCGCCGACGGAATCGGTGATCTGGCCCGTCATGTCGGCGACGGTCTCCCGGCTGCGGGCGGGGGTGAGGCGCACGAGCGAGTTCTTCATCTTCGGCAGGGATGCCAAGAAGTACAGGCTCAGCACGAGCACGATGATCGCACCCGAGACGAAGGTGCCGATGTTGATCCCGACCTGAAGCAGCCCGCCGCCGATCGCGGCGATGTTGGCGGGGTTGGTGACGAAGCCCTGCACTTCTTTCAGGACGTCGCCCAGGCTGTCGCCGAAGTTGGTCTCGACCCAGCGCACGGCCTCGCTGTCGATGAGGTCGTTCACGAACGTCGGGATGTCGCCGACGAACTGTTCGATCTGGCGCACGACGGGAGGGATGAGCAGCCACAGGGCGCCGGCGAGGATCACCGCGAGCCCGCCGAACACGATGACGATCGACCACGCGCGGGAGAGCCCGCGCCGCACGAGCAGACGCACGAGGGGGTCGAGGGCGAGCGCGATGAACAGTGCGATGGCGATGTAGATCAGCACCGTCGAGAGGTTCGACAGAGCGAGTGCGAGCAGGATCGCCGTGAGTCCGCCCAGGGTGAGGAAGAACCCGGCCGCGTACGGGCGGGCCAGGGCGGACCAGACCGGCTTGTCGCGCGACGTGGTGGCCCCGGCGTCTGCGCCTTCGGCGGTCGGGTCGGGGCGCGTGGATCGGCTCATGCTCACACTGTAGGACTCGCTGAGAGTCGTGCTCGGGCGGCGGCGCCGACCGGTAGGGTCGGAGCGATTGAGGAGGACACATGACCGAGGCCGATCCTTCGACGATTCTGCAGGGGCTCCGCGGCAGCATCGACAACATCGACGCCGCCCTGATCTTCCTGCTGGCGGAACGTTTCCGCTGCACCAAGCAGGTGGGCGTGCTCAAGGCGAAGCACGGGATGCCGGCATCCGACCCCTCTCGTGAGGAACAGCAGATCGCCCGGCTCATGCAGCTCGCCGAGCAGGCCGACCTCGATCCGGCCTTCGCGGAGAAGTGGTTCAACTTCGTCGTGGCCGAGGTCATCCGTCACCACCGCTCCGCCGCCGCGCAGCCGGCCGTCGACTGAGGCGTCGCCGCACCGTTCCCTTCCCGCGCACGGGGTCGGCGACACGCCCGGGCTGACATCGGCGGCGTCGACGGTAGGGGCTGCGGAGCCACCTCACCCACACGCGCACGCGTGCCACACAGCATCCGGGATCGCAAGGTCGTGGGCGATTTGCCAGGGATTCCATCAGCGTGAAACGTTTGTGGAGGCCCGTTCTCGGGCCGCCCACCCGACCAGTCCGCGGTCGCCGGTGACGACTCGGGGGAGTCGACCCGGTGAGCGTACGGTCGGCGGCCTGAGCGCCGGATCCGATATCCGGCGCTGACGCGCTCCACCCCCGGAGAGCGCCGACGGCTGCCACCCGGGCGTGACCGCTGCGGCCACCCGAGGCCGCTGAGGTGCACACAGTGACCCATCCGCCTGCCTCCGCGCCGCCCGCAACCGCGGCGCCCGCTCTCTCCGCCAAGAATCTGTTCAAGGTCTTCGGTCGAGCCCCTCAGGCCGCCGTCGACAAGATCCGCTCCGGTGCCCGACGAGAAGACGTGGCCGACGACGGAACCGCCGCCGTCATCGATGCCAGCTTCGACGTCCAGCCCGGCGAGATCTTCGTCATCATGGGCCTCTCCGGCTCGGGCAAGTCCACCATCATCCGCATGCTCAACGGCCTGCACGAGGCGACCGCCGGCACCGTCGAGGTGAAGGGCGACGCTCTCACCGGCGTCGGCGCCGCGCGCCTGCGGTCCCTGCGCCGCGATCGCCTCGCGATGGTCTTCCAGCACTTCGCGCTCCTCCCGCACCGCACGGTCGCGGCGAACGTCGCGTACCCGCTCGAGCTCCGCGGCGTCGGCAAAACCGAGCGCCTCGCGAAAGCGAACGAGATCCTCGCCCTCGTCGGTCTCGACGGGTGGGGTGACAAGCTCCCCTCGGCCCTCTCGGGCGGCATGCAGCAGCGCGTCGGCATCGCCCGCGCCCTCGCCGCCGACACCGACATCTTGCTGATGGACGAGGCGTTCAGCGCCCTCGATCCGCTCATCCGTCGCGAGATGCAGGAGCAGCTGCTGGAACTCCAGCGCACCCTGAAGAAGACCATCGTCTTCATCACCCACGACCTCAACGAGGCGATGTTCCTCGGCGACCGCATCGCCGTCATGCGCGACGGTCGCATCGTGCAGATCGGCACCCCCGAGGACATCCTCACCGACCCGGCGAACGACTACGTCGAGCAGTTCGTGCAGGACGTCGACCGCGCCCGCGTGCTCACCGCGGGCAACGTCATGGAGCGTGCGCGTCCCCGTGTCGACGCCTCCGCCGGTCCCCGCACCGCGCTCCGTCAGATGCGCGACGCCTACATGTCCGCGGTCTACGTGACCGACCGCGATCGCAAGCCGCTCGGCATCATCACCGATCGGGATGCCATCAAGCTCGTGCGCGCCGGCGAGAACTCGCTGCTCGGCACGCTCAGGCCGCTGCCGCAGAGCGTGGGCGTCGACGACGTCCTGATGAACCTCTTCGTGCCGTCGGTCGAATCGCCCCTTCCCCTCGCCGTCCTCGACGCCGACGGGCGCCTCGCCGGGGTCATCCCCCGCGTGACCCTGCTCGCGGCTCTCGGCCCCGGCCCCACCGCGACCGAGGAGCTCACCGTGCTGCCCCAGCCCCTTCCCTCCGCCGAGATCGACGCGGCCCTCGACGGGACTCCCGCCGATGCCGGGGTCTCGGCATCCGAGACCGAGGGGGTGCGCTGATGGATGGTTTCCGCATTCCGGTCGGATCCTGGGTGGATGCCGGCGTGGACTGGGTCCGCGACAACCTCTCGGGCCTGTTCGACGTCGTCGCCCTGGTCGTGCGTTTTCTCGTCGGCGGGCTCAGCGACGTGCTGCTGGCAGCGCCCATCATCGTGGTCATCGTGGTCGCGGCGGCCCTCGCGTGGCTGCTGCGTTCGTGGAAGCTCGCGCTCGGCACGGTCATCGGCTTCGCGTTGATCCTGGCGATGGGCCAGTGGGTCACCGCGATGCAGACTCTCGCCCTGGTGCTCGTGGCGACCATCGTGGCGGTCGCCATCTCGGTGCCTCTCGGCATCTGGTCGGCTCGCAACCCCACCGTCCGCGCGGTCCTGAAGCCGATCCTCGACTTCATGCAGACGATGCCGGCCTTCGTCTACCTGATCCCGGCGATCACCTTCTTCTCGATCGGCGTCGTTCCCGGTGTCGTCTCGACCGTCATCTTCGCTCTGCCGCCGGGCGTGCGACTGACCGAGCTCGGCATCCGCGGGGTGGACTCCGAGACGGTCGAGGCCGGACACGCGTTCGGTGCGACCCCCGGTCAGATCCTCCGCGGCATCCAGCTGCCGCTCGCGATGCCCACCATCATGGCGGGCGTCAACCAGGTCATCATGCTCGCGCTGTCGATGGCGGTCGTCGCCGGCATCGTCGGGGCGGACGGCCTGGGCAAGGAAGTGGTGCAGTCGATCTCGACCGTCAACCTGCCCAAGGGTGTCGAGGCGGGTCTGAGCGTCGTGGTGCTCGCGGTCTACCTCGACCGGTTGACCGCGGCCCTCGGCAACCGTGCCGACAACCGCGGTTCCCTGCTGGGTCTGCTCTCGCGTCGCCGCGCCGCGCGCTCCGCGACCGCCGCCACGGCCGGACCCACCGCTGCGCCGCACGCCGACACGTCTTCGTCGGATGCCGCGAGCGAGGCCGAGCGCGAGAAGGCCTCGCCGCGTCGAGCGCCGGTGTCGACGGGGCACTGAGTCCCGGCATCCCTCCCTCTTCCGCGTGAGGGGTCGCTTCCGGTCGCTCCGGCTCGCGCCAGGCGACACGAATCGACCCCTCACGCGGGAAGGCACCCACGGAATCACATACGAAAAGGAAGAGAACACAGCAATGAACACGCGACACCTCACCTCTGCCCTCGCCCTCGGCGCCGTGGGCGCCCTCGCCCTCGCCGGCTGCGCCAGCGGGAACCAGGCCGAAGGCGGCAACGGCGGCGGCGGCGACAAGGGCACGATCACGCTCGGCTTCCTGCCCTCGTGGACGGACGGCCTCAGCACGGCGTACCTCCTCGAAGACCAGCTTGAGAAGCTCGGCTACAACGTCGAGATGCAGACGCTCACCGAGGCGGGTCCTCTGTACACGGGCCTCGCCCAGGGCGATGTCGACATCTACCCCTCGGCCTGGCCCGAGCTGACGCACAAGTCGTACATGGACCGCTACGGCGACAAGATCGAAGACCTCGGCGCGTACTACGACAACGCCAAGCTGACCATCGCGGTCCCCAGCTACGTCGACATCGACTCCATTGAACAGCTCAAGGCCAACGCCGCGCGCTTCGACGGCCGCATCTACGGCATCGAGCCGGGCGCAGGCCTGACCACGCAGACGCAGGAGACCATGATGCCCGGCTACGGGCTGGACGGCGACTTCGAGCTCGTCACCTCGTCGACCGCGGCGATGCTCACCGAGCTCGACAACGCCATCGCGGCGCAGAAGGACATCGCCGTCACGCTGTGGCGTCCGTTCTGGGCCAACGACACCTATGACGTCAAGGACCTCGAAGACCCCCAGGGTCTGATGGGCGACCCCGAGGCGCTGCACTTCCTCGGTACGTCCGGCTTCGCCGAGAAGTACCCGGATGCCGCTGAGCTCATCAAGGGGATCCAGCTCGACGACGAGCAGTACGGCTCGCTCGAGGACCTCGTGGTGAACGAGTACGGCGAGGGCCGCGAGGCCGAGGCCGTGGACGCCTGGCTCGAGAAGAACCCCTCGGCGTTCTCGACGCAGCGCGACTGACGCCCCGCTCGATGACGCCTCCTTCGCTTCGCGGCGGAGGGGGCGTTGTCGTGTCAGGCGATCGCGTGCGCGCCCGTGAACCGCGTGATGAAGCCGGGGTGATCGGCTGGCATCGCCAGTACGGAGTCGGGCGTGCGACCGGCGAGTTGGGGGAAGCCGGAGTCGGCGACCAGGTCGTCGTCGAGCACGTCGAGGGCTGCCTCGACGAGGGGCCAGGGCTCGTGTTCGTTGGCGGCCCAGATCGTGCGGCCGAGGTGCCGCTCGTGGAATCCCCAGCGTGCCGTCAAGAACCGCGACAGCGGGGTGTCGACCGTCTCGGTGCCGAGGGTGGCCCGCACGCGGGTTCCCGGATGTCGACCCCCGTGGCGCCGCGACCGGAACTCGATCCGCGCGTCGTCGGTGCGGACCCCCGCGCGCGCCCAGCGGTAGGGGAGTCCGAACAGGGCCTGCGCCGCCAGCACCGGGGCGAGGTGCTCGGCCTCGAGCGTGCGGAAGACAACCCCCCGACGCCCCTCGTCGTCGACGGCGTACGTGCGCACGTTGATCTCGGTGAAGGTGCCCAGCAGGGGCACCGGCGGCAGCGGTAGGAACCGGAACTCGCTCAGCACGAACGGCACCAGCCCCACCCAGGCGGAGCCGTCGTGCACGTCGGGACGCGTACCCCGAGGAAGCAGCGGAGCGACCTCGTCGGGGTCGATGCGCCAATGCACGAAGACCGCTCGGTTCCATCGCTGCGCGATGACGGCGCGTCCGGGGAGGTCGGGGGCGTGTCGCTCGGTGATCACCGGGTCATTCTGGCCCCGTCGCCTCGGCGCGGAGGGACACTGGACAGATGGCCCCGTCATCTGGTGCAGACCCTCGGCTCGTGGCATCCATTCGCGAGCTGCTCGCGGCGCGCGACGCCGGGAAGACGATCTGCCCCTCCGAGGCCGCGCGGGCGGTCGGCGGCGACGACTGGCGCGACCTCATGCAGTCCGCGCGGGACGCGGCGCACTCCTTGGTCGAGCTCGGCGAGGTCGAGGTGACGCAGAAGGGTGAAGTGGTCGACGTGAACACCGCCCGGGGGCCGGTGCGCATCCGTCGGGTGGGCTGAAGGCGCGCGTGTTCAGCCGGTGGACCGGGACTGGGCGTGATTGCGGACGCCACCCGGAGTCGGATCCGGCGGAGCCCACGCGGTCAGGCGGCGGAGCCGGGCGCCGCCTCGGCAGGGGGCCCGGATGCCGGGGGTGCGGTGCGCTCGCGGGGAAGCTCGAGCGCGACCTTCTTCTCGAGCACGTCGACGGCTTCGTCCGACAGCAGGATCAGCCCGTCGAGCTCCTCACGGACCCGCCGATAGGCGAGCTGGCGCTCGTTCGGGGTGGCAGCCTGATCGGTCGCGACGGTCAGCAACTGTTTGGCGGTGTCGAGGCGCTTGCGCTCGTCGGCCGTGAACGCCGCGTCCTTCACGCGTCGCGCGTCGCGCTCGGCCACGTCGAAGGCGACCTCGTAGTCGGTGACCGCGTCGCGGTACTCCCGCAGCCGCTCGGGCGACAGGGTCTCGCCCTCGGTGGGGCGCAGGTTGTCCGCGGCCTTCTTCGCCCGGAGGAATGCGGCGGTCAGAGGCTGGCGGCCGTCGCTCATCGCGGGGTAGGTGATGAGCTTCGTCGCGTCGAGTTCGTACTCGAGCCAGCGGTGCGTGACGGCGTCCTGCGCGGCGATCAGGCGCTGCTGACCGTCGGTCGGGGCGGCGAGGGGCATCGGCGCCGCACCCGGTGTCTCGATCGCACCACCCTGAGCGCGGATCAGCTCGAGCTGTTCACGGTGGCGACGGCGGGCGGCGAGCTCCCGACGCTTCACGCGCGCGTTGACGGCTCCCATCGTCATCCCGAACACGGGGAAGGCCAACCACCAGTAGTGGCCGAGGAAGTTCAACAGCTCCGTCACAGCGTCATGCTACGCCGCTGCCTCAAGCGGTTCTCAGGAAGATGACGCCGGCGGCCGGTCGCGTGCGGGCGGCGGCCAGACCGGGCCGCTCGACGGCGGCGGGCTCCCGGCATCCGGGGACTTCTTCTGGGCACGCCTCGCGCCCCGCTCGCTCCAGTTGCGGGCGGCAGCACGCCCCACCGACTCCATCGAGCGGGCGAGGGCGCGCTGGGCGGTCTCGGCGAGGTCGGATGCCACGCGGCTCCACGCGTCGTTACCCTCGACGCTCGGCTGCTCGCCGGCACTGCGGCGGGCCGCTCGCTCGGCGCGGTCGAACGCGTGAGCGGTGCGGCGCACGGCGTCGCGGTAGGCGAGGAAGTCGGCGGGAGACAGGCGCGTCTGCACCGAGGCCGGCCGGAGCCACTGCGCTTTCTCGTGCGCGCGGAGGAACTCCGCGAGCAGGGGGGAGCGGGAGTCGCTCATCTGCGGATAGTCGATTGCGAGCCCGGGGTCGGTCTCGTAGGCCATCCAGCGCGCGAGGATCGCGTCGTGCTCCGCCAGCAGGCGGGCGACCGGCAACGGCGCGCTGCCCGAGCGGATAGCGGGGAGCATCGCCTTCGCGGCCTTCACCCCGGCGCGGCGCGCGCGCACCTCGGCCAGGGCGGCGCGAAGGTCGCGCTGAGCGTCGGTCAACCGCCCCCGCGCGGCGGCGACCGCGTCGGACGGGATGCGGGATGCCGCCCGCTCGGCCTGGGCGCGCACGACTTCGGCGTCGGCGACCTTCACGTCGGCGCGGCCGCGGGTGACGGCATGGCGCGCGGTCTGGAGATCGAGCACGGCGGCGTCGAGCTCGAGGCGGCGCGCGGCCGCCTTGCCGAGAGGGCGCGACGACCAGGCGCGAACGGCGCGATCTGTGGTGGTCGTGGTGCCCGCGGGAAGAGCCCGCTGGCGGGAACGACGCACGCCGAGCCAGCCGACGGTGCCCGCACCGGCCGCGGCCGGGCCGATCCACCACCAGTCGACCAGAAGGGCCATCAGCGGTTCCACGGTCCCCATGCTATGCCGGGGGTCCGACGTGCGGCTGGGTGTCGAGCCGGAATCCGCAGCGGCGGGACCGGTGGGTCACAAGCGTGAGGGGTCATCTTCTGTCGCCGAGGCGCTCGCCAGGCGACAGGAGATGACCCCTCACGCGGGGATCGCGGGGTTCAGCCGAGGATCAGCGAGATGACCGTCGCACCGCCGCCGGTGAGCACGAGCGCGCCGATCACGACCCACGCGGTGATCTTGACGCGCTTCTGACGCTTGTCGCTGAACACGGTCATGTCGTCGTCTTCATCGGTCATCGCGCGTCTCCTCTCGTCGGTGCGGGGGTGCGGGGGTGCGGTGCAGGGCCGGAGCCCGGGCCTCAGGCCACCGGCTCCGAGACGGTCGGCCCGAAGACCGCGGGTAGCGTCTCGTTCGACAGGCGGCGCAGCTCCGAGACGGGGACGGTGAAGACGTCCTGGATCTCGAGGGTGGCTTCTGTGCCGGGCTCGACGTCGGTCACGCCGATGCGCAGCACCGGGTAGCCGCGACCGTCGCAGAGTCCGCGGAACTTCACGTCTTCTTCGCGGGGCACGCTCACCAGCACGCGGCCGGTCGACTCGCTGAACAGGGCGGCCGTGGCATCCACGCCGTCGCGCTCCATGAGCTCGGTCAGCCAGACGCGCGCGCCGACGCCGAAGCGCATGACGCCCTCGGCGAGGGTCTGCGCGAGACCGCCCGACGACAGGTCGTGCGCGCTCGAGACGAGCGACTGGGAGCCTGCGGCCTGGAGCAGCTCGGCGAGCTTGCGCTCCATGCCGAGGTCGACCTTCGGCGGGCGGCCGCCGAGGTGGTCGTGGATCGTGCCGGCCCACTGCGAGCCGTCGAGCTCGTCGGCGGTGACGCCGAGCAGGTACAGGTTCTCGCCGGCGTCCTGCCATCCGCTGGGGATGCGGGCGGCGACGTCGTCGATGATGCCCAGAACGCCCACGACCGGGGTCGGGTGGATCGGCTGGTCGCCGGTCTGGTTGTAGAACGAGACGTTGCCGCCCGTGACCGGGATGCCGAGCTCGAGGCAGCCGTCGCTCAGACCCTCGACGGCCTGGCTGAACTGCCACATGACCTCGGGGTTCTCGGGGCTGCCGAAGTTGAGGCAGTCGGTGACGGCCGTGGGCACCGCTCCCGTGACGGCGACGTTGCGGTACGCCTCGGCGAGGGCGAGCTTCGCGCCGTTGTAGGGGTCGAGCTGGTTGTAGCGGCCGTTGCAGTCGGTCGCGATCGCGAAGCCGAGACCGGTCTCCTCATCGACGCGGATCATGCCGGCGTCGTCGGGGAAGCTCAGCGCCGTGTTGCCGAGCACGTAGTAGTCGTACTGGTTGGTGATCCACGAGGTGTCGGCGAGGTTGGGGCTCGCGACGAGGGTCGTGAACTGGTCGCGCAACACGTCGTTGTCGGTCGTGCGAGGCAGTGTCGTTGCGGAGTCGGCCTGAAGGGCGTCGATCCACGTGGGGTACGCGACAGGTCGCTCGTAGACGGGGCCGTCGACCGCGACGGTCGAGGGGTCGACGTCGACGATGCGCTCGCCGTACCAGTCGATGACGAGGCGGCCGTCTCCGGTGACCTCGCCGAGCACGCTGGTCTCGACGTCCCACTTGCCGACGACGGCGAGGAACGCGTCGAGCTTCTCGGGCGCGACGATCGCCATCATGCGCTCCTGCGACTCCGACATGAGGATCTCTTCGGGCGTCAGCGAGGGGTCGCGCAGCAGCACCTTCGACAGTTCGACCTTCATGCCGCTGTCGCCGTTGGCGGCGAGCTCGCTCGTGGCGCACGAGATGCCGGCGGCCCCGAGGTCTTGGATGGCCTCGACGAGGTCGTCGCGGTACAGCTCGAGGCAGCACTCGATGAGCACCTTCTCGGCGAACGGGTCGCCGACCTGCACCGCGGGGCGCTTGGTGGGTCCGCCGTCGGCGAAGGTGTCGGATGCCAGGATGCTCGCGCCGCCGATGCCGTCGCCGCCCGTGCGGGCACCGAACAGCACGACCTTGTTGCCGACGCCCGTGGCGTTGGCGAGCTTGATGTCTTCGTGGCGCATGACGCCGACCGCGAGGGCGTTGACGAGCGGGTTGCCCTGGTAGACCGCGTCGAACACGGTCTCGCCGCCGATGTTCGGCAGGCCCAGGCAGTTGCCGTAGAACGAGATGCCGCTGGTCACGCCGTGCACGACGCGCGGGGTGTCGGGGTGGTCGATCGCGCCGAAGCGCAGCTGGTCCATGACCGCGACCGGGCGCGCGCCCATCGAGATGATGTCGCGCACGATGCCGCCGACGCCGGTGGCCGCGCCCTGGAAGGGCTCGATGTAGCTGGGGTGGTTGTGCGACTCGACCTTGAAGGTCACCGCCCAGCCGTCGCCCACGTCGACGACGCCGGCGTTCTGACCCATGCCCACCATGAGGCGGGTCTTCATCTCGTCGCTGACCTTCTGGCCGAACTGACGGAGGTAGATCTTGCTCGACTTGTAGGAGCAGTGCTCGCTCCACATGACCGAGTACATCGCCAGCTCGCCGCTGGTGGGGCGGCGGCCGAGGATCTCGCGGATCTTCGCGTACTCGTCGCTCTTGAGGCCGAGGGCGCCGTACGGCTGATCCTTCTCGGGAGTGGCGATCGCGTTGTCGACGGTGTCCGCAAGAGCGGTACGGGCGGCGGGGTTCGGGGTGGTCACGCGGCTGAGCTCCAAGATCGCAGGGGCCGGACGCCAGTCAGTCTAGTTGGGAGCGCCGACATGCCCGGGGTCGACGGCAGCGTGAGGGCGCAACCTCGGTGATCCTCGGAAAGTCGGCCGGGTTCCCGGCATCCGGGCTGAGGATGTGCGGATCGCCGAGCCCGTGCGGCTGCTCGGGGCAAGATGGTCGGGGCTGCGCCGCCAGCAGCCCGCTGAGAGGACGCCCATGCGCATCGTCATCGCCCCCGACAAGTTCAAGGGCACGCTGACCGCGCGGGAGGCGGCGGATGCCATGGCCCTGGCCGTGCGCGACCGATGGCCGGGTGCCGAGATCGCGATCGTGCCGATGGCCGACGGCGGAGACGGAACGCTCGACGCCCTCGGCGGGGCCAACGTGCATGACGAGGTGACGGGACCGCTCGGCGCACCCGTGCGCGCGGCCTGGCGCCTCGACGGTCGAGCCGCCGTGATCGAGTCGGCGGCGGCATCCGGACTCGTCCTCGCCGGGGGAGCGGAGGCCAACGACCCCTGGGGTGCGACGACACGCGGCGTCGGCGAGCTCATCGGGCTCGCGCTCGACTCGGGGTCGGTCCGCATCGTGGTGGGCACCGGCGGCGTGGCGGCGACCGACGGCGGACGCGCGGCGATCGAGGCGCTCGGCGACCACGTGCCGTTCGCTCCCGGGCAGGTGACGGTGCTCACCGACACGACCACGACGTTCGTCCACGCGGCCGAGGTGTTCGGTCCGCAGAAGGGCGCCGACGTCGAGCTCGTCGAGCGCCTGACGGAGCGCCTGCGGGCGGATGCCGCGGACTGGGCCGAGCGCTTCGGGCTCGACGTCTCGGTCGTGCCGAGGTCGGGCGCCGCCGGTGGTCTCTCCGGCGCGTTGCTCGCGGCCGGCGCCGAGGTGGTCGACGGCGCGGCCTACGTCGCGCAGGCGCTCGAGCTGAGCGAGGCGCTCGCCGAGTCGGATCTGGTCCTCACCGGGGAGGGGGCGTTCGACGCCACGAGCCTTGCGGGCAAGGGGCCGGGGCACGTGCTCTCGGTCGCCGCGCGCCACCGGGTGCCGGCGGTCGTCATCGCGGGGGTCGTCGCCGCCGACGCCGTCGGCTCGCGCGTCTTCTCGATGAGCGAGATCGTCGGGGCCGAGCGCGCGCTCGCCGACGCCGCCGAAGCGTTGCGCGTCACGACGACGCAGGCTCTCTGGCAGCTCGACCTCTGAGGGGTCGCGGCCTCCGCGGGGCAGGCTCGGCTCGGCGGGGGCCTCGACTCTTCTCGGCGTCAGGCCGTCTTCGCGATGCGCACCCGGATGTCCTTCATCAGCGGCTGGTCGCTCTGACGGCTGTAGTCGTCGGGGCCGAGCAGCACGTTCAGCTCGGGGAAGTAGCCCGCGGCGCTGCCGCGCGGGGTGTCGTACTCCAGGGCGCGGAACGCCGTGACGCTGCGCACCGAGCCGTCGCGCGAAGTGGCGACGATGTCGACAAGGTCGCCCTCGGCGATGCCGCGCTGCTTCATGTCGCGCCGGTTCATGAACACGAGCTCGCGGATGTTGCGCACGCCGCGATAGCGGTCGTCGGCCGAGTAGATCGTGGTGTTCCACTGGTCATGTGAACGCATGGTCTGCAGCACGAGCACATCGGCCTCTTCGGGGATGACGTTCGGCAGCTCGGCGTGCGAGAACTCGGCTTTGCCCGACGGCGTCTGGAAGTCGCGCTCGCGCGCGGGCTGCGGGATGCGGAAGCCGTAGTGCTGGCGCACGAGCTGGTTGAAGCCCTCGAAGCCGGGCAGCACCTTGGCCATCGTGTCGCGGATGCGGTCGTAGTCGCCGACGTACCACTCCCACGGCGTCGCCGACTCGGGCATGGTGGCGCGGGCGATGCGCGCGATGATCTCGGGCTCGCTGAGCAGGTGCGGCGAGGCGGGCTTGCGCGACCCGAGCGAGAGCATGACCGAGCTCATGGCGTCTTCGGTCGAGATCGACTGGGGTCCCGACTCCTGCTCGTCGCGCTCGGTGCGGCCGAGGCACGGCAGGATCAGCGCCTGCTTGCCGTGGGTGAGGTGGCTGCGGTTGAGCTTGGTGCTCACGTGCACCGTCAGCTCGCACCGGCCCATGCCCTCGGCGGTGAGCGTGGTGTCGGGAGCGGCCCGCACGAAGTTGCCGCCCATGCCGAGGAAGACCTTGAGGTCGCCGCGGTGCAGCGCCGCCACCGTGTGCACGGTGTCGAGGCCGGGCTCGCGGGGCGAGGTGATGCCGCAGACCTCGTCGAGCTTGGCGAGCCAGTCCTCGGTGGGCTTGTGGTTGATGCCGCAGGTGCGGTTTCCCTGCACGTTGCTGTGGCCGCGCACGGGCGAGGGGCCGGTGCCCTTGCGCCCGACGTTTCCGCGCAGCAACAGCAGGTTGACGATCTCGCGCACGGTGTCGACGCCGTGTTGGTGCTGGCTGACGCCGAGGCACCAGCTGATGACGCAGCGTTCCGAGGCGAGGTACACCGCCGCGGCTCCGCGGATCTCGGCCTCGGTCAGTCCCGCCTGCTCGACAAGCTCGGCCCACGTCGTCGCCTCGACCATCGCGCGGTACTCGTCGAGTCCGCTGGTGTACTGGTCGAGGAACGCCTGATCGATCGCGGTGGGGTCGGTCGCCGAGGCTTCGAAGACCACCTTGGCCATGCCGCGGATGAGGGCGAGGTCGCCGCCGGGGCGCACCTGCAGGTTCATCGTGCTGGTCGGGGTGGAGTGGAAGGTCGCCATGTCGACGATCTCGTGCGGCACGATCGTGCGGGTGCCGGCGACCTCTCGCAGCGGGTTCACGTGCACGACCTGGGCGCCGCGGTCGATCGCCTCGGCGAGGCTGGTGAGCATGCGCGGCGCGTTCGAAGCCGCGTTGACGCCGAGGATGAACAGCGCGTCGGCGTTCTCCCAGTCCTCGAGGTCGGCGGTGCCCTTGCCGGTGGCGAGGGATGCCGTGAGTCCACGGCCCGAGCCCTCGTGGCACATGTTCGAGCAGTCGGGGAGGTTGTTGGTCCCGAGCTCGCGCGCGAACAGCTGGTAGAGGAACGACGCCTCGTTGCTGAGGCGGCCCGAGGTGTAGAAGGCGGCCTGGTCGGGGGAGTCGAGCGCGGTGAGGTGCTGCGCGATCGTGCGGAACGCGTCGTTCCACGAGATCGGCACGTAGCGGTCGGTCTCGGCGTCGTAGACCATCGGACCGACGAGTCGACCGGCGTCCTCGAGCTCGAAGTCGCTCCATCGCGACAGCTCGGTCACCGAGTGCTCGGCGAAGAACTCCTTGCCGACCCTCTTGTGCGTCATCTCCCACGTGACGTGCTTGATGCCGTTCTCGCAGATGTCGAGGGTGACGCCCTTGTCGTCGGGCCAGGCGCACCCGGGGCAGTCGAAACCGCTCTTCGGGTGGTTCATCGTGAACATCGCTCTGGTGCCGGCGACCGGCTGGCGCTGCTGGTAGAGCACCTTGCCGACGGTGAGGGCGGCGCCCCAGCCGGCCGCGGGGTGCTCGTAGGGGCCGGTGCTCGACCACTCGCCCTCGACCTGCGGGCCGAGGCCTCCCTGGCGCGGTTCCTCGGTCATCAGCCCGAACGATTCACCCATGTTCACCCTCCGTGGATTGCGGCGCAGGGGTGGTGGCATCCACTCGCCCTGCACTCGGTCGTCAGCGTACGCTCGCGAGATCGGTCGTCGCGGGGGTTGTGGACGGCGCGATGATGCGATCCGTCCGCGTGTACAGGTTCATGCTGTTGCCCCGCACGAAGGCGGCGAGGGTGAGACCCGCCCGCTCGGCGAGCTCGATCGCGAGCGATGAGGGCGCCGATACGGCGGAGAGCATCGGGATGCCGGCCATCACGGCCTTCTGCACGAGCTCGAAGCTCACGCGGCCCGACACCTGCAGCACGGTGCCGCGCAGGGGCAGGCGGTCATTCAGCAGGGCCCAGCCGACGACCTTGTCGACGGCGTTGTGCCGGCCGACGTCTTCGCGGGCGACGAGAAGATCGCCGCTGGCGACATCGAACAGCGCGGCGCCGTGCAGACCGCCGGTCTTGTCGAAAGTCTTCTGCTGCTCGCGCAGACGATCGGGGTAGGCAGCGACGTCCTGGGCGGGGATCCGGATGCCGTCGGAGGCGACGTCGTAGCTCGACACCTTCTCGACCGCGTCGATCGACGCCGTTCCGCACACTCCGCACGAGCTCGTCGTGTAAAAGGAACGCGCGATGTCGGGGGAGGGGAGTTCCACGCCGGGTGCGAGCGTGAGGTCGAGCACGTTGTAGGTGTTGCCGTCGGCTCCGCCCGTTCCGGGACCGCCGCAGTGGATCGCCCGGGCGAACTCGTCGCCGCGACTGATGACGCCCTCCGACACGAGGAAGCCGGCCGCCAGCTCGACGTCGTGCCCGGGGGTGCGCATCGTCACAGACAGGGGCGTACCGGCGACGCGGATCTCGAGCGGTTCTTCGACGGCCACGGCATCCGGCCGCTGTCTGTTCACGCCGTCGAGGGTGAGGCGCGTCACGCGACGCGACGCGGTCAGGCGGCCCATGTCAGGACCGAATCCGAGAGCTTGAGGGGGACATGGGTCGAGCGTACGCCGGGCCTCCGACACCGCGGCGCGCTCTTCCGCGACGAAATGACCGAACGAGGGGATGCCGAGACCCGGTCGCCATGGGAACGTGCACAGTCCCGAAATCCTGCGGTTTCCGGCCATTCGCATTCATGCGAATACAGATCCGCAGAAGTTTTTCAAGTCCGACGTGACGATTCCCCCACCCGGTACGTCTTAGTCATGTAGGCCGAAGCGCCCACCCCGGATACCCGGGTCCAGACATTCGAAAGGCACGGACATGGCTGAGAACGCCCCCACCACCCCCGCTGCGCAGAACGTCCCCCAGGCGGCGTCGCGCGTGAACCGTCCCCTCGCCGGTCGCGGTCAGGAAGCCCACACCGAGGGCAAGACCACGATCGCCGAAGGCGTCGTCGCGAAGGTCGCCGGCATCGCGGCCCGCGAGGTCAACGGCGTCTACGCCCTCGGCGGCGGCGGAGCCCGCGCCCTCGGCGCCATCCGCGACGCCATCAACGCCACCGACCTGACGCAGGGCGTCAAGGTCGAGGTCGGCGAGACCCAGGCCGCCGCCGACGTCACCATCGTCGTCGAGTACGGCGCCCCCATCCAGGAGGTCGCCGACCAGGTCCGCGCCCGCGTGGCCGGTGCCATCAACCGTCTCGTCGGCCTCGAGGTCGTCGAGGTCAACGTCGACGTGAACGACGTCCACATCCCGGGCGACGAGAACAACGACGCCGAGTCCGAGAAGCGCGTCCAGTGAGCGCCACCACGAAGGGCGCCCTGGTCGGCCTCGTCCTGGCCCTCAGCGCCCTGATCTTCGGTTTCTGGGGATTCATCCTGGTCGCCCTCTTCATGGCGATCGGCGTGGTCGTCGCCCGCATCACGGCGGGTGAACTCGACTTCGGCAACATCGTCAACGCCTTCAAGGGTCGGAGCACATCGTGACCACCGTCACCGCTTCCCCCGGGGTCGGCAACCGCACCACGGTTGCCGGCCCCGGCCTCCCCGCCGGCCGGGTGACCATCTCGGACCGCGTGCTGCAGAAGACGGCCGAGCGGGCCGCCGCCGACATCATCGGAGTGGACGCCAAGAGCGTCCGCGTCGAGATCGTCTCGGCCCGTCAGACCGCCGCCGTGCGTGTGACGACTGCGTTCCCCGTCCCCCGCCTCGACGACACCGAGGCCGTGCGCGCCGCGACTCCCGTGCTGGAGGCCGCGCGCGTCGCCCAGACCGAGCTGCGCTCGCGTCTGACCCGTCTCTTCGGCCGCGAGATCTCGCGCGTCGACCTCACCATCTCGGGCGCCACCGCCCCTCAGCGAAAGCGAGTGCTGTGATGACTGACACCGTGCTCCGCACCGTCGTGCGTCGCGAGACCCACTCGCCCCGCACCGTGGCCATGCTCGTCGTGGTCGTGCTGCTGCTGCTCGCCCTCGCCTACGCCGCGGTCGAGATCATCCTGGACCTGTCCGGAGCCCAGCCGCTGCTGGTCGCCCCCGGCGAGGCCCTCAACGCCGTCGTCGCGGCGCCCACCGCTCTCATGCCGGTCGCCTTCATCGTCGGCGGGGTCGTGCTCGCCATCGTCGGGGTCATCGTCCTGGTCCTGTCCCTCAAGCCCGGCCGCCTCTCGCGCCACGAGATGTCGTGGGGGGAGCGGGCCGTCGTCGTGGACAACGGCGTCGTGGCATCCGCCCTCGCCCAGCACCTCAGCAACGAGTCGGGGATCGCTCGGGAGGACATTGTCGTGGGCGTCGCCCACCGCTCCGTCGACGTGACGGTGCGGCCCCCGGTCGGCATCCCCGTCGACGAGGCGCAGCTGCGCCGCATCGTCGATGAGGAAGTCAGCTCGTACAAGCTCTCGCCCGCCGTGCGCACCCACCTGCGCGTACAGCGTCCCGACACCAAGGAGTCCTGATGAACGCGACGCGACGCGGTCTGAACCGCTTCCTCCTCTTCCTGGTGGCCGTGGTGCTGCTGGGCCTGGGAGCCCTTGCGCTCGCCGTGGGTCTGCTCCCGGGCGGGACCGACACCTGGACCTCCGTCATGGGCGGCTTCCAGGGCTGGCTCGAGTCGCTGGGCCGTGAGTCCGCCGGCTGGGGCGCCGTCGCGGCCATCGTGGTCCTGGCGATCATCCTGATCCTGATCGCCTCGGCCGCCGTGCGCGGGCGCCGCCAGGCTCCGCTGCAGTCGACCGGCAGCGCGAACGACGAAGGACGCATCACCGTCACCGACGGGTTCGCGTCCGAAGCCCTCAAGAACGCCCTGGGTGAGCGCGACGAGATCCTCTCGTCCCGCGTCAGCGCCGGCGAGGTCGGCAAGGAGTCGGTCCTGCACGTGGCCGTCACCCCGCGCCAGAACACCTCGCCCCGCGACGTCGCCGAGCACGTCGACACGCTGGTCACCAACTTGGCCGCTCTCACGGGCCAGAACCTGCGCGCCTACATCTCCATCCACTCGGGTCTGCGCGCGAAGCTCGCACGCGACAACACCCGCGTCCACTGACACCCCCACGAGGAGACGTGATGTCCACCATCGATGCGACCATCGACCCGCCCGACCTCGACGCCGCGGCGACCCTGGCGGCGACCGCCGCCGGCTCGGTCCCGGGCGTCCACGCGCTCGGCAGCCTGATCGGACGGGCGTCGGATGCCGTGCGCGAGCGCGTCGGTCTCGCGAGCACCGCTCCGGGCGTGAAGATCGACACCGATCGGGCCGACGCGGTCACCGCGACCATCTCGCTCGTCGTCGACTACCCGCACAAACTGCGCGAGGTGTCGGACGAGGTCCGCCGGGCCGTTCGTACCGCGCTCGAGCCGCTGGGCCGCGGTCGGGTCGACGTCGACGTGGTGGTGACGGGCGTCTTCGGGCCGTTCGACCGCGACGTCGTGGCCGAGGCCGAAGAGCGGGCGGATGCCGTCGCCGCCCGCGCATCCGAGGTGGCCGACGATGCGAAGGCCAAGGCGAAGGACGTCGCGGACCGGGCGTCGGCCGTGGCCGACGACGCGAAGTCCCGGGCCTCGGAGGTGGCCGAAGATCTGCGGTCGCGGTCGGAGGACCTCGCGGCCAGCGCCTCGGAGACGATCAACACCGCCGTCTCCAAGACGAAGGATGTCGCCGCCGGCGCAGCGGCTGCGGTGAACGAGACCGTTCGTCAGGCACGCGAGCGTGTGGTCGCGGCCGACGCGGAGTCCGACATCGACGCCGCGGATCGCGTGACCGAGGGCCTCGAGCCCGAGCGGTCCGCGCCGGCTGCGGGTGACCGCGGGGACGTGAGCGACGTCGTCGCCGAGGCCCTCGAAGACGCCGCGATCGACATCGCGATCGCCGCCGACGAGGTGCGCGCCGACGACAAGACCCCGGCGACCGACAGTGTGCAGTCGGTCGTGGAGGACGAGCGCCCCCGCGCCTGAACCGCGAGATCCGAGAGGGCGCCCCGGCTTCGACCGGGGCGCCCTCTCGCGTGCCACGGCAGACGCACCCCACCCGACACGTCCCGGACACGTCACCGGAAGTTGTCGCTCGGGCAGGTATCCCACCCCGAGAAGCGACATGCCTGCATGATGGGCAGCATTTCCCTTCGGTGCCCGTGAGCCGGAGTCGATCACGCGATGAGACAGCAATGCCAGCGGCCGCGTCCGCTCTCGGTGATCCCTCCGCGCTGCGGTCCTTCCTGTGAATCGAGAGCTCATGAAGCGTTTGGCCACGACGGTATCCGTCAGTGCTCTGGCCGTCGGCCTGATCGCGTCCGGCGTCGCCGTCGGCGCGTCGCCCGCGGCGGCCGCGGGCTGCACCACGACCCCCACGACGTGGGTCGACCTACAGGACGCTTTCGTGAACGCCCCCCTGGCGGGGGCGGTGATCTGCCTCGGGGCCGACATCACGAGCCCCGCGTCACCGACGGTCAACCTGTCCCTCAATCAGCCCGTCGGGTCGAACGTGATCTTCGACCTGAACGGTCACTCTCTGACCAGCGTGCTCAACCCCGGAGGCCCCAGTTCTCCCGACGCGGGCATCGACGTCAGTGCGGGCAAGACGCTCACCATCGAGGCCACGGGCGGGGGCGCCCTCACGATCAGCGGGGGAGCGCTGTCGGCCGCGATCGGCGCTCACAACGGGGACGACCTCGGGACGATCATCATCAACGGCGGCACGATCAACGTCTCCACCGTGTGGGACGGCGCGGGAATCGGGGGTGCGAACCTCTCGAATGCCGGAGGCGGGTCGATCACCATCAACGGGGGAGACATCACCGCCACGGCGTACGACTGCGGCCCCGGCATCGGAGCCGGCGAGTACAACACCGTCGCGGCGGACATCACGATCACCGGAGGCACCGTCACCGCCCACGGCTCATGCGGGAGCCCGGGAATCGGAGGTGCGGCCGGCGCATCCGGCGGCAACATCACCATCACCGGCGGTGTCATCACCGCAACCGCGACGCAAGGCGCCGGCATCGGGGGTGTCATCGACAGTCCCGGCGCGAACATCACGATGTCGGGGGGCGAACTGACCGCATCCACCGCCGCCAGCGGGGGTTTCAACGGCGCGGCGCTCGGATCGGGATACACCCCCGGAAACGGGCCGTTGCGCGCACCCGGATCCCTCACCCTGATCGGCGCGGGTGTGCCGACCGCGACCTCGGGTACCAGCCCCCGGGCGTCGTCACCGACGGCGACGGTACTGCCGGGCCCGCCCGGTGTGGTCTTCACGCAGACGACGCAAGACGGCACGGCCACGCAGCAGGCGATGACGCACATCGTGTTCGCGCGCCTGCTGCCCCCGCAGATCACGACCCCGGCACTCGCGGGCGGCACGGTGAATCAACCGTACGCGCAGACGGTGCAGGCAACGGGTACGGGTCCTCTGACGTTCGCCGTGGCGGGCGGAACCCTCCCGCCGGGGCTGACTCTCGACCCCGTCAGTGGGGTCATCTCGGGTCAGCCGACGCAGTCGGGCACGTTCACGGTCATCGTCGAGGCCACCGGTCCCGGCGGCACGGACTCGCGTCCCTACACGATCGCTATCTCCGCCGCGCCGGCCCCCACGTCGTCGCCGAGCCCCACGTCGAGCACGACGCCGTCGTCATCGGCGACGCCCGCCTCAGCGCCGGCACGGGCGACGTCCACGGGTCCGAAGCGGCTCGCCGTCACAGGAGTCGACAGCACCCCGGTCATCGTCGCGGGAATCGTGGGGGCGTTTCTTCTGCTCGCCGGGGCGGTCGCCCTGGTCGCTCGTCGGCGTCGCCGCAGCTGATCCCGACGGTCGAGGGGCGCCCGCGCATCTCTGCGGGCACCCCTCGACGGTCAGTTCGCCGTGGCGTTGTCGTACGCGCGCTGCGCGGCCTGCTGCGCGTCGGCCAAGGCCTGCTCGGTCGTCTTGTCGCCGAGCAGCACAGCGGTGATGGCGTTGTTCAGCTCGTTCTGGATGTCCTGCCCCGCCGGAGATGAGCCGAACGACTTCCCGCTCTCGACGACGTCGTAGTAGGTCGAGATGACCTGGTCGAAGCCGGCGTCGCCGGTCGGCTCGACGAATCGGTCGCGGATCATCGTGTCGGCCTCGGGTGAGCCGGTGAACAGGCCGGTGTTGAGCCCGCCTTTGCCCGAGATGGTCTCCGCGCGTGCGGTCCCGGCCGCCATCCAGGCGTCCGTCGACGTGAGGTCGGTCATCCAGGCGCACGCCGCGGCGGGGTTCTTCGCACCGGCGGGGATCACGAACGCGGTCCCCGAGGCGAGAGAGAACGGCTTCCCGTCGGCATCCCGGAACGGGACCGCCTCCAGCGAGATCCGGTCGCGGTAGGCGCCGAGCACGTTGGGGTACCACTGGTTCGCGACCTGCGCGCCGACCTGGTTCTGCACGAACTGGTTGGCGTCGCCGAAGGTGTCGAACGAGTCGGTGAAGCTCTTCACGGCGGCGTAGCCGCCCTGGGCATCGGTGATCTGCTTGAGCGCGTCGATACCCGCGGCGTTGGCCGGGTCGTCGAGGGTGGGCTTCCCGTCGGCGTCGGTCAGCTGTCCGCCCATGCCGAGCACCCAGAGGCCGCCCTGTCCGGTGGCGACCGGGTCGAGGCCGAGTCGCGTGGGGTTGCTGCCCGACGCCCGGTAGATCTTGCTGATCGCGGCCAGGAGGCCGTCCATGTCGGAGGTGTCGAACTGCTCGGGCGTCACGCCGGCCTCGTTCAGCACGTTCATGTTCAGCAGGATCGCGGGCGGCTGGTAGAACTGCGAGACCGCGTAGACGGCATCCGCATACGTGACGTCGTCGACGACGTTCTGGTACCAGCGCTCGGTCGGATCCACGCCCTTCGCCTCGAAGCATGCGTTCAGCGGCATGATCAATCCCTGAGCGGCATACGTTGTGACGTAGCGGCGATCCATCTGGACGACATCGGGCACGTCGCCGCTGGCGATGCGCGTGGTGAACTTCTGGGCGTCGAAGGCCGTGGCATCCAGGGTCACCTCGACATCGGGCAGTTGTTCGGCGGCATAGTCGAGACGGGATTGCCCGACGTCGTCGGCGTTCTCGAAGCCCCAGGCGGCGAGGGTGCCGCTCGGTGCGGCGGAGAAGTCGGCGCCGGCGGCGGGATCGTCGCCGCTCCCGCTGCAGGAGGTGAGAAGGAGCGCGGATGCCGCGACCGCGGCGACACCGGCGAGGGAGCGTTTGCGCATGATGGGGTCCTTTCGAGACGGGGGGATCTCAGCCCTTACGGCCTTGGGTGGCGACGCCCTCGACGAAATACCGCTGGCCGAAGGCGAAGATGATGAGCATCGGGAGGGTCACCAGAAGAGAGGCGACCATCACGTACTGGTAGTCGCCCTGTCCGCCCGCGCTGGGGCTGTATTTCGTCATCGCGTACGCGATGCCCAGCGGCGCGGTGAACTCCTCGACGCTGCCCGCGTTCAGGTAGATGAGCGCTGCTTGGAGGTTGTTCCAACTCGCCTGGAACTCGAAGAGGAACACGATGATGAACGACGGGATCGACAACGGCATGGCGATCCGCCAGAAGAGGCCCCACGCGCTGCACCCGTCGAGTCGTGCCGCCTCGAAGAGCTCGCGCGGGACGCCGAGGAAGAATTGCCGCTGCAGGAAGATGTAGAAGGCCGAGCCGAAGAGGTTCATGCCCCACAGCGGCACCCACGTGCCGAGCAGCCCGGTCTCTTTCCAGATGAGGTAGATCGGGATCATCGTCACGGCGCCCGGCAGCATCATCGTCGCGAGCACGAGACCGAACAGCAGCCCTCGGCCGGGGAAGCGGAAGTACGCGAAGCCGAAGGCGACGATCGAACTCATGACGGCGACGGTGGTCGCGGCGAGCAAGGCAATCGCCACGCTGTTGAACATCCAGCTCAGCAAAGGCAGCTGGTTCCACACCTCGACGTAGTTGCCGGGGAGAAAGGTCTTCGGAATGAGGGCGTTGTCGAACACCTCGCCGCGCGGCTTGAGGCTCGCAGCGAGCAGCCACGCGAAGGGGTAGAGGAACAGCAACGCGAACAGCACGAGCACGCCGGCGAGGATGACCCGGCCGGCGAGCGTCTTCGGCTGCTTCAGTGCCCGGCGCCACCGGGACGGCCGGGCGGCGGAGGCCGCGAGCTCGGGGCGGGCCTGGGCGACGCCCGGGGTCTGCAGGGTGTTCGTCATCAGCGGTCCCCCTCGTAGTAGACGAAGCGGTTGCCGAGGCGCACCTGCACGAGGGTGATGAGCAGGATGATCACGAACAGCAGCCACGCCATCGCGGCGGCGAACCCGAAGTTGAACTGCCGGAACGCCTGCTGGAAGAGGTAGATGGCATAGAAGAGGGATGCCTCTGGCGAGGCGTTGCTCTGATCGCGCCAGAACAGCAGGTACGCCTGATCGAAGACCTGGAACGCCGCGATCGTCAGCACGATGACGTTGAAGAACATCGCGCCCGAGATCATCGGCAGGGTGATGGAGAAGAAGCGGCGGACGGGACCTGCTCCGTCGATCTGCGCGACCTCGTAGAGGTCGACGGGCACGTTCTTGATCGCGGCGAGGAAGATCACCATCGTGCCGCTGACCGTCCACAGCGCCATGATCACGATGCTCGGCTTGACCCATGCGGGATCGACGAGCCACTGCGGACCCTGGATGCCGATGGCCCCGAGCGCCTGGTTGACCGCTCCGGAATTGCCGTTCAGCAGCAGGAAGAACACCGCCGCGGTCGCCACGGCGGGCGTCATCTTGGGCAGGTAGTACAGGGTGCGGAAGACGCCGGCGCCCCGGCCGACCCGGCTGAGCAGCAGCGCGAGGATCAGGGCGAAGGCGATCTCGAGCGGAACGGCCATGACCGCGTAGAACAGGGTGTTCCCGAGCGAGACGGCGACGCGCGGGTCCTCGAAGAGCTGCGCATAGTTCGAGGTGCCGACCGGCCGGGCGGCGCCCGTTGCCAGGTTGTAGCTCGAGAACGAGATGACGAGGCTGTAGATCATCGCCCCGGCGGTGAAGATCAGGAACCCGAGGACCCAGGGCGAGATGAACAGGTAGCCGGCGAGGGCCTCACGGCGGTTGTATTTCACCTTCTGCCGCGGGACGCCGCGTTTCATGGAGGGTGGATCGGTGGTGTCGTCGTCTCTGGGCCGGGCGGGGGAGAGCGTCACCGGAAGAACCGGTCGGGGGCGGTGGTCTCGATGCTCATGGGGGTCTCCTCTCGCGTGCGCCTTCGTCGTCGAGAAGCGCTTCGCCAGGGTCGAGAAGGGGGGAGAAGGGGTCCAGGGCGTTGCCAAGCGCGCGCGAACGTGGGATAAGCCGCGTCCCCCGGCACGAGGACACCCGCCTCGCGCGAGATCACGGGGAAGGATCGGCTCGGACCGCGTGACATCGCACGATCCTGTGCGCGCGCGCAAGGGTGGGCTGGCTCAGCGCCCGTCGAGTGCGCGGAGGTACCGCCGCGTCATCCAGGACTGCACCCGCCGGCCGACGGGAGCACCGAGACGCGTGAACCAGCGCCCGGGCGAGGAGAACGCGGCGATGTCGAACACCACCTCACCAGATGGCGTGAGGGTCAGGGTGAACCGCTCTTCCCCGCGCTCGGGGTGCCCGGGCAGGGTGCCATAGGCGAAACCCGCGAGGGTCTCGGTGCGGTCGGCCCACACGACGAGGCACGGAATGCGCAGGCTCAGGATGCCGATACCCAGGCGCATCGTCACGCGCGTGCCGGCGCGCGTCGGGGTGTCGGACAGGTCGATCCGCGCACCGGCGCGGCGCTGCGCTTCTCCCGCGAGCAGGGCATCGGCTGCCCTGGCGAAGTCCTCGGGGCCCCGACCGATCACGCGGCGGGCGCGCACGTGGTGGTAGCCCGCGGGCATCTGCCCGGCGGTCGCGCCGACCTCGTCGTACGTCAGCTCGCCCATGGCCTCACGCTATCGGGGGCCGTCAGTGCGGCGGGTGGGTCTTGCGGATCCCGACGATCAGCTCCCGGTGAGCAGGGTGCAGGTAGAGGGCGGTCGGGCTCTCGAAGTGGCACGCCGGGTGGATTGCCGACGTGAATCTGACCTCGACGTGAGGCCTCTCGCTCAAGACTTTGTCCACGGCTCTGGCGACGTACGTTTTCATCACGTTCTCGTGCTCCTCCACACAACCGACGCGGGAAAACTCGGGATCGACAACGAGGGTACCCATTCGAGTGAATGAGATGAAGGGGTCTCGGGGGCTTCCTCCTGCGCGGCCCGCACGCGAGGTGCGAGGCGGCGTCGGAGGGGGATGCGAGGATGACGCGATGATCGACTTCCGCGAAGCTGGCCTCGACGACATCGACGCGATGGTCGAGGTGCAGAACGCCATCCACCGCGCGGGCCTGCGGTCATGGCCGGTCGACGCCGCTCTCGTCGAGGAACGATACTTCGACGCCGAGCACTCCGTCGCGTGCACCGTCGCCGTGCGAGACGGCGTGGTCGTCGGCTTCCAGTCGCTCAAGCGGGCGTGGCCCGGCAACCCGTACGGGGTCGAAGAGGGGTGGGGCATCATCGGCACGCACATCCACCCCGATTTCGGGCGCAGCGGCATCGGGCGGAGCCTCTTCGCGCGATCGGTCGCCGCGGCGCACGCCACGGGGCTGCGGCACATCGATGCCACGATCGGCGCCGACAGCGAGCCCGCCCTGGCCTACTACCGGGCGATGGGCTTCGTCCCCTACCGGGAGACGGACGGCGCGATCCCGCACCGCTACGACCTCTGACGCGCGCTTACGCTGAGGGGATGGTGTCGACAGTCCCCGGTCCGCTCGCGTGATCGACGTCGCCGAGCACCTCGCCGCGATCCTCGAGACGGTCGTGCCGCTCGAGCCCGGGCCGCGTGACGTCGCGGCCGCGCGCGGCCGGGTGCTGCGCGTCGCCGTGCACGCCGCTGTCGACGTGCCGGGGTTCGATTGCTCCGCGATGGACGGCTTCGCCGTGCGTGCAGACGACGTCACGGGCGTGCCGACGACCCTGCGCGTGGTCGCCGACCTGCCAGCAGGCGCCGACCTCGACCCGCCGATCGCGGCCGGCGAGGCGGCTCGCATCATGACCGGAGCCCCCGTGCCCACGCACGCGACCGCCGTGGTGCCGTTCGAAGACACCGCCGACGGGCTCGCGGGCGGACTCGGTCCGGTGACGGTGCTCACGGTGCCCCGCGGACCCGGCGCGCATATCCGTCGTCGCGGGTCCGACGTGCGGGAGGGGGCCCTCGTCGTCGCCGCCGGTGTGCGGCTCACCGCCGGTCGGGTCGGTGCGATCGCGGCATCCGGGGTCGGGACCGTCTCGGTCGCTCGCGCCGCACGGATCGCCATCGTGTCGACGGGATCCGAGCTGCGACCGGCGGGAACACCGCTGCGACGCGGGCAGATTCCCGAGTCGAACAGTCTGCTGCTCGCCGGCCTCGCCGAAGAGGCGGGGGCCGAGGTCGTCTTGCGCACCAGTGTCGACGACAGCGGCGACGGCCCGCGTCGGGCGATCGCCGCCGCCGAAGCCGCGGGCGCCGACGTCGTCGTGTTCTCGGGCGGGGTGAGCGCGGGCGCCTACGAGGTCGTCAAGAACACCCTCGGCGATCTCATGCGGTTCGAGCCCGTGCGCATGCAGCCGGGCAAGCCGCAGGGCTTCGGTCGTTCCGAGGCGGGGACGCTGCTGTTCGGGCTGCCGGGCAACCCGGTGAGCGCGGCGGTGTCGTTCGAGCTCTTCGTGCGACCCGCCCTGCGCGCGCTCGAGGGTGATCGTGAACTCGACCGCTCCCGTGCCGTCGTGCCGTTCCCCGCCGAGTGGCGCGCGCGGCCCGAGCGGGCGCAGTACGTGCCCGTTCGGATCGACCGGTCAGACCCGGCGTTCCCGGTGGCCGAGCCTGTCGAACGCGGTACGCGCGGCTTCGGAGAGGCGAACGGCCTCGCCGTGATCCCCCCGGGGACGCGCGCGACCGGCGCGGGAGATCCCGTCGAGGTGCTGCTGTGGTGAGCGTGGACGCGATCCTGCTCGCCGGTGGACGCGCCTCGCGCGTCGACGGGGCGACGAAGCCGTTGTTCGAGGTGCACGGAATCACCCTGCTGGACGCGGCGATCGGGGCCGTGCGCTCCCGTGGTGCGCAACGGATCGTCGTGGCCGCACCCGCGCTCGCCGACGACCTCGACGTCGAGTGGGTGCGCGAAGACCCGCCCTTCGGTGGACCGGTCGCGGCCATCGTCGCCGCCCTGACCCGCCTACGCGCCGACGAGGTCTTCGTGCTCGCGTGCGACCTGCCGACCGCTCGCGCTGCGGTCGGTCTCTTGCCCGACGAACTGGCCCCGGACATCGACGGCGCCTGCCTGGACGATGGCCGCCGACAGTGGCTCATCGGTCGCTACCGTGCCGCGGCGCTGCGGGAAGCGGCATCCGGCCTCCCCGAGAAGGGGCGCGACGCCTCCATGCGCGCGTTGCTGGGCGGACTGCGCATCGCCGCGATCGCCGCGGACGCGTCCCTGACGCGCGACATCGACACGTGGGACGATCTCCGGGTAGCCCGAGGAGGAGCCATGACCGATTCCCGCACCCTGCCGCCCGAGGCGCTGAACGACTGGAGCGCTGCGCTCGCGGAGCGCTTCGGCCTGGCCGAGGGCGACATCCCCATCTCGTTGATCCTCGACCTCGCGCGCGACGTCGCGAACGGGGTGGCCCGGCCGGCCGCGCCGCTCAGCGCCTTCGTCGCGGGGCTGGTCGCCGGTCGCGCCGGCGTCTCACCCGCCGACACCGAAGCCGCGGTCGCCGCGGTCGTCGAGATGGCCCGCGGGTGGAAGAACGACTGAGCGGGCCATGCCCGAGTGGTTGATCGTCGCCCTGGGCGTCGTGGCGGGCTTCGTGCTCGTGTGGGGGGCGCTCATCGCCGTGCTGTGGTGGCAGCAACGGCGCTCGGGTGGCGACGTCGACTGGCGGGCCGTGCTGCGCCTGGCGCCCGATGTGATCCGCCTGGTGCGCCGCCTCGCCGTCGATCCGGCCGTGCCGCGGGCGACGCGGTGGTGGCTGATCGGGTTACTCGCCTACCTGCTCTCGCCGATCGACCTCGTGCCCGACTTCCTGCCGGTGATCGGCTACGCCGACGACGCGATCGTGGTCGCGATCGCGCTGCATTTCGCCATCCGTCATGCCGGGATGCCGGCCATCGAGCGCCACTGGCCGGGAACGCCCGAGGGGTTGAGCAGCGTCCTCACGCTCGTCGGCGCGGCGAAGGACTGAATGTCAGCCGAAGACCCCCGACAGCACCACCGTGCGCGTCTGCGGGTCGATGGCGACCGTCGCGCCGTGACCGCCCGACGAGAACAGGTCGTCGAGCTCCGGGCTTCCTTCGAACGGACCGGTCGGGAGCTTCGGCGCGAGATCGTCGACGAGGGTGGGCGGATCGACCTTCACGAGGTCCGCGGTGGACCGGTAGACGTCGATCTCGGACTCCGGCATGACCGCGATCACGTCGACCCAGTACGTCGAGGGGCCGACATCGCGCGAGCCGAGCGTGCCGCCCATCCACTCGACCGACTCGGCGGACGCGAGCTGCGGGTATCTCTCGGCGAGGGGGGCGAGGTCGGTGCGGAGGCGCCCGTCGCTATGCTTCGCCGCGGTCTGCGGCTCGGGCGCGGGGGCGGAGCAGGCGGAGAGCGAGACGCAGAGGGCGGCGATGACGAGGGCTGCGGTGCGGCGCATCAGGCGACCCGGGCCGCATCGGGATCGTTGAGAATGTCGACGGCGAGACCGCCGGATGCGACCGCCAAGCGCGAGTCGTTGGTCCACAGCGAACGGCATCCGGCCTGGCGGGCGATCGCGAGGTGGAGGGCATCGGCCGTCTGCAGCCCGCTGTATCGAGCACGCAACAGCGCGGCATCGAGGAACGCATCGGGGTCGGCCGGGAGCAGCTCGAAGGCATCGAAGGCGCTCCACATGGTCAGCTGCGCCTCGGCATCGGCGGCCCGCATCGGCTTCACCAACGCCTCCATCATGACCAGGGGGCTCGTTGCGAGGGGCTCGTCGGCGCGAGCGAGGGTGGCGCGTGTGCGTTCACCGATCTCGTCGTCGCGTTCGACCGCGTAGATCACCAGGCAACTGTCGATGTAGATCACGCCCCGGCTGCTCGGTTCTCGGCGATGATCGCTTCGATCTCGTTCACCGGGCGGGCGCGCTCGGGACTCAGGGGATGCTCCTCGAGCCACTGCGCGAAAGCGTTGCCTGCGCGCCGGGGCACGTAATCGATCGGCACGATCTTCGCGACCGGGACACCTCGCCGAGCGATCGTCACCTCGGCGCCCGACTCGACGTCGGCGATCAGCTTCGAGAGGCTGTTCCGCGCCTCCAGGACGTTGTACATCATGCCGTGCAACCTAGCCAGGAATATGGCTAGGTTCAACCCTCACGGCCCCACGTACTCCCCGCGCGGGCGCAGTCGCATCGCGGGTTCGGCGTACTCCACGGCGATGTGCGCGATCCATCCCGCGATCCGCCCCAGCACGAAGATCGTGCTCGCGGCATCGTGGGGCAGGCGGGCGCCCGAGACGAGCGCCGCCAGCGCGAGGTCCACGTTGGGCAGCAACCCCGTCCGGGCGGCGACGACCTCGGACAACCGGTGCACGGCATCCATCGTCCGGTCTCCGTCGGGCAGTCCGGCCAGAAGGGGGAACAGTGCCGCGGCCCGGTCGTCGCCCCCGGTGTAGAGCGGATGACCGAAGCCCGGGATGCCGTTGCCCTCCTGAAGCGCGTCGGTCAGTGCCCGCTCGGGTTCCTGACCGCGGTTCACCCGCGCGAGCAGTCGCGCTGTGCGGGTCGCGGCGGAGATGTGCAGCGGGGAGTCGGCCGCACCGAGGGCGGCGCTGACGGCGGCGTAGCCGTCGGCGCGTGCCGAGGCCGCGACGCGCGCGGCGAACGTCGAGACCGCCAGGTCGTGGTCGATGGCGAGGACCAGTGCGGCGTTGACGGCGGTGATGGTCGCGTCGTCGGCGGTGGGGGTCCACGTGCTCGTGAGCGAACGCGCGAGATCGGGGTGCGGGCGCCCGCCGAGGGCGACGGGCAGGCCCGTGAGAAGGGTCCAGCCGATGCGGTGGGCGGTGTCCGCCGAGGCGTCGTAACGCAGGGGATCGTCGGCGGCGAATCCGGTGAGAGCGGCGCGTAGGCGGTCCATCGCCCCGGCCGGGAGCGGGAGCGCCTCGACCATCGCGCGGGCGCTGCCGATAGCGGGGTCCGGGGCGTCGATGCGCTCCGCGTTCCACAGCCAGGCGACGACCTCGGCGAACGGCTGAGGGATCAGGTCGCGGGCACGCCGCCCCCGGTAGAGCAGCTCGTCGTCTTCGATGTCGGCCACGTCGGTCTGCACGACCCCGAGGGGCATGCCGGTCGTGGGGTGGGTGGGCGTCCGGACGGCCGCGCGACGGCGACCGGCGGCGAAAGCCTCGACCTCGAGTGCGTCGAAGGTAGAGCCGCGGGCGTCGCGCTCACGGGTGAGGAGGCCGCGTGACACGTAGGCGTACACGGTCTCGGGTTTGACGCCGAGCCGGGCGGCCACCTGAGCGGCGGAAAGACGGGGGAGAGGCGCGCTCATCTTGATCCGATCAACGTTGACGCTGTCGTCGTCATGTTCGCACACTGAGCGCATGAGCGACCTGATCGATGTGCCCCGCGGACTGAACGGCGTCGTCGCGGCCGAGACGACCATCAGCGACGTCGACGGCGACGCCGGCGTCTACCACTACCGAGGATTCTCCGCCGTCGACCTCGCGCGCACCCGGTCGTTCGAGGAGGTCTGGCACCTGCTGGTCGTCGGAGAGCTCCCGGATGCCGCGACCCGGGCCGCCTTCGCCGCGCGCGTCTCGTCCGCCCAGGCCGATCCGGCCCTGCCCGAACTGGTCGGCGCGGTCGCGGCCCGCACCGACCAGCCCCTCGCCGCGCTGCGCGCGGTGTGGACGCTCGCGGCATCCGCCCGCTCTTCCGCGCCGCTGTACGACCTCGCTCCCGCCGCGCGGCTCGACGAGGCGATCACGTTCGCCGCGATGGCACCGCTCGCGCTGGCTCCCGGGAGCCCGAGCGGCCGGGGGGTCGTCGCCGACTACCTCGAGCGCGTGACGGGCCGCGAGCCCGACGAGGAGCATGTGCGCGCGCTGTCGGCCTACCTCGTCGCGGCGATGGACCACGGCTTCAACGCCTCGACCTTCACGGCCCGCGTGATCGCCTCGACCGGTGCCGACATGGCATCTTGCCTGTCCGGCGCGCTTGGCGCGCTGTCGGGACCCCTGCACGGCGGGGCTCCGGCCCGCGCCCTCGACAGCCTCGACCGCGCCGGCGACGACCCGGCCGCCTGGATCGCGGGCGAGCTCGCCGCCGGGCGGCGTCTGATGGGCTTCGGACACGCGGTGTACCGCACGAGCGACCCGCGTTCCGAGCTGCTCCGCGGGGTCGCCGAACGACTCGGAGGAGACCGCGTCGCCCAGGCACTCGCCTTCCAGCGCGAGGCGGAGCGGCAACTTGCGGAGCGCCGCCCCGAGCGCCCGCTGCACGCCAACGTCGAGTTCTACGCGGCCGTGGTGATGGAGCAGTGCGGCATCCCGCGCGCGATGTTCACACCCACCTTCGCCCTCGCCCGCACGATCGGCTGGACCGCGCATGTGCTCGAGCAGGCGGCCGACCCGAAGATCATCCGCCCGGCCGCCCGGTACGTGGGGCCGTCGTTCGGGGGCTGAGCCGTCAGCCCAGCAGCTCGAGACCGCTGAACAGACCGATCGTCACCGACAGCAGACCGGCGGCGACCCCGGCGATGAACCCCGCGGCGGCGAGCTCGCGCGCCATGCGCGCGTTCAGGCTCAGGATTCCGCACACGAACGAGACCACCGCGAGCACCCACATGCCGATCTGAATGAACGGGAGGTTGTCGATCTCGGCGATCGCGCTCGCCGTGGCGATGAAGAGGTACCAGGCGATGACGATCACGCCGGTGACGATCGCGACGATCGACACGGCGCGGAGATCGCCCTTCGGCGTCGGGGGTGCGGGCGGTTCTTCGCGCGGGGGGATGTCGACGGCCGGTTCGAGCGAATCGGGGAGATCGTCGTCTGCCATGTCCCGATCCTCCCAGGTCGCGTGGGCTTTCGGCGAGGTCTTGACGGGCCGCGCGGTCTGCCACGGCGCCTAGGCTCGACGGGATGAGAACCGTCGGAGTCGACCTCGCCGCCGGAGCCCCCGGCACCGCCCTCGCCGAGGTCGAGTGGGCGGACGCCTCCGCTCGGCTGATGCGGCTCGAGATCGGGATTCAGGATGCCGACATCGTGGCATCCGTCTCGGCAGGCGAGACGTGGCTCGGGGTGGACTGTCCGCTCGGCTGGCCCGACGCGTTCGTCGATTTCGTGCAGGCCCACCACGCCGATGTCGACCCGCGGCTCGGGCCGGTCGACGGGGGAGCCGACTGGCGTCGCACGCTCGTCTACCGCCACACCGACCACGTCGTGCGGGAGCGCATCGGCCGCTGGCCGCTGAGCGTCTCGACCGACCGGTTGGGGGTCACCGCTCTGCGTGGCGCGGGTCTGCTGCGCCGCCTGGCCGCAGCGGGATTCCCCGTCGACCGCGCCGCCGAGGGGCGCCTGTTCGAGGTCTACCCCGGTGGGTCGCTGCGCCTGTGGGGCTTCGACACGAGCGGATACCGAGTGGATGCCACCCGCCGGGCCGTCCTGCTCGACGCACTGACCCGGCGCGCGCCGTGGCTCGACCTCGGCGGGTTCGACGACCTCGCCATCGCGAAGGCCGACGCTTTCGACGCCGTCATCGCCGCTCTCGCCACGCGCGCCGGAGCTCTCGGGTCGTTCGCGCGCCCGGCATCCGAGAAGCTCTCCGTCGCCCGACGCGAGGGCTGGGTCGTGTTGCCGGACGGACCGTTCGAGGCCCTCGCGACGACCTAGGCTGGCGGCATGTGGGGCGATCGCGGGGCGAAGGCGGCCGAGAAGCGCGTGCAGCGTTTCCTCGAGGATTACGACGCGCAGTGGCGGCGGGCGGCGCCCGCTTTCGAGGACCGTGCCACGAGGCGTGATGCGTTCGCCGAGTGGCGGGATCTCACGATTCCCCTGATGCGGGATCACGTTGCGGGAGACCGCGTTCGGCTGGACTCGTCGTTCGGGACGCCGCCGCAGTACGGGGTGGCCGTCGAACGGATCGTGCGGTCGGAGGTGGAGGGCGACCGCGCGTTCGTGCTGACCGAGGTGTTCGAATCGCAGACGCGCAAGAAGCACGAATACGTTCTCGAGCGCGATGGGCGCGGGTGGAGGATCACCGCGATCGAGCAGCACTTCGACGATCCGCGGACCCCGTTCTTGGGTGCGGAGCAGGCACGCGCCCTCGCCGCCGACGCGATGCCGGACGCTCGCCTCGACGACGTGCCCGACGAGCAGCGCGGCCTCGACGAGGTCCGCAACTTCACCGAGCGCACGGTCGTCCACCGGCGCAGCCAGGAATCATCGGAGGTGCGCGTCTCGCCGGCGGGAACACTCGTCACCTCATCGGGTGTGCTCGCGGTGCTCGACTTCGGCTACGACAACGACGGCGCGCGCCCCCTCGCCCGCAGCGTGGCCCCGGGGTCGTACCCCGTCGAGCGGGTGACCGGGTTCGGTCGCAACGCCGCCCTGCGGGTGCGCTTCAGCGAACGGATGCCGGTGACCTGGCATCCCGCCGATCTGCCGTCCGGCCCGGGACACTTCTTCGGTGTCGACGCCGGCTCCGCCTGCATCGTCGACCTGCCCGCGTACGCGACGATGAGCCGCCGGGCCAAGGCGGCGGCATTCACCGAGTACATGTACGCGCCGTCACCGAGCGTGCAGGAGGTCGCGCTCGGTTCCCGCGACGTGGGGATCGTCGCGGAATCCGGATACGGCGACGGCCAGTACCCGGTGTACTGGGGGCTCGATGAGACGGGCGCGGTCGCCCAACTCGTCGTCGACTTCCTGGTGCTCGTCACCGCGGATGACGAGGGGAACTGGCGGCACCTGTGACATCTGGGGGTTGATCCTGCCGGTGGGCGCTCTGCGCGGCCGTCAGTGTGTGGTCCTCGGGGCCGGGTGGAGCGAGGGTGCCGGCACTGATGGCCTCATCGCAAAGCCCCTGAGGATTCTTCCTGATCAGTAGTCTGCGCGCCGGCTCATGTCATCGGGCAGTCGGAAGCACGGCGAGAAGGAGAAAATCTCGATGCGGGACCGATCAACGCTGGTAGTGAGGGAGTAGGACGAGCCCGCTGGTCCGACTACCCGCGCCCGAGGGGCACCGTCTGGCGTCATCTCGAGGCGCGCTGCGAAAGACGGTCTGCGCGCGAATGCCTGTGCGATTTCGTCCACCAACTCTCGGTCGTCGACCGGACCGGAGAGAGTCAGGTAGTTGTGTCCGGTCCACTGATAGATGCCATCGGCGCCGCAGCTCAAGAGGATGCCCTTGTCGAGTTGCTCTGTCGAGGCCACGCTGCTCGTAGGGACGTAGCTCGCTAGCTCGTTCTCCATCGACTGCGCGACCGCCTTCGCGCCGTAGACGTCCAAGGTCTCGTCCACCGCGGCTCCGCTCCCCGCTGTCGCGCACCCGCTGAGCGCGCCGATGAGGACCAGAGTCAGGATCAGGGGGCTGAGTCCTCGTCTCACTGAATCACCTTTCGAAGCGCGTCTTTCGGGGCCTTTTGGCTGAGGCGTCAGTCCCAGAGTCCTCGAACACCCTCGTCGGCGGCCCGCAGCTTACGTCCCGCGTCCGCTGCCCCCTCGCGTGCATGATCGAGGAACGCACGAAGCTCGCGCATCGAACGGGACCACTCCGATTGCGCGACGCGATAGGCGTCGCGCGCTTCTCCGGACCAGGCCGATTGAAGCGTCTTCACGGAAGCATCGAGGCGGTTCAACTCACCGTCTATCGCCGAGATGCTCGCGTTGATCTCGTCGAGAAATAACAGGTGCTTCGCGGGGTCGAGCTTGATCTGCATGAGCATTCTCTGCTTTCAATACTCCGCGAACGGGCTCATGTCGTCGGGCAGCCGGAAGCACGGTGAGAAGGAGAAGATCTCGATGCGCGAGCGATCGACGCTGAGAGTGAGCGAATACGAAGAGCCCGCTGGCCCGATTACCCGTGCCCGAGGTACACCGTCCTGCGTCATCTCGACTCGCGACGCGAAAGGCGATCTATTGGCGAACCTTTGCTCGATCTCGTCGACCGTCTGCCGCACATCCACCGGACGGGAAAGGGTCAAATACTTGTGTCCCGTCCACTGGAACACGCCGTCAAGTCCACAGGTGATGAGGACGCCTTTGTCGAGCTGCTCGACTGAAGACACACCGCTGGCAGGCACGTAGTCGGCCAATTCGTTCTCCATCGATTGTGCAACCGCCTTCGCGCCGTGCACGTCCAAAGTCTCGTCCACCGTGAACCCATTCGTCGTCGTCGAGCAGCCACCGAGCGCTCCGATGAGGGCCGTGGCCCCGAGCACTGCGCAGAGTCCTCGCTTCACTGATTCACCTTTCGGAGGATTTCTTCGAGGGCCTGCAGATTTTCTGCCCTGCCGCTCGCGATGAGATTGTGATTCTCCACCGGCGAAAGAGAGCCGCGGAACGTCGGTTGTTCTATTCCCATTCCTTCTACCCGCGGGACTTCCGGGTCTCCGATCGGCACCACGAAGTCCCCTTCTCTCGCGTACACGTGGGAGTCGAATGCTGCGTGCGTATTCGGGTTCTGCCCATCCCACACCACGCCCAGCTGCTGCGCCATACTCAGCGCGTCCGTATAGCTCCAGTGGTTGTAGGAAGTGCCGGGAGCGGGTGCCCAGCCCGGAGGCATTCCGGCACCGGCCAATGAGTGCACCTGATCGTAGTGAACACCGTCAGTTTCGGACCCGGTGATCGGGACGAGCCCCCACGAGTGCCCCATGCCGATCTGTTCAGCGGCGGAAAGTCGTGGGTCAGAGGCCCTCATCTCCTTCTCGAAACCGGCGAGCAGCTCGGCCTGCGCATCCGCGAGCTTCGGATCGTTCGCCTCCATGAACCCGGTCGCCGCAGGAACTTCAATGAGGACTCCCGATCCATAGGGCGACTTGTCGACCTCCCCAGGGAATGTGCCCTCCTTCCACACGAATGCCACGATGTTCGGATCGCGTCCGTGCAGCCACCGGGCCACCGATTGCACGTCATTCCCGTAGAAACTGTCCGTGGTGGTGAAGGTCCCCGGGACGTACGTCACGGTGGCTGATGTCGTGTCCGAGGGCTGACCGACCATCTCGATGATGTCTCCGCGTTCGGGGTCGTACAGGTATAGCTGCACCTCTCCATCGACGGCGGCCCTGAGGTAGCGGCGCTCCCGTTCCAGCGCGGCACGGTCGTCGCCGGTGACGTCCGAGGCCTCGAGAGCGCTGTCGATGACGTCGATTCGAGCGGCCGCATTCGCTCTGTTCGCTGCCACGCGGATAGCAGGAGGGAGGCCGCCGAGCGAGCCCAGTATTCCGGGGGCGGAGGACAGCAAAGCGTGCTGCACGGTTGGGTCCTGCTCGCTCCACCACGTCGCAAGGACCTCGGAGGCGGGTTGATGATCTTTGAGCAGTGAGACCCATTCGGGGTGGAGCTTCATGAGTTCTGCGACTTGTTCCTCGTCGGAGCGCGACAAGCGCTCGAGGATCGACAAGATCAGTCGGTCGGATGCGGCTCGTGGCGTCTGATCGGTGAGAGAAAGCGCTGGTCCTCCGGTCAGCAAGACTCCCCAGAGCCCTTTCTCCGGAGTCGCCTCGTATGCGACACGCAGCTGCATCGTCGCCTCGGCCGCGGCCTCTTCCACCGCCGCGCGCGCCGTCTCCAAGACCTCGGCGGCTGCGATCCGAGCGGCGTCGCCCGGGTCGACGAAGGTCGGCACGATGGACAGCCCGCCCGCACTTCTCTCCTGCTCGCGATGAGCGATCTGCGCGTTCCGCGTGGAGGCCTGGCCGTCGTTCCAGAGACGTATCGCCTCGGCCGCCTGTTCTTGCGCCCACCGCAGCGTGGCCTCGTAGGCATCGCACGCCGCGGCGCTCAGAGTGAGTGCTTCCCCCATCGCAGACCAGTTGTCGGCGATGGTCGTCCGGCGGTGTTCGAACGCTTCCGCTGACGACCCCGTCCAAGAGTCCGCGGGGGAGACCCCGAACACCGACTCGCTGAGCCGCGAGGCGCTCTGACCGGCAGCGCGCCACGCCACCGCCGCATCTGCGATGCCATCGGGCGAGCCTGGAATCAATGCGACGGGGTCGTGCGTCGAGCCGAGTTCCGTCATCGAGGAACCCCGTCGAGATCCGCTTGTTCGTAGGCGTCGGCAGACGCCCGCAATCGCTCCACAAGTTCGTCGAACTCTTCCGCTCGGGCTGACCACACCGCGGCGACATTCTGAGCGAAGGCTCGGGCGGCAGCCTGGAGGACCTGCTCCCCGAAATTCGGCAGCGTCGGCCACCGTGGCGGCGGCTCAGCCTGCCGAGCGCCCCTCAGCTGTGCCGCCGCGACGCGCAGTGCTTCGGGTTCCACGCAGAACGTCGACATGACTACCCCCCTCGGTGACGGTCCGTGAGCAGTCGCCAGCTTGCCCTGCCGAAGCGGACTTCAGGGGTTTTTCACCCCGACGCCGCCCGTAAATCACCCGTCCCGCCTCCACGGGAGAAGCCGGCTAGGGGGGGTCCCGTCGCGGCTGAGGCCGACGCGTCACGGTCGGCTGAGACGGCGACACAACCGCGCTGCATCCCTTTCCCCTCCCGCCGGCCTCGCGACATCCGCTACGGATTGCAGGCGTCACACGTCGCCGGGTCGGCCTGCCGCTCGGGCCGCGGGCGCTCGCGCTGCTCGTCGCAGGCGGGGCAGCCGTCGACGTCGAGACGCACCTGCGAGGTCGCGTTGCCGCACGCTGCGCACGGGAGACCGCGCACCACGCCCACCGCTCCGAAGCCCGGACACCCGCACCCCGGGCACAGCTGGGTGAGTCGGGCGGCGAGCAGCCACGACAGGCGGCGCAGCACCCGCCGCCGGGTGGGGTTCATGTGCGCGCGGAGGTCGGGCTCGAGCTCGACGGGGCCGCGGCGTAGCAGGGCGTCGATGACCGCGGCATCCTGGATGCCCTTCTGCACGCCGTCGGCGGTGCGGGCGACGACGCCGTGGTGCGGAAATCCGGCGCGGGCGAGGTAGCGCCGCGCTTCTGCCGACGTGCGCACGGTGCGGGCCGGGGCGACGTGCGTGTACTGGCGGATGCCGTGACGTACGCGGATGCCGCGCTCGAGGTCGATGAAGACGGCGAGCTCCTCGTGCATCATGGGTCCGAAGCCGCCCAGCGCCGGGGCGTACGACGCTTCGGTGGCCAGACCGGTGGCCGTCCCCAACTCGAGCGCGGCCCCCCGGGCCTTAGCCGTGGCCGCGTGCTCGGCGGTGCCCGCCCTCGGCACGTCTCGGGTGAACGTGCCGAGGGAGTCTGTGTCGAGCTGCGCCGTCGGCGCGACGCCCGCGTCGAGCCATCGGGCGAAGGCCGGGGCGAACGCGGACTCCTTGCCGTGCAGGGTGCCAACGGCGATCGTCTCGCCGGCGTACGGCGCCCCCCGGTGACTCGTCGCGGTGCGCATCAGGCGAAGTAGTCCGCGCGGCTGACCGAGGTCGGCGAGACGAACATCACGCCCGAGGCGTGGTCGAGGACCGGACGGATGCCGGCGATGATCGCATCGGCCTTCTCGGGCGCCACGACCGTGACGAGAAGAGTCAGGGTGTCGTGGTCGTTGAAGAGCAGGCGGCCGCCGCGGGGTCCGTGGTGGCCCACCCCGGCCACGCCGGTGATCGCGGTGTACCCGCGCGCGCCGAGCGATTGCATGAGGGCGGACACCTCGGCGACGTCGTCGCTCGCGACGACCACCTCGATCTTGGCCATCGGGGTCAGTTCGGACAGGCTCATCAGCGGATCTCCTTCGTGGTGGATTCTTCGGTGGCGGCGGGGATGCCGGTGGGGGTGGGGGTGTCCAGGTCGTCGGCCTGCCAGCCGTAGCGGCCCCACCGCATCCAGCGGGCGCTGTCGTGCTCGCGGACGCGGAGGGTGATCCACCGGTTGGCGACCAGGGTGCGGACGGCCTCGGAGGCGTCGATGATGTCGTTCACCCGCGCGAGCGGGGCCTCGACGAACACCTGCAGCCGGATCGGTTCGTGCCGACTCGCGCGGCCGACGCCCACCGACTGCCAGGGCAGGCCGAGCCGCAGGTCGCCGCCGTAGCCCGACAGCACGCCGACGGTGCCGACCACGTTGTGCAGGGGCTTGGGGCCGGCGCCGAACCGGTCGGGGGCGACGGTCGAGGCCGAGTACTGCGCGTTGATCCACTGCGCCACGATCATCGGCGCGGTGAGGATCGTCTCGAGGCCCGCGCCGTCGGGGTCGGCGGCGGCGTCGTAGCTGTGCAGGAAGGCGCGGCGACCGAGGTCAGTGCCCGCGGTGATCGAGCGCGGACCCACGATGAACGCGGCGTTACCCACGAGACCCCACTCCGCGTACGACTCGGCCCAGTCCGCGGACCGGCGCTCGGTGTCGCGGACGGCGCCGTGCCGCCCTCCCGACCCGGGCAGGCTCGCGCTGCGCTCGGCGGCGTTCGCCGCACGCGCGGTCTCGAGCAGCCGGGTCACCTCGAGCGTGACGGTCTCGTGCGTCGCCGGAATGGCCCAGGGCTCGAGCAGGGTGACCTCGTCGGTGATGGTGTCCATCTGCGCCGCGACGAAAAGCGTGTCGGCGGGGATCGAGATGCCCCGTCCGGCGAGGGCGTCGCGCGTCTCGGGGTCGTTGAAGATCATCGCCGCCGCCCGCGCGTTCGGTTCGCCCTCGTGGCCGCCGCATGCGCCGCACTGCAGCGACGATGCGAAGGGGTTGTTGGCGACGGTGGCGCCGTGCCCGCACAGCAGCACGATCGGGGCGAATCCCTCGACCAGGCCCATCATGCGCAGCGCGGTCTCGGCGTACAGCACACGCTCCTCGAGCGTGAAGACGACGTTCGCATCGACGTGCGTGGACGGCTTGCTGGGCCGCATGCGCGACACCATCGCCCGCCAGCCCTCCGGCGCGAGCGTTCGCGCGGCGCTCACCGCGCCCAGCACCCACCCGGCGGTCTCGGCGAAGGCGTAGGGGGCCACGGCGGACTCTTTGAGGGAATCGATGGTGGCATCCCGCTCCACGCTCGTCTCGTGCTGCCGCTTCCAGCGCGCGATCGCGTCGCGCTCCACGGACGACTCGGTGATCGCCACGCGGGGCGTGAGCAGCACCGGGCACGAGGCGACCTCGAACGACCCGTCGGCGGGCCGGAACGAGATGGGCGCCGCGAAGAATCCCGCGAAACCGAGGGTCTCGACGGCTCCGGCGGCCTCGAGGTGCCGGCGGAAGCTCTCGGACCGCGTATCGATGCAGAAGACGGCCTGCGCGAGTGGCCGCTGCGGCGCCGTGCTCTCGCGGAGCACCGGGGCGGTCGCGGGGGCGAGCTCGCGCGCGATTCCCCGCTCGTACGCCTCCTGCCAGACGGCGAGGCGCGCGGCCGGGTTGATCAGCGAGAGGACGGGGCGAAGGGCGGTCCGCACCGCCGCGTCGGCGGGGTCGACGCCGAGGGCGAGGGCGACCGTGCCGATCCGCGCGGCGTCATCGGTCGGGCCCTTCTCGGTCGGGGACGCTGCCGGCAGGGCGACGTCGGCGGGCAGCAGGAGCCGTTCGAGCGTCGCGCGGATCGCGACGAGCGAGGTCAGATCGACGCCGCTCGCGGCCGTGTACCGGACGAGCGCCGCCCACCCCGGCAACGCGAGCACGTGGGCGCGGAGGAACGATTCCGCGGCCGGCCCGTCCAGCTCCCACCGGGCGAGCGCGTCGCCGATGGCCGCGGCCGGGTCGTCGGAGGAATGCCGGATGCCGCTGCGCACCTTCCGCGACAGGGTCGGGTCGAGCGCGGTCAGGCGCCGCCACGCCACCCACATGCTCTCGTCGTTCGTCGGCGACCACGGGGCGTTCCCGAGCGATGCGGCGATCCAACGTGCGGTGAGGTCGTCGATGCGCGCGTGGATCCGCGGCGACAGCCGTGCGGCGGGGGTGGGTTCGGGCGCGGCCGCAGTCAGCGGGGGAGCGACGAGCAGGTCATGGCCGAGGATCTCGCCCACCGTGACGCGCGTGCCGCCGATGTCGAGAGAGCGCGGGGCGCCCGCCTCGGGCACGGTGAACCGCAGGGCCGCCTGCAGGTCGGCGGGGCTGATCCGCCCCTGCGCGTACAGGTCGCGGAAGCGCTGTTCCGGAAGGGAGAGCAGGACGCCGTGATCCCGGGCGATCAGTCCGATCGCCTCTTCCCAGTCGAGGTTCTCGTACCCGGCGACGGGGTTGCGGGCGATGAAGGTCTCGAGGGGGAAGTGGGGCGAGATGGCGCGGCCGGCGGCGGCGATCCAGCCCCGGATGACGGCGGGAGAGGGAGGGGAGGCGGGGGTGGTCATCAGAATCTCCGGTACTCGAGGGGGCCGTCGGCGGGTGCCGGGGTCCAGGGCGTGTCGATGCGGGATGCGGTCGGAGGGAGGGGCGGTCGGCCCCACGAGAAGGCGGAGGCGAACAGTCGATCCGCGAGGGGACCGGAGCCGCGGGCGGCCAGGCCCGATGCGGCGGCGAGGACGAAGACGGCCACCGCGAACAGGGCGGGGACCGGGTCTGCCGCCGTGACCGGCGCGAGGGCCTCGGCCGCAGGGAAGACCACCGCGAGGTAGGCGGCCGTGAGGGCGGCCAGGCCCGCGAGCTGGGCCGCGCGCGCGGCGACCGACCGGGAGCTTGCGCCGATCCGCGCCCCGGCGACCACCGCGGTGGCCCCGGCGAAGAGCAGGAGTACTGCCGCGCTGTGCTCCCACGCGCCGGATGCCGCGATCGCCGCGACCCCGGTCAGGAGAACGATCACCGCGCCCACGATCGCTCCCGCGGTCGACCGAGCCGGATGCGCGACGCCCCGCGCCTTCAGCGCGTGCTCGACCGCGGAGCCGGCGCCGAGGAAGAGGCTCGCCTTGTAGAGCGCGTGACCGATCGCGTGGACCAGGGCGACGCCGAAGGCGCCGAGACCGCAGGCCAGGAGCAGGAAGCCCATCTGCGCGGCCGTGGACTGCACGAGGCGGCCCTTCACGTCGGGGCGCGTGAGCATCGCGAGGCCCGCGACGATCATCGTGATCGCACCGGCGGCGGCCACGATCCAGGGGCCGACGACGGAGGGGACGGCCGCGTAACGGAGGAAAAGCAGGGCGCCGGCGTTCACGAAGCCCGCGTGCAGCAGGGCGGACACGGGAGTGGTCGTGGCCGCGGTGGCGGGGAGCCACCCGTGGAGGGGGAAGGCGCCGGCGCGGGCGACCGCCGCGAGGGCGACGAGCGCGCTCACCACCGCCGCCGAGATCGCGTCGACGCTTCCGAGAGCTGCCAGCGACGCCGATCCGGTCGAGGCGACCGCGATGATGACGGCCGTCCAGAGCGCCGCGTCTCCGAGCAGCAGGGCCACCGCGCTCCGCGAGACGGCGACGCGGGTCTGCGGACCTGCGCCGCCCGTGCGGATGAGCGCGATCATGCTGACCGTGCCGAGCGTCCACCCCGCGGCGAGGAAGACGACGTCTCCGGCCGCGATGGCGGTGGTCGTCCCGACGGCCGCGAGCGACGACAACGCGAAGAAGCTGCGCGAACGCGGGTCGCCGCGCAGGTTGCGGCTGGCGTAGGACTGCACGACCACGGTGAGGGCGACCACGAGCAGCGACAGCGCGGCACCGGCCACGTCGTCGTCGGCGGCGAGGGCCGAGGCCAGACCGATCGTGGCGACGACCGTGGCGGCGCCGGCGGGCCACACGGCGAGAGAGCCCGGGGTGCGCCGACGCGCGACATCCGGGAGGAGGGCGGCGACGACCGCGGCGAGCAGTGCGGCGATCGTGAGCGGGGCGAGAAGGGACATGCGCAGCACGTTACATGCAACAAATTGCGTGTGTCAAAACGCAGGTAACAAATAACCGGTACTTGGATTCCGGTACCTCGGGTCACTATGCTGTGGCGATGACCACCTGGACGTTCCTCACGAATCACGCCCACGTGTTCATCTACGTCTCCCGCGACCCCGGGGCCCGCGTCCGCGAGATCGCGGATGCCGTGGGCATCACCGAGCGCACGGCGCACGGCATCCTGGCCGATCTCGTCGATGCCGGCTATCTCAAGCGCGAGAAGGAGGGTCGACGCAACCGCTACGAGTGCGTCGAAGACCTGCCGCTGCGTCATCCGATCGAGAGCGACCACCCGGTCGGCGCGTTGTTGCAGGCGTTGCGCGGCTGACGCCCTTGCGGGCCACGGCCCTCCGCGCTAACGTGCAACCAAATGGTTGAACAACAAAGCGACGCCGACATCGACCGGGTCTTCCACGCCCTCGCCGACGCGACCCGTCGCGACATCGTGCGGCGCACGCTCGTCTCCGAGCAGTCGGTGACGCAGCTCGCCGCGGCCTACGCGATGTCGTTCGCCGCCGTGTCGAAACACATCGCCGTGCTCGCCGACGCGCGGCTCATCACCAAACGCGCGGAGGGGAGGGTGCGACTCGTGTCCGCCGACCCCACCGCGCTCGCCCGGGCGCAGGACCTGCTGCGCTCGTACGAAGAGCTCTGGCGGGGACGCATCGACCGACTCGACGCGATCCTGCTCGAAGACGCCGGGGTGCCGGCATCCCTCCCGCCCTCCGAACCCACCGAGAACTGAACCGACGAAGGAGCCGTCATGCCCGTCACATCCGTCGAGAGCGACGCCGAAGCGCTCACCATGACCCTGGTCGCCGACTTCCCCGTGGGCGCCGAACGGTTATGGACGGTCTTCACCGACCCGCGGCAGCTCGAACGCTTCTGGGGTCCCCCCGGATGGCCGGCGACGTTCGCATCGTTCGCCTTCGAGGTCGGCGGTCGCGCCCGATACTCGATGACCAGCGCGAGCGGCGAGATCGCACGCGGGAGCTGGGAGTTCCTCGGCATCGACGCTCCGCGCGGCTTCGAGGTCGTCGACTCGTTCGTCGACGAGGACGGCGAGGCGATCCCCGGCATGCCCGCGATGCGCATGACCTTCGCGTTCGACGAGACCGAGGGCGGCTCGCGGCTGACGAACGTGACGTACTTCGACTCCCTCGAGGGTCTCGAAACGGTGCTCGCCATGGGCGCCGTCGAGGGGTCGACCCTCGCCATCAACCAGCTCGACGCGGTGCTGCAGGGGCTACGGGAGTTCGCGCAGGGCAAGGGCACGCAGCTCGAGATCCTCGACGACCAGCACGTGCGCATCACGCGGCTCATCGACGGGCCGCGCGAGCTCGTCTGGCGGGCCCACGTCGACCCCGAGCTGATGCGACAGTGGATGCTCGGGCCCGACGGATGGCGCATGACCCACCGCGAGGTCGACCGGCGCGAGGGCGGCGCGTACCGCATCGGGTGGGAGCCCGAACCCGGCACCGAGGGGGAGCCCTTCGGATTCGACGGCGAGATCCTGCTGCTCGACGAGCCGCGCCGCATGGTGCAGACCGAGCACATGACCGGCACCGACTACCCCTCGACGATCAACGACCTGTCTCTCTACGAAGAAGACGGGGCGACGCTGGTCACCCTGCTGATCGAGTATCCGGATGCCGAGACCCGCGACGCCGTGCTCGCCACGGGGATGGTCGAGGGGATGGAGCAGAGCTTCCGGCGGATGGAGCGGGTCGTCCTCGGGTGAGGGGGCGGGTGGCGCGCGCGGAGCGGGGGGCCCACTCGTGGTCGGAGCGTCGCTCTGGGTTCCGGGCACGTGCGATGCATAACTCCTGCACCTGACGCCCTGCGCAAGCCGGAACATCGCTTTCGCGCGGGTTGTGCAGGAGCTGTGCGCAGCGGCGGGGTCGATGCGGGCGAGCAGCGGGCGCCATCGCGCTCAGGCGGCGGGCGCCGCCCGGCGCACGGCCTCGCGAATGCGCTGCTCGACCGCGTCCGTCACCTCGACGACCGCGAACGACACCGGCCACATGGGGCCGTCGTCGAGCTGCGCGCTGTCGTCGAAGCTCACCGTGCCGTAGCGCGTCTTGAACTTCGACGCCGGCTGGTAGAAGACGACGACCTTGCCGTCCTTCGCGTACGCCGGGAAGCCGTAGAACGTCTTCGGGTTCAGGTGCGCGGCCTCTTCGAGCACGATGACGTGCAGGCGCTCGGCGACCGCGCGGTCGACGCCCTCGAGCTTGTCGATCGCTTCAAGGCAGGCCTCGTTCTCCTTCTCGAGCTTCGCCGCGCCCTTCAGGCCCTTCATGGCCTTGAGCTCTTCGGCGCGCTGCTTCATCGCCGCGCGTTCTTCGTCGCTGAATCCTGCTCCGCCGGTGGCCATGGCATCCGCCCTCTCATTCGTCTGACGGAAGGGTAGCGCGCGTCGTCCCGGTCGTATCCTCCGCGATCCGCACACCTTCAGCCAGAACCGGCGGATGCCGACTGAGCTTGCGCGTATCGCCGAGCTTGCGCGCCGAGGCGCTCAGGCCTGCCGCAGTCCCTCTTCGAGGGCGACCCACGCGAGCATCGCGCACTTCACGCGCGCGGTGAACTTCGAGACCCCGGAGAGGGCGGCGGCGTCGGCGAAGGTCTCCTCGTCGAGGGGGACCTTGCCGCGGGAGCGTAGCGCCTCGCGGAACTGCGCGATCAGCGCCTCAACGTCGGCCTTCGCCATGCCCTCGTCGCCGCCGTCTTCCTGCAGCAGGGCGACGAGCATCGACGCGGACGACTGCGAGATCGAGCAGCCCGCTCCCTCCCAGGTGACGGATGCCACGCGCTCGCCGTCGTCCGACAGCTCGACCCGCAGGGTGATCTCGTCGCCGCAGATGGGGTTGCGCTGGTGCACGGTGGCGCTGCGCGCGCCGGGGGCGGCCAGGCCGAAGCCGCGGCGGTTCTTCGCGTGGTCGAGGATGAGCTCCTGGTACAGCGACTCGAGCCCGCTCATGCGCCGGCACCGAAGAAGCCGCGCACGCCCGAGACGGCGTCGAGGAAGGTGTCGATCTCGTCCTCCGTGGTGTGGATCGCGGCGCTCGCGCGCACCGACGCCGTCATCCCGAAGCGGCGGTGCAGGGGCTGTGCGCAGTGGTGTCCGACGCGCACGGCGACGCCGCGCGAGTCGAGGAACTGGCCCACGTCGTGCGCGTGCACACCCTGCACCTCGAAGGCTTGCAGGGCGACGCGCTCCGCAGCATCCGCGTCTCCGAGAAGACGGATGCCGTCGATCGAGCGGAGACCCTCGCGCATGCGCTTCTCGAGCGCAGCTTCGTGCGCGTGCGCGGCGTCCAGGTCGTGCGCGCCGAGCCAGCGGACGGCGGCAGCGAGGGCGACGGCCTGCGACACCGGCTGCGTGCCGGGCTCGAAGCGCTGCGGCGGGGGCAGGTACTCGGCCGTGTCGAGCGTGACGGTGGTGATCATCGACCCGCCCGTGGTGAAGGGCGGCAGCGACTCGAGCACCTCGTCGCGACCCCAGAGCGCTCCGATGCCGTAGGGCCCGTAGACCTTGTGGCCCGAGAAGACGGCGAGATCGACTCCGGATGCCGGCAGGTCGAGGCGCAGATGAGGTGCCGACTGGCACGCGTCGAGCACGGTCAGCGCGCCCACGCCGCGGGCGAGGGTGACGAGCTTCGCGACGGGATTCACGATGCCGAGCACGTTCGACACGTGCGGGAAGGCGACGACCTTGGTGCGCTCGCCGATGAGGTCGGCTGCGGCGTGCAGGTCGAGCATGCCGTCGTCGAGCACGGGGATGTGGCGCAGGCGCGCCCCGGTGCGGGCGGCGAGCTCCTGCCAGGGGATGAGGTTCGCGTGGTGCTCGGCCTCGGTCACGACGATCTCGTCGCCCGCGCGGAGGCGCCCGGCGTAGCCGAGCGAACCCGCCACGAGGTTGAGGCCGGCCGTCGCGCCGCTTGTCCAGACGAGCTGCTCGGGCTCGGCGCCCACGTACTCGGCGACCGTGACGCGCGCGTCTTCGAACAGCTCGGTGGCCTCGGCCGCGAGGGTGTGGGCACCGCGGTGCACGGCGGAGTTCGCCCGCTCGAGGAACTCACGTTCGGCGTCGAGCACGGCACGAGGCTTCTGGCTCGTCGCTCCGGAGTCGAGGTACACGAGGGGGCGACCGTCGATCTCGGTCTCGAGGATCGAGAAGTCGGCGCGCACGGCGGCGACGTCGAAGGGGAGGCTCACCCCTCCAGGCTACGTCGCGCCGGGTGGGTGGGTGCCATGTGCGGCTCGCACGAAGCCGACTCGCGACCTCGCGCGAGATCGCGGGCGACGCGTCCTGAGCGCGGCGCCGGCCTCGACGCCCCGCCGCAGCACCGCGAGACTGCATCTCGCCGACAACCCTGCGTCATCCGGCGGCGAGGATTGTCATGTCTCAGGACTTTGGTGACAGTTCTGCCTCAGGACATCGGTGACAGTTGGTGTCTCAGGACATCGGTGACGGTTCGATCGAGCGTTTGCGGCGGGGGCCTTTGGGGTTGCCGT
>Ga0058700_1000120_pt1 | contig 53449 bp, 42 predicted proteins | sample AgamicAtAme_FD_71365 | JGI IMG/M metagenome (GOLD analysis project Ga0058700, IMG submission 71365) | Agave microbial communities from Guanajuato, Mexico - At.Am.e | ecosystem: Host-associated > Plants > Phyllosphere > Phylloplane/Leaf | place: Guanajuato, Mexico | collected 2012-06-07 | reverse complement strand
ACGTAGGGCTTGGCGCTGGATACGTTGTTGACCGTGTCGCCTTCCTGCTTGGTGGCTTCGGCGGCGATGAACAGGAACAGCTTGTCCTTGATCAGCGGGCCGCCGAGGTAGGCGTCATACGTGGTGGTCCACTGGCGGTTGCGGCTGTTGGGGTCGTACAGGCCGCCGGCCACCGGCGAGGCGGGCCGGCCGTTGGTGTAGTAGGTGTTGGCCGCATCGGACTGCGCGAAGGCCGGCTCCCACAGCACCTGGCCGCCGAAGTGCCATTCGTTGGTGCCGCGCTTGCCGACCTGGTTGATCACGCCGCCGTCGGAGCGGCCGTACTGCGCGCTGTAGCCGCCGGTGTAGATCTCCTGCTGCTCGATGGCGCCATAGGGCAGGGCCAGGCCGCCCAGGCCGCGCTGCGGATCGGTGGTGTTGAATCCGTTGATGTAGTACGCGTTCTCGCTGGCCGCCGAACCGCCAAAGCTCACCAGCGGCTGGCCGGTGGGGCCGGTGTAGCCGCCGCTGTTGCCGGCGACGCCGGGCGCGAGCAGGGCGATGGCTTCGGCCGAACGGCCCAGCGGCAGGCGGGCGAGTTCGTCGGCGGTGATCACGGTGCGCGAGTCCACCGTGGTGACGTCGATCGGCGGCGTCGCGTTGGCCGACACGCTCACCGCGCCCAGGGTGGTCGCGGCCGCGGTGTCGAACGACACCTCGGTGCCGGAGCCCACGCGCAGGGAAATGTCGTTGCGCGTGTCGACCGCGTTGCCCTCGTGCAGCAGCGTCACCGTGTACGTGCCCAGCGGAAGTTCGCTCGCGCTGTAGCGGCCGTGGCTGTCGACCGCCACGGTGCGCGCGATGCCGGTGCTGCTCTTGATCTGTACGGTCTCGCCGCGGCCTGCCGGCACCTGGCCGAAGATGCTGCCGGTGGTGGACTGGGCGAAGACGGGCGCGGCGCCCAGCGCCAGCAGGGTGGTCAGTGCGGCCGCCAATGGACGCGGCGAAACGAAGTGCTTGTTCAAAGTCGGTTCTCGAAGTTTCGGGAAGCGGGTGCCGTCGCCGAGCGCATCCATGCGCAATGCGATAGCCACAGGCTTTCGCAACCCCAGGCTTCCGCATGGGCGACGGCGTTCGGAGAGTGGCCCCTTGGCCGGGACGGGGAATCCCGGTGCCTCGATGCCACGACGCGGTGTTGCGCCGGTGGCGATGGGTGAGGCTATGAAAGCCTGACTTTGGAACGATTGAAAGACTTAGGCAGATGAGGGTTTCTCATGTCGAGAGAACCCAGGGTTATAAGCCGCGCCACGCCTGGTCTGCGGGCCGTTTTGCGCGCAAAAAAAAGCCCGGCCCCGCGAGCCGTGAGGGGAGCGGCTGCGCGGGACCGGGCGGTGCAACGAGGTGGTCAGGCGGCGACGCTTTCCTTCTCGGTCTGCTCCACCGGCAGGCGGATCAGGTAGTCGAAGGCGCTCAGCGAGGCCTTGGCGCCTTCGCCCATCGCGATGACGATCTGCTTGTATGGCGCGGTGGTGACGTCGCCGGCCGCAAACACGCCCGGCACCGACGTCTCGCCACGCGCGTCCACTTCGATCTCGTGGCGCGGCGACAGCTTGATCGTGCCCTTCAGCCAGTCGGTGTTGGGCAGCAGGCCGATCTGCACGAACACGCCTTCCAGCGCCACGTGGTGATTCTGTCCGCTGGTGCGGTCGGTGTAGTTGAGGCCCGTCACCTTCTGGCCATCGCCGACGACCTCGGTGGTCTGCGCGCTGACGATGACGCCCACGTTCGGCAGGCTGCGCAGCTTGCGCTGCAGGACCTCGTCCGCACGCAGCTTGCCGTCGAACTCCAGCAGGGTCACGTGGCCCACGATGCCGGCCAGATCGATGGCCGCCTCCACGCCGGAGTTGCCGCCGCCGATCACCGCCACGCGCTTGCCCTTGAACAGCGGGCCGTCGCAGTGCGGGCAGTAGGTCACGCCCTTGTTGCGGTACTCCTGCTCGCCCGGCACGTTCATGTTGCGCCAGCGCGCGCCGGTGGAAAGGATCACCGTCCTGGACTTCAGCACGGCGCCGTTGGCGAGGCGCACTTCATGCAGGCCGCCTTCAGTGGTGGCGGGAATCAGCTGCTCGGCGCGCTGCAGGTTCATCACGTCCACGTCGTATTCGTGCACGTGCTGTTCCAGCGAGGCCGCGAGCTTCGGGCCTTCGGTGTAGGGCACGGAGATGAAGTTCTCGATGGCCATGGTGTCCAGCACCTGGCCGCCGAAACGCTCCGCCGCCACGCCGGTGCGGATGCCCTTGCGCGCGGCGTAGATCGCCGCTGCCGCACCGGCCGGGCCGCCGCCCACCACCAGCACGTCGAACGGCGCCTTGGCGCTCAGCCGCTCGGCGGCGCGCGCATGGGCGTTGGTGTCCAGGCGCGCGGCGATCTGCTCGATCTCCATGCGGCCGGTGTCGAAGAACTCGCCGTTGAGGAACACGGTGGGCACGGCCATCACCTGGCGCTCGTTCACCTCGTCCTGGAACAGCGCGCCGTCGATGGCGACGTGCGAGATGTTCGGGTTGAGCACGCTCATCAGGTTCAGCGCCTGCACGGTGTCCGGGCAGCTGTGGCAGGACAGCGACATGAACGTCTCGAAGCGGTATTCGCCGTCGAGGTTGCGCACCTGCTCGATCACGTCCTGCGTGGCCTTGGACGGATGCCCGCCCACCTGCAGCAGGGCCAGCACCAGCGAGGTGAACTCGTGGCCCATCGGGATGCCGGCGAAGCTCACGCCGACATCGGTGCCGACGCGATTGATGGCGAACGACGGCTTGCGCGCCGCCGTGCCGTCCAGGCGCAGCGAAATCTTGTCCGACAGCGGGGCGATGTCTTCCAGCAGGGCCTTGAGCTCCTGCGACTTCTCGCTGCCGTCGAGGGAGGCCAGAAGCTCGATCGGGTGTACGACCTTCTCGAGGTAGGCCTGCAGTTGGGACTTCAGATCGGCATCCAGCATGGGTGACTCCGTCGTTTATTCGGGGTGAGCGTGGCCATCGCCCTGGCCGTGGCCGGGCGTGGTGCGCGCCTTGATGTTCGGAAGAAGGACCCGGCAGGACGCCGGGTCCGGTGCGGCCCGATGCAGCGGGCCGCAAGACAGTGCTACGGGGTAGAACTTAGATCTTGCCGACAAGGCTGAGCGACGGCTTCAGGGTCTTGTCGCCTTCCTGCCACTTGGCCGGGCACACTTCGCCCGGGTGGGAAGCGACGTACTGGGCGGCCTTGACCTTGCGCAGCAGCTCGGCAGCCGAGCGGCCGATGCCGTTGTCGTGGATTTCGCACAGCTTGATCTGGCCTTCCGGATTGATCAGGAAGGTGCCGCGCAGCGCCAGGCCTTCTTCTTCGATCATCACGTCGAAGTTGCGGGTGATGGTGCCGGTCGGATCGCCGATCAGGGTGTACTTGACCTTCTTGATCGCGTCGGAGGTGTCGTGCCATGCCTTGTGGGCGAAGTGCGTGTCGGTCGACACGCCGTAGATTTCGACGCCCAGCTTCTGGAACTGCTCGTAATGGTCGGCAAGGTCTTCCAGCTCGGTCGGGCACACGAAGGTGAAGTCAGCGGGGTAGAACACCACCACGGACCACTTGCCCTTCAGCGAGGCATCGGTCACTTCGATGAACTGGCCATCCTTGAAAGCATTGGCCTTGAACGGTTTGATTTCGGTATTGATCAACGACATCGTTGTTTTTCCGTTGGTTGTGGTTGGTGGAAGCCTAAGAATACGGGCTTGGCGGCCATAGGTCTAATTGATTGTCGGGATGATGATCATAGATGGTGGCTATGACTCGCCATCCCTCGCCCCAAGGGTGCCCGTCATCTTTCTACATGGTGGCTGGGTCGCGCTGGTCCAACCCGCTGAGGCGATTCGACCAGCCATTACGTTGGAGCGCCAGGGACACTGGCACGCATGTGACTGCTCGTGCGTTGCACTTGTGCGACAGCCACGCAAGAGATGCGGCGAGTAGCAGGCGCCATGTGAGCGATGCGTGACGATTTGCGCATGCGTGCAAGCACATTGCGCGGAATGCGCCCTCGACGAAAGAGATCACGACGCAGGATTGACTTCCACCGGTCCGTACTTGTACCTAGAGAACTACGGTCAAGCCATGCGACGCCAGCCGACCTGTGACGCGCGCCGAATGGTCTGGTTGCTTGCAAGCATCTCTTCACTTGGCGACGGTGGTTGTGATGGTGGCATTGGCGACGGAGTACGTGATCGACGTTCATCACTGGAACGACAGCCTTTTCAGCTTCCGGACCACGCGTGATCCGGGCTTCCGGTTCGATAGCGGCCACTTCGTGATGCTCGGCCTGGAAGTGGAGGGCAAGCCGCTGCTGCGCGCGTATTCCATCGCCAGCGCCAACTACGAGGAACACCTGGAATTCGTCAGCATCAAGGTGCCGGACGGGCCGCTCACCTCGCGATTGCAGCACCTCAAGCCGGGCGACCCGATCATCGTCAGCCGCAAGCCCACCGGCACGCTGGTGCTCAACGACCTCAAGCCCGGCAAGCATCTGTACCTGCTCGGCACGGGAACGGGCCTGGCGCCGTTCCTGAGCATCGTGCGCGATCCGGAAACGTACGAGCGCTTCGACAAGGTGGTGCTGGCGCATGGCGTGCGCCGCGTCAGCGACCTGGTGTTCGCGGAGTACCTGGAGCGTGAACTGCCGAGCCATTCGTACCTTGGCGAACTGGTGCGCGAGAAGCTGGTCTATTACCCCAGCGTCACGCGCGAACCCTTTCACCATCGCGGTCGCCTCACGGATGCGATCGTCGACGGACGCATGAGCGATGCCGCCGGCCTGCCGCCGCTCAATCCGGTCACGGACCGGGTGATGCTGTGCGGCAGCCAGGCCATGCTGGACGACACCAGCGCCTTGCTGGACGGCCGCGGCTTCAAGGTGTCGCCGCGCACGCGCGAGCCGGGCGATTACGTGATCGAGCGTGCCTTCGTCGAAAGGTGAATGCAGGCGAGCAGGATGCAGTATGGCGGTGCGATGTCGTTGTCGGCCTCGCGCCGTAGTGGTGTTCAAGCGGTGTTGTTGCCCGGTGGTGGCAGGCACGATGGCTTGGCCGAAAACGTGAAGAGACTCCTAGCCCCAAGGAGAGTCCGTCGTGTACGAACTGCTACGAACCGTCGATACACCGGCGCAATTGCGCCAGCTGGACATGCCGGCGCTGCACCAGCTGGCCGGCGAGCTGCGTGCCTTCATCCTGGAAAGCGTTTCGCGCACCGGCGGGCATCTCTCCTCCAACCTCGGCAGCGTCGAGCTGACGATTGCGCTGCACTACATGTTCGATACTCCGGGCGACCGGTTGGTGTGGGACGTCGGCCATCAGTCGTATCCGCACAAGATCCTCACTGGTCGCCGCGAGGCGATGGCCGGCATCCGCCAGCTCGATGGCATTTCCGGCTTTCCCCGGCGCAGCGAGTCGGAGTACGACACCTTCGGCACGGCGCATTCCAGCACCTCCATTTCCGCCGCGCTGGGCATGGCGCAGGCCGCGCGCATCCTGGGCGACACGCGCCACAGCATCGCGGTGATCGGCGACGGCGCGCTCAGCGCGGGCATGGCCTTCGAGGCGATGAACAATGCCGGCGTGGCGGAAGACTTGCCCTTGCTGGTGGTGCTCAACGACAACGACATGTCCATCTCGCCGCCGGTGGGCGCCTTGCGCTACTGCTTCGGCCGGCTGATCTCCGGCCGTTTCTACCAGCACGCGCGCCAGGGCGTGCATTACGCGCTGCGCCCGATCCCGCCGATCAGCCATCTGGCTTCGCGGCTGGAGTCGCAGATGAAGGGCATGGTGGTGCCGTCGCCGCTGTTCGAGGAATTCGGCTTCAACTACACCGGCCCCATCGACGGGCACGACCTGGACGTTTTGATTCCGGCCCTGCAGAACATCAAGGGCCTGCGCGGGCCGCAGTTCCTGCACGTGATCACGCAGAAGGGACACGGCTACAAGCTGGCCGAGGCCGACCCGATCCAGTACCACGGACCGGGCAAGTTCGATCCCACGATCGGCCTGGTCTCGTCCGCCAAGGCGGCGCGCAAGAGCTACACGCAGGTGTTCTCCGAATGGCTGTGCGACGAGGCGGCGCAGGATCCGCGCATCGTCGGCATCACGCCCGCCATGCGCGAGGGCTCGGGGCTGGTGGAATTCGAGAAGCGCTTCCCGGATCGCTATTTCGACGTCGCCATCGCCGAGCAGCACGCGGTGACGTTCGCGGCGGGCCTGGCGACGGAAGGCTTGCGCCCGGTGGTGGCGATCTATTCCACCTTCCTGCAGCGCGGCTACGACCAGCTCATCCATGACGTGGCGCTGCAGAACCTGCCGGTGGCCTTCGCTATCGACCGCGCCGGCATCGTCGGCGCCGATGGCGCGACGCACATGGGCGCGTTCGACCTGGCCTATCTGCGCTGCATTCCGAACATGGTGGTGATGGCCGCCTCGGACGAGAACGAGTGCCGCCAGATGCTGCATACGGCGGTGAATCACGATGGTCCTTGCGCGGTGCGTTACCCGCGCGGCAGCGGACCGGGCGTGCCCACGGAAGCGGCGATGAGCGTGCTGCCCATCGGCAAGGGCGAGTTGCGGCGGCATGGCGGCCAGCCGCCGGGGCAGCGCGTGGCCATTCTCGCGTTCGGCTCGATGGTGGCGCCCAGCCTGACCGCCGCCGAGACGCTGGACGCCACCGTCGCCAACATGCGTTTCGTGAAGCCGCTGGACGAGGCGCTGGTGAAGCAGCTGGCGCAGACGCATGACGTGCTGGTCACGGTGGAGGAGGGCTGCCTGCAGGGCGGCGCCGGATCGGCCTGCCTCGAATGCCTGTCCAACGCCGGCATCGCGGTGCCGGTGCTTCGCCTGGGCCTGCCGGACGAATTCGTGGAGCACGGCGATCCGGCGATCCTGCTCAATCACTATGGCCTGGATGCCGACGGCATCCGCGCGTCCATCCAGCGCTTCACCGACAAGGCGCTGGCCGCCAAACCCAGTTGCGCCGTGGCGCGCGAGGCCCGCTCTCCATGAAGGTGATACTTGCCCAGCCGCGTGGGTTCTGTGCCGGCGTGGTCCGCGCCATCGAAATCGTGGAGCGCGCGCTGCAGCGTTTCGGCGCACCGGTTTACGTGCATCACGAGATCGTGCACAACCGGCACGTGGTCGACGACCTGCGTTCCAAGGGCGCGATCTTCGTCGACGATCTGAACGAAGTGCCCGAAGGCGCGCACGCCATTTTCAGCGCGCATGGCGTGGGCCGCTCCGTCGAGACATTGGCCGAGCGTCGCGGTCTTCAAGTGCTGGATGCGACGTGTCCGCTGGTATCCAAGGTGCATCACCAGGGCCAGCGCTATGCGCAGGAAGGACGCACGGTGGTGCTGATCGGCCATGCCGGCCACCCTGAAGTCGTCGGCACGCTGGACCAGATTCCCGGGCCGGTGGTGCTGGTGCAGGACGTGGCGGAAGCCGAGGCGCTCGACTTTCCCGCGGATGCGCCGCTCGCCTATGTCTCGCAGACCACGCTGAGTGTCGACGACACGCGGCGCATCATCGACGTAATGCGCCGACGCTTCGCCAATCTTTCCGGGCCCAGCGTGGGCGACATCTGCTACGCCACGCAGAACCGCCAGAGCGCCGTGCGCGAACTGGCGGGGCAGGTGGACGTGATGCTGGTGGTCGGTTCGCCGAACAGCTCCAATTCGCGCCGGTTGCAGGAGATCGCCGAAGAGCTTGGCGTTCCCAGCTATCTGCTGGCCGATGGCGGCGAGCTGAGGCCGGAATGGGTAGTCGATGCGCGCACCGTGGGCCTGACGGCGGGGGCGTCGGCGCCGGAGGCCTCGGTCGACGATGTGTTGCGCGCCTTGCGGCTGCTGGCTCCGGTGGAGCTGGTCACCATGGAAGGACGCCGCGAGCGCGCGGTGTTTCCTCTCCCCGTGGTGTTGGAGGCCGTGTCATGAACGTGCAGCGCCTGAGCATTCTTGGCTCCACCGGTTCCATTGGCACCAGCACGCTGGATGTGGTGGCGCGTCATCCGGATCGCTTTCGCGTGTTCGCGTTGACGGCGCATCGCCAGATCGACCGCCTGTTCGACCAGTGCCGTGCGTTCCTGCCTGAAGTGGCGGTGGTGGGCGATGCGGAAGGCGCGGCGGAACTGGAACAGAAGCTGCGCGCGGCCCGGCTGCCTACCGAGGTGGCATACGGGCCGCAGGCGCTGAGCGCGGTGGCGAGTGCGGCGGGTTGCGATACCGTGGTGGCCGCCATCGTCGGGGCGGCGGGCCTGGCCTCGTCGCTGGCGGCGGCGCGCGCGGGCAAGAAGATCCTGCTCGCCAACAAGGAGGCGCTGGTCATGTCCGGCGCGCTGTTCATGCGCACGGTGGCCGAGCACGGTGCCACCCTGTTGCCGCTGGACAGCGAGCACAACGCCATCTTCCAGTGCCTTGGCACGGGGTCGTGTTCGGGTGCGGGCGTGGAGCGCCTGATCCTCACCGCTTCGGGCGGCCCGTTCCTGCATCGCGAGCTGGACACGCTCGACGAGGTGACGCCCGACCAGGCCTGCAAGCATCCGAACTGGGTGATGGGGCGCAAGATTTCCGTCGACTCCGCCACCATGATGAACAAGGGGCTTGAGGTGATCGAAGCCCGATGGCTGTTCGACATGCCGCCCGAACGCATCGAAGTGCTGATCCATCCGCAGAGCGTGATCCACTCGATGGTGGCCTACGCCGATCAGTCGGTGTTGGCGCAGCTGGGCAATCCCGACATGCGCACGCCGATCGCGCACGCCATGGCGCATCCCGAGCGTGTGGATTCGGGCGTGACGCCGCTGGACCTCACCCGCATGTCCAACCTGAGTTTCCATGCGCCGGACTTGGCCAGGTTCCCATGCCTGCGTCTGGGCCTGCGCGTACTGCGCGACGGCTGCAGTGCCAGCGTGACCTTGAATGCGGCCAACGAGATCGCAGTCGATGCCTTCCTGCGCGAGCAGATCCGCTTCACCGATATCGCGCGGGTGGTGGAGCGCGCGCTGGACCAGCTGCCGGCGCTGCCCGCTTCCGCGACACTGGACGATATCCTTGGCGCCGACGAAAGGGCGCGCGCGACGGCTCGCCAGTCCATTGCCCAGCTACCGGCGCTGCATGCGGCAGCCATACATTGATGTGATGCGGAGACCCGTTCGTGAGTGAAGCGATTCAACTGTGGCCCGCGTCGTCCGGCGCGCCGGCATACGCCGAGGCTATGGAAACCTGGATGCCACGGATCCTGCAGCGCACCGAGCGTGCGCTGGAGCACTACCTGCCGTCGGTCGACACGGTGCCGGCGACGCTGCACGACGGCATGCGCTACGCCACGCTGGGCGGCGGCAAGCGCCTGCGCGCCTTGCTGTGTCATGCCGCGGGCGAACTGGTGGACGCCGATCCGGTGATCCTCGATGGCGCCGCCAGCGCGATCGAAATGATCCATGCCTACTCCCTGGTGCATGACGACCTTCCCCCCATGGACAACGATCTGCTCCGGCGCGGGCAGCCGACGGTGCACGTGCGTTACGGCGAGGCGATGGCGATCCTGGTGGGCGATGGACTGCAGGCGCAGGCGTTTGCCGTGATCGGCGATCTGCCGGCGAGCGCCGGCCAGCGCGTCGCCTTGCTGAAGGAACTGGCCTCGGCCAGCAGTTCGCAAGGCATGGTGGGCGGCCAGGCGATCGACCTGGAAAGCGTGGGCCATGTGCTGGCGCGCGATGAGCTCGAGCAGATGCATCGCCTGAAGACCGGCGCCTTGCTGCGCGCGGCGGTATTCATGGGCGCGCATTGCGGTGCGGAAACCATGTCGCCGGAACTGCATGCCGCGCTCGACGGCTATCAGCGCGCCGTGGGGCTGGCCTTCCAGGTGGTGGACGACATCCTGGATGTCACTACCGATGCCGCCACCCTGGGCAAGACGCCAGGCAAGGATGCGCAGGACAACAAGCCGACCTATGTGTCCCTGCTTGGCCTCGACGCGTCGCGCGAACTGGCCGAGGAACTGGGCGAACGGGCGCGCCTTGCGTTGGCGCCGCTGGGCGAGCGGGCCGCGCATCTGCACGGCCTTGCCGACATGGTGGTGCACCGCATCCGCTGAGCGGGCATCACGCCTCGCGATACCACAGCAGGATCACGCCGATCAACATGAAGCACGCCGGCCACACATAGCCGGCGATGCGGCCGCCGCGTCCGGGCAGCCGCAATTCCAGCCATCGCGCCCAACCCGCGGCCACGCCGGCCAGTGCCAGCGGCGTGTGGGTCAGCTCGATCAGCATCTGGTCCTTCACGTTGGAAATCTGATGGCTGTGCGTGAGCAGCATGGCGCCACCCACGGCGACCAGCAGCGGAAACACCAGCGCCGCGCGCTCGCTCTTCAGGCGCCCCGTGCGCACCGACCATTCGAATGCGCCGAACAGGATGATCAACGCCACGAAGAACCGGTGCTGCGCCACTTCCACGTCGCGCCACGCGATCCACCATCCTTCCTGGCCCAGGGGCCAGACCTCCGGATCGGAACGGACCAGCAGAAAGCCCGCCATCAGCAGGAACAACAGTGGCCAATGCCGCGCCCAACGCATGCCCGCGCGGTTCAACAGCGCAAGGAAGCCGATCAGCAGGACGAAGATGCCCGCCCAATGGTGGTTGTACTCGGACCAGGCGATGTCTTCCGCGTTGCGCGGCGGCAGGATGCCGGAGCCCGGAATGGTCGCCGACTGCGCCACCTGATGCTCGCGCGCGGCATCCTGGTCCAGCTGCGTCTGCAACTGCGAAATGGCCAGCGTGTCGTGGTCGGGCGAACTCAGGCGCGGCCATGCGGGCGCATTGCGCACGGCGATTTCATGCAGCGTCACGCGGTCGGTGGTCAGGTCCACCGCAGGCGGCACCGAGGTCAGCGACGCCGCGGCGAAGAAGATGGTGAAGCCGATGCCGATCTCCACCTCGGCAAACCGGCGCATGCGCGTCACCGACGCATCGCGCCCCTTGCGTAGCCGTTCGGTGACGAGGAAGTTGCCCAGCCCCAGGCCCAGCAAGCCGATGAACATGGCCACCTTGGCGCCGACCATGACGCCGTAGGCCGTGCCATAGAAACCCTGCGCATCACCCACGTAGAAGATCCACATGGTGATGCCGGACACCAGGATGCAGGCCACGCCGATGATCGACATGCGGGAGAAGCGCGAACCGACCAGCCTCAGGCTGTCGGCATCCTGCAGGTGGCGCAGCACGAGCACGAAGCAGGGGATGGCGCCAATCCAGATCGCGGCACCGAACTGGTGCAGGCCTTCGACCAGCATCAGCACGGTGTTGTCGTCCAGTCGCGCATACGCGTGCGTGGTGGCGGTGGCGGCAGCGAGTTCGGCCAGCCCCACCAGCAACAGGAGCACTCGTGGCAACGGCCGCGCCATGGTGCGCTGGCCGAGGCTCAGGGCAATGACCAAGGCACATGCGATCTTCACGCTGCCCGCCACGGCGAAGGACGCTTGCATCACGTTACCGAACGGCAGGTCGACGGTCGACATCAGCACCGACACCTGCAGCGCCGTCGTCGCCAGTTCGGCCAACAGCAGCCCCCAGGCGCTCCAGCGCGTCAGGCGCACGACGCGCCGCTCCAGCTCGTCGCCCTGCGTCAGCCGCGAGGACAGCGGATGCAGCAGGAACACCAGGAAAAGCAGGCCGCCCAGCGTCATGGATTGGGCGACGATCACCAGGCCATGCAGGATGACGCTCAGGTAACCAAAGATATCGACGAGCAGTGCCACGGAACCCCCGTTGGTCAGCGGTGGCGGTCGGTTGCGGGGAAAGCGTGCGATGCGCTCAGGGCGCGGTCGTCACGGTGAAAGGCAGGTCGCCGCGCGTGATGTGGCCGTCCAGCGCCAGCGCCTGCCAGCGGATGACGTAGCTGCCGGGCTTCAGGTCGGCCGAGCTGTCCAGTTCGTTGGGCTTCTTCGCATCGGCGGTGATGGCGAGCGGCGTTTCGCTCTTGTCGGAGGCGATAAGCAGCAGGCGCGAGCGCGCCTGGTCGATCTTGCTGTTGTACTTCAGCACGAGCGCGACGTGGCCCGCGGGCACGCTGCCATTGGCCTTGGGCGTGCTGTCGGTGAGGATGGCGTGCGCACTGGCGTCGAGGCTGGCGAGCAGGGCGAGGGCGGCGAACGCGGCGCGGCGATGAAGTGGCATGCGATGACTCCGGGGCGATGGGGATCAGGCGTGGCTGATGGGTTGCTTGCACCGCCCGATCGAATAAAGCATCGCGGGCAGGAAAGCGAAGGTGGACAGAAGCACGGCCACCAGGCTGAGCAGCAGCACGCTGCCCATGCTGGCCGTGCCCGGATGGCGGGCGATGGCCAGGCTGCCGAAGGCCGTACCCGTGGTGAGCGCGGAGAACAGGATCGCGCGCGCCGTCGGCGAGCCAAGGAACAGCTGCATGCCGTGGCGCCAGTTCATCACGAAGTACACGTTGAACGACACGCCCACGCCCAGCAGCAACGGCAGCGCGATGATGTTGGCGAAGTTGATGGCGATGCCGAACAGGCGCGCCAGCAGCGCGGTGAGCAGGGCGGACATCAGCAGCGTGGCCAGCACCAGGCCGGCATCGCGCGCGCGGCGCAGCACCAGGATCAGCACGATGGCGATGGCCGCGGTGGCATAGATCGCCGCCTCGCGGAAGGCGATGAGGATGGTGTCGGCCGCCTTGATGGTGTCGACGGCGGAACCGGCCGCATCCGGCGCCATCTTCTGCACCGCCCCTACGAAGTCGCGCAGGCCGGCGGTGCTCTGCGCCTTGGTCGTGGGCGTCACCTGGATGCGGACGCGTCCATCGGGCGCGAACCAGTCGCGCCGCAGGTCGTCGGGCAGGTTCTGCATGGTGATGGGCGTGGCGGACAGCGAATCGGCGAGCTGGTTAAGCGTGTAGGGCAGGAACTTCGTCAGCGCGTCATTGGCCGTGGCCACCTGCGCGTCGGTGCCGTGCGACAGCGCGGCCAGCGCCTTGCCGATGCGGCGCAGCGGGGATTGCGCCGGCAGCTTGTCGGCCACGCTGGCGATGCCTTCGCTGGTGTCCCTGGCGGCGCTGCGTATGTCATCCGCGGTGGGCGCGGCGACTTTCTCGCCGGGGTTCAGCACGGCATACATCAGGTCGGACGCCTGCTGCAGCTGCTCAAGCTTGTCGTCCTGCCCGGCGGGCACGAAGTCCACGCCCGACACCACCTGCGCCACTTCCGGCAATTTGCCCAGCTTCTCGCTCATCACCTTGGCGGCGGGCAGGTCCTTCGCCAGCAGGTCCATGGTGAAGGGATTGGTATTCGGGTCGTCCATCAGCGAGGTGAGGGTGCGCATCGCCTCGCTGTCCGCGCGCTTGGTGTGCAGCGGGTTGGCATCGAAGGGAATGGTCGCCGCGCACCAGATGCCCGCGATGCCGAGCACGCCGAAGGCGACCAGCACCGCCTTGCGGTGGCGGTTCAACCAGCCGTCGGCCTTGGCGCCGCCGGGCAGCGCCACCTCGGCGTGCGGCGACCCCTTGGAAAGCAGGCGCAGCAGCGCGGGCAGTACCGTCAGCGTGCAGATGAGCGCCAGCAGCATGCCGACGCCGGCGATGATGCCGAGCTCGGCGACGCCGGTGAAATCGGTCGGCGCGAAGGCGAGAAAGCCGCAGGCCGTAGCCAGCGCGGCAAGGCCGACCTGGCTGACCACGCGATGGGCGGTTTCGTGCAGCGAATCGTCGAAGGTGCGGTCGCTGTACTGGCGCGCGTGCAGCCGCACGCCGAACTGGATCCCGAAATCCACCGCCAGGCCCACGAACAGCACGGCGAATGCCACGGACACCAGGTTCAGGCGGCCCACCGCGAGCGCGGCGAAACCCAGGGTGTAGATCAGGCCCACCACCAGGGTGATGATCACCGGCACGATCAGCCGCCACGTGCCCAGCGCCAACACCAGCCAGAACACCAGCAGCAGGCTGCTGCCGATGGCGATGGGGCCCGCGCGATCCGTCAGCGAAGCGAATTCCTCGTCCGCCAGCGGCACCGAGCCGGTGTAGTTCACGCGCACGCGGCCCGACTTCACCTCCGGCAGCTCGTTGGCCAGCCGCAGCATGGCCTGCGTGGCGGCTTGCCCGGGTTCCAGCGCCGTGTGATCGAGCACCGGATGGATCAGGATGAATTCCTGCCCGCCATTGCTGTTGACCAGGTCGGGCGTGAGCAGCGCCTGCCACGACAGCGGCGCGTTCTTGCCGGCAACGGCGTCCTCCATGGTGTGCGCGACATTGCCCAGCGCCGCGTCGTAGGAGGACAGGTCGTTCGCCATGCCGCGCCGCACGCCTTCCACCATCAGGTCGATGCCGTTGAACAGGCCGCGCGCGGACGGATCCTTGGCCAGCGGACCGAGCAGGGGTTGCGCCTGCAGCATGCTGTCGAGCGTGCTTTCCAGTTCATCCTGCGGCAGCAGCAACAAGCCTTCGCGATTGAAGAACGGGCTGATGCCGGGCGTGGACGACGAACGGAAGTGTTCCTTGTCGGCCGCCAGTTTCGCGTTGAGCGCCTGCGCCGCGATGCGTGCTTCCTCCGCCGTGGGCGCGCGCACCACGGCGGTCAGGGTGTCGCTGAACTGCGGGAACTGCCGCGCGAAGGCGAGGCTCTGCTGCCGCCACGGCAGCTTGTCGGAGAACAGGTGATCGGAGTCGGTATCGATGCTCAGGTGCTTCGATGCACCCCACAGGCTCAGCACGACGAACACAGCGGCGATCAGGAGCACCGCATAGTGGTGGCGGCCACTGCGATCGACCGCCGATACCAGGCCTTTGTGAATCGCTTTGAACACGCCGTCAGGTCTCCGGGTTTCGATGCCGCGGGCCGTGCGTCGAGGCCGGGCCTGACATCGGGATCAAGGGTCAGATTAGCAGGGCTGCTTAGCCTCGCGGCCCAGGCCGCAGCCCGCCGCCTGCACCGCCAGGTGCAGGGCGCGCGTGGCCTTACCCATGCGCGCGGCCAGCGGCGGCAAGGCTGTCAGCAAGCGCGGATGGCGCAACAGCGTGCCGAGCATGGACAGCGCGCGCGGGCGTCCCCAGGCGTCGATGCCGTCCTGCAGTTCGGCGGGCACGTTGTCTTCGCGCTCGTCCACGATGGCGCGCAGCACGAGGAAGGGCAGCCGGTGTTCGCCGGCCACCATGGCGATGGCCGCGCTTTCCATGTCCACGGCCAGCGACTGATGGCGCTCGCGCATGCGGCCTTTCTCCTCCACCGAATGCAGCGGCGCGGGCAGGCTGAGCAGGCTGCCTTGCTCCACCAGCGGAAGGCCGGCGGCTTTCAGGCGGCGGATGAGCGATGCGCGCCACAGCGGGTCGGGCTGGTAGTCGCGGCTGCGCTCGTCGAGCACGCAGGAGGGACAGAACAGCGTGCCGCTGCGCAAGCCGGGCGCCAGGCCGCCGGCCACGCCAAAGGAGACCAGGGCATCCGCGCCCGCGGCGATCAGGGCGAGCGCGCCCTCGCGCGCCGCCTGCTGCCCCATGCCGGCGAGGACAACGGATTCGCCCGCACCGATCGCCGCCGCTGTGCGCACCCGCAGCGACCGGCGCGTCAGCACGCGCGCTTCCGCGGCCAGCGCCGTCACGATGCCCACCGTGCCGGGCATCACGGCGTCGGCTGCGAGCGCGCAAGCAGCTGGCGATAGCGAGTGAGTGCCCATAGCGGGAAATAAGCCGTGTAGCCGTGGTATTTCAGGAAGAACACGCGGGGGAATCCCGGTGCGTTGAAACTCGGGTGATACCAGAGATCCGCCTCCGGCTCGCCCTGTGCCTGCTGATGGTCGAGCAGCCAGTGGATGCCGCGTCGCGTCGCTTCCGCCGCCTGCTCGCCGGCGGCGAGCAGGCCGAGTACGGCCCATGCTGTACTGTGGGCCGTGCTTATGCCGGCGTTCGTGCCGCGCAACGCGGCATCGAAGTAGCTGTCGTTGGTTTCGCCCCAGCCGCCGTCGGCGTGCTGCCTGGCGATGAGCCAGTCCACCGATTTGCGGATCCAGGGCTGCCGCATGTCCTGGCCAACCAGTGCGAGACCGGCCAGCACGGACCACGTGCCGTAGATGTAGTTGGTGCCCCAGCGCCCCCAGTACGAACCGTCCGGCTGCTGCGCGTCGCGCAGATAGTCGATGCAGCGTGCGATGGCGCTTTGGTCCTGCGGGCGGCCGAGCACACCCAGAAACGCCAGCACGCGTCCGGATACGTCTTCCGTGGGCGGATCGAGCATGGCGCCATGGTCGGCGAAGGGAATTTCGTTGATGTGGTAGTGCGTGTTGTTGCGGTCGAACGCGGCGAAACCGCCATTGTCCGACTGCATGCCGACCAGCCAGTCCGCGGCGCGTTCGATGCGCTCGCGATACATGCCGTCGCGCGGCGTGCCGCGCACGGCCACGTGCAGCAGGCCGGCGACGACGGCGGTGTCGTCCAGATCCGGGTAATACGCATTGGCGTACTGGAACGCCCAGCCGCCCGGTGCAAGATCGGGCGCCTGCACGGCCCAGTCGCCCTTGAGTTCCAGCTCCTGCAATGGCGCGAGCCATTCCATGGCGCGCGTGACGGCATCCTGCGTGGCATCGTCGGGCGATGCGCGCAGCAGGGCCATTGCCGCCCAGCCGGTGTCCCACACGGGCGACACGCAGGGCTGGCAGAACGCCGTGCCATCGTCGCGATGCACGATCAGCTTCTGCAGCGACTTCAGGCAGGTGGTGCGCGCGGGATGATCCTTGGCGTAGCCGAGCAGGTCCATCGCCTCCAGGGCATTCACCATGGGCGGGAAGATCGCACCAAGCCCGTCTTCGCCATTCAGTCGCGGCAGGAACCATGCTTCCGCGCGCTTGATGGCCTTGCGGCGCAGCGAAGCGGGAATCAGCGGATCGCAGGCGCGCCCGATCTTGTCCAGCACCAGGAACAAGCGGCTGACGAAGGTGGTGGTGGCGAAGTAGTGGCGCTCCTGCTCCGGCGGCGTCACGAACAGTTCGGGGATGCCGACGTTGCGCGGATTCTTCGCCTTCGCCTTCATCGAGCACAGGATGAACAGCGGCACCATCGTGCTGCGCGCCCAGTACGACACCTTGTCGAGATGAAACGGCGCCCAGCGCGGGAACAGCATGATCTCCACCGGCACGTACGGCGCGGCGCGCCAGGGCACCTGGCCGAACATGGCGAGCAGGATGCGCGTGAAGACGTTGCTTCTGGCGGCACCGCCCGCGGCGAGGATGGCTTCGCGCGCGCGCCGCATGTGCGGTGCATCCGGCGAGTCGCCGGCGGCCTTCAGCGCGTAATACGACTTGACCGTGCACGACACGTCGAGCGCACCGTCGTGGTACAGCGGCCAGCCGCCGTGGGTGTCGAGCCGTTGCTTGAGGCGGATGTAGCGTGCCAGCTTTTCCTGCAGCACGTCGTCGATCTCGTCGAGGAAGTGCATCATCAGGATGTATTCGGACGAGATGGTACAGTCGGTTTCGAACTCGAAGCACCAGTGTCCGTTGGCGTGCTGCCGGGCCATCAGCGCGCGGCGGGCGCGGTCGATGGCCTGGTCGATGCGGTCGTTTTCGGGCTGCGGCTGACGCGAGTGGGCTGGGGCAGGCGGGGCGACAGTGGCAGGCGTATCCGTCATAGCGATCGTGCGTTCTTGAAGTCCGATGCGCGCCGCCACGGCCAGGCCACGTTGCGCGCTTGCGGAACGTCCCACTCCGGGCCCAGCGGCGTGAGCGGCAGCTTGCGCGCCGCGGCGCCGAACAGGAAACGGACGGCCGGGTCGTATTTGTCGGTGAGGCGCGTCAGGCCAATGGTCTGGGCCACGGCGGCGCGCGATACCTTGACCTGCGTGCCGGAGGAGAAATCCAGGCGATCCTGCAGATTGCGCAGCGTCAGCACGGCCAGGCCGATGCTCCACAGGCAGAAGCGGCGGAAGCCGGCATGGCGTGCCGGCACGAGCAAGGTGTATTCCACCGCGCGGCACAGATGCGAGTGCGCCACGCCGATCAGCTCGATCATGGCGTCGGCATAGTGCGCATCCTGCTGGCCGGCGGTGAGGTCGCGCAGTTCCACGCCGTAACGCGCGAAGACGTCGTGCGGCAGCCAGCACACGCCGTGACTGCGATCCTCCCACTGGTCCTTGAGGATGTTGGTCATCTGCAGGCCCTGGCCGAAGGAGATGGCCAGGCGCATCAGCGTGCGCGTCTGCGGCACCAGCTCGGGCTCGAAGTCGATGAGCAGCTTGGTGAGCATTTCGCCCACCACGCCGGCGACGTGGTAGCAGTAGCGATCCATGTCGCGCAGCGTCTCCAGCCCCTGCAGGCCGACGACGCGCTGGAAATCGTGCATGCCCTGCGACATCACGCGCAGGCATTCCACGATGGCTTCGTGCTGGGTGGGGTTGAACGTATCCGTCACTTCCAGCACCAGCGGAAGGCGGAACATCAGGTCGCGTTCGCTTTCGGACGTGGCGCTGGACAGGCGTGGCGCAATGTCGGCGGCGAACTCGCGTGCGTCGATGTGTCCGGTGACGGCATCGACGAAGGCGCTTTCGTAGCGTCCTTTTTCTTCCGGGGTGAAGGCGGGTTCGTCTTCGATGGTGTCGGCGATGCGACACAGCAGATACGCATTGGCGACAACGTCGCGCAGTGCCGGCGGCAGCTGCGGAATCGTCAGCGCAAACGTTCGTGACACCTTGGGAAGTATGGCTTCCTGGTAAGCGCTGGCGTTGCTCGGGGCAACCTCGGCGGCTTGTTTCGCGTCGAACATTGGCATGCCTGGGCCTTCTTAGTATTCACATACAGAGAAACCAGCAACGTCGGCATGGTAGCACCCTGTCCGTGTGAGACGCAGCCATATGACCAGAGCAAATGTCGTCGGTTCGTCTAGATGTTCATTTGCGCTGAAAGGCTGCGGAAAGCAGCAGGCCAGACGAGTGGCACTGGTGCGCGTCGCCACGAAACGGCTACGGTCGCGAATGCGGTGCCACCGCGTGCGTCGTTCGTACATAATGAACCGCAACTCCTCCCCGAGTTCAGGGAAAGCAGACGTATGTGTCCAGAGCGGGTGCTGGCGATGGTCGGGCGCATCTCGGAATCGAGCCTGTGAGGTCGCTGGTGACCGGCGCCACCGGGTTCGTCGGCTCCGCCGTGGTGCGGAGGCTGCTGCGCGAGGATCACCACGTGCGCGTCCTGGCGCGGCCCGGCTCCGACCGGCGCAACCTGCAGGGACTCGATGTGGAGGTGGTGGAAGCCGATCTTGCCGATGCCTCGTCGCTGGCAGGCATCTGCGACGGCTGCGATGCCCTGTTCCATGTGGCGGCGGATTACCGCCTGTGGGCGCCACGGCCGCAGGAGTTGTATCAGACCAATGTCGAGGGTACGCGCGCGCTGCTGGACGTGGCGCGGCGTGCCGGCGTGCCGCGCGTGGTCTACACCAGCAGCGTGGCGACGCTGGGCATTCCCAGGGACGGCACGCCCGGCGACGAGGCGACGCCCGTGTCGCTGGCCGACATGGTGGGCCACTACAAGCGCTCCAAGTTCCTGGCGGAACAGCTGGTGAGCGAGTACGCCGCGCAGGGTTTGCCGGTGGTGATCGTCAACCCATCGACGCCGATCGGCCCGCGCGACATCAAGCCCACGCCCACCGGACGCATCGTGCGCGATGCCATGACGGGACGCATGCCCGCCTATGTCGATACCGGGCTCAACGTGGTGCACGTGGACGACGTGGCCGATGGGCATTGGCTGGCCTTCCGCCACGGCGTGGCGGGCGAACGCTACGTGCTTGGCGGCAGCAACATCAGCCTGCGCGACCTGCTGTTCGAGATCGCGGACATCGTCGGCCGCCCGCCGCCGCGCTGGCGCCTGCCGCATGGCGCGGTGATGCCGGTGGCCTATGCGGCGGAGGCGTGGTCAAGGCTGACCGGCAAGCCGCCGATCGCCACCGTGGAAGAAGTGCGCATGTCGCGCAAGCGCATGTTCTTCACCAGCGCCAAGGCGGAGCGCGAGCTGGGCTACGCCGCCGGGCCGGTGCGACTGGCGCTGGAGGACGCAGTGGCGTGGTTCAGTCTGCATCGCTGACAACCGTCACGGTTCAACGCATGAACCGCCGCGCCAGCCGCGCCATGCGCGGCACGAAGGTCGGGCGCAGCAGGCGTTCGTCGTAGCCGCCCATGCGCAAGCTGTCCTGCGCCAGGCACAGGTCGATCAATTCGCCGATCTTCAGGTCCAGGCCGATCTGTTCGTGGCCGGTGATGGTGAAATTCGCGTCCTGCATTTCGCCGTTGTCATCCAGGCCCTTGGCGATGCCGATGCGTTCCCAGATCAGGAACAGCCACACGCGCAGCACCTTGAACTCGAAGGCCGGGCGCCGCCACCACGGCAACTGCTTGCGATGCCATGCCACCCAGTTGGCGAAGAACAGGATGTGGCGCGCCTCTTCCTGCATCACCGGCTCGAAGGTTTCCACCAGTTCGGCGGGAAAGTAGCCGGTGCGCTTGGCCGACTCGAACAGGCCGAAGGCGAAGAAGCTGTCGATGCATTCGCTGTAGCCGGTGACCAGCCAGCCCCATTCGGGGTCCTTCGGCACTTCGTACTCGGGCTCCGGCGCCAGTGCGATGCCGTAGGCCGCGACCATCTTGCTGAGCACCACCTTGTGGCGCGCTTCCTCGTCGCCATCCATGGTGAGGGCTTCGTGCAGCAGCGGATCGCCCACGGTGTTGGTGTAGGTGGCCACGCGCAGCTTGGCCTTGCCTTCGGTCTGCACGGCGATGTCCCAGATCGGCAGCGAGGTGATGCGGTGCAGCGCGTCGGGACTCAACGCCGGCCATTCGATCACGGCCGGCTTGTACGGGTTGTGCGTGTCCAGCAGCATCCGGCAGAACAGGCGCTTGTGCGCGTCGGAGCCGATCTTGATGCGCCCCGGCTCGTTGCCGGCCCAGTGGCGCATGGTGTGATCGGCGGCGGCTACGGCGTCATGGGACATGCTCACCTCGCTCAGGGTGTGTCGGAAAGCCCGGGCTTGCGGCGCGAGAGCCAGCGGCGATGCAGCCGGTGTGCCTCGGCCCACTGCCACGACAGCAGTGCAGGCACGCCGAAGCCTACCTCGCGCGCGCGCTTGACCAGCGACAGCGCGATGGCGGCATCGGCGGGCAGGCCGATGATGTTGCCGAACAGCACCAGTCCGCCTTCCTGCACGCCCAGGCCGGCCGGGACGAAGAAGATGATGTGGCGCACGGCCTGCGTGGTGGCCTCGATGGCGATGGCGTCCCACACGGAGATGGGAAAGCCCAGCAGCTGCAGCGCAAGCCAGCTTTCGAAACTGCCCACCACGAAACCGGCCACCTGCCAGGCACAGGCCACGGCCAGGCGCGCGGGGCGGTCGTAGAGCTTGCGGACTTCCTCGTCCAGGCGCGCGCCGTCGAGCAGTTCGGTGAAGCGCGACGGGCCGCCGAGCAGCTTTTCCGCGAAGGTTTCCAGCCGCGAGAACAGCTGGCCGTGGCGAAGGATCCAGATCAGGCCGATAGGCAGCGGCAGCGAGGCCGCCACCGCGCCGATCACCGAATTGAGCGTACCGATGTGGCCGGCCATGCCGATCAGCAGGAGCAAACCCAGCGCGACGAAGATGTACTGGCTGACCAGGGTCAGCAGCACTTCCATGACCACGCTGGCTGCTACCGGCGCGCCTTCCAGCCCGCGCCATTTGACCAGGCGGATGCCGACGATCTCGCCGCCGACATTGGCGACCGGCAGCAGCCGGTTGCAGGCTTCGCGCACGGTGGCGGCCCAGAACAGGAAAGGCGTGCCGGCGCGCCGTTGCGGATCGCTCGGCGCCAGCAGCGTGCGCCAGCCGAGCACGTCCAGCAGCAGGGGCAGGGCATGGAAGGGCAGCAGCCAGAGCAAGGCCCAGCCCGCGTGGTCGAAGGCGTTTTCGATGGCGGACCAGTTCTGCTGCGTCACCAGGATGATCGCGGCGATCAGCCCGAGCAGGCCGGCAAGATAAACGAGATATTTCATGCGGCGGCCGGATCGCTGAAGCCCCGGCAGAGCAGGCAGTGTTCGGCCACGGCCTGCCGCACGCGCGGCGACAGCAGGGCGGCCAGTTCGTCGGCATGGCGGTAATCGCTCATCGCGGGCGTGAGTTCGCCATGGATGGCCGGGTGCAGGTACAGCTCGCTCAGCCCGGCGGGCAGGCCTTGCACGACGTCGAGCAAGGCCTGCTCGTCCATGCCGCCGGTGTGGCGGATGCCGAAGACGTGGTCGTTGGTGCGCACGCCGGCGCGGCGCAGGCGATGGCGCATCAGCGCGAGCCAGGGTTTGAGCCAGGGGCCGGAACCGGGTTCGGCCGGCCAGCGCACGGCGCGCAGGCCGTAATCGCGGCCAATGGAAAGCATCAGGGATAGCACGGTGGGATGAAGATGAAAGTGTTTGTGTGCGTTGACGTGGTCGAGCGGCAGGCCGGTGGCGGCGAAGGCCTCGAACTGCGCGCGGATTTCCGTGGCCAGCTGCCGGCGCACGTGCGGCAGGAAGAAGAAGCGGAATCCGTCGCGCACCATGTTGTCGCCAAAGTTTCCGCGTGCATCGACCAGGTCGGGTATGCGCGAGGGCGGCAGGGCGGATTGTCCATCCGCCAGCACCAGGTGCAGGCCAACCGCCAGTCCCGGCAGCTGCCGCGCGCGCGCCACGGCGTCGGCCACCGCGGGCGCCGTCACCATCAGGCTGGCCGCGCGCAGCACGCCTTCGCGATAGCCGCGCTCCACCGCCTGGTTGACGGCGGTGTGCAGGCCGAAATCATCGGCCGTCACGATCAGTCGTGGGCGCGTGGATACGGGTGAATCGGTCATCGGTCCAGCGCGCGCCTTGCGGTCACGCCTCGTGCGCGCGCAGGAAACGGAAGAACTCCACGCCTTCGCGCAGGCGCCGCTTGGTCATCTCCCAGCTGCCCGCCATTTCCTTCACGATCTCCCAGATCTTGGAAGGGCGGAAATAGAAGCTGCGGTAGAAGGTTTCCACGCCGTGGAAGATCTCTTCCTTGGACAGGTGCGGATAGCTGATCATCGCCAGCTGCACGCCCTTGTCGTTGACCAGGTGCGCCGAGGTGTTCTCCTCCAGCCAGCCGTTGTCGATGGCCTGCTTGTACAGCGTGGTGCCCGGATAGGGCGCGGCCAGCGACACCTGGATGGTGTGCGGGTTGATCTCCTTGGCGTACTGGATGGTGCGCGCGATGGTTTCCTTGGTTTCGCCCGGCAGGCCGAGGATGAAGGTGCCGTGCACGGTGATGCCGAGCTTGCGGCAGTTCTCGGTGAAGGTGCGCGCGATGTCGGTGCGCAGGCCCTTCTTGATGTTGTGCAGGATCTGGTCGTCGCCGGACTCGTAGCCCACCAGCAGCAGGCGCAGGCCGTTCTCCTTCATGATCTTGAGCGACTCGTAGGGCACGTTGGCCTTGGCGTTGCAGCTCCAGGTCCAGCCCATCGCATGCAGGCCGCGCGCGATCTCGTGCACGCGCTCCATGTTGGAGCTGTCGGTGAAGGTGTCGTCGTCGAACATGAGTTCGCGGACCTCGGGCATGTTCTCCTTGATCCACTTGGCCTCGGCGAGCACGTTGGCGGCCGAGCGCACGCGGTAGCGATGGCCGCCCACCGTCTGCGGCCACAGGCAGAAAGTGCACTTGGAGCGGCAGCCGCGGCCGGTGTAGATCGACACGTACGGATGCATCAGGTAGCCGATGAAGTAGCGCTCGATCTTCAGGTCGCGCTTGTAGATCGGCGCCACGAAGGGCAGGTCGTCCATGTGCTCGATGGTGGCGCGCGGCGGGTTGTGCTGCACGCGGCCGTCGGCGAGCTTGTAGCTGATGCCGGCGATGTCCTTCAGGGCGCGGCCCTCGGCCACTTCCTTGCAGGTGTAGTCGAACTCTTCGCGCGCCACGAAATCGATGGCGGGTGACGCCAGCAAGGAGGGTTCCGGTTCCACCGCGACCTTGGCGCCCACCATGCCGATGAGGATATTGGGCTGGCGCTCCTTGAGCAGCTCCGCGAATTTCGCGTCGGTGGGGAAGGAGGGCGTGCTGGTATGGATGATCACGAGGTCGTAAGCGCTGGCGATACCGAGGGTGTCTTCCACCGAGAGCTCTTCCACCGGGGCGTCGAGCACGCGCGATCCGGGAACGAGCGCGGCCGGCTGCGCCAGCCAGGTGGGATACCAGAAACTCTTGATCTCGCGTTTGGCCTGGTAACGGGAGCCGGCCCCGCCATCGAAACCGTCAAACGAAGGGGCCTGCAGAAAAAGCGTCTTCATGGGATTGCCAAGCTCCTGCTTCCGCAACGAGTTGTTCATCGCACTTTCGACTAAGGATACCGCGATGGCGCATGGTCGCGCGCATGCAATACCTGACCGCGCCAATCCACTCGCCAGTGGACCAGCGCACCCGCCCATTCCACCAGCAATAGCGCGTCGCGGAAAGGGGTGAGCCAGAGATCCCGCCAGCGGGACGATCTTGCGGTGCTTCGCCACGACGCGGCATAGCGCGCCGTGCGGGCGATCGCGGCGAGCACGCAGATGACGAGGCAAGGCGCGGAAGGCGACAGCGCCAGGGCTACGGCCAGCAGCGGCCAGGTCAGGCAAATGAAGCTGAAGAAGAAACCGGCCGGGGAGATGGCGCGGATGGTGCGCAGCCAGCGCAGCTCATGCGACCAGAGGCTGGCGAGCGTCGTCTCGCTGACGTCGGTGCCCACGACCACGTCACTGAGTACGGTGCGCAGGCCCAACTGCCGCGTGCGTTCGCCCAGCCAGAAATCATCCGCCAACGTGTCCTTCAAGGGGTCGAAGCCGCCGATGGCTTCCAGTGCGTCGCGGCGCAGGCCGATAGTCGAGCCGAACGCGAAGCGGGTCGAGCCGAAGGCATGCGCCAGCCTTACGGACGGCGCAAACCAGTCGTCGATGAACAGCCGCCCCAGCCGCGAGCTGAGGGTGTTGTTGGCCACGCCATGATAAAGACAGGTCACGATGCCGGTGCGCGGGTCGTTGAGCGGGGCGGTGACACGCAGCAGATAGTCCGGTGTCACGCTGATGTCACTGTCGGCCAGCACCAGCCAGTCATGCCGCGCCTGCGCGACCAGGTTGATCAGGTTGCTGACCTTGAGGTTGGCGCCGTGCACCGCGGGGTCGATGACCAGCGCCATCGGCAACTGCGGGAATTCGCGCTGCAGCCGTTGCACTACGGCGATAGCCGGATCCTCCGGATCGCGCACGCCAAAGAGCAATTCATAATGCGCGTAATGCTGCTCGCAGAAACTCCGCAGGTTCTCGTAAAGCCTGGGTTCGGCGCCGTGCAGCGGCTTGAGTACGCTCACGGGCCGGCTTGCCTGATCGTTCACATCCGCTCGCCGATGCTGCTGCCGCCGCTCGCTGCGAAACCATGCCCAGAAGCTCAGATACGCATACATTGCCGCGCACAGGGCCAGGATCATGCCCATCCATGACAGCGGTGTTGTAGCGGCAGGAGAGAACGGCATGAATTCGGCTCGGACGCGATCCACCATTCCTTCCAAAGTTAACGCATGCACTTTGTGAAAACCTATCTCTTTCGATGGCGACGTGCTGGGCTGCTCATGCTGCTGGCGCTGTCATGCGGCGCGGCGTTCGCGCAGTCGCCCGCGAGCGATGCGGCGGCGATCACCGGCGACTGGCTGGTCGAGAGCCGCGACGCCATCATCCGCATCGAGCCGCAGGGCGATACCTTCGTCGGCACCATCGTCTGGCAACTGCATGACACCTACGGACCGGAGGACGGGCCGGAGCTCAACGGCAAGACCGTGACGGATCGGCACAATCCCGATCCCGCGCTGCGCTCCCGGCCGCTGACCGGGCTGCGCCTGTTGTGGGGCTTGCGTTATGACAGCGATGCCAAGGCCTGGGTGGACGGCCGCGTCTACAACGCCGACAACGGCAAGGAATACCACTGCGAAGTGCATCTGCGATCGCCCGACCGGCTCGTGCTGCGTGGCTACATCGGCATTCCGCTGCTGGGCGGAAGTACCACCTGGACACGCACGCACGAGCCCTTTCCTGTACCGGCAAGCAGCGTCCATTCGACAAATTGACTGTGGCCCGATGTAGCGCAAATGCTTGCGAGGGACTACTCGCCTCCGCTCAACCTTGCTAGCCTGAGCACGTATTCGTTCGACGGTCGGACGTGCGTTACGCCATTTGTGACGAAGATGTGATGACCGGGGCGTATCGCTGTCCGCCGGAAGAGAGAGGTTCGAGCCTTGGCTAGCCGCGAGTTGGACTACAACGAAGAAACCTGGTCGAGGAATGTGGTTTCCTTCCAGGACGAACCTCTGGTGCTGGTGGACGAGCACGATCGCGAAACAGGCTTTCTCGACAAGGCTTCCGCGCATCACGGGCAGGGCATCCTGCATCGCGCCTTCTCGCTGTTCGTGTTCAACACGCACGGTGAATTGCTGCTTCAGCAGCGCGCGCAAGGCAAGCGCCTGTGGCCGGGCTACTGGTCCAACACCTGCTGCAGCCATCCGCGCCGCGGCGAGACCATGGAAACGGCCATCCATCGGCGGCTAGGCGAAGAACTTGGCATGCAGTGCCAGTTCGAGTTCCAGTTCAAGTTCCAGTATCAGGCGCAGTTCGATGCGGAAGGCGCCGAGCATGAACTGTGCTGGGTCTACGCGGGTCGAACGGATACGGCGCCCGTCGCCAACATCCATGAGATCGCCGCCTTGCGCTACGTGGCGCCGGACGCGCTGGATCGCGAGATCGATGCGCACCCGGAGCGCTTCACGCCCTGGTTCAAGATCGAATGGGACCGATTGCGGCGGGAGCATGCGCATGTGTTCGCTCCGCCGGCGAGCCTGGCGTCCTGAGCGCTATACTCGGTGCAACGATGTAGACGTATGGCATTCCGTGCTTCGCGCGTTTAGCGCGGCACATAACGATCCATCGATCAGCGATGAGGAGATTCCGTTGGGCATTCCTCTTATTCAGCAAACCAAGATCGCGCGTTACATCATCGGCAAGAAGCTGAGCGGCCAGAAGCGTTATCCGCTGGCGATGATGTTGGAGCCGTTGTTCCAGTGCAACCTGGCCTGCGCCGGTTGCGGCAAGATCGATCACCCGAAAGAGATCCTGCAAAAGCGCATGAGCGTGGAAGACGCCCTGCGCGCGGTGGACGAGTGCGGTGCGCCGGTGGTGTCCATCCCCGGCGGCGAGCCGCTGATCCACAAGGAGATGCCGCAGATCGTGCAGGGGCTGATCGCGCGTGAGAAGTTCATCTACCTGTGCACCAATGCGCTGCTGCTGACCAAGCACATCGACGAGTACACGCCGTCGCCGTACTTCACCTGGTCCGTGCATCTGGACGGCCTGAAGGAGCGGCACGACCAGTCCGTGTGCATGGAGGGCGTGTTCGACAAGGCGGTGGCGGCGATCAAGCTGGCGCTGTCACGCGGGTTCCGCGTCACCATCAACTGCACGCTGTTCAACAACGAGAAGCCGGAGGAGATTGCCGAGTTCTTCGATTTCGCCATGTCGCTGGGCATCGAGGGCATTACGGTGTCGCCGGGCTACAGCTACCAGCATGCGCCGCGGCAGGACGTGTTCCTCGGTCGCACGGAAAGCAAGAACCTGTTCCGCGACGTGTTCCGCATCGGCAAGGAACGCAAGAGCAAATGGGTGTTCAACCAGTCGTCGATGTTCCTGGACTTCATCGCGGGCAACCAGAGCTACCAGTGCACGCCGTGGTCCAACCCCACCTACAACATCTTCGGCTGGCAGAAGCCCTGCTACCTGCTGGTCGATGAAGGCTATGCCAGTTCGTACAAGGAACTGATGGAAGACACCGAGTGGGACAAGTACGGCGTCGGCATCAACCCCAAGTGCGACAACTGCATGGCGCATTGCGGCTTCGAGGGCACGGCGGTGGACGACACCTTCGCGCATCCGCTGAAGGCGGCGCGCGTGGCCACGTTCGGCCCGCGCACGGACGGCGCCATGGCGCCCGACCTGCCGGTGATGTACGGCGACCGCAACGATGCCACGGCAATCCGCATCCCGATCAGCGCCATCCAGCGTCGGAACCCGTCGCAGGGGGCGGATGCTGGTCACTGAGGGCTTGATCCTCTAGTGATTCTGGATGTCCCTCACCGTCATTCCCGCGAAGGCGGGAATCCAGTGCCTTTGGTCTTTTGTATCAGGTAAAGACGCTGGATTCCCGCCTTCGCGGGAATGACGGTGAGGAATTATAGATGGCGAGGCGTTGTGGGTGGCCAGGACGTTTTGCGGGTCTTGAGCAGGCTCTAATCCATGTGGCTATACATCTGCGCCATCATCCCTCTCCTGATGTGGCTGGGGCTCCTGCTCGTGCCGTGGCGACCATGGAGCACGCGCGAGCATCTTGAGGCCGATCCGTCGTCGCGCGCACCGCTCGGCGACATCACCGTGCTGATTCCCGCGCGCAACGAAGCCGATGTGATCGGCACGACCTTGCGTGGCCTGCAGGCGCAGGGCAAGGGCTTGCAGGTCATCGTGATCGACGACCAGTCGACCGACGGCACGGCCGCCGTGGCGAATGCCTTCCCGAATGTGCGCGTGATTTCCGGTGCGCCGTTGCCGGATGGCTGGGCCGGCAAGCTGTGGGCGCTGGAGCAGGGCAGGCAGCACGTGCGCACGCCGCTGACCTTGCTGCTGGATGCGGACATCGAACTGCGCCCCGGCATGCTGGCGACCCTGCAGGCGCACAAGCAGCGCGAGCAGCGCCAGTTCGTCTCGATCATGGCGGACCTGCGCCGCACCGGTTTCTGGGATCGCCTGCTGTTGCCCGCGTTCGTCTACTACTTCAAGCTGCTTTATCCGTTCGCCATTTCCAATTCGCGCTCCACGCTGGTGGCGGCAGGGGCGGGCGGATGCATCCTGGTGGATACGGCCATGCTGGAGCGCATCGGCGCCTTCGCCAGCCTGCGCGATGCGCTGATCGACGATTGCACGCTCGCGCGCCAGGTAAAGCTGGCGGGTGGGCGTACCTGGATCGGGTTGAGCCGCGACGTGGTGAGCCTGCGGCCGTATGGCAGCTTCGAGTCGATCCACCGCATGGTGGCGCGTTCGGCGTTCACCCAGCTGGGGTACTCGACCACGTTGCTGCTGGTGGTGACGGTGCTGTTCCTGCTCGCCTACGGCGCGCCGCTGGCCTTGCTCGGGGCGCCGCAGGTCTGGCCGCTGGCCTGGGCGGCGCTGCTCGCCATGATGCTGGGCTACCTGCCCATGCTCAGGTACTACCGGATGCCCCTGTGGTGGGCGCTGCTGCTGCCGCTGGGGGCGGCCCTGTACCTGGGCATGACCTGGAGCTCGGCCATCCGCTACTGGCGCGGCGTGCGCTCCCAGTGGAAGGGGCGGGTGTATGGCGTGGATGCCTGATTTTCCTTTGGGGTCAGCCATTTGAGTTTTGCCGGGGTGGGAAGCTGAATCTCGCTCCGTGAGAACGCCGCCGTGGTATCTTGATTGTCGTCCCGATAATCAAGTCGCCTTATGCCTCCTTCCGACCACGGTGGACGCCGCCCTGGTGCCGGCCGTCCCGCCGGTGAACCGAGCCAGCGTGTCCGCGTGCCTGAAAGCCAGGTGCCGGCGGTGCTGGCGTACCTGGAGGCCTATCGAAGCCCGGCTTCGCTGGAGGCGCCGCGCCCCGTTTCGCTGGATCCGTCGACCGTCGCGTTGACGGCCTTCCTCAGCCGCGTGCCAGCCGGCGTGCCCACGCTGGCGGAAGACGATGTCGACGAGGTGGTCGATCTCAACCAGCATCTGGTGCTGCCCGGCCATGAGCCGAGCACCTTCATCATCCGCGTGTCGGGTTGGTCGATGATCGGCGCCGGCATCTTCGACGGCGACGAAGTATTGGTGGATCGCGCGCTCGCGCCGCGCCAGGGCGACATCGTGGTGGCGGTGGTCAACAACGAGCTGACCATCAAGCGCCTGGGCAAGGTGGACGGGCACGTGGCGCTGCTGCCGGAGAACGCGCACTTCAAGCCCATCGTGTTCCGCGAAGGCGAGACGCTCAGCATCTGGGGCGTCGTCACGCGTTGCCTGCGCAGCTTGCGGTGATCGCGTCATGGGCCAAGTGCTTGCGCTCGATTCGCTCTTGCATAGCCGCCAGGTCTGGCACGGGCGCGCCGTTCCCGCGCCCTCGGGCACCCAGCCCACCGGCTGGCCGATGCTCGATGCGGTGCTGCCGAGCGGCGGCTGGCCCGAGCATGCGTTGACCGAGATTCTGCTGCCCGCCGATGGCGTGGGCGAGCTGCAGCTGGTGCTGCCCACGCTGGCGCGGCTGACGCGCGAGGGTCGCCCCGTGATGGTGATTTCGCCGCCCTACGTGCCTTACGTGGCGGGCTGGGAAGCGCGCGGCGTGGTGATGTCGCGCGTGGACATCGTGCAGGCGGACGAGCGCGACGCACTGTGGGCGGCCGAGCAATGCCTGCGTTCCGCCAGTTGCGCCGCCGTGCTGGCGTGGCCCATGAAGGCGGACGACCGCTCGCTGCGCCGCCTGCAGGTGGCGGCCGATACCGGCAAGGCGCTGGCCTTCGTGTTCCGCGATCGCCGCCATGCGGCGCAGGCCTCGCCGGCGGCCTTGCGCCTGGAGCTGGAAAGCGCACCGACATGGCAGGTGCGCGTGCGCAAATGCCGTGGCGGCAACCCGCCGGTGCAGGCGGTGCCGCTGGCCTCCGGCTGGGCCTAGGAGAAAGCGCCGTGCTATGGGCTTGCATACTGCTGCCGCAACTGGCGCTGGATGGCGTCCTTCGCCGTCGTCCTGCGGAGGACGAACCGCTGGTACTGGTTAGCGGCCCCGCGCAGGCGCGCATCGTGCACGCCGCCAACGCACCCGCGCGTGCGGCGGGCATCTATCGCGGGCAGCGGCTCATGGCGGCGCAGGCCTTGCTGCAGCAGTTCGCCATGGTCGAGCACGATGCCGAAGACGAGGCCCGCTGGCATCGCCTGGTCGCCGCCTGGGCCTACGGCTACAGCGCCGAGGTTGGCCTGTATGCACATGCCGTCGTGCTGGAAATCAGCCGCAGCCTCAACCTGTTCGGGCCGTGGCCACGCTTTGAATCCTTGTTGCGCGATGGCCTGACATCACTGGGCTTTCGCCATCGCATCGCGCTCGCGCCGACGCCGCATGCCGCCTATGTGCTGGCGGGCGTGCACGATGGCATGGCCGTCACCTCGCCGCAGATCCTGCGCGAGGCGCTGTCGCCCGTGCCCATCGCACGCGCGCGCCTGCCGGCGGAGGCCACGCAAGGCCTGCCGTCGATGGGCATCCGCACGCTGGGGCAGGTGTTCAAGCTGCCACGCGCCGGCTTGCAGCGCCGCTTTGGCGGTGAACTGGTGGCCCAGCTCGATCGCCTCACCGGCGACGAGCCAACGCCCATGGACAGCTATCGCCCGCCCGACGCGTTCGAGCAGCGCATGGAGTGGACGCACGAGATCGAACACGTCGAGGCGCTGGTGTTTCCGCTGCGACGCCTCACCGGCGATCTGGCGGCGTATCTGGCCGGCCGCGACGGCGGCGTGCAGCGTTTTGAGCTGGAACTGGAACACCGCAGCGGCGCGCCGACGCGCGTCACGGTGGGCATGCTCACGGCGGCACGCGATGCCGCCTTGCTGTTCGATTGCGCGCGCGGCCGCCTCGACCGGCTCGAGCTGTCGCAACCGGTCACGGCCATGCGGCTGGTGGCGCGCGAACTGCCGCCGTTCGTGCCGGCAGGACGCGACCTGTTCGATACACGGCCGGTCAATGCCGTGCCGCTGGAGCAATTGCGCGAGCGCCTGCGCGCGCGGCTGGGCGAGCAGGCCATCCAGCATTTGCGCCGCACGGTGGATCCGCGGCCCGAGAAAGCGCAGAGCGCATCCGTGACAGCGTCATGGGCCACGTCACCGGAAACCCTGCCGCGCCCGACCTGGCTGCTGGACACGCCTTGCCCTCTGCGCGGCCCGCCACCGGAAGTGCTGGCCGGTCCCGAACGCCTGGAAACCGGCTGGTGGGATGGCGGCGACATACGCCGTGATTACTACGTGGTGCGCACCGCGCAAGGGCAATGCGCCTGGGTGTTCTGCGCGCCGGGCGAGCCCGGGAACTGGATGCTGCATGGGTGGTTTGCATGACCTGCACGTGTCTTCAAAGGCGCCGCCATTCCCGCTTTCGCGGGGTGATGGAAGAAGCGTGCGGGGCAGCCGAGAAACCCCGCCCATGAACGCCTACGCCGAACTGCATTGCCTGTCGAACTTCTCGTTCCAGCGTGGCGCATCGAGCGCACGTGAGCTGTTCGAGCGGGCGAAGGAATGCGGCTATCGCGCCCTGGCGATCACCGACGAATGCTCGCTGGCCGGCATCGTGCGCGCTTACGAGGCCTCGCGCGATACCGGCCTGCCGCTGATCGTCGGCGCGGAATTCCAGGTCGAGCACGGCCCCAGGCTGGTGCTGCTGTGCGAGAACCTGCAAGGCTATACCGCCCTGTGTGCGCTCATCACGCGTGGCCGGCGCGTGGCGGAAAAAGGCTCGTACCGCGTGACGCGCGAGGATTTTGCGGATGGCCTGCCCGGCACGCTGGCCTTGTGGTTGCCCGGTGCCGAGTTGCAGCCGTCGCATGGCGAGTGGTTGCGGGCATTGTTCGAGGGGCGCCTGTGGCTGGCCGTCGAACTGCATCGCGGCCCCGATGACGCTCGCCGTCTCGCCGACTTGTCCGCATTGGGGCAATCGCTCGCCTTGCCCATGGTGGCGACCGGCGACGTGCACATGCACGTGCGCCGCCGCCGCGCGCTGCAGGACGTGATGACGGCGATTCGCCACCACCGCACCGTGGCCGAGGCGGGTGATCTGCTGTTTCCCAATGGCGAGCGCCACCTGCGCACGCGCGAGGCTTTATCGGCGGTCTATCCGGCGGAGCTGATGGCCGAAAGCGTGCGCATCGCCGAGCGCTGCCATTTCGTGATGACGGACATCCGCTATCGCTATCCCGCCGAGCTGGTGCCGGAGGGCGAGACGCCGACCACCTGGCTGCGCAAGCTGACGGAAGACGGCCTGCGCTGGCGCTACCCGCAAGGCGTGCCCGGCAAGGTGAAGAATCAGGTCGAGCATGAGTTGAAACTGGTCGAACAGCTGAAGTACGAGTCGTACTTCCTAACCGTGCAGGAGATCGTGGCGTTCGCGCGAAGCCAGGACATCCTCTGCCAGGGACGCGGTTCGGCGGCGAACTCGGCCGTGTGCTACGCGCTGGGCGTAACGGCGGTGAACCCGGACACCACCACGCTGCTGGTGGAGCGCTTCATCTCGGCCGAGCGCGACGAGCCGCCGGACATCGACATCGACTTCGAGCACGAGCGGCGCGAAGAAGTCATCCAGCACATCTACAGCAAATATGGACGCGAGCGTGCCGCGCTGGCCGCCACGGTGATCAGCTACCGTGGCCGCAGCGCCGTGCGCGACGTGGCGCGCGCCCTCGGCCTGCCGTCGGACCAGATCGACCTGCTGTCGCGCACTTTCGCCTGGGAGGATGGCAGCGATCCATTGGACGGCCGCCTGCGCGAGCGCGGCTTCGATCCCGAGAGTCCCTTGCTGCGCCGCGTGCTCGTGCTCACGGCGGAACTGATCGGTTTTCCGCGCCACCTGTCCCAGCATGTGGGCGGCTTCGTCATCTCCGACCAGCCGCTGTCGCATCTGGTGCCGGTCGAGAATGCCTCCATGCCCGACCGCACCATCATCCAGTGGGACAAGGACGACCTGGACACCATGCGCCTGCTGAAGGTCGATTGCCTGGCGCTGGGCATGCTCACCTGCATCCGCAAATGCCTGGACCTGCTGCAGCGCCATCATGGCCGCGTGGAAACGCTGGCGTCGATTCCGCCGGACGATCCGGCGACCTATGCGCTGATCCAGCGCGCCGACACCATCGGCGTGTTCCAGATCGAATCGCGCGCGCAGATGGCGATGCTGCCGCGGCATCAGCCGAAGAATTTCTACGACCTGGTGATCCAGGTGGCCATCGTGCGTCCGGGCCCCATCCAGGGCGACATGGTGCATCCGTACCTGCGCCGCAAGCGCGGCGAGGAGGAGGTCACCTATCCCTCGGAAAAACTGCGCAGCGTGTTCGAGCGCACCCTGGGCGTGCCGCTGTTCCAGGAGCAGGTGATGAAGCTGGCCATCGAGGCGGCCGAATATACGCCCGGTCAGGCGGATGAGTTGCGCCGCTCGATGGCAGCATGGCGGCGCAATGGCGACATGGAAATCCACCGGCAAAGGCTGATGGCCGGCATGCTGAAGAACGGTTTCACGGAGGAATTCGCCGCGCGCCTGTTCGAGCAGATCAAGGGCTTTGGCTCCTATGGTTTTCCCGAAAGCCACGCGGCGAGCTTCGCCTTGCTGGTCTACGCCAGTTGCTGGCTCAAGTGCCACTACCGCGCCGCCTTCATGTGCGCCTTGCTCAATGCGCAGCCGATGGGCTTCTACGCACCCAGCCAGATCGTGCAGGACACGCAGCGCCATGGCATCAAGGTGCGGCCGGTGGACGTGCGCCATAGCGACTGGGACAACACGCTGGAGGACGATCCCTCGTCGTGGGGCGGCTTCGCATTGCGGCTGGGCTTTCGGCAGGTGCGTGGATGCCGCCAGGACGTGATGGAGCACCTGATGATCGCGCGCGCGCGCCGGCCTTTCGAGGATGTCGCCGATCTGTGCGCCCGCGCCGGACTCAACCGCCACCAGCAGGAAGCGCTGGCCGAGGCGGATGCCTTGCGCGGGCTGGCAGGGCATCGCCACCGCGCGCGCTGGGCCATGGCCGGCATCGAGGCGCAACTGCCGCTGTTTGGCTACGCAAGCCCAAAGGAAGACGACGTGGCCCTGCCGCCGCCATCGCAAAGCGAAAGCACGCTGGCCGATTACGCACGCCTGGGTCTCAGCCTTGGGCCGCATCCCGTGCAGCAGATACGCACGCGCCTGCGTGCGGCGCGCTGCGTGGATTCGCGCAGCCTGCAGCATCGGCCGCATGCCAGTCATGTGCGCGCGGCCGGACTGGTGACGCAGCGTCAACGCCCGCAGACGGCGAGCGGCGTCACCTTCGTCACCCTGGAAGACGAGTTCGGCCCCATCAACGTGGTGGTGTGGAGCCACGTGGCCGAGCGTCAGCGCCGGATCTTCCTTGAATCACGGCTGCTGGCCGTGGATGGCCGCTGGGAGCAGGTGGATGGCGTAAGCCATCTCATCGCGCATCGCCTGCACGACCTGAGCGAGCTGCTGGGCTCGCTCGACACCCGCTCGCGCGATTTTCACTGAGGGATCAAGGCGCGATGTGCAGCGGCCCCAGGACGCGGGACGGATGTTCCAGCGTCAAGCGCCCCAGGCCGATGCCCATGCTCAGGCTTTGTGCGATGCGCTCGGCGGTGCTGATGAAAAGCTCCGACGCCGGTGGCTCGAAGACCTCGCGGGCGGTTTCCCGCCACAGTTCCAGCCAGCGATGAAACAGAGCCTGCGGAAAGGCGGGCAGGGCGCGATGCGCACCCATCGGGTTGCCCTGGTAGCGGCCCGTTCGCAGGATCACGGAAGACCAGAAGTCGCGCAGCGTCTGCTTGTGCGTGGTCCAGTCGCCAATGGCGGCGTTGAACACGGGGCCAAGCTCCGCGTCCGCGCGGACCTTGTCGTAAAAGCGGTCGACCAGCGTGGCGACGCCGATCTCGTTTGCAGTGGGGAATAGCGCCATGATCCTGTCTTTCGATGTGAGCGTGCGAGCCGGTGCGTTATTGCGAGGCGCCGGCGCACGTTGGTGAACTGTATACGGTTGCCGTGGGAATCAAGCCCGCACCTTCTGCGGCCGGATGACGCGGGGCAGGCTCGCCGGCGTCTCATGGCCGAATGGCAGTGTCCTGTGCAGCCAAGCCTGGCCGCTCTGACCCAGGTCAGTTTTGGAACGGGGTGCTGTTCCGCCGCAATGACTTCAAGCACGGGCGCCCGCCGCGGCCGCCGCGCATGCTTGGCCTCGCGCACGGGGAGACTGCAATGCGGGCACGATGGCTGACGAACGGGCTGTTCGCTTTCGGCGCAAGCGTGGCGCTGTCGTGCGCATACGCGAAAGAGGCGCCGGTGCCCGTGCGTGACGAGCTGGTCAGGATCACGCAGGTACTGATGGACGCGCTTCCCTCGGGCGACAAGGCGGCCTGGGAAAAATGGGCGGCGGACGATGCCGTCACCATCGACGAGTTCGGATGGGTGGCTGGCAAGGCGGAAACCATCGCGTCGCTGCGTCCTTTTCCCGCCGGCATCTCGGGGAGCATCGAGATGCGTGATCCGCATGCCTGGCTATACGGCGATACGGCCTTGCTCAGTGTCGAGGAGTACGAGCGCGAGAGCTATTTCGGCCAGTCCTTCGTGGTGCGCTACCGGTCGCTGCTCACGTTCGTGAAGCAGTCGGGCCAATGGAGGCTGGTGGGCGCGCAGGACGTCACCATTCCCACCGAGCCGCCACCGCTCGACGTGCCGGGCCTCGTGCCTGGTGACTATGCCGGGACGTATCGCTACGCGCCCGACCGCGCGTGGACCGTATCCGTCGATCACGGCGTGCTGAGCTACACGACGCGCGCGGGCGGCCCGGTGAAGACCTTGCAGCCGGTGGCGAAGGATGTGTTCATGGGCACGGATGACGAGCGGAATCTTTTCGTGTTCCAGCGTGACAGCCACGGCAAGATCGAGACGCTGATCGAGCGGCGCAAGTTCAACGACCTGAGGCTGGACAGGGAGCATTGAAGCCGCCCATCGACGCCGGCTTTCACGGGTTGATGCGATGATCGCGCCATGGACGAGTTCGTCATGCCCAGGACGCTCGGCAAGGGGCGTACCTATGTCTACCTGTTCCCCTGGCGGGAGCAGGATCTGCTGAAGGTCGGATTCTCGCGGCAGCCGCTGGTGCGGCTGCGCACGCTGCACCGGCGCTTCTTCGAGGTGTTCGACCTGGATCGCGGCTATCTGCTGGAAACGCGGCTGGCGCAGGCGCGGCAGATCGAGCGCGACATCATCCTGCGCCACGCCGAACAACGCTCGCCCGCGCCGCTGGTGGTTCCGGATGCCGCCGCCGGCTATAGCGAATGGTTTCGTGGCGTGTATCCGGCCGTCACTGCCGCGCTGCGCGACGTGGCGGAGCGCGAAGGCCTGGCCCTGCATTCGCTGCGCGACTGGTTGCGGCAATGGTTCGAAAGCCAGGGCGATGGCTTGTACGAATGGTCGCTTCGCATGCTGGATGCCATCGAATACGAAGCCTTCAACGTGCCAGCGGAGTTTCAGAGAGGCGAAGCGGCCCGCGCATTGCGTTACGTGATGGATGCCTGCGAGGCCATCGGTCTTCCGCTCGCGCGTTTTTTCCCCGATGGTGCCATGGCCTGGCGCGCATCGTCCTGATCGTCGCTACCAGTGCAGGCGCGAGCGTGCGCGCGTCGCACGTTCGCCGAGATGGATGCCGGCCCACGCCACGCCAAAGGCTATCGGCAGCATGGCGAACCGCAGCAGCGGAGGGCAGGACTCGCTCGCAGCAAGCATCACGCAGGCCAGCACCAGCAACAGATCCGCGCGAAGCCGGCGGCGCCTGCAGTCGGCCACCTTGCGCGTGTAGATGGCGACGGCCTCATCGAAGGCGGCTCGCTCGGCGAGCGACGGGATGCTCCGTTCGCGGGTGGCCCACGTGCGCATTCGTTTTCCCCTGCCGACGCCGATGCGTCGCTGGCAGGCATGGTAGCGAGGGCGAAGGTGACGGCCGGATCAAGGAATCGTATGAGCGGAGTTCAGCGCGGCCGGTGCTGCGTCGTCTCAGCCGGCTTGCGCATGCGGAACGCCACGCTGATGCGCGGCTCGACCGGGTGCGCCTGCTTGGGGATGCCATGATCGTAGTGCAGCTGCGTGTCCCGGCTCATCACCAGCAGGCTGCCGGCGGTCAGGTCGAGATCAAGGCGCCGTGGCGCGGCATGCTTCTTGTTGCGGATGTGCATCCGCCGCGTGGCGCCCAGCGAAAGCAGGGCGATCGGGTGCCCTTCCTGCAGGTCGCCCAGGCGATCGTTGTGCATCGCCACGCTGTCATGCTCATTGCGATAGAGATTCAGGCCAATGCTGTTGAACGTCACACCAGTGGCGGCGCGCACGCGCTCCAGCGCCAAGCCCAGCGGCCACGGCAGCCCGGGGTCGTCGGCGGAAAAGTGCGAAGTCAGGCGCGGCACGTCCAGCTCCCGCTCGTACATCACGCGGCGCTGCTGCCGCCAGATGGGGCTGGTGAGCAAGGCCTCGTGCCAGCGCGCGGCTTCCTGCGGCTCGATCACGTTTTCCTCGTACACGATCCGGCCGCTGGCGTCGTCCAGCAGCACGAGCGGACCTTGGGCGAAGAGCGGGAACTGGGTCACGGGATGAACGGCGAAACGCGAGGGCAATGGCAGTCAATATGGGGTCGCGCCGTATCAAATCGAGAGACGTCGATGCCGAGTGCCTGGCGTCGAGCATCGGGCGGTCATGCAGGTTCGCGGGCCGTAGCGGCGTCGAGCAGGGCGGGCAATTGGGAAAATCGCGTGACCACGACGGGCGCTTCGACATCGGCAGGCAATTGCCCGTATCCCCAGCCGGCAAAAATCGCGGGGATGCCATAAGCCGCGGCGGCCGCGAGATCGGCCTTGTTGTCGCCGATCATTACGGCCGGCAGCCCCGTGAGCCCGGCGCGCTGCAGCGTGCGGCGGATATGTTCGGCATCGGGCTTTTGCCGCGACACCGTATCGCCGCCACAGACCGCGTCGAAATAGTGGAGCACACCCAGTGCATCGAGCATGGGGATCGCCGCAGCCTCGATCTTGTTGGTGCACACCACCATGCGCCAGCCGTCCTGCACCAGAAGGTCCAGGGTGGCGGCGACGTGCGGATACAGCCGCGCGTTTCCGGGCGGGTGGCTCAGGTAATCGTGCAGGAAGTCCTCAATGCCGTGCGCCGGCAGCGTTGTTCCGCGCAGGCAGTAGGCGCGTCGCGCGAACGCCGCAAGACCGTCGCCCAGCAGCGGGATGGCCTCGTTGCGGCTCAAGGGGGCGAGCCCATTGGCCTGAAGTTGCCGATTGAGCGCGTGCGCGATGCCGTCGACGGAATCCACCAGCGTTCCGTCGAGGTCGAAGATGGCAACGCGTCGGGTATCGGTGCGAGGAGGCATGGTTTCCATGTGCGAGCTCATCCATTCGCCAGCGCGGCGATGCCGGCCTTGGCAATCTCTTCATCGTGTTGCGGCGTATCCGCCGAGACGCCAATGGCGCCGACGACATGGCCATCCACCTCGATGGGCAGGCCGCCGCGCATCAGTACGTAACCTCGCGCGGAGAGCACCGCCGGCCGCTGGCCGTTGGCGGCGTCTTCCAGCGCGCCGCTCGGTCGCCGGAACAGGGCGGCGGTGCGTGCCTTGCCCGGGGCGAGATCGACACCCGCGAGCACGGCGGCGGCGTCCATCCGCAGCAGCATGATCGGCGATCCGCTGGCGTCGACCACGGAAATCACGCAAGGCCAGCCTTGCGCCTTGGCCTTCGCTTCCGCGCTCGCGGCGATGCGCCTGGCGGCATCCAGCGTGAGCACGGGCTGCGTGGGCAGGCTGGCCGCGGCGCTCATGGCCGGCAGCGCGATGGCGGCGAACATCAGGGTGGCAGTAGTAACGGAACGGAGGCGGGCGGTCATGGGTCGGTCCCGAGCGACGGAATGGTGCCATTCAAGCACCGCCTGTGTTTCGCATCATTGCGTCATCATGGGCATAGAATTAGGTGTGACCTAATGACGAGGCAGCGGGCATGGAGCTTCGGCACCTGCGGTACTTCGTGGCCGCCGCGGAAGAACTGCATTTCGCGCGGGCGGCGGAACGGCTGGGCATTTCGGCGCCCACGCTCACCGTGCAGATCCAGGACCTGGAACGCATACTACGGGCGCGCCTGTTCGCGCGGTCCAAGCGCTCGGTGGCATTGACGCCAGCAGGCGAGGCTTTTCTCGGCGAGGCGAGGCTGGCGCTCGCCCAGGTCGAGCGCGCGCACAGCGTGGCTCAGCGCGCGGGACGCGGCGAGATCGGGCGCATCGAGATCGGCTACGTCGGTTCAGCTGCATACTCCGGCGCCTTGCAGGCGCAGATCCAGCGCTTCCGTGCAGCCCGACCGGAGGTAGAGATCGTCGCGACCGAGCGGCCGATGGACGACCTGCCCGTGATGCTGGAAGAGGGGCGCGTCGACGTGGGCTTCATTCGTCTACCGATGCAGCTGCCTGATTCGCTGATGGCGCATGCGCTGGTGCGCGATGTGTTTTGCGTAGCGCTGCCTTCCAGGCATGCCTTGGTGAAGACGACCGGTCCGCTTCACGCCAGGGCGCTGGCGGAGGAGACCTTCATCGTTCCGGAGCAGGCCCTGGGGACCTACGAAACGGGACGCCGCGGCCGCTTCACGCCACGCATCGGCTCGCAGCCCGGCAGCCTGGTCGCCGTGCTCACCCAGGTGTCCGTGGGCGCGGGCATCGCCATCATTCCCAGCGTCATCAAGGAGGTGGTCGACATGCCGGGCGTGCGCTTCAAGCCACTGGCGGGGAAGCCGGTGACGTCCGTCGTGGCGGGCTTTTTTCGCCGCCACGAGCGTTCGGCGGCAGTCGATGCCTTTATCCAGCAGATGCGGGCCACGGCCGCGCTGTCGGTGGTCTATCCGCAGCGCCAATGATGTTGCGTCGCGAGCTTCGAGAGGCGCTGATGCCTTCGGACGCTGCGCCGGTTATAAGCTTGGCGGCGCAAGCGTTCCGTCGTACCTATCGCCTGGAGTGACGCCATGCTGATCATCAAGGGAAGCCTGGGCCTGGAATCGGACGGGCGTCATTTCGGCGGGCATGACCGCATCGCCCTGCTCGCGAAGATAGGCGAGCTGGGATCGATCGCGGCGGCGGCGCGCGAGGTCGGGCTCAGTTACAAGGGCGCCTGGGACGCGGTGGACGCCATGAACAATCTGGCGGGCGAGCCGCTCGTGCTGCGAGCCGTGGGTGGACGCAGCGGCGGCGGTGCGGAACTGACGGAGCGCGGGCGCCGCCTGGTCGACGTATTCGGCCACATGGAGGCATTGCACCGGCGCTTCATGGAGCAATTGACTGCGTTCGCGGATGATCCGCTTTCCGACATCGATCTGGTGAGGCGATTCCTGATGAAGACGAGTGCACGAAACCAACTGGCCGGCGTGGTGGCTTCCGTCGAGGCCGGCGCCGTGAACGACGTGATCCAGCTCGACATCCAGGGCGGACAGCGGCTGGTGGCGACCGTCACCCGCGAGAGCACGAAAAGCCTGGGTCTGGCGCCGGGAAAGAAGGCCTTTGCCCTGATCAAGGCGTCCTCGGTCATCGTCGCCGTGCCCGACGGCGGCCTGCGCCTTTCGGCGCGCAACCAGCTGGCGGGCGTCGTTTCCTATGTGCGGCGCGGCGAGGTGAATGGGGAAGTGGGCATCGAGCTGAAGGGCGGCAACGTGCTGGTGGCGGTGATCACGCTGGGCAGCGTGGATGCACTCGACCTGCGCGAAGGCTTCGACGTCGTCGCCATCGTCAAGGCATCCAGCATCATCCTGGGCACGCTCGAATAACTGGTGCGGCGTGCTCAGAACTTGTAGGAGATCATCAGGCGGTTGTAAGTGAACGATTCGTTGCCCGGGTTGAGGTTGGCGATGCCACCCACCGAGCGCTCCCAGCGGTCGCGTAGCTGCAGCCCTTTGAGCGCGCCGTCGAAGTTGTAGATGATGTCGAAGTACAGGTCGTGGCTGTTGCCGCGTTCGAGCGCGGTGTACTTCGCATAGGCCGCCACCAGCTGCAGCTTCTTGTCGAAGAAGTTGTACAGTGCGCGGCCCTTCCAAGCATGGCCGGGGCCGATTTCCACCAGGCCGCGGATCATCGAGGTGGTGAACAGCGGGTCGGTGCCGTAGTTCACCGTGTAGGGCGAGATCAGCGCGCCGTCGCCGACGGCGCCCGTTTCGCCATCCAGCTTGTTGTAGGCGAAGTCGATGCGTCCGTCGTAGATCGACGTGCCGACGTCCGCGCCCCAGCCGCGCGACTTCACGCGGTCGCAGGCCACGCCCACCAGCTTGGTCTTGGTTTCCACCAGGATGTTGTCGCTGCCGCTGCCGTTCTGGCTCAGTGCCTGCACGGCGACGAAGGGATTGAACGGCGTACCGGTGGTGAATGTGTAGCTGCCGCTGATGTAGCCCATGTGGGCGAAGCGAAGGAAATCGTAGTACCAGGCTTCCGCCTTCAGCCCGCCGTTGACGTAATTCGTGCCCGCCGCCCAGGTGCCGGGCGTTCTCGGCGAGGTGATGGGTAGCGAGCCGTTGTTGCCGTACATGGAGTCGCCGTCGAATTTCGACGGGTAATACAGGTTGTCCGGATACATGCCGTTGGAGGTGCGGCTCTTCCAGCCGTACTCGCGGATGGCGTAGATGTTCCAGTCCTTCACGGGCGTGAAGCCCATCAGCAGCGCGTTGTAGGACGAAGGAATGACGCGCGAGTCGTTGTTGCCCATCCATGGCGTATCCAGGTACTGGTAGCCGCCGCGGAAGAGAAACCACTCGCGCTTGTATTGCACGTAGGCCTGGCTCCAGGCGCCGAGCGAGCTGTTGGGCCCCATCAGCGAGGTGTCCACCTTGGCCGGGGTGTCGTCCTTGGTGCCCAGCATGTTGGCCGTGACGAACGATCCGCCGAAACTCAGGCCGCCGAGCACCGTGCCCGTCTGCGCGTTGATCAGCGCGGCCAGCGAAAGCGCGTGCGCGTCCGGCGTGGTGGGCGCGTCGTACAGGCGGTTGAACTGGTACAGGCGCAACTGGCCGTCGACGTGGCCGTTGGTGAAGAGGTCGTTGAAGCTGTCGTCGGCATGGGCGGACGAGCATGCCGCAGCCACGCAGGCGCAGAGCATCCACAGACGGCAATGGCGCATAAACACTCCTTTCCCTTTTCTCGAGCCGCGGCGATGGAAGCGCCTGCCGAAACCGCAGGGCAGGCCTGTGCGAGCGCAGGATCCGGTCGCTATAAGGCTCACTATATAGCGTGCGAGGGCCTTGGTGGGGCGGCCTCCCGGGCTTGCCGCAGGTTTTGCGATGTCGCGGCAAGCGGGGCGCCTTGACCGGCGCTCTTCTATGGAGCGTGCGTCCTGGTCAAGCGCGTCATTTCCGCCATCGTGCGCTTCAGCGATCAGCGCGCACGCATTGCACATGCGCGATGCGTCGTTCATTCCGTATGCGTCGCGTGAAGGGCGATGCCTCACGGACAGGCGTGGCGACGGCGCGCGAACTGGATCGTGACAAATTGTGATCCGCTTCAAATTATTCGCGCCAACAGCCACTCACAAGTTCTTTCGCATGCTGCCATGCTCGCAGGCGCGACAGCCGAACTTCAGCTTGAAGTCATTCCGCGTGTTGCCATCGCGGCGTCGGGCTGGACAGGGAGTCGCAACAGCAGAACGAGACGAATCAGGCTGATTCCCCAGTCATGCCGTTTCGTTTGTCCTCGGCACAAAACAGGGGTTGTGCATACAGGGATTCCCAGTAGCGGGGCGTACCGACTTTTTTCCTGATTTTTTCCAATCAACGTTCATGCCGGCGGCGTGAGCGCAGGACGTTTTTGCGCCTGCGCCTTGCCTTGAGGCATGCGCGATCGGTTTCGTGCGCCCTGTGCTTTGCCCTGACGACCTCCCCCATGTCGAATCAGTCACAAGGGAGTTAGGCATGAACAAGATTCACAGGAAGGTGTGGAGCCGCGCGCTGAATCAGCTCGTGGTCGTTTCCGAGCTGGCCACGAGCCATCGTCGCGCAGGCCAGGGCCAGCAGGCGGCGGTGAACGGGCCGTCGCGTCGCCTGCGCAGTGCGATCCTCGCGGTGCTGGCGATTGGCGGCGGCGCCGGCTGGAGCATGTCGGCGCAGGCGCAGTCGGTGGACTGCACGGCGTCGCCCTATAACGTCTACAACAGCACCGCTTCATGCATGGGCTATGGCGCCACCGCCAGCGGTGTTGGCGCCACGGCCCTGGGCTCGGTCTCCCACGCCGACGTACTGGGCGCGTTCGCCGCGGGCTACGCAGCCCACAGTTCGGGACAGAACGGCATCGCCGTTGGCTTTCAGGCATACACCACCGCCATCAACGCCATCTACATCGGCGCGCGCACCGTGCCGTCGAGCGGCGCGCTGTCGGGTGGCGCCATCGCCATCGGCACCGACGTCACGGCCTCCGCCGGCAATGCGATCGCGATGGGAGCCACGTCCTCCGCGCTTGCCGTGAATACGCTCGCGCTTGGCTACAGCAGCTCCGCCGATGCGAACTCGACCAGTACCGTGGTCATCGGCAGTTCGGCCAAGGCGGTGGGCGCGCAGAACGCCGTCGTGCTGGGCAACTCCGCCCAGGCGAACAACGGGCAGGCGACCGCGCTGGGCGCTTTCACCAATGCCACCAGTGAAGGCGCCACGGCCGTGGGCTTGTCTACCCAGAGCCTTGGCACCCATTCCACCGCCGTGGGCTGGCAAGCCTATGCAACGGCGCTCAACGCGGTCTACCTGGGCGCGCGCACGGTGGGCACGGGGGCATCGGCGGAATCCGCCGTGGCCATCGGCACCGACGTGAGTTCGTCGGGCGCTTATGCCATCGGCATGGGTCTGCAGGCGAATGCGAGCCAGACCGACGCCATCGCCATCGGCAGGCAGGCGCTGGCTTCCGGCATCAACTCCATGTACCTGGGCGCGCGGCCCACCGCCGCGGCCGGCAGCGGCGCTACCGCGAACAATGCGATTGCGGTCGGCATCGATGTCACCGCCAGCGCGGTGGGCGCGACCGCGCTGGGCAACTTCACGGTGGCGTCCGGGGTCAATAGCGTTGCCCTGGGCGCCAGTACCGCATCGGCCCAGAGCGCGGTGGCGCTTGGCCAGGCGTCGGCGGCGCGGGCGGCGTACAGCGTCGCCATCGGCGACACCAATACCGTGGCCGCGGGGGCGGGCGCGGGTTCCATCGCGGGCGGCCACAACTCGCAGGTCACCGGTGGCACCGGCGCCGTCGCCCTGGGCTCAGGGCAGATCGCCAACGGCAATGGCGCAGTCGCCATCGGCGATCCCAACACGTCGACCGGCAACGGTGCGGTGACCATGGGTGCCAACAACACCGCCAATGGCGATGGCGCGGTGGCGATCGGCAATACCAACAATGCGCAGGGCCAGGGTTCGGTGGCGCTGGGCAACACCAGCAGCGCGCTGGCGGCGGGCGCGGTGGCATTCGGCAATGCGGCAACGGCCAACAACGCCGGCGACGTGGCGCTGGGCTCGGGCTCGACCACCGCGACGGCGGTGGGTACGCCCAGCGTCAACATCAACGGCACCACCTACACCTTCGTCGGCACCAACCCGAGCAGCACCGTGAGCGTGGGCGCGTCCGGCGCGGAGCGCACGATCACCAACGTGGCCGCCGGACGGATCAGCGGCAACAGCACGGACGCGATCAACGGCTCGCAGCTGTTCGCCACCAACCAGGCGCTGGAAGCGCTCAACAGCACGGTCACCGCCAGCACCACGCACTACTACAGCGTCAACGATGGCGGCACGGCGGGCGGCAACTACACCAACAACGGCGCCAGCGGCCTCAACGCCCTGGCGGCGGGCGTGGGCGCCACGGCCACCGCCGACAATGGCACATCGCTGGGCCAGAACACGCAGTCCACCGTGCTGGGCGGCGTGGCGCTGGGTTCGGGTGCGGTGTCGGACCGCGCCATCGCGCCGACGTCGGGCTCGATCACCGTCGGCACCCACCTCATTCCGTACAACACCACGGATCGCAACCTGCTTGGCGCGGTCTCCGTGGGCAATGCCACGGACTTCCGCCAGATCACCAATGTCGCGGACGGCACGGAGGACCAGGACGCGGTGACGCTGCGCCAGCTCAAGGGCGCGATGAGCTCGTTCTCGGTCACGCCGATCAAGTACTTCCACGCCAACTCCTCGGCGACCGACTCGGCGGCGGTCGGTGCAGAATCGGTCGCCATCGGTCCGCAGACCACGGTGAACGGCGACAACGGCATCGGCATGGGCAATGGCGCCATCGTGCAGCAGACCGCGCCGGGCGGCACGGCGATCGGCGGGAACGCCCTGGTGAACCTGGCCGATGGCGTCGCCCTGGGTACCAACGCCGTCTCCAACGGCATCCAGGCGATGGCGCTCGGTGCCGGAGCACAGGCGGCATTCGCCGGCAGCGTGGCGCTGGGCGCGGGTTCGACGACGGAAGCGGCAGTGGGCACACCCGGCACCTCGATCAACGGCACGGCCTACACCTTCGCCGGCACCACGCCGGGCTCGACCGTGAGCGTGGGCACATTGAACGCGGAGCGCACCATCACCCATGTCGCCGCGGGACGCATCGACGGCAGCAGCACGGATGCGATCAACGGCTCGCAGCTCTACGCCACCAACCTGGCGGTGGGCAGCGTGGGCGCCAGCGTCACCAACCTCGGCAACACCGTGACCAACCTGGGCAATGCCGTCGCCAACAGCTATGGCGGCAACACCACCTACGACCCGGCCACCGGCGCCATCAACACCAGCATCAGCTACGGCGGCAACACGTACAGCTCGCTGCAGCAGGTGTTCAACCAGATCGACACCGGCGGCATCAAGTATTTCCACGCGAACTCCAACCTGGCCGACTCGCTGGCCAATGGCGTGAACAGCGTGGCGATCGGTCCGGTCTCCACGGCCAACACGGTGGATGCGGTGTCCATCGGCAATGGCGCCACCGCCGGCACCAACGTGGGCGACGTGGCGCTGGGCGCGGGCTCGGTGACTGGCGCGGTGGTGCGCACGCCGGGGGCGACCATCGCCGGCAACAGCTACACCTACGCGGGCGCCACGCCGAACAGCACGGTGAGCGTGGGCAGTACCGGCAACGAACGCACGATCACCAACGTGGCGGCGGGCCAGGTCAACGGCAACAGCACGGATGCCATCAACGGCTCGCAGCTGTTCGCCACCAACCAGGCCGTGGATGCCTTGAACAACACGGTGATCGCCAACGCCACGCACTACTACAGCGTCAACGATGGCGGCACGGCCGGCGGCAACTACGCCAACAACGGCGCGAGCGGCGTCAACGCCATCGCGGCGGGCGTGGGCGCCACGGCAAGCGCCGACAGCGCGACGTCGCTGGGCCAGAACACGCAGTCCACCGTGCTGGGCGGTGTGGCGCTGGGTTCCGGCGCCGTTTCCGATCGCGCCATCGCACCGGCGTCGGGCTCGATCCTGGTCGGCACCAACGTGGTTCCGTACAACACGACGGATCGCAACCTGCTCGGTGCCGTGTCGGTGGGCAACGCCACCGACTTCCGCCAGATCACCAACGTGGCGGACGGCACGCAGGACCAGGACGCGGTGACGCTGCGTCAGCTCAAGGGTGCGATGAGCTCGTTCTCGGTGACGCCGATCAAGTACTTCCACGCCAACTCCACCGCTTCCGATTCGCTGGCGGCGGGCGCGGAATCGGTCGCCATCGGTCCGCAGACCACGGTGAACGGCGACAACGGCATCGGCATGGGCAACGGCGCCATCGTGCAGCAGACCGCACCGGGCGGCACCGCCATCGGCCAGGACGCCACGGTGAATCTGGCCGATGGTGTCGCGCTCGGCACCAGGGCCACATCCAACGGCATCCAGGCGATGGCGCTGGGTGCGGGCACGCAGGCGGACTACGCCGGCAGCGTGGCCCTGGGCGCGGGCTCGGCTACGGCGGCCGCGGTGGGCACGGCAAGCACCACGCTCAACGGCACCACCTACAACTTCGCCGGCACCACGCCGGGCTCCACCGTCAGCATCGGCGCGGCAGGCGCGGAGCGCACGCTGACCAACCTGGCCGCGGGACGCATCAGCAGCACCAGCACGGATGCCATCAACGGCTCGCAGCTGTACGCCACCAACCAGACGCTGGAGCAGCTGGGGTCGCAGATCATCAACCTGTCCAACACCATCCGCAATCTGCCGCCCGGTGGCAGCCCCGTCACCACCACCATCAACACCTACCAGACCAGCGGCGACAACAGCACGGCATCCACCGCCACCGGCAACAACGCCACGGCGGCCGGCGCGGGCTCCACTGCGTCGGGCAACAACAGCACGGCCGTGGGTGCGGGCTCGACCGCGAGCGGCGACAACAGCGTCGCCGTGGGTGCCGGCTCGGTGGCCAGCGCCAGCAATACGGTGTCGGTGGGTTCGGCCGGCCACGAACGCACCGTCACCAACGTGGCCAATGGCGTGAACGCCACAGACGCGGTGAACGTAGGCCAGCTCAGCGACGCACTCACGGAGGCCAAGAACTGGTCGAAGGACTATGTCGACCAGCGTTTCCAGACCGTGGACCAGCAGCTCAACCGCATCGGCAACCGCGCCAATGCGGGCATCGCTTCGGCCATGGCGCTGGCCAGCCTGCCGCAGGCGTACCAGCCCAACCAAAGCTCGGCGGCGGTGGCGCTGGGTGCGTTCCATGGTGAGACCGGCGTTGCCGTGGGCGTTTCCGCCATCACCGAAAGCGGCCGCTACGTGTTCAAGCTCAACGCCACCACCAACTCGCGCGGCGACGCGGGCGCGGGTGTCGGCGCGGGCATGGTCTGGTGAGCGACGAAACCGGCGCCTTGCGCCGCATTCGTCTTCCAATGCATGAAGGAATCAACGATATGAACAATCTCTGGAAACAGATCGCAGTGGCGGCAAGCGCCGCGCTGGTGCTCGCGGCATGCGGCAACGTCAGCCGCAACGTGGCGAAGGATGGCGGCTCCGCCGCCGAACTGGTGTGGCCGGCGCCGGACAGCGTCACGCCCATGCACAAGGGCGGCACGTTCCCGAGCCTGGCGAATCTGCGCCAGGTGCGCGCGGGGCTGGGCAAGCCGCAGATCTCCGACCTCATCGGCTATCCGCACTTCAGCGAAGGGCTATGGGGCGTGCGCGAGTGGAACTACGTGTTCAACTTCCGCAAGCCGGGCAGCGATGAAGTGACGGTGTGCCAGTACAAGGTGCTGTTCGACGAGAACAGCGTGGCGCGCAGCTTCTACTGGAAGCCCGCGTCCTGCGCCGCGTGGCTGGACGAGCCCAAGCCCGCTCCGCCAGCCGCGCCGGCGCAGCGTCGGTTCACGCTGTCGGGCGACGCGCTCTTCGCGTTCGGCAAGGCGGACATCACGCCGGACGGAAGGCAGGCATTGGCCGCTTTGGCGGCACGCCTGAACGAGCATGCGGAGCAGGTGGGCAGCATCCGCATCAGCGGCTACACGGATCGCCTCGGTACGACGGCCGGCAACCGGTCGTTGTCCGAGCGTCGCGCACAGGCGGTGGCTGACATGCTGGTCGCCGATGGCGTGCCGCGCTCGAAGATACGCACCGAAGGCAGGGGTGAAAGCGATCCGGTGAAGGACTGTCCCAACGGCCCGCATGCGCAGCTGGTGGCGTGTCTCGCGCCCAATCGCCGTGTCGAAGTGAGAGTGGAACCGTAAGGCTTCGTGCCTGAGCAGCGTTCAGCGTTGCCACCCGGTCATGGTCACAGCCATGACCGGGTGCGCGCGCGTCGGGATGTTGTGCGGAAGCAGTGGCGCGCGAACGTCAGTTGCCCAGCGATGGCGTGGAGCGATGGCTCAATGCCTCGGACACTTCGTGCGCCGCCTCGATCAGCAATCGCGTGGTGGTCGCCATGTTCACGGTGGAGCCGCGCCGCTCGATGAAGGGGATGGTGATCGCACAGATCGCGCGGTCGTGCTGCATCACCGGGGCGGAGATATCGGTGACGCCATCCACCACCTGGCTCGCGATGGTGGCGACGCCGGCGGCGCGGATTTCGCGTATCGCCGTTTCCAGCGGCGGGCGGCGCAGCTTGGGCTCGTGCGCGATCATCATGCTGAACCAGCGCTCGCGCGTTTCCTCGTCCTGCCATGCCAGCAGCACGTGGCCGGAGGCGGAGTGCGAAATGGGGCGGCGATGGCCCACGCGAACCACCAGGCCGATTTCGCCCGGCGGGTCCACGCGCGCGATCACCACGATCTGTTCCTGCGAGGGCACCACCAGATGGCAGGACTGGTCGATGTCGTCCGCCAGGCGATGCATGACGGGCAGGGCGGTTTCCACCAGACTCTTCACCGGCGGCTGTTCCATGCCCAGGCGGAACAGCCGTGGCGTGAGCGCGTAGCGGCCCTCGCCATCCGGGCGGCTGATGTAGTCGCGTTCTTCCAGCACCTGCAGCATGCGGAAGATTTCCCCGCGCGAGCGGCCCACACCTTCGGAGATCTCCGCGATGGTCAGCGGCGTGACGGCGCGCGCCAGCAACTCAAGAATGTCCAATCCCTTGTCGAGGGCGGGAGCGCGGTATTTCGGGGACTCAGCAGCCATAAGCATCCGTGATATCGAGTGGCGCGTCTTGCGGCTGACCGTTGGATAGCCCTTGTTTGCGTGCCGGGACTGCCATGTTGCGCCGCAACTTGTTATACAGGTGAATTATAAGTTCATATTTGCACAGTTCGTGTGCCGTGTCGTTGGGCATATTCGCAAGGGGCCGGAGATGACATCCATGCATCCACACGCCGCATCGACGACGGCAGGTGATCCTTACCGAGGCGGCACGCCGCTGCTGCCTCTCGCATTGATCGTAAGTCTTTTTTTTCTCTGGGGCCTAGCCAACAACCTCAACGACGTGCTGGTGGCGCAGTTCAAGAAGGCGTTCACCCTGTCGGACTTCCAGGCCGCGCTGGTGCAAAGCGCGTTCTATCTCGGCTATTTCGTGGTGGCGCTGCCCGCGGGGGCCTACATGCGGCGCTACGGCTACAAGTCGGCGGTGGTGCTTGGCCTGTGCCTGTATGGCGTGGGCGCGCTGCTGTTCTGGCCGGCGGCGGCCCACGCGGTGTACGCAATGTTCCTGGCGGCCTTGTTCGTGATCGCCTGCGGGCTGGCCTTTCTGGAAACTTCGGCCAATCCCTATGTGACCCTGCTGGGCCCGGCAAAGTCGGCCGCCGCGCGACTCAACCTGGCGCAGGGCTTCAATCCGCTGGGGTCGATCGCCGGCGTGCTCATCGGGCAGCACTTCATCTTCACCGGGGTGGAACACACGCCGGCGGAGCTCGCGGCCATGGACGCGGCGGCGCGCGTAGCCTTCATGCGCAGCGAGGCGGCCGCGGTGCAGATTCCCTACCTGGTCATCGGGCTGGGCGTGCTCGCCTGGGGCCTGCTGATCCTGCTCACGCGCTTTCCGGCCAGAGGGCACGCGGAGGAAGGCGCGCCGGCCATGCGCGGCGTGCTCTCGCGCCTGCTGCGCGATGGCCGCCTGCTCGGCGCCGTGGCCGCGCAGTTCTTCTACGTGGGTGCGCAGGTGGCCGTGTTCAGCCACATGATCCGCTATGCGGAAGCCACCATGCCGGGCACGCCGGACAAGGTGGCCGCCAGTTTCGTCACGATCGGCCTGGTCTGCTTCATGGCGGGCCGCTTTGCCGGCGCGGCGCTCATGAAGCACGTCAGGGCAGCGCGCGTGCTGGCGCTGTTTGCGCTGATCAACGTGCTGCTGATGGTGGTGGCGGCATTCGTTCCGGGGCGCTGGGGCATCTATGCGCTGGTGGCGTCGAGTTTCTTCATGTCGGTGATGTATCCGACCATCTTCGCGCTGGGCGTGGAGGGCAGGGATGACGACGAACGCAAGCTCGGCGCCGCCCTGCTGGTGATGGCGATCATCGGCGGCGCGGTGCTCACCGCGGCCATGGGCGTCGCCTCCGACCGCGTCGGCATCGCGCACGCCATGCTGGTGCCGGCGGTGAGCTTTGTCGCCATCTTCCTGTTCGCACAGCAGCGGCGGCAACGAGTACCGGCGGGAGCGAACGCATGAACTGGCAATGCCTGGCGCTGGACCTGCGCGACGATCCCGCACTCATCGCCGAATACGAACGCTGGCACCGCCGCGAATACATCTGGCCCGAGATCGTCGCGTCGATACGCGAGGCGGGCATCCTGGACATGCAGATCTTCCGCACCGGCACGCGATTGGTGATGCTGATGCGCGTGTCGCCGGATTTCGACGCCGCCGCCAAGGCTGCCGCCGATGCCGCCAGTGAACGCGTGCAGGCGTGGGAGGCGCTGATGTCCACCTATCAGCAGCCGCTGCCCTGGGCCGCGGCGGGGCAGAAGTGGGTGCCGATGGAGCGGATTTTCGATTTGAGCGAGTGCGCGGGTTAGCGATCGCCAACTCGTAGCCCGGATGAAGCCGGAGGCGTAATCCGGGGTTGCGTGGCGTGAATCTCTCGCCATGGCGGGTCGTGTCGTGTGGTGGTTCCCGGATTCCGCTTCGCTTCATCCGGGCTACGGGTTACGGGCTACGGGCGCGAATCGCGCCAGATCGCATCGCGCGAAATGCGCGTGGCATCGCATTGTCCGGTCAGCGCCATGGTGACGCTGAGTTCGCGCCGTATCAGTTCGATGGCCTGCGCCACGCCCCGTTGGCCGTTTGCGCCCAGCCCGTAGAGAAAGGCCTTGCCGATAAGCCCCGCGCGAGCACCCAGCGCGAGTGCCTTGAACAGGTCCTGGCCGCTGGTGATGCCGCTGTCGAACAGCACTTCGGTGCGACCATCGACGGCGTCGACGATCGATGGCAGCACGTCGATGGCGCCCGGCGCGCCGTCGAGCTGGCGGCCGCCGTGGTTGGACACCACGATGGCATCGACGCCGTGCTGCACGGCCAGGCGCGCATCCTCGGCATCCAGGATGCCCTTGACGATCAGCTTGCCCGGCCACTCCTCGCGAATCCATGCCAGGTCGTTCCAGTTCAAGGTGGGATCGAACTGGCTGGCGATCCATTGCGCCAGCGTGGTCAGGCTGTCGGCGCCGCCGATACGGCCTTCCAGGTTGCCGAACGAGCGGCTGGGCGCCTTGAGCACGTTCCACGCCCAGCGCGGCTTGCTGGCGACGTCCAGCAGGTTGCGCAGGGTGACCTTGGGCGGCACGGACAGCCCGTTCTTGATCTCGCGATGCCGCTGCCCCTGCACGGTGAGGTCCGCCGTGAGCATCAGGGCGGAGCATTGCGCGGCGCGTGCGCGGCGGATGAGTTCGCGCGTGAAGCCGCGGTCGCGCATCACGTACACCTGGAACCAGAACGGCGTTTCGCAGGCCGCGCGCACCTGCTCGATGGAGCAGATGGACATGGTGCTGAGGCAGAACGGTATGCCTGCTTCGGCGGCGGCGCGCGCGCCGTGGATCTCGCCGCTGCCGTGCTGCAGGCCGGTCAGCCCGGTCGGCGCGATGGCCAGCGGCATGCTGGCCGGCGCGCCCAGGATGGTGGTGGCCAGTGATCTTTTGTCCACGTCCTGCATGACGCGCTGGCGCAGCCGCAGGCGATCCAAGGCGTGGCGGTTCTCGTGC